>WNFR01001856.1_pt1 | contig 22038 bp, 20 predicted proteins | sample 5400221 | NCBI WGS metagenome assembly WNFR01 (sample SAMN13153357, study PRJNA577476) | soil metagenome | isolation source: 40 cm soil under Madrone tree | place: USA:California | collected 2016-06-14 | reverse complement strand
CCACCGCATCGGAGTTCGCCGTGTATTCGGGCGTTTCGAACGACACGGCGACATGGCTCTGGGCCGCCAGGTTATAGATCTCGTCGGGCTGGACCTCTTGGATGATCCGAATCAGATTGGTCGAATCCGTCAAATCGCCATAGTGGAGCTTGAGGTGGACGTCTCTCTCGTGGGGATCTTGATAGAGGTGATCGATGCGATCGGTATTGAAGGAGGATGCTCGGCGTTTGACGCCATGCACGCTGTACCCTTTATCCAGCAGGAACTCCGCAAGGTATGCGCCATCCTGCCCGGTAATGCCCGTTATCAACGCCGTCTTGGACACGTCGCCCTCCGACCCCGAAATGATTGTGTTGTCCGCGAACCGCGGGTCCAACTGGAGCTTGTGCTTCGTGGGACCTGATCGCGAACCGGTTGAAAGTATAGTGATATAGGATGGCCGAAAGCGAATGTCGGGATGTGCTCCGACCGCTGCAACTATTTCAACCGCTACACAATTTTACAAATCGGTACACATTCCCCCCGAAAACGGGATACGCGGCACGTTAGCCAGGCCACGTCGCCTGCTATAAGCACAGTTGAAACGGCTGTGTTACGAGTTCGCAGCGGAATTAACCAAATCGTCATGAGTAGTTTCGCTGAATTGCAGTTAGTCTGAACCTGGTCGTCAACGTAGATCGGGATACAGCGTTTCACCTCAAATGCTTGTTCTTAGAAGTGTCTCTGCGTTGCAACACAGCGGTGGAACGGTCATTTTGTAATAACATGCGCGAAAATGGGGCAAGTTGGGGCGATTATTGCTGCTTTTTGAAGCAATTATTGCTGGTATTCAGCTGTCCTCACACTCAAGGAAGGATGTGATGCCCCAAGGCTACGGCGGCCTCTCGGAACGACGAGCAACCTCGCAATCAATAGCAATAATAGACGAAGCCTCCGCAGGCGAGGCCTCTGAGCAGTTCAACGCCGGCAGGTGTGGCAGCCTTCATCTGGTCGAAGCTGATCGCCGCGCTCCCGACCGACTCAATGTATCCACGTATGGTCCCATCTTGGCCCCTGAGGGTGGCGCTTACCCCATATTCAAACGTGGCTTCGATATAGTGGGTGCGAGCCTTGCTATCTTGCTGTTGTCGCCTTTGCTAGTCATCGTCGCCGGCGCGTACGCATCGGGTGGCTCACCTTTATTCAAGCATCGACGGGTCGGTCGAGGCGGCGTATTTTTCGATTGCGTCAAGTTTCGGACGATGGTTACGGACGCCGATCGTGTCCTGCAGAATCTGCTGAACAGCGACCACCAAATCAAGGAAGAATGGCTTCGAGATCATAAGCTTAGGGACGACCCTCGAATCACCCGTTTCGGTCGCTTTTTGCGTAGAACGAGCCTTGATGAGCTTCCTCAGTTGTGGAACGTGCTTCGGGGCGAAATGAGCTTGGTGGGACCGCGTCCCGTCGTTCCCGATGAATTGCGCCGGTATGGGCGAAAGGTTCCGATCTTTCTATCAGCCCGGCCAGGCATCACGGGGCTTTGGCAGATATCGGGACGCAACAATACGGACTACCGCAGAAGGGTAGCGCTCGACGTGTGCTATGTGCGCTCGCGAAGTGTGATCTTCGATATCTACATCTTGATCAAGACGCTGCGGGTGGTATTCACCACACGGGGCGCTTATTGATCAAGGTTCTAGGACGGAAGCCTATTCCCGGTAGGCAGTGCTAGATCGACAAGGCACCAATTCGACTGCGTGAAGGTACTCACAAATTTGTGGGGTAGTCTGAAATCCTGAACAATGTCGACGGACTCATTCGCATTTCGCCCCTGGAATATCAGGGTTCTCGGTACTTGGCCATTCGGCCGAATAGGAGCAGCTGCTCCCAAGTAAGATTCAACGGACATGAGTTCCAGTTTCGTTCGGACACCCAAAAACGATTCTTTGGCGTAGTTATTCAGGGTAGCTTTTCGTTTGGGGTCGTTTTGTGTCCTTGATGTTCCGAAAATCGACGCATGTCGTCAAAAAACGACGCCCCACGCTTTACTTCGACATAAGTGTTGAAATTGTTCTCGATCCAGTTCATTTTTGTTTCTGCGGTGGAAGCGCCTGCCAGGACTCCGAATTTAATGGCCAACTGCTACGGAATGCTAGCTGGCATGAACCTTGCTTGAATATAGTACTTTGACATCTCAAGCCTCGGAGGAGAGACCTGAATGACGGATGAGCATTATTCCCGATTCGAGTCCGCCGCACGTGCAACCCAGAGTGATGATGAGGTTTATGAGGCCTCATCCGACCCGGCAGATTCGGACGGAATCGTGCCGGGTCTTCATGTGGTGAGGGGCGACGCATCGAGCCACACCGCTGCCGCACTGCCGTCGCCCCTGATACAAGCCGAACATTTAGCAATCATTCAGCCACCGTACTTCGCCAAGCGTGCGTTTGACATCGTCGGCGCAGTACTTCTTGGCATGCTGCTCTCGCCTCTGATTCTGGCAATCATTACCTTCATCCGCATCGAGGGACAACCCGTCTTGTTCTGGCACAAGCGCATCGGTCGCAACGGGCGTCCGTTCCACTGCCTTAAATTTCGCACCATGGTCCGCAACGCCGAACAGGTGCTGCGGCAACTGCTGAACGAGCATCCGGAACTGCGCGATGAGTGGACGAAAAACTTCAAGATCCGCAACGATCCGCGCATCACGAGGACGGGTCGTATTTTGCGTTTGACCAGCCTCGATGAGCTGCCGCAGCTCTGGAACGTTCTGCGCGGCGAGATGAGCCTCGTCGGCCCGCGCCCGATCGTCCGCGCCGAGCTGCTGCGCTATGGCCGTAACGCATCAAGGTACCTGACGGTTAAGCCGGGCCTGACCGGGTTATGGCAGGTCAAAGGGCGCAGCGATACGACGTACCGACGCCGCGTGGCGATGGACAAGTTCTATGTCCGGAACCAGGGCATTTTGCTGGACATTTATATCCTCGCTTCGACGCCCGCGGCGGTTTTTCGGCGCAATGGTGCCTATTGACATGCCAATCAAAGGATTCCTAGCCATATGCCGGCGTTATTGACGTATATGCGCTGGTTCGCGGTACCCGGCGTGTCCTGTCGATAATAGTAATCCCCCGACACGCCGCCCGTCGGCGCGCCCGTGCCGGAGGAGACGTTCGACTTCTGATTAAGCTGCACCCCACCGTTGGTAGTAATGCGCACAAGCTCTTTCCATGTGCCGCCGAAAAACCCAAAAATAATCGTGTTGCCATTATATTCCTGGATACTCAACTGCGTGGCCGACGTCGAGTTGGCGAGCTTCAGCGCCGCGCTTTGGCCAATCGAGGCGTTCGCTGCGCCCGAGCGCGTCGCACTGAAGTCCGACGTCGAATTGCTGGTCGTATTGCCGGTCACCGAGTATCCAGGTACCCCGGACGTCGGCAGCACATTTGATACCGAACCAGCAAGTTGTACCTTGGCAAACGAGTAATCGAAATTGGTGATCTGAAGGATCCCTGGGTCGACGCCATTCGCCCCCCAGTAAGAATTCGTAATGCCTGCGATCATAGTCAGGCCCGACCAAGTGGCGCCGCCCCTGTTGGCGCTCACCGAATATCCGGTACCTGGAGATACCGCGCTCGTGTTCTCCCAGGCATGTTGCTGGAAGAGGAAGTTCTGTATCACGCCGCTATACGCCTCAACCACGTTCACGGACGGCATATTGCCGCGGCCTGTATAGATGCAATCGAAGACGGTCTTAATGAAATTGTGATCGCTGATCTTGGCGGCCCCTCCTAAGCCAGACACTGCAGTCATGGCGATTGCGTTTCCTCCAGCCGTCACCACCGATACGCCGCGCACCTCGAGCAGATGCCACACGCATTCATTGATGTACGGATTCAAAGTCCCCAGCAGCGACATCATCACCGCATGGCGGCCGGCGAATCGGATCTGTATTGCAAAGCGGCCTTTTTCGATCCATTGCAAGTTGGTGCCGTTGGGAGACAGCACGAAGGCATCACGCCTGCTTTTTTCGATAAAGACGTTGTCGAGGATGGGCACGTTGGAACCCAGAATCACGACGCCATCGCGTCCGGTCAAATTGCAGTTGATATGTAGGTTGCGAAATTCGACTTGGGGCAGATTCGAGCCGCCGAGCGTAATGCAGTCAACGCCAGCGCCGATGCCCGTGAACTGAACTATCGGGCGACCGCCAATGCCGATGACACGACATCCCGTTACTCCAGTACCGCCCACTGGCGCTCCGATGCCGCCCAGTGGTTGCCCTGTCCCCGTCATCACCCATGGCGCACCGAATTGCCACTGCGCACTCCCTGCGCTTACGAAAATCGGCAAATCAAGTTGTCCAGCCACCAGCAACGCATCAGCAAACGCCGAATCGTTCGCCGCCGAAGCGGCACTATTGCCACCACCGTAGCGTTCTAGAAAAACACCGCCAGCGGTCAAATACGAGGGAATTGCATAACTCCTCGGCGTAACCCCCGCAGCGACTTCGGCAGCGGTTTGCGGATGCAGAGTGGCGCCTGGCGTCGACGCGCCTGCCCGCTGCTCACCAGCGGTGCCCAGCGGCTTGCCCTGTGGGTCCAAACACTGCATTCCCGTTGCTGTGTTCGCATGGCGCCTGGCTCCTAGGAAGATGGCGGCTAGAACCGACGAGCCGCTCGCAAGGGCGAATATTCTCCGCCGTGTGATTTTTGGAAACACCATATTGCCAAGTCTCCGACGGGTTCCGTAAAAGTATAGCTGCGAGCCGATGCCATTCAACAAAGAGCACTTTTACTACCACTAGCCCGCCTGCCCGGTGGCGCGTTGGATCAAATCATTGATCACTTTTTACGCGCAGGCGCTGTATAATTTGTGCCGTGCCCGCACTCGCCAACCGCATCCCGAAAAGCCTCGACACGAGCTCGTCAATACTCGATCAAGGGCCACGGTTAGGAGAGAAAGCAAGCGTCTCATCGGGCGACAGTGGATGAACGCGCAGCACGAAGTTGATGTCGACGAGGGCCAAATCAGCCTCGGCGAAGGTATTAGTATTCTCCTGCGTCGAAAATGGCAAATTCTTGCCGTCACCGCCGTCTTCACGGTACTGGCGGGCCTTGCAGCCTGGTTACTTCCGAAATCATACAAGGCCGTGGTACTGCTATCTCCGGCATCGAACGCCGGCAGCAGCCAACTTGGCGCTATAGGCTCCATAGCATCCCAGCTCGGCGGATTCGCATCCTTGGCCGGTATTCCTGTGGGGAGCGATTCCAAGAAATTTGAGTCGATTGCCATTTTGCAGTCCGAAGCACTCACAGAAAAATACATTGTCGGAAATAACCTTCTACCCGTGCTCTTCGAGGGAAAATGGGATGCAAAAGCCGGGAAATGGAAAAGCAGCGATCCTCGGCGGATTCCAACCCTGTGGAAGGCAAATGAGATGTTTAAGAAGCAGGTTCGCTTCGTTGCCAGCGACGCTAAATCCGGACTGGTGACTCTTACGATTACTTGGAAGAACCCCTATACGGCGGCGAAATGGGCCAATGATCTGGTTGCGAGTACCAACGACTATTTGCGCGGCAAGGCGATCGAAGAGACCGACCGGCACATCGCCTTTTTAAATGATCAAGCCCTCAGAACCAATGTTGTCGAAGCGAAGCAGACTATCTACAAAATGCTGGAATCCGAGATCAGCAAAGGCATGGTCGCGCGAGGCACCAATGAGTACGCCTTCAAAATACTTGACCCCGCGGTGGCGCCGGATAAGCCCACTTCTCCCGACCCGCCTCTCTGGATTTTCGCGGGAGCATTTGCCGGTCTGTTATTGAGTTCTGCTGTCGTGCTCCTTAGGTCTGGGCCGCGAACGAGAGCTATGGAATAGGTAGACCTTTCGAATACAGAGCGGTATCAGGCAAACACTTTCCCAGAACGCGACGTACGACATCCGCGAGCGACTCGAACTCTCCAGAGCTGTCGCTTCGTTCTACCGAGCGACCCGCGGTTCGAACCAAGTATCTATTGGAAATGCCGGCCCTTTCCGCGGCCTCTAAATCCGACTCCTTGTCGCCGACAAGAAACGATTTGGCAACATCGATTTGATGTTCCCTTACGGCCTGCAGAATCATACCTGGTGCCGGCTTCCGACAATCGCACCCGCATCTGAAGCGGGAAATCTTGGCACAGGGATGATGCGGACAGTAGTAGACACCGGTCAGTGGCGCTCCGGCTTCCCTGAAGCGCTCGCGCATCCAGCCGGATATATCCTCAAATGCCTGTTCATCGTAGTATCCGTGCGCGATACCGGCCTGGTTGGTCACTACGATCAGCTTATATCCCGCCACATGAAGGCTGCGGCAAGCTCCCAAGACGCCGGGAATGAACTGAAAGTCGGCTACGCGATGGACATACCCGGAATCGATGTTGATCACACCATCGCGATCCAGGAAAACGGCCGGTGCTCCGGTGATCGATGTCACGGACCGCTCAATTCGCGTCGCGCGCGCTCCAAATCATCCGGCACACCGATATCGATAAAATAACCATCAGCTTGATAGCCATATAGCGCTTCGGTGTCGACTCGTTGCTGAAGATAATCGCGTTCAAACGAAAATGCCTCGAGCAACTGGCTGTCCCGCCAAGCACGACCATCTATCAAATACACGCCGCCATTTATTAATCCACGGCCATGTCGCCCCTTTTCGCTGAACAGCACGATTCGTCCACCTCCGTCGATTACCACCTCGCCAAACCTAAAAACGTCCGGCACCTCACGTAGCCCCAAGGTCACTGTTGCTTTCGACGCAAGATGCCGCTTCTCGAGAGCTTCTAGATCGACACGAAATAGCGTATCGGCATTCTGGACGAAAGCGGCGGCAAGATCGAAGAGCTTGAATGCCTGGCGGATCGCGCCTCCGGTACCAAGGGGTTTGGTTTCAATGGACCAACCCAAAGCGCAGCCTTTGTAAGAAGATCCGAGATGGTCGCGCAATAGTTCCCACTTGTAAGAGGCCGCAATGACGATCTGGTCGCACCCGGCTCTTACGAGATTATCCAGAACGTGCTCGATGAACGGCCGCCCGCCAACCTGCATCAGAGGTTTCGGTAGACCGCCCGAAACGGACTCGAGCCTAGTTCCGCGGCCCCCCGCGAGAAGTACCGCATGCTTCATTGTTCACTGCGTTGGAAGAGTGCAGATTCGACCAGTCCGCAGATGATGTGCCCGATCATGATATGCGATTCTTGAATACGGGCGGTATTGGCCGAGGGTACCGCAATGACATAGTCGCACTTCGATTGAATCTGCCCTCCGCTGCCGGCAAGACCGATGGAAGTAATCCCCAGCCGCTCGCAATTCTCCAGCGCCAGCAAGATGTTCGTAGAATTTCCAGATGTCGAAATGCCGATGAACACGTCGCCCTTTCTTCCGTTTGCTTCCAACTGCCTTACGAAGAGTCGCTCGAATCCGTAGTCATTGCCGATTGCCGTCAACATCGACGTATCCGTCGTCAAGGCGATTGACGGCAGCCCGGGCCGATCAAATTCGAATCGGCTGACAAATTCAGCAGCAATGTGCTGCGCGTCCGCCGCACTGCCACCGTTGCCCGCCAATAGGACACGGTTCCCGCGTCGAAAGGCCAGTATGCATACCTTGGCAACCTCCGCGATGTTGTCGATGAAGCTCTGACTGGCAAGAATCCCCTGTTTGACGGAGATCGACGCGGTGATCTGTTGACGGACGTACTCATTCATCTCACAGTCCATGCTTCTACCCCATCATGACTGAACTCGAATCGGCGCATCTCGCCGCTAAAGCCACTCAACGCCTGAGTTACATCCAATCGTCTCTTCGGATCAATGAAAAGCATCATGAACCCCCCGCCTCCAGCACCGGATATCTTTACCGCCTCGGCACCATGTTTCAGCGCGGTCGACACGATACTGTCAATATGCGCGTTCGAAATGCTGCTCGCTAAACGCTTCTTTGCTTCCCATGATCCGGCGAATTGCCGCACCACACCATCCAAATCGCCCTTGAGCAATCGCTCTTTCATATCAAAGGAAAACCGCTTGACCTCATGCATAGCCTCAAGAGCATCGGATCTCGTGTCCGTTCCTCGGACCGTTTTGATCTGCTCATCGATGATTTTAGCTGATTCACGAGAAACACCGGTAAAATAGAGAACTAGGCGATGCTGTAATTCATTCTCGATGTGGCGCCGAATACGGAGCGGATTGACGATTACGCGATCATTTTTGTAAAACTCAACGAAGTTGAACCCTCCGAAGACCGCTGCATATTGATCTTGCTTTCCGCCGGCGAGACCGCAGTCGATGCGCTCGATGACGTAGGCAAGATGGGCCAAATCATATTCACTCAGCGTAAAGCCCAAGAGTTCCCTGTACGCCGCAAGCATGGCGACGACCATGGTCGACGAAGACCCCAGCCCGGACCCCGGAGGGGCGTCCGAGTGGGTCGTGACACGAACTGACAACGGCTTCCCGGCGTTGAAATCGCGGACTACTCGGTTATATACGGCTTTGTGAAGAACCAGGGTCTCAGACAGATCAAATCCAGTCTCGGAAGTACTTTTCACACTCCGGCTTATATCCTTGGCCTCCAATTCGATGTTGCCGTCCGCCAACTCCTCGATCGTGCAGTACGCGAACATGTTTATGGTTACATTGAGCACGCACCCACCGTACTCGTCGCTGTACGGGGACACGTCTGTGCCGCCGCCGGCCAGGCCCAGCCTCAAAGGTGCTTTTGATCGAACAATCATTTTGCCAATATTCGCTGCGTTATGCGGGAATTGCTGCTAAAGCCGTAGTCGAACCGACACGTGGCCTGGGATTTAGTAACGTAGAAACATACTCCGATTGTTGCGAATCATGGTTGATATAGTCGATCAGGAGAGTCCCAACGTCAATCGAACAAACTCATTTGGTTATGCGCGCCGAAAACATCCGAACCGGAGCCTGACATTACCGCAGCAACGGGATTCATCGGTTTTAGCGTGCCCCCTAATGATGAATGAACACGATCGCGTGACCAGAGGTAAGAACGAGAGGACGTTCCGGTTTGTCCGCGAAAAACTCATCCACGGCTTGTCTCGCTCCGGGGCAGGAAGGAAACCCGTAGTCGTCGAACACCATGAATGCCCCGTTCGGCATGCGGGGGTAGAAGTGCTCGCAGCAGTCGAGAATCGGCCGGTAGAGGTCGAGGTCAACATGCGCGAAACTAATCTGGTCCGGGAGATCAGTGAATGTTTCCGGTATCCATCCCGGATGAAAAATCGCCGAGGGAACCAGAGATCGAACCGCTTCCAGGCTGGTGTCAGCGAAATCTCCTGCTCGATGCAAATCGCGCTTGGGATCGGTATTGCGCATTCCTGCGAAGGTGTCGTATAGGTGTAGCGGCTTTCCGAGGGTCGCGAGAAGCATCGCGGTTCCGCCACGGTAGACACCGCATTCCACGAATTGTCCGGCTAGATGGGCCGCTTGCGACGCGAGGCTGTAGACAGCAAAACATCGGTCGTGGGATACAAGAGTATATGGCTTGATCTTCGCCATCAGGGTCGTGAATGGCTCGCCGTACCACGGGCTAAAAGTCGGTCGGTACAAATTTCGATCGGGAATCCCCTGCGGCGCGGAAATATAGCGGACGTCCACCCCGTGCTTTTGAAACCAATCTCTCAATGCGTGCTTTAACCCCATCGGCACAACTCCTTACAAGGCTGAACTACACGAGGAAACGCGGGCCGGGCGTCAACTCGGCGGACCGCCAATCGATTCAGCTCCCGCGATGGCCGAGCGCGATCCGGACACCACCCGGGACCACGCTTCGATCACTGCATCGAAGGAGTAACGCATGTACACACATTCGCGCAACAGGGCGGCCGCATCCCGCAATTGTTTGATATGCGGCAATGGGTCGGAAACGAAGATCCCAATGTCTTGGTTTGTCATAGCGAGACAGCCGGGGTCACAGCCCATGCCCTCGAACGTCAATGCGTTTCCAACGGGTATCACGCCTTGCCCAAGTGCTTCCAGCACCTTGGTCTTTATGCCGCCTTCAATGAAAGAAGGACACAGGGCGATGACGTCGTCTCCATAGACCTCGCCGAGGTCGTCTACAAATCCAGCAAACGTGACGCCTTCGCAAGGCGGATAACTGTTCACCATGCGCCCAATGATGCGCAACGGAGTCGCGGGCGAGGCTATCGACCACAAACGCAGCAGGTACTCGATGGTCAGTCGGTTTTGCAGAAGCGTGTCACCACCCACAAAAACGAACTCCCGACATGAGCGGGTTCGTAGGGACGAGTTGGGGAAGCTTACACCCGGCGGAATGACCCACGTCTTGGCGCCCAATTCGGGTCCGACATCCGCCCGCAACCTGTCAATGTCGGCGGTGGAAACTACCGATACCGCGTCGGCCGCCGCCACCGCGATCCTCTCAGCCTGCTGAAGCGACCGTGCTTCATACATCAATATCTTCCGGGTGACGAAGCCTCGCTTCAAAAAGCCCTGCAACCAGCGTGGCGTCACGCTGCCAAGATAGCCAAGGGAAATCGGTAGTTGTCGCTGCAGCAAGGTGGCAAACCTGTGCGACATCAGGTCGTCAAAGTCACAAATCAAACGCAGCTTTGGAAACTGGTCCCTGGTGGCCACCAGCCAGTCTAGGGTACGCACGCTGTCGAAATACACAACATCGGCATGTGAATCCACGATCGCGCGGAACAACGAGGAAAAGTCCGATCCGTCGAAAAATAATGCCACTTGTAATGGGCAGGGTCGTTTTTTGACCATACCACGAAGCAACCTGAGGAGCACCTTGAAAATACGTGCTATGCGAGGTTTGTGAGCCAAGCTAACGAGTTGAAAATATGAGATGTCGTTCTTGGCCGCCAGCGAACGCCGGATGAAACTGAGCGTGCGCTCCCGGCCGGTGTTGGGCGCAGACGGAATTTCTCTCGTCAGCACAAGTAGAATTCTCAAACGGCCGGACGCCGAATATCCTCCGCTCCCCGGTTTCCTCTGATCGCCGATACTCATGAATTTAGATGGGTGATGACTTCGACTCTTCGCCGCCCACACTAGCGCGATCTGCCAACTCTAGGTCCTCCGGATCCGCGTGCGTGCGCCGGTCATGTGCTGTCGCGCCAAAGGCCAGCCATAGCCAAATATAGGGTAAAAAGAAAGGGCCCAAACTGAACACGGACGCCGCGAAGGCGGTGGGGAGCATGAATCTTGCCGGGTGCGCTTTGGGTGTTGTGCGCCAGGCCGTCCACCACGCCGCAAGATAAAAGCCGTAGCCGAGCACACCGCCGTACAACAGCATCTTTGCCTGCAAGGACGAGATCGACGCAATCGCGTTTTTCTCCAGTCGAATCGCAGCCGCCGTTTCCTCATCGAATATGCGGTCGAAGTAGACGGTGTCTCCGCCGAGCCCAAAGCCGAGCCAGCCGTGCGGGTGAGTTAGCATTCCCACCGGGGCAGCGAAACCGAAGAAACGATCGATGAAGCTCCCGCCGACCAGCGTCCCGGATTCCAGGAATGACTTGAACAGATCGAACAGCATGAAAATGTAATTGTCCGGGTACAACAGCAAGATGCCGTAGGTCAACGACAAGGCGCAGACCACTAGAATCATGCCGCGGACAATTTGCCCCCTGACGACAGAATAACTGAGCCCCGCAAATGCGGCCTTCATTATTCCGGTACCGCTGAACGAGGCCAATAACGAAAAGGCGCCCGCGGTCATCAGGAGAACACGATGGCGTAATTTCATGCTCGCGAACGCACAACCCGGCAGAAAGGCAAAAACCAGCATATCGCCGAGCAGCGATGGCTCTGCAGAAAACCCCTGGATACGGAAATTGCCTTGCGCGATTTGCAGGCCACACAATGTCAGTGACGGCAGGCCTCCCAGCACGATCCAGCGGCAGGCCTGCCGCCAGCCGATACGTACCATTGCGTCCTGGAACATCAGGAATGTAGCGAACCCTAAGGCAAGACTGACAGCCTGGCGAAGTGCCGTGGGCGCGCGCATGCTCTCATCGATTCCTACAATGCCAAAATTCTCAGCGACAATATTGCAAATCGTCACGAAAGCGACGCAGAAGGCAGCCGCGGATAGGTGGCGAAAGACTTGCGTGCCGGTGGGCGTGAACCGCAAGCGCCCCCGACGCAACACCAGATAGACCAACGAAAACGCCGCGGTAGCGGGTAGCGTCTGCGACGTCTCGCCCGGATCTAAACCCAGCAGATACGTCAAGCTGTCATAGGGAATGAGCAGGAATGGCAAGGCAGCTAGGGGGACTATCATTTCCTACCTGTCACCCCTGACGTCGCGCCGCCCAGATGACGGTCTCGAAGCCATACAGCGCCCAAGTGGTCCCGAGCGGCATCGATCGTTGGGTCAGGTACGAGAGCGGCTCCAGGACCAGACCGATTAGCATTGGGATGAACGGTCGGTGCCTCACCGCTATAAATTCAATCTGCAACGCACTCTTCCGTAGGACGGCGAGCACTTGCGCGAGGTTGGGCGGCTGCGTATGAGTCGGGTCGTCGAAGAAATTCAGCGTGTCTTTTCTGCGACGTGGGAAGTTCACGCTGGATTCGCTTGGGAATGACAGATAGAGCCGCCCGCCAGATTTGAGGGCGGCGCACATCGCATTAAGGACTCGATCCGGTTCATCGCAGTGCTCGAGGTTGTGTGAAGACACCACCGCGTCGAATGTGCCCACCGACGCCTCTATCGTCGACGCGAACTCCGCAGACGACGTAACAATGTATTCATCAGCCGACTGGATCGAATCGGGGCGTTGGTTGTAGTTACCGATGTCCAGCCCTGTGTAGTGGACGGCGGGCGCACACAGCTTGGCGCGCATCGGTGAGTTGTTTCCACAGCCGACGTCTAGGACCCTGTCACCTGCTCGCAAGGCCTTCAGAAAAGCCTCCTTGCCGTGAGGCCTGGCGAACGGTGTGAACTTCGCATACAAAAAAGCGATCATGTTATCGACCCGCAGGGGGAGGTACCTGCAGCGGTAAGCTCGAGGCAGAATGCGAAGCTTTAACGGGCAGCCTCGGGGTGCTTTCTACTATACCCCTGTACGCAAGGGTGCCTTCTATCGAAGCACGGAAAGCCACCGGGTTCCAGTTTTTCACCAGGTAGCGAAACACGTAGTATGGCAAGAAGACCACCAGCCAGCGCGCTGGCGCGGTGCGCCCGAAGTGCTTCTTAAGAAAGTACAAACGGTTGCGCGCCGTCAAGCGAGCGTAGAAAGGCGAAGCCGTGCCGCCCGTTGAACTGCCAACCTTGTGAATCAGCACGTACTTCGGCGCGTACCCGATGGCAACTCCGGCCAACTTCAGACGCCAGCAGAAATCGGTGTCGTCGAAATAGGCGAAATAGCTTTCATCCATCAATCCTACCGCCTCGAAGACCGTCCGATGGATCAGCATGCAGCAAGTCGGTGAATAGTCCACCGTTTTTTCCAAGTCAAACTGGCCGGTGTCAGGCTGGTCGATGCCGGTGTGGTAACCCGTATGACCCTTCCTGGGATCGAAGCCGCCCCCGCCGTACCATATCGAATTGGTCGGCACTTTAAAGTGAATCTTGGGCACTACTGCCCGCCAGGCGTGCGACTCGGCCGCCTGAACGAGATGACCGAAGAGTTGCGGTGGAAATAGGGTGTCGTTATTGATTAGAAGCACCCAGTCGCAACCGTCTTCCAGGGCCATCACGATGCCCTGGTTGTTGCCGGCCGCAACCCCGACATTGTCCCTATTGGCGACAATCGAATACTTCAAGGGGTCGAGATTGCGGCTGCGGAGCTCGGCGAGAGTCTGGTCCTTGGAATCGTTGTCGATGATGTATCCATGCCAGTTCGTGTAATCCTGTTGACCCAAAGAACTCAGGAAATCGTGCAATAGGCTCGCGCTGTTATAGGTGACGGTCACTACACCGATCTTTCCGCTGTTCATGTGGTCGCACGCCTCAGTTGAATCATCGCCGGAAAAGGCCCCGAACTTCGAGTTCACGGATGCTGCGTTCATAGGTGTCTTCAGCAATCTCCTGTGCTTCTACCCAGCGGGCAAAGTTCTCGATGCCCTGCTCGAAACCAACTCTGGGTTCGTAGCCAAGCAGGCGGCGTGCCTTGCTCAAGTCGGCGAAGTTGTGACGTATGTCCCCGACACGAAAAGCGCCCGTCACCATCACGGGCACCTCCCGCCGGTATCGGCGGACCAGCGTGTTTGCGACGGTCAGCACATCGGTTGCCACACCAGAACCGATGCCGAATACCTCTCCCGCAGCTTCTGGGCGAAACAAGGCCAAGCAGGTCGCCTCCACCACATCGTCGATGAAGACGAAGTCGCGACTCTCCTTTCCATCTTCAAATATATTGATGGGATTGCCATTCAGAATACGAGTGGAGAAAATCGACAGTATCCCTGTATAAGGATTTTTGAGGGATTGGCCAGGTCCGTACACATTCTGATAACGCAAGGCCACGGAGCCGATACGAAGGGAAGGACAAACGGTCATCACCATCTGTTCTTGATTCTGCTTGGTGATACCGTAGACCGAACTTGGGTGAATCTTCGAGGTCTCATCGGTCGGTAGCGCACGCAGCGCCTGCCCGGTACGCTCGCACAGCGGTTCGAAACGTCCGGCCTGCAGGTTCTCGACGAACCGTGCGCCCGGGTAGACGAATGCTCCATCGGGTGCTTGATACTTGCCCTCACCGTAGATGGCCCGAGAAGAAGCGACCACGACTCGCTGCACCTGGTGCGGTTGGTTGGCCAGCAAGTCCAGCAACACGGCTGTGCCCCCGACATTGATCTCAGCGTAACGACGAATCTCGTACATCGACTGTCCAGTACCCGTCTCCGCCGCCAAGTGCACCACAGCATCCTGTCCGCTCAGACAGGCGCCGAGCCTGGCCTCGTCGCAGACGGAGCCTTGCACGAAGGTCACCGCGTCACGGACGGATGCGAACAACGGCGAGGTGATTTCCGGCTCGGCGCCGTGAATCTGCGGCGACAGGAGATCGAGCACGGTAACGGCATGCCCCTCACGCACCAGTCGCAAGGCTAGGTGGCTGCCAATGAAGCCGGCCCCGCCGGTGATAAGGATGCGCATGGTGTCAGTCCCTCTTTCTGGCGAGGAACAGGTCGCCGCCAAAAATGCCTTGGGCGGGACTTTCGATATCTTCGAAGCGAACGTCGTAGCCAATGTCGCACAGGTCGCGAATTAACTGCTGGCCGTAGACTCTGTGGGCGACGATCCCGGAACTGGCATGCGGGTCACCGTGCACGTGTTTCTCGAGAACAAAGTGCGGCATGCCTTTGCCGCTGCGCTGCGTCAGCTTGCGATTCCCTACCAGGCACCGATCGTAGGGCACTGTGAAAACATAGGCGCCTTGAGGTGCAAGGCAGCGGAAAATCTCTCGATGGGCTCGATCGTCTTCCGCCACGTGCTCCATCACGTCGGAGGTCATGATCACATCGAAACTCCCCTCTTTGAACGGAATGTCCAGCAGGTTCACGTTGGCCGACCCGTCAGGAAGTATCTCTCCATTGCGCAAATCGGGCCTGAACTGCGAATGCGTGTAGCCAGGCAGACCGCGCAGCACTCCGTTGATCGAACTGAAGGAATCCGTGTCCAGGATATTCAAAGTGTCGCGCGGACGCTGTCGATACGCCTGCAAGTCGCGCTCGGTCCGTCCCAGGCGTTCTGCGATGACCAACAGCAGACCGATGGCCATTTGCCGGTCCCGCATGCTCGCACCGCAGGAGTTGCAGCACAGCGTTTCGCGGAGCAGACCGATGCCATGGGCCTTGCGCAGGTATACGTCGGGGAAGTCATAGGTCACGCCCGTGTCGCGGCCGCAGACAGGGCAATGCATCTGCAGGCCTGAACAGACACGGGCGTTGTGAAAGTTGATCGGCGACATTCGTCCGAAGATCGACGCCGGTCGGTATACAAAATCGCGCAGCATCTTCAGCAAGAGTCGTCGCTTCGACAAGTGCGGCGCCGCAATATTCAAAAAGGTCATAAAAGGACGCCTGAATGCACGGGTCATGGGAGGGGGCCGGCGATTACCGAAGAGACGCTTCAGCATGAGGTAGAGATCGCATAGGAATCGCTTTAGTCAAGGAATTGGACAACCTGCGACGGAAAGTCTGGTGACTATCGTAATTGATACTTGCGGGTAGAAAGGCGCCTGAAGATCATCCAACATCTCGAATAGATCTGCGAAAACCGGTATGCAATTGCGGCAGTCCGCCCACTTCCGAATAACTGATATCTGATAACGAACCGATAGAACAATGAATCGCCATAAGCGTTGACGATCTGCCGTGCGATTCGTTCGGGAACATAATCGAATTTCCCGAATGTGTTCGCACGACATCTCGCTATGAATCCAGGGATGTGCATGCAGAGCATGGCGTGTTCAAGATCGGCCCGCATACGTCTCTTGCGTGGAAACTTCTCGTTGCCGATTGAGATATAGTACTCTCCGAAGACCAGGAATAGATCGTATCCCCCGGTTGCGCCGGTTCGCGCGCGGATTACGTGCCGGTTCGTGAGGTAGAAGTAATCCCCTTTGGCCATCAACGTATAGATCCACTCGTAATGAGCAAGCCAAGTGCCGGCATAGCGACGGACATTGGCATCTTGCCTAAGCTTCAGATACCGATCCTTATTGACAATGACTGCCGAAAGGAACGACAGCATTCCATTGGACCGTAGCACAAAATATTCCACCGCAACGCGTTGAAAGCGGAAAGTGACAGCTTCTGTCGAGAACGAATCCAACTCGCCGAGTAGGAACTTAGTCCGCATGTAGATGAGATCGACCGGCTCCGCCTTTATGAGATCAACAACTTTCTGCAGCACCCCATCGACAAGTATGTCGTCGTCGCTGAAAGTCCAGACCACAGATCCTCGCGCTTTCTCGAAGCAGACCAGGAAGTTTCCCTCCATTCCCAGATTCACCGGGTTCTTTGAGTAGACTATCCTTGCGCTTTGCGAAAGCTCCGCTATCAGCGCTTCGGTATCGTCGGTGGAGCAATTATCAGAGACCAAAAGCTCGATCATGTCCCAGCCATGATCGATGGCGTCTATTTGGCGCACGATTGCGCCCAGGGAACGTCGCAAGGATGGCGCACGATTAAATGTCGGTATGGCTACAGTAAGGCAGGGTTTAGCGACAGTTGTTAAACCGAAAGTTGCTTCCGAACCCCCGTGATTTGGTTGCATTTGTTAGGCGACCCTTGTGAGTGCGGCGGTTCGCAGCGGTAGATACCAAGCGCACGTCAGGACGAACGAGAGGGCAATACCGAGGAGCAGCCCCTCCATCCCGTACCGCGATCCAAGCACCAGTTGAAGGAGAACGCTGATGGGTGCCTGAAAAAGCATATATTTTCGGAGCGCCGAAGTGTCGCCAAAGCTCTGAAGCGCGACGTAGAATGTGTCTGACCAGACGCGCACCACGATATACCCGACCCAAAGCAGCAAAAGACTGTGTGGAACATTAATGACCGCATTCGGCGCCAATAGTCGATAGAGTTGCGGAGCCATAAGGACAACTATAAGGGACCAGAAACCGCTGAGTGCTATACCAATAAGGGAAAGCTGCAACGCTCGACGTCGTGCAGCCGCGAGTTGTCGTGAGAAATAGAGATCGCTGAGCGGCGTCCATGACGAGTTTAAAACCACCGCATGAATTGCCTGAATGACGAGAAACATTTTACTTGTCAAGCTGTACGCAGCTACGTCATTGGCTGGCAAGAGTCGCGAAAGAATGGTGTAGTCGAGGCCCAGCGTAAGTGCACCCATCGCGGCAAGTAGTGCAAAGCCCTTTGCGGCGACCAGTATCTGTCGAATCAGAGTGCCCTCCAGATCGACTCGCAGTCGTAGCCGCAGTAAAAGGAAAGCAAGTACTGCAAAGAGCGCGTTCGGCAGAAAATATGCCGACAAGATGAAGTTGAAGTCTCCTATCGCTAGGTTCCTACAGATTGCTAGAAAGGCAAATACCATGACCGCCGTCGCCGCCGGATAGAAATTCGGCCAGATGCTCCTGTGCTCCGCATGAAGCATGCTCATGTACACGGTTCCAAGTCCCCCGACAAACATGCACAGGAACGCGAGTATCAACGCCCGCAAGGATACGAAGGAATAGTCGACTAGAACGTACCTATGGACGAGAAATGCGCTCAGCAGCACTAGGGGGGAGAAAACAGCCGCACAAATGAGTGTGAGACTGGACGCCACCTGTCGAAGTGATACCAGCGATCGGTGGTTTGCGCGCCATCGACTTATGAGGTTCTGCACGCTCGAAGGAATACCGAGGTTGAGCAGTGCCAGCCAAGTAGCAAATGAAGCGATAATAGAGTGGGCGGCGAAGCCGCGCGTATCTACCAGCTGCACCAGCAACCTCGTGTTCACGATGACCAACACCATACCAATTCCTCGGGACATCCAGCCGAGACCTATTGTGAGCGGGAGTTTCACGCCAGTCTAAATGGACTCAACCCACTCGAGCATTCTCTTTACTCCTATTCGAGCATCAACCTCGGGGCGCCAATTGCACAGTTGCGAAACCTTCGAAATCTCAGCTACAAATACCCGTTGATCGCTCTCTCGGGGTGGTAGCCGTCGGTAGTCCAATGGCTCCCCAATGAGGTCTTGCAGGAGATCGAACAGCTCCAACAGCGACAGGCTGTTTGTGATACCGCCACCAACATTGAATGCGTTCCCCGAGGCCGCGTCCGCATGGGCGAGCGTGGAAAAATACAGTCTGACCATGTCGTCGGAATGGAGTACGTCTCTCACCTGTTTCCCGCTTCCAGCAATCGTGAATGGCTCGTTCCTGGTGCGACGCCGCGTTTCAGCGGCCATTTGACAGAACCAACCGATCCATCCTTGGTCTCTCGTGGAGAACTGCCGGCCTCCATACATTGATGAATGACGGAAAACAATTGTCTTCAGGCCAAATATGCGGTGATAGTCGAGAAGATACTGATCCGCAGCGCCTTTCGAACAGCCGTAAGGTGATTGAAATTCTAACGGCACGGATTCATCAAACCCTTTGGCGTGATCGATGCAGACGTATCGCTTTTCCTGCTCTTCGTATCGGTACTGCTCGAGATCGCCATATACCTTGTTCGTCGACGAATAGATCACCGTAGCGTGACTTGAGTGTCGGCGCACGGCCTCGAGCATGTTCAGAGTTCCCAGCGCGTTTATTTCGAAGTCGAGTCGCGGGTTTGCAATGGATGTGGTCATCGCGACTTGCCCCGCTAAGTGAAACACCGCGTCGGGTGTTACCCGCCTGACTACACTCTCGACATCATTCGGGTTGCGGATGTCTGCATGAGAAAACTCGAAGCGTCCAATTCGCCTGAGCCAGTCAAGATTGGAGTAGGAGCCATCGCGGGAAAGATTGTCTAAGATGCAAAGATCAATCCCTTGGCGAATCGCATGTGATGCAAGGTTGCTGCCCAGGAATCCGCAGCCGCCGGTGATGAGCAATTTCATGGTGTGAATTCCAGATCGATGGTTCTCTTGATGCCGGATTCGAGATCAAACCTCGGGCTCCAGCCCAAGGTTTTCATTTGCGAAATGTCGGCACGACAATACATGGCTTCGTGGCATCGATAAGACAAGGCACCAAATACAAGCTCTGTTTTCGACTGAGTGAGACGATGCACCGCCTCAACGAATTCTCGGATGGTAGGTGCGAAACCGGAGCCGACTTCGATTTCAGGCGCCGACTCAAGAGCGGATCTCTTACTCAGCAAGATTGAGTAGGCATCGATGACGTCATCAATATAGACGATGTCTCGTCGTTGCTCACCGGCAGTGAGCTTGAGTTCCGGATCGTTGCGATAGCAAGCGTGGATCACAGAGGTAGTAAATTTGAATGGGTCGTCACCGGGCCCCAGCATCTGTTGAAGTAAGACGTTAATGAATTGCAACCGGCCGGATGACTGTGCGGATAGATGCCGTCCCAGAACGGCAAACTGGTGCTTGGTCAGCGCATAGGTACTGACCTCAGGTGCTAGAGCGGTGTCCGTGTTAATAAAGGTCACCGGCCTATTTGTCGCCAGTAGCGAATGAATTATTGCAAGACCAAAACGGACATTGGAGTCGGTGATTTGCAAAATTGATTCGCCGCGGCGTCCGTATGCGCAGGCCGTGTGGATCACGGCGTCGGGTTGAACGTCGCTGACGTAGGCCGCGAGTTCTGCGTCCGACGCATAGCGCCGGATGTCAACTACAGCCGTTATGCCTCCTAGACGGACGACGTTAGAAGTCGGTCTGAGCAGAAGGAAAAGCTGATGCCGTTCGCTCACTAGTTTTCGGACTAGGGCGCTTCCCAGATACCCGGTAGCGCCCGTAAGAAGGATCTTCAATGGCGGGTACCGACCTAGAAACTCAGTCCAAAGAACTCTTCTAACTTCTCTCCGACATAGTCGAGTTGCTCATAGCTCAATCCCGGAAATACACCCAGCCAGAATGTCTGGTTCATTACAATATCGGTGTTGATCAGTTCGCCACTGATCCGAAACTTCTTTCCGACCATATAGGGCTGCCGAGTCAGATTTCCGGCGAACAGTAATCTGGTTCCAATCCTGTTTTGATCCAAATAATTGATTAAATCGGTCCGCCTGACACCTGCGGATGACTTGAGCACCACCGGAAAGCCGAACCACGACGGATCCGAATTGGGCGTAGCTTCCGGAAGGTGCAGGAACTCTGTGCAACTTCTTAGGCGATTCTTGAGGTAGGCAAAGTTGGCCTTCCGCGCCGCGATGAAGCCGTCCAGGCGGTCTAGTTGAGCCAACGCGCATGCGGCCTGAATGTCGGTGATCTTCAAATTGTAGCCCAGGTGACTGTATGTATACTTGTGATCGTAGCCCTCAGGTAAATCGCCCAGCTTCCAGCAGAACCGCTTACCACAAGTATTGTCCTTTCCTGGCGCGCAGTAACAGTCCCGTCCCCAATCTCGAAGAGACTCGGCGATCACCTTTAACTCGAGGTTATTGGTGAATACGGCACCGCCTTCACCCATGGTTATGTGATGTGCGGGGTAGAAACTGAGTGTAGCAATATCGCCGAATGTGCCGACAAGCCGCCCCCGGTAAGTGGCTCCAAGCGCGTCGCAGCAGTCCTCAATCAGCCAGAGATCATTTTTCTTGCAGAGAGCGGTCACAACGTCGAGGTTAAAAGGGTTGCCCAACGAGTGCGCAAGCATGACAGCCTTGGTTTTTGGGGTGATCGCCGCTTCCATCTTGGCCGCGTCGATATTGTGCGTTGCCAGGTCGACGTCCACGAATACGGGAACCGCCCCGAACTGAAGGATCGGATTGACCGTCGTTGGGAAGCCAGCCGCCACGCCAATCACTTCATCGCCCTGCTTGATCGCTCGACTTCCCAGGCGGGGCGAACTCAGGGTCGTAAAAGCCACTAAATTTGCAGACGATCCGGAGTTGACAGTGATCAGGTGCTTGACGCCGAGGTACTCGGCAAGCCGTTCCTCAAACATTGCATTGAATCGACCGGTCGTAAGCCATCCGTCCAGACTGGCATCAACCATGTTCTTGAGTTCCGAGGATCCGATGACTTTACCCGATACCGGGACGCTTGTTTGGCCTGGAACAAATGGTCTCGGTGCGTACGCAAGATCAGCGTACTGCCGAACCAAATCGCCGATTTGATCTCGCAGCGATTCCATGGTCTTGGGTGGGGTGGACGTTGTCATGAGCTTGAGTTCCGGAGTTTTTGCGAGACGTATATGAACCTAACGGTCAATCCCAAAACTTCCATGGTGCTCTGCCGGTCGCCCAAAGTTCCTCGAGCAGATGCTTGTCGCGCAGAGTGTCCATGGGCTGCCAGAATCCTTGGTGTTCGAAAGCCATCAACTGACCGGTGTCGGCCAGAGTCGTCAGTGGCTCGCGTTCCCAAATTGTACTATCTCCTTTTATGGTAGACAGCACAGTGGGAGACAGCACGAAAAATCCCCCGTTTATCATCGCGCCGTC
>WNFR01001854.1_pt1 | contig 22042 bp, 17 predicted proteins | sample 5400221 | NCBI WGS metagenome assembly WNFR01 (sample SAMN13153357, study PRJNA577476) | soil metagenome | isolation source: 40 cm soil under Madrone tree | place: USA:California | collected 2016-06-14 | reverse complement strand
TGGCGTACCCATGATTGCGCCCACTCGGGTCAACGCCGAGCCTTGTGGCGTTGTCTCGATATGGGCTGTGTGTGAACCCGCCAGACGCGTTCCCTGCTCAAATAGCAGCGTCCCGTCTTCGTCTGCTGGATCTGAGCGCGGAATGAAACCTTCCGTCGGCTGGCCCGGCTTGCGATGAGCCGTCTGCGCCACAAAAAGTTTGGTCTCATTCTCTTCAGCAAAAGGATTTTCATCCGATCTTTTTTCTGAGCGATCTACTCTGCGAGCGTTGCTGGCCTCGCCTCCGCCGCCACGTACGACAAAAGATTCCTCGCCTTGAACACTGGGCCGCAGGAGGGTAGCAGTTTCGAGGGCCGCAGCGTTGGCAACAGCGGCGTGTGCATTCAATGTTTCAGCCAGAACCGACTCTTGCGAGTTGTCGTCACTGGTAACGTGAGCACTCACCTCGGCGAGTTTGGCAATACCAAAGTCCAGCACTTTAACGCGATAGCCTCCTAGCCGATTAGGTTCGAGCCAAATGTTATCCGGTTTTAAATCACGATGTACGATTCCCTGTTGGTGGGCCTCATGCACCGCCGAGCAGACTTGTTCGAGTATGTCTACTACCCAGTCGAGCGGCAGCCTTTTCTCTTCTGATAACACGTCCCCCAGGGTGCAGCCGTCGAGATATTCCATGACGAGATATGCTACGTGCCCGCTCTTAACGGTTGCGAAACCAAAGTCCGTCACGTCCACGACGTTCGGGTGGCGCAAGCGACCGGCAGCGCGTGCCTCTCGTTTGAAACGCTCGACAAACTCTTCGTTACGCATGAACTGAGGAGCGATCAATTTGAGGGCAACATAGCGCTCGGTGCCGAGGTGAGTAGCGAGAAACACCGCTCCCATGCCGCCTTGTCCCAGCAACTTCTCGAGGTGGTACTTATCGTCAAGTACCTGACCAACGTAGAGTTCCAATCCCGTCATTGCGCCGCCAATGCTATCGCAAGTGAATGTACTCTGTCTGCTAAATGCTCAGTTCCAGTCACAGCGCCATAGCGAATCATTCCACCAATCAGTCCCGATGGGCTGCCCGTCCGGCGGATCCTGCGGCCGCGTTAGGTTCATTTTCTTCGGGTCTTCGCGGAAGCGTTTGATCTGTTCGGCCGCATAGAAAAGGAAGGCACGCCGGTTCTCATCCGCAGCAAAGCTTCGCTGCGTACCCAGCCAATCCTTCAATTGCTCCAGTTTCAATTCAGCAACCGCCCGCACCTGGTTTGAGGCACGCTCACCGGCAGCGAGTGACATCAAGTCTCCCAGCACCACCATGTTCACTGTGTGTTGGATCTCGCCAGGATAACCTGCGGCAACAGGCGCCTTCCAGGTTGCCGCAAGAATCTTGTCCACCACTTCTAGCAAACCCGGATAACGAGCATCGCGTGCATGAAACTCAACCAGGCGCGCCGCCCGCTCCTGATTCAGCAAGAGTCCACTCACCTGATTCGCAACTGCTTCGGCGGGCGCGAGGGCGTCAAAAGTTGGCTGTGTGCGGATGCGAAAATCTTCTCGCGTTCGCGGAAACCCCGACGGCCGCGGCGGAATCAGTCGCAGTAGCGACTCCGGCAGGGCGAGTGCTTCAGGCTTCAGCGTATCGAGGACTGCTGTAAGTGCACGACGTTGTTCCTCGGCTGAAACGATTTGTGGATTGCGGTCACCCTTGCTGCGCAAACTGAAGGTGTAGTCTTCGCCACCAACTAATTTTGACACCGCTTCCAATTGATAGCGGTGATAGAGATAGATAGGTACCAACACATCTTCGAGCGTCGCCATAGGTGTGCCTTCGCGAATATTATTTTCGCCAAATCGTTTCAACGCGGCCGCACGCACCTTCATCACGTTCCCGAGTTCGTCCACAACGTTGCTGCCGTTGTCCCAAAGATGTGCGACCGAACTGGAACTGCTCGCAGGGCGAGCGTCCTGGTCCGTCAGATACATCAAACCCCGCGCGAACGCCCCACTCAAGATCCCATCGAGCGCCTGACTTTCATCGGTCCCCACCGGAAAGTCCTGGTACCCGTAAGCTATTGAGACTTTGTCCCACTCGCCAATGCCGCGAGCGTATGCATCGGAAAGATCCGGCGTGCCATCGGCGGCGAGCTTCACGTACGGCGCCGGGTAGTCCATCACCGAGGCTCGGTTGACACCACTCGCTGCGTAGTTGTGTTGCAGTCCCAGCGTGTGACCAACTTCATGTGCGGCCAATTGTCGCAGACGCGCAAGGACCATCTCCATTAGTTTTGGAGAAAGCGCTTTACCCTTTTCATAAGGCGCTAACAAACCTTCAGCAATCAGAAAGTCCTGCCGGTCGCGCAACGAGCCAAGCGATACGCGGCCTTGAATAATCTCTCCAGTCCGAGGGTCGACCAACGAACTGCCGTAAGACCAACCGCGCGTCGAACGATGCACCCATTGAATAACGTTGTAGCGCACGTCCATGGGGTCAACGTTGTCGGGCATGATCTCCACACGAAAGGCGTCCTTATAACCAATTGCTTCGAACGCCTGCTTCCACCAGCCGGCCCCTTCAAGCAACGCCGAGCGCACCGGTTCAGGTGCGCCGCGATCAACGTAGTAAACGATTGGCGTTACCGGCTCACTCACGCGCGCACCCGGATCCTTCTTCTGCAAACGATGACGCGCAATAAAGCGCTTGGTTATTGGCTCTTCAATCGGCACTGCAAAATCCATGTAGTTAATGCTGAAATAACTAGCGCGTGGATCGAAGACGCGAGGTTTGAATCCGGCCGGGGGCAGCGCAACAAAGGAATGATGTTCACGCACCGTAATGGCTTGCGGTACAGGCACAACCTGCCTGACGTATTGCCCAGGCTCTTCACCGGTGAAAGTTAAGGTGGTTTCGACTTCAGTGTTTTGTGGAAAGTTCTTTGTGTTAGCAAGGTAAAAAGCACAGCGCGTCGGATCCAAATGGAATGTGCCTTGCTGGCCACGTTGGAGGGTACCAGTAACCTGATGAGCGTCGCGCAGAAAGAAATTGGTAGCGTCGACAAGGGCTCGGCCAGCTTCTTCGGCGACCACTTCAAAGCCCCACAGCGTCGACTCGGCAAAAGCATCTTTCACTGACTGCCGTTCGTCCGGATTATTGCTGCTTGCCCGAAAAGCATAATTTGAAGCGACAAGCAAAACGCGTGGCCCGCTGCGATCGAAACGCACGATCGAGCTCGCGCCAAGTTGCCCGCGATCGAGTCCAATGTCGTTTGAACCGATACCTGCCGGCAACGACTCTACATAGAGAAACTCATTGTTCCACTTGTCGATCTCGAGCCACATCTTTCCTGCTTTCGCGTCCCAGTAGAATGGGAAGTAGCCTGGAAACTTTTCCATTCCGGCGACCTTTTCCGCAATGGTTGGCATCTTTGTCGTGTCGCTCCCGGAGCGGGGCTGTGCGCACAACGGCGAGATCAAAAGCAACAAAAGCGGAATCACGGTGCCGAGATGTTTCATAATTTCCTCCAACATAAAACTGGAATGCGTTTCCACGCCGTCTCAATCGGCAATTGGCAATCGGAAATCGGAAATGGCTATTGGTCCTTCCATTCGGGAATACGACCCGGAGTCCACGGCGCACCCGCCGCTTCCAACTGCTTCTCCAGTTTTGCCAGATCGACTTCAATCAGTTGATGCAGTTGGGCCAATACTGCTCCAAACTCCTGCGCCGCCGCGCTGTATTGGTTCAGCTGCGTTTGCGTTGGACTTGCGGTAGACATGCGCTGCGAGCCGACAATATAGCCGACGCGCTCACTAATCGATGGTGGTGTGTTCATATTGCGCTGGCGCGCTGCGCTGTCACCGCGCAACCCCCGCAAAATTTCATTTGTACGCTTGTCTAAAACTGTCGCATCTTCCTGAAGTCTTTCTGGCAGCGACGGAGTCTCCGCGATCGCACGCTTGATTGCCGCAAGCCGGGGCTTGAGTGCGTTTGCTACTTCCAACGCACCATTGACCCCTCTTTGCAGACGTGCCGCCTTCTGCTGAAACTCAACGAGTGCCGCGCGATCTGAGATAGACATCTTCTCCTGTCCTGCGACGATCACTTGGAACTCCTGTGGCTGGCCCAGACTTGTCAGTGCACCATCAACTCTCTTTGCGACTTCGACTCTGTAAGTCCCAGGCATAACCAGTGGTCCCGACGGCGGTTCGAAGTCCGGATCTGCATCCGGCGGCGGTGGACCCGCAAGCGTTGCCGCGGGATAACGCAGATCCCAATTCACTCGCTGGATTCCCGCAGTTGGAGGGCCGCTCAGACGGCGTACGACGCGGCCGGTCGAATCAGAAACCGTGACGATAGTGGCGGGCGCTTCTTCTTCTTCCTCGGCACGCAGATCAGTTTGACTGGGCCAGGGTATGGGCACGCCCTTCTTCAACGCTTCCTTCTCTGCGTCCTGCCGTTTCTCTTTTCTAGTTTTAAGCGCGTCTTTCAGATAGTAGCTAACGGTAGTCCCGAAGGGTGGATTATCAGCTGTGAAGAATGATTCGCCTTGAAAACTCTTACCGCGGCCGCCCAGAGGTTGCGCCTGGATGTACATCAATGCATCCTTCACCGGGAAGACCACTGACTCTTGTTTAAGTACTTCCGGCTTGATTGATCGCAGCGGTGTATAGTTATCGAGGATGTAGATACCTCGTCCAAAGGTGCCAAGCACAAGATCGTTTTCGCGTCTTTGAATATTGATGTCACGCACCGCAATCGTTGGCAAACCACCCTTCAGCTGCACCCACCTCTGCCCGCCGTCCACAGAAAAGAACAGTCCGAACTCCGTGCCCGCAAAAAGAAGATTGGGGTTGACCTGATCTTCGGCAATGGCCCAAACCGGACCATTCTTTGGAAGATTGCCGTTGATCGCGACCCACGTCCGTCCGGCATCGGTGCTTTTCAAAAGGTAGGGCTTGAAGTCTGCATTTTGATGATTGTCGAAAGCGGCATAAACGGTGTTCGGCTCATGATTCGAAGCAATGATCCGGCTCACATATGCCATGTCCGCGACGCCCGGAAACTTCTCGATCCGGCGCCAATTTTTGCCGCCATCCTCGGTTACCTGGATCAGGCCGTCGTCTGTGCCGACGTAGATCACTCCTTCTTTCTTCGGCGATTCGGCAAGCGCCGAAGCGTTTCCGAAGAACGCCGTCGAAGCATTCTTAGCGACAGCGTCAACACCCCACACTCTCCCCATCACGGGCAACTTATCGCGATCGAGTCCACGCGATAGCTGGCCGCTCACAACCTGCCAGCTATCGCCACGATCGTCGCTACGAAACAGCTTGTCGGCTGCGAAGTAGAGGCGTGTGTGCGAATGAGGACTGACAATGAAGGGAGAATCCCAATTCCACCTCAAGGGTTCTTCGCCGCGACCAGTTGCAGGTTGGATGCCCATACGCTCCCCCGTGAGTCTATCGAAGCGAGCGAGAACGCCATTCTGCAACTCCGCATAAATCGTATTTGGGTCTTCCGGATCCACTTGGCTGCGAAAACCATCACCACCATTTGTGACGAACCAGTCGGCATTTGTGATGCCGGAGATGTTTCGCGTGCGCGATGGACCACCAAAACTGAAATTATCCTGCGCACCGCCATAGACGTTATAGAACGGTGTCGCATTATCAGTAGTGACGTCATAAAACTGTGTGACCGGCAGGTTGCGTTTGAATTCCCAGTTTATACCGCGATCATGGCTCTCATAGACGCCCCCGTCACAACCGACAAGGTAGTGATCGGTATTGTTGGGATCGATCCAGACATCGTGATTGTCGACGTGTTTTGACTTCTCGCCCAGACGTCGAATGGTCCGTCCCCCGTCATCTGATACCATTAGAAAAACGTTCATCACGTAGATCCGGTCGACATCTTTAGGGTCGGCAACTATCCGGGCGTAGTACATGGCTGCGACATCAAACTCATTACGCCGTTCCCAACTGCCGCCGCGATCACTGGAACGAAAGATCCCGCCCTTGCGGTCCGCAGCTTCAACAGTGGCGTAGACAACATTCGAATCTACCGGCGAGACTGCCAACCCGATACGTCCCATCTCCGTGGTCGGCAAGCCCGCCTTCAACTTGTTCCAGCTCGCGCCTGCATCAGTTGATTTGTAAATAGCACTCTCCGGACCACCATCGATAAGAGTCCACATGTGGCGCCGGCGTTGATAAGCGGCTGCGTAAAGTGTTTCGGGATTTTGCGGGTCGATGACGATGTCAGTGACGCCCGTGTTTTCACTGATGGAAAGAATGCTTTTCCACGTCTTGCCGCCATCGATTGTCTTGAACAGTCCACGCTCGCCGCCGGGTCCCCACAACGGCCCCTGCGCCGCGACATAGACGGTGTTTGAATCCTTTGGATCGATGGCTATCCTGCCGATGTGCTCAGAAGTTTTCAGACCGACGTTCTTCCATGTCTTGCCGCCATCATCTGATCGATAAACACCATTGCCATATGAAACGCTGCGTTGACTATTGTTCTCGCCGGTACCGACCCAAACAGTCAGCGGATTCTTAGGATCGAGCACTATGGCACCAATTGAATAAGAACCCTCGTTATCGAATACTGGCGTCCAGGTAGTGCCGTTGTTGAGGGTCTTCCAAACACCACCAGAAGCGGCGGCCGCGAAATAGTGCGATGGATTGCTCGAATCAACCGCAAACCCGCTAACTCGACCGGAAGTGAAAGCCGGACCCAGCGAGCGAAACTTCAGCCCACTGAAAGTAGGCGACGACATTGGATCCTTCGGCTTCTTTTCGTCTTCAGATTTTTTCTCGTCCTCGGATTTCGTGTTTGTTTCCTGGCCGCCCGTTTGTTGAGACTGTTGCGGCGATGGCTGTTGCTTGGCCGCTTCTTCTTTGGCTTTTTGAATCGCGGTTTTCTCGACTGCCCTCTCTTCCTGAGCCAGGCCGGAAAACGAATCTATAAAAGGGAATGCGATGATGCCGATTAACAGGAACAGACGAGTTGATTTCAAAACTACGCAGATAGACATAGATGATTGTTCCTCATGGTTTGAGTAAGGCGTTGGACAGAGATGTTCATAACAATGCATGCCTGAGAAGACGAGCCTGTAGCGCCGGCTTCCGTAGGGCTTCTCACTGACGACTTACGTTGTTTCGGAAATCAAGAAGAACTGAAAACTAATTTGGACGTATAAGCTAACACTAGTTTGACTCGCGGGCAAAGTCTTAAATGATTCGCTATCGAAGGTGCTTAGCGAAGAATTCCAAGACTCGCTGCCAGGCGTCCGCGGCGGCCTTCTCGTTGTAAACCTCGGGACGATCGTCGTTGAAGAAGGCGTGATCGGCGCCCGGATAGATGTGCACCTCAACCGACTTACCAAGTGCTTTCAACTCTCGCTCCAACTCATGCACTGATTCGGGCGTAACGGATCTGTCGCGCTCTGCATAAATACCGAGTACCGGAGCTTGCAGGTTCGGTAGATCAGGCTTGACTTTGGGATGTCCGCCGTAAAAGACCACACAGGCGCCAACCTGCGGGTTTTTGCAGGCCGCGTAAAGTGAGAGAGCGCCACCCATGCAGAATCCTATGGTGCCTACTTTGTTTCCAGTTGTTGCCTCGTGATCAAGTAGGAACTGAATGGCCCCGCGCAGATCTTTTTCCGCCTGATCAATCCGCATCGCCATGGACAGCTTTCCCGCTTCATCAGGTGATTTGGCAGTCTTGCCATGATAGAGATCGGGGGCCAGTGCCACATAACCAGCCGCGGCGAAACGATCACAGACGTTCTTGATGTGGTGTACAAGTCCCCACCATTCCTGGATTACGACCACGCCTGGTCCATTTCCTTTGTCCGGCACAGCGAGGTGGCCGCTTGCTTGGCCACCATTACTTGAAAACTCGACCATATTTCCCATGATGAACCTCCCTGAATTCGTCCAGCAGCCAGGCAGCTGCGTGCCAATCAGCCTTTGCCAATTAGTTTCGCTGAAGCAGTGCTGGAAACTCTAGCCTTCTTCATCTCGGGCTTGTCTTTCGTTTGAGAGCACGCCATCCCAGCGATTCATCACGTCGAGATGGACATCAAACTGATCGATGATCCGCATTGTGATGTGATTGACCAGATCGTCGAGATTTTGCGGGTGATTATAAAACGCAGGCAAGGGGGGCAGGATGACAACCCCCATGCGCGATAGCTTCAACATGTTTTCCAGATGTATCTCATTGAATGGAGACTCACGAACTACCAGAACCAACTTACGCCGTTCCTTCAGAATCACGTCTGCAGCCCGGTGAATGAGGTTGTCGCCGAGACCGTGCGCGATAGCTGCCAGCGTGCGCATGCTACACGGCGCGATTACCATTCCCAGCGTTATAAAGGATCCGCTGGAGATAGCCGCGCCCTGATCGCCTGGCCGATAATTGTAAGTGGCCAAGGCCTGAACTTCTTTGACCGTATGTTGTGTTTCATGCAACAGGGTGCGTGCCGCCCATTTGCTGATCACCAGATGCGTTTCGACCCCGGAACCGTGCAACATCTGGAGCAGCCGAACACCAAAGATGGTTCCCGTAGCGCCTGTGATACCGACCACCAACCGTGTTGGTTTTGGTTCAAGCATAGACCCTATTTTCGCGGACTGTAGCCTCAGATGCAAAGCGGGAAAGCAATCTGCAGATTACGCAGATTACACAGACAAGAAAGAGACAGGAGTCGGGGCAGCAGACAGTAGGAGCAGGACAAGAAGCAGGAGAAGGTTGTTCCTGCTCCTGCCCACTGCTCCTGCCCACTGCTCCTGACTCCAGTCTCTTTCTTGTCTGCGTAATCTGCGCAATCTGCGGATGTCTTTTATTTCATCTTGTCATTTCGGAAATAAAAAGGCCGAGCGTGTTTTCACGCTAGGCCTTCGGTTGGGTTAACAGCCTTCGCTGTCGGGAGGGTTTAGCCTACGCCTTCGCGACTACTACATGCTTATCAATCATTTTTGAGATTGACTCTTTACTAGTAGCTCCGACTACGCGCTCAACTTCCTTCCCTTCTCTGAATAAAATCAAAGTGGGAATTCCCTTGATGCCGTAGCGCTGGGCCGTGGACGGATTGTCATCGACATTCAGTTTTACGACGCCGGCGTTTTCACCGTACAGCTCGGCTACCGCTGTAACAGTTGGTGCGAGCATGCGACAAGGCGCACACCATTCGGCCCAAAAATCCACAAGCACCGGTTTGTCGGCTTGTAAAACGTCTTTTTCAAAAGAGCTATCGCTCACTTCCCTGACCAAATCACTCATCTTGTTGCTCCTGGTTCGTTAGTTATCTTCTAAAGTCTATTGCTCGCCCTCGAGGAAATTCTTAAGTAGACGCGCCCGAGACGGATGTCGCAGTTTTCTCAGGGCCTTCGCTTCTATCTGGCGGATCCGCTCGCGCGTGACATTAAAATTCTGGCCTACTTCTTCCAGCGTTCTTTCATGACCGCCATTGTCCAGACCAAAACGCAGACGAATTACTCTCTCCTCGCGTGGGCTCAACGTTTGCAGCACGTCGCCGGCGATCTCTCGCAGGTTGGAAGTAATCACTCGCGCCGCCGGACTCTCACTGGACTTGTCTTCGATCAAATCGCCCAGCTGAGAATCACCGTTCTCACCAATCGGCGTTTCAAGAGAAATGGGATCCTGCATGAGCTTCCGGGCTTTGCGCACCTTCTCCACGGAAGTGTCCATCTTCTTGGCGATCTCTTCAGTAGTGGGCTCACGGCCGAGTTCGCGCACCAGCTCACGAGAAGTGTTCTTGAGCTTGTTTATCACTTCGATCATATGAACAGGGATACGGATAGTGCGCGCCTGATCGGCAATCGCTCGCGTAATTGCCTGGCGAATCCACCAAGTCGCGTAGGTTGAAAACTTATAGCCGCGACGCCAGTCAAATTTATCCACACCCTTCATCAATCCCAGGTTCCCTTCCTGGATTAGATCGAGAAACTGTAGCCCGCGATTCTGGTACTTCTTCGCAATGGATACCACCAATCTCAGGTTGGCTTCCGTTAGCTCGTGCTTGGCCTGGGCTGTCTGTGCTTCGCTAACCACAATCATCTGATGGGAACGTTTGACTTCCAAAGGCGCCAGGTGATGCAGGGCCTCGATGTCTTTGAGGCGTCGCTTCGCAACGGCAATATGCTTCCGAAATTCTTTCTGCTTTTCTGCCTTAGTGCCTTTACGTCGTAGTTTTTCGGTAAAGCCTTCTATCTCACGGTCGAGGGTGCGCGTCTCCTTGTGCACGGCGGCAATCGAAGCAATTAGGCGCTGGCGCGCTGCCTCCTTGAGATGAAGTCCTTTGATCTCCTGGGCAATTTCCAGTCTTGTTCGTCCGAGTTTACGCCTGTATCGCAGCAACTTCTTCGAGCGTTTGCCGCGCGCGATCTTATGTTCGGCAACGTAACGCTCCAACTCTTTCAAACCTCGTTTGTAGAGTTGACGTATATTCTGCAGTCCTTCAATCGTCCACTGGAGATACTCCTCGCTGCGATCTTCATGCTCTTCCGTCTCCATCTGATCCGAGAAAGCTACTACGTCGCGAATGTTAAGAGTACCTGCCGCGAGCTCGTCGCCAATCCTGAACAATTCCACTACGGCGATTGGAGAACGAGCGATCGCTTTTTCAGCGCGCTTTTGCCCGCGCTCGATTCGCTTGGCAATCGAAACTTCCTGCTCGCGTGTGAGCAGTGGAACGACACCCATCTCGCGCATATAAACGCGAATGGGATCGGAAGTCTTGTCCATCTCTCCGGCCGAAAGATCGAGCTCTACTTCTTCGCCTAAACCTTCTTCGGTTTCCACAGACGACGATGTTTCTTCGATCAGTGGTTCCTCTGTTTCCGCCTCGACTATGTTTGCCCGTTCGAGTGTTTGCAAAACCTCGTCGATGTCCTCTATCGAAACGGCATCGTCGGTGAGTTCTTCACTCAGGTTGACAAATTCACCTTTATTCGAATTCATTAACTCAATACCACTTTGATCTTTTTCAATCCTAGACAAAATGCGATCATCCTTTCTCGCGTGTATTAAGTAGTCCGGAGGGCCTTGACCCTCCGACTCTTTGCTCCAGCGCGCAAATGGGGCAAAGCTATAGGCTCTCTGCTGTAATGGTTCCTTTTGTTTTCTGCGGTGCTGACGCAAGGCCTCAAGCGTTGCACCACATCATTTATCGTAATCTTCGCGAGCACATGTTCTACTGCCGCATCAACCTCTTCCAGGACCTGGCCCAGAACAGTTTCGATATTTACTCCCACGGGACAGTCGCGACTCGGAGGCTGCCGATGCAATGAAAAGACACCCCGGTATTCCAAAGCCTGATAGACATCAAGCAAAGTCATTTCGGCAGGGTTGCCGGCCAACCTCGACCCGCCCATTGAACCTGTCTGAGAGATCACCAGTCCGGCTTCTGCCAATTCACATAACATACGCCTGATGACGACCGGGTTCGTATTCACGCTCTCCGCCACCTGTTCGGACTTGAGCGGTTCGTCACCAGACCACGCCATTAGCGTTAGAACGTGAACCGCAACGGCAAACCGGCTGTTGGTCGACATAGAGTATGACAGTCCTGAAAACTCGGGGAGCGCCTTTTTGTAACAATTATAGTTACAGTTTTGATTTTGTCAAATCCTGAGCGCAGTTTTGGCCGGGAAAAGATGATTTAAGAAGGGCCTCACCAGGGCTAACGCCAAAAACAACGGGAAAACCTGCCAAATAGCGGTCTAACCCCAGGATTGCTCAAGCAAGATTGCGGCGCAACTACTGGTTTGGGGAAGACATTGCCCCGAGCCTGAGCTCCTCAATGAGCGCAAACAAGGCTTCAACATCGATGGGCTTAGCAACCAATGCCGCATAACCTACCTTGAGTGCATGCTGCCGGTCGTCCTGGCTCGCGTAGCCGGAAATCGCGATTGCGGGAATTTGGCTCATCTCCGGCAGACGCCTGATCTCCTCCAAAAACTGGTAGCCGTCAGTGCCTGGCATTCCTATGTCTGAAATGATCAGGCTAGGTTTCTTGTTTGCTACTGCGTCAAGAGCTTCGGTGGCGGACGACGCGGCGGTAACATTGGCGCCTTCATTCGTAAAAATCGTGTTCAATAACGCCAATGTGTCGGGTGAGTCTTCAACGATCAAAATGTCAAGGCCCAACAACGAATGAGGTTGTTCGTTTACCGGCTCGACATCAACGGCTATTTCTGGTCCGATTCCAACACTTAGAGTGAACCGCGAGCCCTGACCAACTCCATCTGATTTCACTTCGAGCCGGCCTCCGTGCATTTTCGCCAGCGCGCTCGCAATGGCCAGTCCCAGACCGAGACCGCCATGCGCCCTGGAAGTCGAACCATCCGCCTGGCGAAACCGATCGAACACGTGTGGCAGGAAATCAGCTGCTATGCCAGTGCCTGTATCTTCCACCACCAGCCGAGCGCGAGATTCATCGCGCTCAGTTACGACCCTAACGCTGCCGCCGCTCTCTGTAAACTTAATAGCGTTGGAAATAAGATTCCAGGCGATCTGTTGTAGACGCACGGGTTCACCCATGACCACCAAAGGAGTTGGAGACAGACTAGTCTTAAGATCGATCTTTCGTGAAGCCGCAGATGCTCTTACGGTATCGACCGCAGCCCTGACGGCTACGTTCAGGTCGGTGGGTTGAGGCTCAAAGTGCAGCTTACCTGTGGCGATACGAGAAGTGTCTAATAGATCATCGATCAGACGTGACTGCAGCCATGCGTTGCGTTCGATGGCATCGAGGGCCTGGCCCACGCCATGATTGTCGAGGTTGCCGCCGCGCAGTAACTTGACCCAACCAACTACAGGCGTCAGAGGAGTACGCAGTTCATGCGAGAGGGTCGCAAGGAAGACATCCTTGGCGCGATTAGCCTCGGCCAGGTCCTCGTTTAGCCGAGTAAGCTCGATCGTTCGCTCGGCGATGCGCGATTCAAGATCGCGATTCAATTGTTCCAGATCGGTGCGCGCTTTCTGCTCGGCCAACATTAAGCGGCGATGTTCGACGCCCCTGCGAATCGTGTGTCTCATGTTATCGATATCGCAGGGTTTGACCAGATAGTCGTAAGCACCCTCCTGCAAAGCGGCGATTGCCGATTCAACCGAAGCGAACCCGGTGAGGACGACAGAGATGGTAAGTGGCGAGCGACGCCTGATTTCTCCAAGCACCGAAAGTCCGTCTCCACCTTCCATGTGTAAGTCAGTAAGCACAAGATCGTATTCGGCACTGTCAAAAAGCGACATGGCCTCCTCGCCGCTGGAGGCTGTGTCGACAATATAGCCTTCGTTCTCCAGAATGGCGGCAGTCGTAATACGTAGGCTTTCTTCGTCATCGACGACCAGCAGCCGCGCCGCGCCTGAAAACTGTGGAGCGGACCTGCTTTCCCCTGCGGATACTCCGGCTCCAGTTTGGTCGATTGAGTGGTTCATTGCAGTCACTATTTCTCTTCCTGCTGTTCAAGGACTTGCGAATCTATCTGAAGAATAATACTGAACGTTGTCCCTAGATCTTTCTCACTGCTGACCTCGATGCGACCGCCATGCTGCCGCACAATGTCCTGCGTAACCCACAGCCCCAAGCCAGTACCTTTTTTTCCTGTTGAGAAGAAAGGCTCAAAGATGCGATTCAGATCGTCCTCGGCAATACCGACTCCAGTGTCCCTAATCTGAATCAGGATTGAGGGCTGCAACGCTGGCTCGTAACGCGATGTAACAATTGCTATCTCGCCTTCTCCCTGTATTGCCTGCTGCGCGTTGATGATCAGATTGAGAAATACTTGTCGCAATTGATCGGCGCGGGCACGGACCAGCGGCAGGGGAACCTCTAATGTTCTTACTACTCGAATGCGCGACTGGCGCAATTTCTTTTCGAGCAAGACCATTGTCTCCTCGAGCAGTTGATTAACGTCAACCCAATCGACTTCTCCAGAACGACGGGCGAACCCAAGCATCTGACGAATGATATGTGAGACGCGCTCGGTCTCTTTTCTCGCAATCTCCAGGAAGCGCGCGTTCTTGTCGCCTTCGAAGCTCGACTGCATCAGGTACAACGAGTTCTTAATCGCCTCGAGTGGATTATTAACCTCATGCGCAATGGAGGCCGCGAGTCGTCCAACGGCCGCCAGCTTCTCTGATTCGAATAATTGCTGTTCAACGCGACGCCGCTCCAGTTCCCGAATCTCCGTCAGGTCATGAAGAATGGATACTACGGCGGTCACTTGACCAGTTACATCCAAAATCTCTCTGGCGGTTATCTCCATCGGAAGCGACCGGCCCGCTTCGGGATCAATGAGTTCAATCTCGGCTTGCCTACCGGTTTCCGAAGCAGAGGCGAGACCGGAAATAAAAGATGTCAGCTTGACGGCGTTCGTGCGCACAGCCGCTGCGGCTCGCGTTCTGCAGGGTTCATCTTGCTGGAAGAGTAACTCAGCGCGCCGATTAAAAAGAATAAAGTTGCCTGAGGCGTCGCACACTACAATAGGATGACCGACATTCTCAATTATCAGATCGAGTCGATCTCGTTCGCGCCGCGCTTCCGTTTCGGCCTCCTGAAGCTTGCCAAAGTTACGGGCCAGCTCTTCATTTGCTTCGCGCAAATCCGTCACGTCGCGAAAGATTGAGACCAGTCCGAGCGGTTCACTGCGTGCGTTCACGGCTGGAGTGGAGATCACTTCAAAGTGAATGTCAGAACCTTCGATCGGATCTACGAGAGTGATATCGCGCTGGATTACTTCTGACGAGGAAACGGTGGCACTCGAAAGGTATGCGGAGAACAGCAGATCGTTCATCTTCAGCGCCCGGCGCTTCCCTTCCCCTGCATTTGCCGAACCACTAAACAATTCTTCTGCGCGACGATTTTGCAGAAGAATTTCATTGTCGAGATCCGTAAGCACGATAGGATCTGCCACTGACTTCATGATCGATTCGATCCACTGACGTTCACGCTGTAGTTTGGTAACGCTGGAAACTAGCCTTTCCTGTTGCGCGGCCAGAGACGCAACAACACCAATCCGATCGGCAAAGCGCTTCAAGAGACTAAGCGAGCGTTCATTGACGGCATCTTGACGAGCACCGATATAGAGCACGCCAAGTCGCGAGCCGGGCTCAAAGGTCCAGTAGTACTCGGTAACCGGTATCGTGGCAGGCGAGTCCCTGCCGCCCTTTGACGACATCTCCGGCAAGCCAAAAAGAGGCAGCGCAAGAACATCGTGCTGCCAGTGCATTTTGTCGAAGAGTGCCCAGGAGGCGGGGTCGGCCTGCCTTGAAATCCATAACGGATGCGCGTCATGGACTACACGCACGCAGGCAGCACTCGAATCCAAAGGTATTTCGACTTGAGTTGCTGCCGGATCACCTTCGAATCCCACAGCAGCTTGCACCCGCAGAGCTGCATCTCTTTCGTTTATGATTGCAATCGCCGATTGTGGATAGCCGAGGATGTTAGCTATAGCTTCGAGTGCGAGCAGCAGACGCTCTTGCAGCTTGGGCGTAACAAGCATCTGCGTCGTAGTCTCGATGAAGACGTCGTACTGACGCAGATACGAGCTAAGCCCCTCAGGATCCGGGATGGCTGGAGCAGTTGGAAAGACGAGCTCTGTTTCCCCCATAAATCAATCGCTAAATCGACGAGGAGCTTGAGTGTTGCTACAGCTCCTGTTTGAATTCATCTATTTTTTAGTTTCCGCTATCTCTTTTCAACCTTCTTTTCAGCCTCTACGGCGACCCGGCGTCGGCTTTCAGTTTCCACTGGCTCAACCCCCGGGGTTAACGCAGGCCTCGAGACAGCGGGAGTCAAGCCAACAGCTTCCGCATATTTTAGATAGGTATCGATTGAAGCTACCACAACTCGAGCTTCGATAGTAATCAGGTCAATACCAACCAGTGAGATACGCACCCACGCGTCAATTACGATGCCCTTGTCAAGCACGCGATCGAGAACGTCGATTAAACTAGTTCCGCCTGGTGCTCTTTCGACAGCCATTTGCTTCGGTTCCTTTTCTTAGAAGATTGAAAACCCGAGACGGTACGCCGGCGCGCGTCATATGATTAGGACCAAGGCGCTCGGCGTCTCATCAAGTTCTACGTTTTCCTTTGGCTTTCTGCGAACTGGTGGCCTTTGTTGCGCGGCGGTTGATCGTTGTCGACTTTACCGACGGCGCTCCGAGAGCCCCAAGCTTCTTGATGTCACGTTCGAGTTCACTCAGACGCTCGCGCAGTTCTACGTTTTCGGCCTCGGCTCGAGCAGCGCGAGTCGTCAGATTTGTATCGTAGCGCCACCAATTCAAACCGATCTGCTCGGCTTTATCGATCGAGCAGATCAGTAAACGAATTTGCAAAGTTAGTAATTCGACATTGGCCAAGGACACCTTAATGTCGCCGGCTATCACCAGACCTTTATCAAGAATCCGGTCTAGAACATCAACGAGGCCCGGGGGACGGGCCGATATCAGATTAGACCGCTCGCTGGACACCTTCGCCCTCCAGTATCAGGGGGCGGCTTCTATTTGAAGAAACCACTGAGGGCCGCCACCATCGTATTGTCTATCGAGCAAGACTTCGAGTCGTTATATTAAGCGTCCAATCGGACCAAGATCGAGATTGAGGTCCTCATCGGCTAAACCAAATTGCGTCTTCAACTCCTGGAGTTTTGCTTCCAGTTTCATTAGCGCGAGTCCCAATTCTTCGATCTGCTCAGGTGAGAGATCCCCACCCTCCATACGACGCACGGCCTGTTTCTCCAGCAAACGACGGATAAACTCAATCAAAGTAAGGACGAGTTTTGCCAGGCCTTGCTCCACGCTCTGCGCGTCGACGTTTATTCGCGATGGCAGCGTGTCCGTAACCTTACGGAGCTGTTCCACAAACTCCTCAGTATGCGCAGTCTCTATTTCTGGGTCAGCCGAATGGGGGTTTTCGGGGGAAAGCATTATCAGCTTACTCCGAAGTGCGTTTTAAACTCAAGATCAATATTCGCAAAGCTGTAGGGAGGCCATGGGCCACTGGTCAAAAAGTGTAATTCCGGACGCTCAGCGCGGGCTTTATCCAACTCGCCGCGGTAGCGCTCCAAATCGCTACGAGCCACGAGATGAGCCGCCGCCGCCACCAGTTTATCCCGTGGACGTACGCTGACCTGATCTTTGCGGATACTGCCACCCAGACGCTCTTTGAGCCACGAAGCAATGTCTGTAGCTTTATTGGCTAACATCTGGTCTCTCAGAATCTCCTGGCGCTTGGCCATGAGAAAACCCACCCCCACTCCCCCTTTTGCATGGTCGAGATATGAGTCAGTAATAACAGGAACCACCTCTGTTTCCGCGCTAACTTGATCGGAGGTCTGCCAGATTACTTTCACACTCATTTCCACGCAGTCACGCAGGAACAGGAGTCTCGACTGCAGGGCCTCCTGATGAGAGTGAAGATAGCTCCTCAGCTGCTTTTCCCCGACTACGTTCCCGAAACGAAACGGCAAAGGTGTGGTCTGTTCGAACACGCTGCGTACTACTCTTTCGTGTGCTACAACGTTGTCTCGTGTGATTGCCACGGGTGCGTCATCAGTTTCACTTACACCCACTAAGAGATCCTCGGCTTTCATCAAGCGGACAGCAGAACCGCCAACGCCGGTAACCGATTCTGGCACCTGGACGCCTGGATCATCGCTGACAAAGTAGGCGTATAACTTCATTCAATCTCATGCTGCGCTTCTCGTGCGCTCACTTCAGACTCGCTACTTGTTGTCATCGCAGCGCGCCGTTCACGATCGCGCAAGACTTCGTGCGCCTTCTCAACCGAGCTGACAAGCACGTTTAGGCCGACGAAGATCAGGTCGATATCAGCCACGGAAATCGTGATCTCGCCGGCGATCACCAAGCCGCTATTAAGTACGTGATCGAGAGTTTCCAGTAACGAGAGATCGCTCTCTTCAAGGCCTTCCAGTTCAGCGTCGGCCATAACACTTTCGAAAGGAGATGTCATGCCATCAATCCGATTGCGCCGATTTGCTTCCTCATCCTGAAATTAAGGCGTGCAGGAAATGAATTACTGCTCTCCAGCGAAATTGTAGGCCGGCCATGGTCCAGTTAGTTCCAGTCGCAGCCCGGCAGCTTCATAGTCGCGCGCCAGGCGTTCGGCGGCCGCCCTAAACTCCGCAAAGCGAGTTTGCTTTATTAGAAAGGCAAACTTTGCCTTCAGTTCTCCGTACTCTGTGGCTTCCACCTTGAGCACACGCAAACGTGTGCCGTCGTCACTTTGCTGCTGCAGCGTCGTTTCCACTTCGTTGACAATGCGATTGATTTCCGCACGCGCCTCATCCGTTCGCAGCGCGTCGATCTTTTTCTGCATTAGGTAAGACTGGCCTGGAGAAGCTTTAGAAGCCTCCGTTGCCAGGTCCCGCAAACGAGAACTCAATGACGTTATGCTGGACATTAGTTTCGCGCGATCAGAGTAAAGGTTGACGCCCCATTCTTCGCGTTCCTGCAACCTCTCGATGATCGCGCTTAGAGCAGGTCGTCTCTCTGCGAGCATTCGTTCAATGCCTGTTCGCTCCAAATAGATCGTGCCGAAACGCAGCGGTATTACGCTCGCATGACGAGCAAAGTGTTCGACAACCTGCTCGTGCCGCATCGCTCGCACAGCGGTCCATGCTGGATCTGTTAAATGTTGCGTCAAACTTTCTTCGCCGTAAATCGCCAGCGGCACACGGCTGATTACCGCTGCAAGCTCGTCAACTGCAATAAGTTCGAGACCCGCTTGATCCTCGATAGCTGAAGGCAACGAATCAGCAAAAATCCGACGTGCCGCTACTGTTTCAGCAATACAGTAAACGTAGAAACCGGGTCCAGTCTGTACGCTATCTGACTTCGATCCGCTATCTTTTCGTCTGCTCCCCGTCATTTTTTTGCTTTGCGCCCGCGTCGTACATTTTTTACTGCCGGCTTATTTTCATGCAACGCGACCTTACGAACAGGGCGAAACATAGAGTGATCCAGCGGTTGCCACTGGGCAAAATGCTCAAGCAGTTCTTTTGGCCCGTGAATCTCGTGCGGTTGTTGCGGCGCCACAAAAAGTTCAAGCGACCGGCCAAACCGGCGGCGAAACTCCTCGAGTACGGAAACCTGCGCCCTGCGCCTCGTATCACAGAAATCACAACTCGAAGCTGCCTCCTCAGGAACGAGGCCGTTGATCAACAAACGCCGCATTGGGACTTTCAGTTTTTTCAGACTCGCTGCCAATGCGGTGGTCTCTTCCAAACTCATGCGTTCAGGAATTGCTACACCGATAAACTCACATAGACTTACGTCAGTCAGCAGGGCGATCACACGTTTGATGCTCTTCGAAAGCGCAACGAGTTCCTCGGCAACCCTGTTAGCATGCACAACGTGCTGATACTTTAGCAGCAGTTTGATAAATGTCCTCACCCACGAAAGAGCCACCTGCGGTAACTCCAGAAATCTTACGAGATGTCCCGTGGGCGCAGTGTCGAGAATCGTGGTGTCGTAGGCGCCCTGATCGAGCAGATCGCTGATCGCGCTCAAGGCGGCAATCTCGTCGATGCCTGGCGGAGTCAGCTCAACCAACTCCCTCATTGCTTGCTGGTCAAACTTAATCTCCAACCGCGAACCACCGGACAATGAGGCAAACAAATCGTCAGTCCAGGAACGATAGCGTTGCTTTAATTCTTCAAACTTCTTGCCAGGATTGATTTCCATCGCGTCAAGATTCTTAACGCCGGCAATTTGTCTCTTGAACTCAGCTACCGGTTCATCGAAACTATCAGATAGAGAGTGGGCCGGATCGGTGGAAAATACCAGCAGCTGTCGTCGCCGTTCTTTCCCGGCGAGTGCAAGTGAGAAAGCGGCCGCCGCCGTTGTCTTACCAACGCCTCCCTTACCGCCGAAAATGAAAATACTTTGCGTAGCGAAAGGAAAAGCCTCGGTCTGCTTTGTTTTTTTTAACTCCTTGGTTCGCTGAGGTGCCTTCTTTGGCGCAATTTTCACCTCCGCTCGATCCCAGGTCAGTCCGGCGAACAGCCGCAAAGCCTCAAGACCGCGCACTTCGTCCGGCAGCAATGGCACGAAGTGAGACCTCAGGCGCGGAAACAGTCGCGCGATCTCTTTAAGCCAGGGCTGCTGGCTGATAACGCGAGCCTGGCAATAACGACAATTACCGTGCTGGTGTTCTACGCGATTGACGATCAAATCAGTAACTGGCACGCCCTCCCTGAGCAGTAGCGTCAGGTATCGCTCCGTTTCACGCACACTCATCATTTCTGGAATAGTGACGAGTGTAAAACTTGTCTGGCGCATGTCATAGAGCATGGTCCGTACCTGCTCGATTCTGTGGCTTAGATCGACGAGGAAGAGATCGACTTCATCCTGACGCGCGGCCCGCCGCGAGAAATGCGCGACGATGTAACGGTGCTTGTCAGCCATCCGATCGAGGGCGTTGACCATCTGGCTGAACACGTCCGGCAGTCGTAACAAGCGTGAAGTGTGTCCTGATGGCGCCGTGTCAACGACGATGCGAGAGTAAGTTCCCGCGCGATCCAACTCGCTCAGCTCAAACAGCGCCATCACCTCGTCCATGCCAGGAAGAGAAAGATTCAGCAGCTCGTTAATATCGGTCTCGTCGAGCAGCGTGCCGCGTTCCGCAATTTCGCCGAGCACAGTGCGATGCGCAACACGAAATTTTTCAAGTGCCGCACTCGCATCCATCTCGTATCCGATCAGTTTAGCGCCACGCTGTTGCGTGATTTCCACAAGGCGATCGCCGATCTTTATTCCGAGGCTGTCAGAAAGGGAGTGAGCGGGATCAGTCGAGAACAACAGGATGGATTCATTACGACTGGCTGACTGGAGGAGACGGAGAGCTGTGGCTGATGCAGCAGTGGTTTTGCCGACGCCGCCTTTGCCACCGAAGAACAAGTAACGTGAGGAAAAAGGGTTCTGGGTTTCTGCTGAGCCAGGGGGGCGCACGCTTTTGCCAGCGCGAACAGGAGCCTTCCCGCTCTTTGTTGTCACGCCCTAATCCCTTTCGCCGGGCTCCCAAAAACCGCCTTCGTCCCCTCCAACTTCGATTTCAAATGTTGAGGACTCTGCCGTATGTACCTGGTGAAGCAAGTCGAGTTGCCGGGCCTTTATTGCCCGCAGGCGAGCAAAGAGTTCCGCTTCGCGCACGCGAAATTCGTCTTCCGATACCTCGTCAAGTTCCAAACGCATCTGCAGTTCGAGTAATTGCTCTTTGATGACGGTGTCATCATTCAATTCCTGGTCCGCCAGCTTTTGAATCTGGCCGAGGATAAACTTAAAGCCGTTGATCGGCGCTAGCAGTAGGTCGTCTATGAGCAACATCTATTTGTTAACTTGCCACCGCTTCTGTGGTTCCTTCGCCACGCTCGAGCTTCAGACGAATATGCACGAAATTATAAGGAGGCCACGGGCCCGTGTACTTGAACGCGAGTTTGCCTTCGTATTTGGAAGCAATCTCCTTAACCATCTGGTCAAACTCCACCTCGCGATCGCGTTCTATTAAGAATGCCGCATTCATGATCATTCGATCGCCGATCGGCTTATTCGCGCGGGAGGCTACGGCGGTGTCGCGCAGGAGTGAATAGACTTCACGAATATAAGCATCAGCCTGATCAGTGAGCGCCGTTTCAATTAGCCGCCCCAGTTGCATGCGCGCAAAGTAAGTTGAACCAGTGGTGCGGGAAGTGATTTGCTCTTTGAGATGACGAATCTCGTCGTCTTTTTGTTCGAGTTCTGCTGTCACCGTGTCGCGATCCCAATTGACCTTTAGCCCAAATTCGACCTTGCCTTCCATCTTCGAGAGGACGTCGCGCAAGGCGTCGTATGTTCCGCGAATTAACTCGACGATGTCCTCTTCCGTGCGGAACAAGGCGCCAAAAGCCATGGGCAACACGGTAAACTCTCGCATCACGGTTTCGTTCACCTGTTCGTGGGCAAAAACATTTTCTCGCGTTGGGTCATAGACCACCAGCGGTGTATTTGAGACGACGGC
>WNFR01001852.1_pt1 | contig 22058 bp, 31 predicted proteins | sample 5400221 | NCBI WGS metagenome assembly WNFR01 (sample SAMN13153357, study PRJNA577476) | soil metagenome | isolation source: 40 cm soil under Madrone tree | place: USA:California | collected 2016-06-14 | reverse complement strand
GGCCAAACGGAATCATCGCCATATTTGACCCATCTGGCCTTTGAGAACAGTTATGCGTTGCCAAGAGTATTTTCTTCTCGCATACCATCTCGAAAACCTTAAGGCAATGTTGTGTACTGTCGGCGAGGGACGGTGGGAACGATGGCCTGGCCCTTCCGAATCATGCGTGGGGAAAAGCTTTCTTGACAACTCGGAGAAACGGTGCAATATGACCTTCAGGGACCCAAAATCCCCGACTTCTCTCCCTCAGGAAACCGAAAATTGACGTCCCGCAGGAGATCAAACATGAACGCCAAAATTCTGACATTTTCATCCGACGGTGATAAGACGCTTCTTGAATACGATCCGGCAACTGCTGACATGGAAGAAGTGAACGAGGAGATTGCCGGATATGAAGCCCAGACCGGCGCGCAGCCATTTGACATGGCGAGCGGCGAACGCATCGAGAAAATCACGCGCGAGCAGAACGAAGTTTTGATGGTTCATCCCATCGCAGGCGGCTAACCGTGCGCTAGCGGCTGCCGACAGCACTCGGCTGGCAGTGTGAGACTTCGTTGGTATTGGGCCGAAGCGGATGCTGATGCTAGTCCATTTCCACCACGGCGGTATTTCTATGGCGCCCGCAATTCCATCTGTGATCGCGTTCCTCGCCCTGGCGGGGTGGAGGTTTGTGTTCGCTGACCCGCACCACTGGCCTTTAGTTCGAGCAATTGCTCCCCGGCAACATCGACGCAACAGCATTTTAGAGGAGGGCCTCCATATCTCAGACCCGGGAGATGTGGCCGTCATTGCAGGCAATCGTTTCGAGAACAGTTCGGATAGTCTAGACCCGATCGACCGAACAGATTGCGCCAAAGCCTATCTGCGCCGCGTCGTCGCTCTCACCGGCGCCACGCAAATGGATGACCGGTACGTTCTAGATGTCGGCACAACTAGATTCCATGTGCGAAATGGATATATCAGGCGGTTGCGAGTCGCAGCAGATCCCAAAAGCGCATACGAAGAAACGTGCTTTTATCCCGTGCACAATGGGATGCCGAAGCCGGAGGAAATTGCTACCGCACTGCTGCAGCTCGCGAACAATCCAGCGCTGTTTGACAAGTGGGCCGTTCGGAACGGGCTGGCGTTTAAGGCGGACGGCCAGGTATTCAGCCGTGAGTAGTGATCGGCTCGCGATGGGAATGCAAACCAAATGCACGCCGGCCCAGCGCGCAGCAAAGTACTTGAAGCGCATTGCCGCACTCACTGGAGCCGAGGAAGTTCGTGGTGATAGTTACTGGCTCAGAGCCGGGCGTAGGAACTTCCTGGTGGGCTACCAATTCGTGCGTGTTATCTCAGAGCATGGCAAATCGACGTGCTTTTCTGTTGCGACGGACCCGGACTTACCGAGCGCGGAAGTGATTGCATCTGCATTACTGCAACTGAAGAACAATCCGAGACTGTTTAAGAAATGGAGAAAACAGCCGGGATCTATTTTCAAGGCGAATGGGAAGATGTTTGGAGACGCATATCAGCGAATCAGAGATGAGACCTGAAAAGTTGCACGGCCGACTCTATACGCAAGATGTGCTTCTGCCTAAGGAGGTTCAATGTGGCGTAACAAGAAACCGGATACGCCGCAAGTTGCGGACCCGGAACCGAAAAATCTGCAAACGAATCAGCTGCCAAAGGTCGCTCCGGCGTCTCGCGAGGGAATAACCAATACGGGCAGAGACGCGGTAGGTCCAACGGAAGCCATGGCGGACCGCGCGACAGCGCGGCTGGGGTCGAGCCTGCATGTGAAAGGGGAAATCTGGGGCAATGAGGACCTGTACATTGACGGAACTGTTGAAGGTCTGGTCCATCTCGATGAGCGGAAGCTGACGGTCGGAGCTACAGCAAAGTTGACGGCCGACGTCATCGCTGACGAGGTGATCGTGTACGGAAGCGTGAATGGTAACGTCCGTGGCAAGGGCAAGATCGAGATCAAGAAGGACGGTTCGGTGAACGGAGATTTGACGACGGCGCAGATCATCATCGAAGACGGAGCCTACTTCAAAGGCTCGATCGAGATCGAGAAGAGCGCCGAAAAGGAAGGCGACAAAAACGTCCTCTCACGGACGGCGTCCGCACCGGCCACGCCGGCGGCGAGCATGGAGCCGAGGAGTAACTAATCACAAAGGAATGTTTAGGATCCTGCGGTCAGGCTAGGGACAACAGGTGGTTTGCTGAGTTCAGCAGCTCTCACCTCAGGTCTGGAGAGGCGAGTATATATTTCCTTTTGTGGTGCGGCGGGCAATGATTTTGCCATTTCACAGGGCGAAAGGAGTACGCCCATGAGCATATCCACACGTCTGAAGGGTTTGCTTGACGACAACCAAATCCCTTACTCGGTAATGACGCACGCCAAGGCCTATACGGCGCAGGGTGCAGCCGCTACCTTGCAGATCTCTGGAAAAGAGCTTGCCAAGAGCGTCGTTTTGTGGACAGGCGAAGAAATGATTCTGGCTATCCTACCGGCGCCGAATCACGTGAGACTCGATAAGCTGTCTGCCGAGGTGGGAAAGTCTGTGCGACTGGCTACCGAGCAGGAATTTAGCAGCCTTTTCCCCGATTGCGAGCTGGGCGCCATGCCGCCTTTCGGGTCTCTTTACAACTTGCCTGTGTACGTAGACGAGTCGTTGGCTGCCGATGAAGCGATTGTGTTCAACGCCGGGACGCACCGCGACGCGATTCGCATCCGGTACGACGACTTTGTTCGACTCGCAAAGCCTAGGGTCTGCTCATTCGCTCAGAAAGGGTGACGCAAACGATTTGACCTGTTTTTCTTGGTGGTTTGTGTAGTGACGGGCTTGAACCCCGTTCTTCAGTTGGAGGAACAAAGCTGGCACCCGGCTGCATCGTCGGGGTTGCTATCTGCGTCTGCTGGATGAATCTGGTTATTCACAGGTCGGCATCGCACGCACCAGTGCCCCGCTTTTTGAAGGTTGATACGGTCAACTCGAGGAGGTGAGCGGTGGCCTACATCATCGCCGAACCCTGTATCGGGACGAAAGACACTGCCTGTGTCGATGTATGCCCAGTGGATTGTATCCATCCGGCAAAGGGCCGCACCTATGATGATGGCCGCCAGACGTTCGATGAAGTGCCTCAACTATACATCGATCCCACTGAGTGCATTGACTGCGGCGCTTGTGTTCCGGTCTGTCCGGTGACTGCAATTTTCCCGCTCGATGATTTGCCGGAGAAATGGGACGCTTACATCGAGACAAACAAGAATTACGTTGACGGCGGTAAATTTCAGCCCGACAAGTATCAAAAGGCAAGTGGCTGAGAGCTGCCACGGAAGACCGATCATGGGTTCAGCCGACTTACAGCGATACAAGGGACTCTTGCTGGAGAAACAGCGTGAGTTGTTGTCTACCCAAGACGACGTTGGCGCCCAAATGCCAGCTGCGGGTGGCTTGGAGGGCGATTTAATTGACCAAGCCAATGCCGATGCGGAAGCGGAACTGCAGATCCAGTTGCGCCAAACAGACAGTCGTCTCTTACGAGCAATAGAGGAAGCACTCGGTCGGATTAGGACGGGCACCTTCGGAGTATGCCAGGTCTGCAAGCGGCCCATCTATAAGGCGCGTCTGGAAGCAGTGCCTTGGACGCGCCTCTGCCTTGAGTGCAAGGAGAGCAGACGTTCAGCCGTCTGATGGTGTCGAGCGGAACGATAGCCAAACCTCCGGAGTCCTGGGCATCAAGGCTCAGGCGCGCGCGGATCAAGTGCAAGCTCAGCACTCATACGCATGAATGCCCGCGCTGCGAGGCGAAAGGGGAATGTAGCGAGGCAAATTACCAGGATGAATGTCGGTATCCAACCAGAACCTTTTGCACAAAATCCTGAGCGCAAGAAGTGCCGGGAGATGACCTCTACCTGAATAGAAGTAATGAGCATAGACTCGGAGCGGGGAGATGCTACCCGCGGGAGTTGGCTGATGGCAAACATCATCGCCGAACCTTGCATTGGAACCATGGATACCACCTGCGTGGACCTGTGCCCTGTAGATTGTATCCATCCGGCGAAAGGCCGCACCAATGAAGATGGCCGACCGACGTTCGACCAAGTGCCTCTGTTTTGTATTGACCCCACTGTGTGGATTGATTGCGGCGCCTGTGTACCGGCGTGTCCAGTAACGGCTACTTTCCCGCTGGATTATCTTCCGCAGAAGTGGCACGCGTACATCGAGATCAACAAGAATTGCGTTGACGGCTGTAAGTTCCAGCCCGACGAGTATCAGAATGTGAGTAGCTGACGGCCGACTTGGCACAACACCTGGCACGTATGAGCACGCTGCACGAAATCATTTATGAAAACGTTCGCGAAGGCGAACTGTACGAAAAGCTCGACCGTAACTGGGTGCGGTGTTTTGCTTGTGGGCACTGTTGCAAGATCCCGGACGGCCAACCTGGGGTTTGCAAGGTTCGCTACAACCTGGGAGGAACCTTGTTTGTGCCCTGGGGGTATGTCGGCGGCGTCCAATGCGACCCCGTTGAGAAAAAACCGTTCTTCCATGCTCATCCAGGGGCACTGGCCTACAGCTTCGGTATGCTCGGCTGTGATCTGCACTGCGCCTATTGCCAGAATTGGGTGACCTCGCAAGCCCTACGCGATCCCGCCGCCGCTGTCCGACCAATGCGCATCAGGCCCGCAGAGCTTGTTCTTGACGCCCTTCGCCAGAGGAGTAGTGTCATCGTGAGCACCTATAACGAGCCACTGATCACCAGTGAATGGGCGGTGACTGTCTTTAAGGAAGCGCGCGCGGCCGGATTGGTGACTGGATTTGTTTCTAATGGAAACGGCACCCCGCAGGTCCTCGAATATCTGCGGCCGTGGGTGGAGCTTTACAAGGTGGACTTGAAGAGTTTCGATGACCGCCACTATCGGCAACTCGGCGGGCGCTTACAGCCAATCCTGGATACCATTCGACGGTTGCACGAGATGGGATTCTGGCTGGAGATCGTTACGCTGGTGATTCCCGGGTTCAACGACTCCGACGACGAACTGACTCGCCTGGCCGAGTTCCTGGCGGGCGTATCCCTGGACATTCCTTGGCATGTGACGGCCTTTCACAAAGACTACAAAATGACTGATCCAGAGAACACCAGCGCGGAAACTGTGATACGCGCGGCGGAGATTGGAAAGAAAGCCGGACTCCGCTACGTTTATGCAGGAAATCTGCAGGGCCGGGTCGGCGATCTGGAAAACACGCGCTGCCCCAATTGCAAGACTCTGTTAATCGAGCGCTTTGGCTATCTGATTCTCGGCTACCACCTGACGTCGAATGGTTGTTGCCCATCCTGCGGCAGCAGCATTCCTGGGAAATGGGCGCCCGCGTTTCAGGGCCAGATCACCTCGCGCCCCTTTGTGCCGCGCACGCGCACCACTTCAGATTTGCTTGTGCTGAACTCCTAACAAGCCACGCTATTTCTTGGTTCTTGTCGCGAGAACACATGTAGCGCGCTTTCTGCACGGAACGGGCAACGTACCCTGACACCTCTTGGCACAAACATGAGGGGCGCGATGATCCCTTTGATGCCAGATGGACTTGCTATTGGTGAATTTAGACTCAGAGCGAAGGATCTACGGCCGGTCCTTATTGTCATACTCGCCGGGAACGTCATCTTGCGGAACCTCATGCGTGGTAACTTCGGACTTGTCAGCATCCGGAGCATCTTCCACGCCGCTGATGATCTCAGCCTCGAACGCCTGCCCTTCTTCGAGCAGCTCCTCTGCCCTCTCCGAATCCACGTTTTCAAGGATGAAAATGTCCTGAAGGTCTCGAGCTCCCACACCGGCGCGCTGAGAAGTGCTTGGGGACGCGGAGACTCTGCCGAATTGTTTGTCTCAAAGCAGGGGTTCGTGCCATGACTTCTTGCCCGATCGGGGAACTGCCGCGAAGCGCCCGAACAAGCTCGCTCAAGGTTTGTGATCGTGCGGGATGGCCGCCGTTTGGTGGGACGCGTGTTTGGGTTTCCGCCGCAACGAAGCCATTTGCGTATCATCGTCTGGAACGAAATATCCGACGACAATTCCCATCGCTCCGTCGTGGAGCACCTTGCCGGTCGGATTGTCGTAGGTTGCAGAAGTCTTCAGTACATCACCGGCGGTGAGCTTGTATCCACCTTTTTCGAAGAAAGTGACCGTGGGCATGCCCAGCAATTGTCCTCGGCTATCCACTTTGGCATCGAGCGCGGCGACTGTTTCCTCGCGCGAGACATCTTCGAGGAAAATGCGCTTCGCAAAATCGTGCATGTGCCCGCCGAGTGCCAAGAGCACACCCGAATACTTCAAGGCCACCACCCCTTCCTTTATGTTTTTTCCAGGATTCAAGTCATAGCTTGAATCGCCGCAGGACTTCGCATCGATCCAGGCGGGATAGTAGCTTTTCCGGTCAGGAGGGCCCGGGGCATCCGTGTCCTCGTAAGGAATGCGGACCTCGAGAAAAACATCTCCATACGAAGTGCTCGTGGGGTTGTGCACCATAGTTTCGATGCGGATCCTGTCGCCTTTTTGAACGCGGTAGCCGTAGCCCGGGACTTGAATCCAGTTGGTCATCTCGCCCCCAGCACCGAAGATATGCTCCTCCTTGTTAGGGCAGAGAAAATCGGCACGATTCTCGTTCCAGAAAGCGGTGTGGTGGAGGAAGCGCCCGGGTACTTCGTTGTCATTTGCGTCGACCAGTCTTGGGCTATACGCAAGCAGCCAGGCGTTCATGGGTATCGTCCAATGAAGATCCGGCGGCTGGGGCATCATCATGTGGCTCGTGTTCGCGGGAAGGCTGATCGGACCTTCGCGCAGTGTGATTGTATGCGCTACGCCATCCAATTTTGTTTGCAGGCTCACACCCTTCGCCACGGAGTGATGCATGCCCCCCTGCATGAATCCGCCATGTCCACCACCGTGCTGCACGTGTTCCATGTCATGCGGCGCATCCGCGGGCCTTTCCTGTGCCAAGGCTGTAGCCGCCGCGAGCAGACTGTTCAGCAAAAACTTCATCGTACACATTGATACCCCCTCGCTCGGCTCTTTCCGAACGGCATGTCTTCATCATATCTCCATCCTGTATCTTCCAGCTGTGGTCTGGAAACGGGGCTTCTGCAGGAGGAGGGGAGCTCTTCGTGCTCCCGCCCCAATCACCGAAGCTCAACGCCCACGTGGAACGTTCCCACCGTACCCACAGCGAAAAGTTTTATTAGGTGCAAGCAGAGTCCGACCAGGTGCCCGGCTGAACGGCCAACTTCGCGGCTGGGAGGAAACCTACAACTGCGTGCGCCCGCATCAGTCGCTGGCTTACCTGACACGCTGGGAATTTATCAGCCGCTGGAAACGTAACCTCGGAAAGGGAAAGTGTCACTAATCCGCTGGACGAGTACACCATGTTGACGAACACAATCTGGAGAAGTAGTATCCTCTCACTGTCCCTCGTATTGCCTAGCTTTGAAAACCCTTATTCTGCGGTGACCCGACAGCAAGAGGAGCAGTTTACAAACATTTCTCCCGCCCGGTTCCAAGGAGGCCCCCTCTCTCACGCTTTTGGAAAGGAGTTAATCTGTATGCAAGCGACTCCATTCAATACCATGAGGAAACGCGAAGAATTGAAGGCACAAAGGAATCTACTGTTTGAACGGTTTTTGAGGAATCCACTGGACACTGGCCTGGCTCTGAAAATCAAGATCATTGACGACGAGGTTGCGGCATGTGCTGAGCAAATGGAACAGGAGAGGAAGGCGGAACCAAGTTCATTTGTCCGGTAACGCCCACTTATCGGGATTTGAGGTCGTGAACACGACCCGTCTTGCGGTTGAGCTCATTCTTGACTTGCGCCAGAACCGATGTAGCATTCCCGCTACCGAGATCCTGGTACCTTCTCATCCCCCTGGGCCTCAGCCTCGGTGGTTTGCGGCATTAACTTGATCGCAGCACCTCGCGGTGGTCCAACCGGGAAAGTTGATCTCTGAGGAGCAAACGAAATGAAGACAATTAGCGCCTTTTCGTTTTTCGGGATGTGCCTGCTGCTGATGGCAGCATCGACCGTCGCACAGCAACACCCAAGTTCCACCAGCGCTCTTACATTCATCGGCAAGACGAACCTTAAGTCCGGCCCCGCGCCTCAAAAGCCCGCGGCCACCTTTCTCCGCAAGGATATTGAAGCCGATGTAAATTTCGATATTCCCGGCGCCAACGGCAACAACAGCCCCGCCCGCGTTAAGGCGGCCCAGATTCCCACTCCATCGGGCAACAGCATTGTGAGCGGTCGTTTCTCTGGCTTCAACGGATTGACTGAATTCGACCAGGCCTACTTGGTTTTCGCCGGCAAGAACGGCATCAACGGCGAACTCGAACCGCCCGACCAAGCTGTGGCCGTCGGCAATGGGTTTGTCGTTGAAGCAGTAAATGACGCAATCGCGATTTACGACACGAGCGGCAATCTGCTCGCCGCCGAGGCGCTCAATCCTTTCTTCGAGCAGGCCCCCGAAGCTACGATTGACCCAAAGACAGGAACTATTCTTTCCTTCGGGCCGTTTATCTCGGATCCACGAATCCTTTACGATGCCAGCACGGGTCGCTTCTTCGTGTCCGTAGTAGGAATCGACCTCGATCCCGTCACGGGAAATTTCCTCCCCGCAAGTGTCGCTAAGAGCCATTTCCTGTTCGCCGTATCGGCGGATAACAACCCCCTTGACGGATTTAATGTGTTCTCGCTCGACACGACCAATGACGGCGACGCCCGCTTTGGCGGTTGTCCTTGCTTCGGCGATCAGCCCCTGGTCGGGTTCGATGCCAACGGCTACTACGTCAGCACCAACGCCTTCGCTTTGCCTCCGGGCCCGTTCCGGGGAGCGCAGCTTTATGCCTTCTCCAAGGCCGCCCTCGAATCGGCTCCAGCATCGACTACCCCCATTGTCGTCACCGTCGGCCAGCGTTTCGGGAACTTGAACCAAGCGGAAACCGCCGGCTTTTCGATTCAGCCCGCATTCGTTCCTCCTGGCGCCAGTTTCGCGAGCGACAATGGCGGAACCGAATACTTTGTCAGCGCCCTTGATCGCCAGCACAGACTCGACAACCGCCTTACCGTCTGGGCCATGATGAACACCGACTCGCTAAACACGGTCACTCCTGGCGTGACTCTCGTCAACGACGTCATTGACACCGAAGCTTATGGCCAGCCCCCTGCCACTGACCAGAAGCCCGGTCCCACTCCCTTCCTCGATCTCCTGGCAACGTCACTTCACGTCAAGAACCACGAAGAGTTGGTTGCCGATAATGACGACCGTCTCCAGCAGGTCACTTTCGCTAACGGACTGCTTTGGACGTCCATCCCCACCGTCGTTAAGACGCCACAGGGTCCGGTCCGCGCCGGAGCAGCTTGGTTTATCGTTTCGCCCTCAGTGAACGGCGGCACGCTGACCGCGAGCGTCTTCAATCAAGGCTACGTAGCGATCGATTCTGCCAAGCAGGATAGCGTGCTCTTCCCGTCAGTGGGCGTTAACGCGGCGGGCAAGGCAGTGATTGCCTTCTCGATCGCCGGCGAGGATTTCTTCCCGAGCGCGGGATACGCTGCGCTCGACGCCTCAACCGGCGCTGGGCCGATCGTCATTTCCTTCGCTGGGGTCGCGCCGGACGACGGTTTTAGCGGTTATTCGCCGTTCGGTGCCCGCGTAGCCCGGTGGGGCGACTATTCTTGGGCTACCTCCGACGAGGCCGGCAATATCTGGATGGGTGCCGAAGTCATTCCTGCGAAGTCGCCATTAGAGACCTTCGTTCCCTTCGCAAACTGGGGCACTTTCATCACCACCGTTACTCCGTAACGAAGACTCTGCCGAAAGCTGTTCATCGTCGCCCGAGGAATGGCGCCCGCCGGCGCCGCCGGGCATGTGTAGTGCCAGCCTTCAACGCGCGTGTCTTTCAAAAGATGCTTGCGAGTGTTCTCTTGCGCCAGGATGCTGGCCCCGGCCTTGTGCGCCCAGTCGTTGCCACCAGTGTGATCGAAGTGCCAGTGGGTGTTTATCAATTGTTTTATGGGGTCTGCATTGATCGTCGCCAGGGCTTCGGAAGCCTTGGGGCCAGCGGTTGCGATTTCCGCATCAATGAGCAGCTTTCCGTCGGGGCCGGTGAGAACGGCAATATTTCCACCCGCGCCCAAAAGCACGCTGATATTTCGGCGAAGAGTTTGCACCGTGATCTTTGCATTGGCGGCTTCCTTGAACGCATCGTTAACTAGGTGGTCTTCCTCGGCGAAGAGGCCCCTTGTTTATTCGACATCTTCCGTCTGGGTGGCTTGAGTCGAACCTGGCCCTAGAATTGCATCGAGTCAGAATAAAGTAGCTGGCTTAGCGCAATTTGTCAGGTGTATTATTGCCCCTCTCAGGCTGTGCCCGCCCAAATGCACGACCGAGTCCATCCTTAGCATTCGACAAATCGCGAACAAGAAACCTGGAGGAAGGCTATGACAAGCGTTGGCGCTACCCCAACAAAACTATCCGTCGTGCACTACAAGACCGCCCGAATAAATGATCTCGACATTTTCTATCGGGACGCGGGTCCACAAAATGCGCCGGCAATCCTGCTGCTGCACGGATTCCCAACTTCATCAAATATGTTCCGCAACTTGATTCCGCGCCTGGCCGGTTCTTTCCGCTTAATCGCACCCGACTACCCTGGCTTCGGGCAAAGCAGCATGCCGGATCGCAACAGCTACGTCTATACGTTCGAGAATTTCACTGACGTCGTGGACAAGCTCGCCGAGCAGCTCGGAGTCAGCAAGTACTCGCTGTATGTGATGGATTACGGAGCGCCTGTTGGTTACAGGCTGGCATTGAGGCATCCCGAACGGGTGCAGGCGCTCATTGTGCAAAACGGAAACGCCTACGACGAGGGGCTTCTCAAGTTCTGGGATCCCATCAAGAAATATTGGAATGATCCCCTACCCGAGAACCGAGCGGCCTTTCAATCCCTTGTCGAAGCGAAATCAACCCGCTGGCAATATGAGAATGGCGTCGGTGATTTGACGCTGCTCGACCCGACAACTTGGACGCTTGATCAGATTGGTCTCGACCGCCCCGGAAACCGCGATATCCAGATGGACCTCATGTACGACTACCGCACCAACGTCCCGCTGTACCCGGAATTTCAGAATTTCTTCCGCAAGAATCAGCCGCCTACTTTGATTGTGTGGGGAAAAAACGATTTCATCTTTCCACCAGAAGGCGCTGCGCCCTACAGCCGCGACTTGAAGAATCTGGAGACGCATCTCCTGGACACCGGACACTTCGCGCTTGAAACGCACGGCGAAGAAATCGCCAGTCGAATTGAGACATTCCTCTCGAAAAACAAGATAACCCGCTAAGCTCTCTCCTGAATACTGCGGGCTGGCGGCCAAGCCAGCCCGCACTCCCTAAGGATCCATATGATCAAGAGCTTTGGCTCACTCGTCTTCACGCCCGTCGTCAAGACTTTACAAGAACGCTATGGCAGCCGCAGGCAGTATGCGCGTATAGAGCAGCTTGGCGACATGCCGGGCGGCCTCGGCCCCGAGGAGCGAGATTTTCTCGGTGAACGAGACACCTTTTACATGGCGAGCCTTGGCGAGACCGGGTGGCCTTATGTGCAGCACCGCGGCGGGCCTAAAGGTTTTTTGAAAGTAATCGATGAACGGACAATCGCGTTCGCGGACTTTCGAGGAAACAAGCAATACATCAGCACGGGTAATTTGATGACCGACAATCGCGTCGCGCTCATCTTGGTTGACTACCCCAGGCAGTTGCGCCTAAAAATACTAGGGCGAGCCGAGATCTTCGAGGGAGAAAAAGCAAAAGAGTGGCTCGTGAAGGTCCGCGACACGGGATACAAGGCAACGACGGAACGAGTGTACGTGATTCGGATTGAGGCGTTCGATTGGAATTGCCAGCAGCACATCATTCCTCGGTTCACAGAGGAAGAGATTCGGGAAGTGTTGGAACCTGTCGAGAGACAGATGCAGAAGTTGGAAGAGGACAACAAGAGACTTCGCGAGCGGCTAGATCAAGTCAGCAAAGAGAGTGGGTAACAATGAGAACCCTTAAGTCGCACAACCACCGAGGGTAGCGATCTGCAGCCGACGAACCGGTCGTGGGCTGTTTTGCCAAGACGTCGCTCCTTGTCTAATCTTTTTAAGGGAGATCGGGACGGCTAGTTTTTTGTGACCGCACCGGGTTGAAATTTGCCTCTGTTCTAGAAACCAAGATCGCTCAGTCCCGGATGCGTATCGGGACGGCGGCCTAACGGCCAGTGATATTTTCTGTCCGATTCTTTGATAGGAAGATCATTGATGCACGCGAGCCGCAGACGCATCAGGCCATCGTCGTTGTATTCCCAATTTTCGTTGCCGTACGACCGATACCAGTTGCCAGAGTCGTCGTGCCACTCGTAAGCAAACCGAACGGCAATGCGATTTCCGGTGAAAGCCCAAAGCTCTTTGATCAGCCGATAGTCGAACTCCTTTGTCCACTTACGGGTAAGGACGGCGATGATTTCCTTTGTGCCCGTCACAAATTCGGAGCGGTTTCGCCATCGGGAATCCACAGCGTAACCCTGAGAAACCCTCTGTGGGTCGCGTGAATTCCAGCTATCTTCCGCGAGTCGGACTTTTTGCGTTGCAGTTTCGAAAGTAAAAGGCGGCACTGGTGGACGTGTGGTCACGGGTTTCCTCTCGACCGATTCTAGCGCACGAGTGTTGCCAAATGCAGTTCGTCGTGAAGCCGCGACAATTCCCACAATCTTGAGCACTTCGAAAAATCAATCTGTAGATGTTGCCTAGGCGTTGTTACGAGCACGACTCGCTGGTCGTCATGTGTCGAAATGTCGACACCCGTACTCCGCGCTCGAGCGTATAAGAATGGCGATACGAAGAGCATAACCCTGATTAGACTGGCTGGATTTTATGATGTTTCCCGCTCATGTTGTTGTGCTTCTGACTTTGGCCGAACAACTGCACTATCAGGTTCGTTGCGACATTTGATGGATCGCAACACGCCTTGACCATGAAGTGACCACGGAAGGAAGGGAAAACCATGACCTCGTCCGTCGCTGGCATCAACATTCCTGACTCTCAGCTGGCAGTTGAGACAACGGAGTTCATCCGCGACACCGAATCACCGTTGTTGTACCACCACTCCCGACGAACGTTCCCGTTCTGGATGCTCCACGGCGAGCTCCGCGGCCTGAAGGCGGACCCGGAACTGCTCTACGTCGGCGCCATGTTTCACGACATAGGCCTAGTTGAGGGGCACCGAAACCTGACTCGACTATTTGAGGTCGACGGCGCCTACGCGGCCCGGGACTTCCTGGTGTCCCACGGCATGCCCGACGACGCCATTCGCCGAGTCTGTTTATCCATCGCTCTGCACACCACCCACGGCGTCCCGGAGTTCATGGAACCCGAGATCGCTCTCGTGGCAGCCGGTGTGGAGACTGACGTCGACGACGCAGGCCTGAACCTGGTCCACCCCGCAACCGTCAAAGAGATCACCGCAGCGCACCCGCGACACGACTTCAAACGCCAAGCCTTCCAAGAGTTCGCCGCATGACGAATATTCAAAAACACGCGGAGGCAGGAGTGCTACTCAGAAACTATTGAACGGAGGCAAGTTAAGCGCGCGCCGTCTGGCAAGTAAGGGGAAAATCATGTGGACCCTGTGCAGTTTTCGTCTCATCAATCTCCGAAAATAGAAATCCGTGATCACGCACTGGGCCCAGCCCGCGCTTCCTTGTGTCTCTCAATTTGCGTTTTGATCGTTCAGTGAAAAGCAGGCACGTGAATTCAACCCTTACCGGATAACTGGTTTTGAGGTCAATCTTCGCTCAGGGCTTCTTGACCTCGATCAATTCCAACTTGTGCCCCAACGCTCGCAGCTTTACAAACGCTTCGTGAGCCCCGTGCTCAAAGAATTGAATCGCGTCTTGTTCCTGTGCATACGAGCCGTAGTTGGTACCGTGGATATCAAGTGGAGGGTCGCTCTGCATTTCCGGGTTGGCAACCAAGCCGCCGCCGAGCGACTGCCCAACGTAGCGTTCGGCGTGTTCGCCTGATGTGAGTTTGATTCGGAATCGCTTCATTACGTGCTACTCGCCGGGATTCTATCAGCTCGCGTGGACTTCTTTTGAGACCTGTCGCTGCGGTTCGAAGTAATAGGCGCGGAGAGTGAACACGGCAATTCTTGACCGATATATTCCAGCCGTCCTTCAGGAGTTGTTACCCAATGGCGGGTGGTCCAAGGCGGATTGTGACGAACATGCTGTTGATGTCCGCATTCAAGATCGGCAACCCAGTCGAAGCATTCGTCTTGATGAAAGGCGGCGATTTTACGAGGGATTCCGGGCACTTTTGCTCGCATGGGTTCCATATCTAGGCTACTGCCATTCTATGCTCTTTAACCATTTAGCGGATGGGCCGGTGACTTGCAGCGTTTTCCCGATTTCTGACACTTTTCCAGTTGGAGCACTTATGAACACGCCAATTAGGACGCAGATGCAAGAATCTCTTGACCGAGCGAATAGAACCATCGGACTCAGGGAGGAGCGAAGGTGAGGAACTAGATGTTTGGTGGAATAAGTTCAGCAAGCTAAACGGCGGGATTGATGCGTCGAAATCGTGGGAGCAGATGAAAAGAATCGCAGGGACGATTCTGTCGGCTGGCCGTGAGCCCGAGGTTTACGATGTACCCGGCGACTACAGGCAGTAGGAGAAATGGTGGCCAGTACCACTTTCCCGATTACCAGGCATTGGGTCCAGTTAGTCGAGGCCAAGAGGGAGAATTAAAAGCAGGGCAAACAGATAGATAATCACGAAAGCCTGATATTCAAGGGCAGGAACGCGACGGACTTCTGGAGGACTATACTAAGCTGAACTGGGCCCGATACACCGTTGACGCGACTTGTCGACGAGGGAGATCAGGCCATGAAGGTAACATTAGCGTGTGTTTTCCTGTTACTTCCGTTGCATGCCTCTCCTCAAGAGCCCAAAAAGCCGGCCGAAGAAAAATCCGCTGCTGAGTCCAAATCTACATCTGAAACTGCGAAGCAAGTAAATCCAGTCAAGTCAACACCCAGTTCCATCGCGTCAGGGAAGAAGTCGTACACTTATGACTGCGCGATGTGCCACGGAAAAGAGGGCGCCGGCGATGGGGACTTGGCCAGGGACATGCAATTAAAACTGCGCGACTACCGTAACCCCGCGGCGCTGAAAGAACTGACCGATGGGGAGATCTATTCGATCATTGCGAATGGCAAGGGCAAGATGACGGGCGAAGAAGGTCGGATGAAACCCGAGCAGATCTGGGACATGGTGAACTACATCCGTTCCCTAGCGAAAAAATAAGCTGCTGGAAAACGTGGTCCGATGTTCGCTAACAATCGACCATGACAAACCCATGAATGCTGACGGGAAATCGGTACGCCTGTAGGTGTAAACGACCACGCAGTCGGGCTACCGAACTTGTCCGCTTTGGAGCTTTTGTCGGGACAGCCAAGCGTACTAACAACGATCCGCAATGGTTATGTAACGCCTATAGCGGCTTGGGGTGCGCGGCCAGGGCTTCGCGGTAGACCTTGAGATTACTCTTGTCCACGGATACCGTGCCAGTATCCACGAACGTAGGCATCGGCGCCGCTAGGGCGGTGCGCCAGTCTTTGAATTGGTGTACCGCGTTGTGATGCAAGTCGTCGAGGAACTTTAGCCCGTAATAACTCATGACGTAGGGTTTCTGCGTGATCGTCGCCGTAATTACGCCGCGGTCGATCCAATCGAGTGTCTCCGGATCGTTGTCGAATGCCACAATCAGCATCTTGCCCTCCATATTGAAACGGTGCACTGCTTCGGCGGCTCCGGAACCCCCTGTTGCTTCCAAGCAAATAATTCCGTCGACTTTTCCTTTCTTCTGTATCAGCTCGGAAACTTGGTCAAACGCACTTCGCGCGTCGCCCTTGTCGTCCAATATCTTTGTCAGCTTGATAGCAGGAAAATTCTTCAGTGCGTCCACCACCCCTGCCACTCGATCGTCGAGGTTACGCTGTCCCGGAATCGTGATGACCGCAATGCTCCCTATACCCGGAACGAGCGCCGCCATCTGCTTCAGGCTCTCTTTGCCCGCCTTGAAGTTATCCGTTCCGATGTACAGCACGCGCTTCGAATCCGGCACATCCGCATCCACGCAGATGACAGGGATACCCTGAGATACCGCCTTGTCAATCTCCGCTTGGAAAATCTCAGGCCGCGCCGCGGAGAGGCAGATTCCAGCGGGGTGCTGTTCCACGATCTCGCGGAACATTAGCATTTCGGCGTTCGGCTGGTACCCGGTCGGACCGAGAAGTTCCCCTTTTACTCCGAGCGCTTTGGCCGCGTCCAAAAACCCCGCTTGGGCCTCCTGCCAATATGGCAAATTAATATTCGTAGCCACAAACACGTAGCGTTCGTTTTCCTCGTGGTAGGGCTTTGCGCATGATGCAACAAGTGCTGCCCCAACGAAAATAAAAACAGATACCAGCATGGCCCCATGTCTCCTCATTGAAATTCTCCTTTCGCATTCGGTCTGGCCTGCGGTGGCGCTTGGCCCGCACCCTCGGAAAATTTGGGGTCCTGTAGATGCCTGGGTAAGAAAATCTGGAAAGAACAGGCGGGTTACCTCCACTTCCACGGCTTCTCAGCTTTCGCTTACCTTTGGTCCAGAATTCTCGGTTTTAAGTTTATCACCGCGGGAAACCATTGGATGCCCACGATTAAGAAAACAAAGAGGCTCGCTGAAAAGTAATCTATCCGGCGCAACACCCGCCTTCGGGGATTGTGGTGCGTCATTTACTTGATTAGACACCAAGCGCTCCTCCCTCAACCTATACATTCAAACTTATCAGGCACTGAGCCGGGCAGACTGCGAAGCAACGCCAGAAGCATTGCGATTCTTGACAGACAGCGCTAGAAGGTTAGGATAACTGGGAGTCCAGTCCCCGGACCAGGACCTGCATGAGAACCGGGGATAGTGTCCCAACCATCGCCGTAGTTGATGACGATAAGGCCGTCCAACATTCAATAGGCAACCTCCTTCGAGCGACTGGGTATCGATGCGAGGTTTACGGGTCCGCTGAGGTGTTTCTCGACGCGTTCGGAGCGCTGCGGCCAGACTGTGCCGTCATTGATTTTCGTCTGCCGGGGTTGAATGGCCTGGAGCTACAACGCCTGCTGGAGGAAAGAGGCCATGCGATACCCGTTATCATGGTCACTGCAAATGAGGAACGCGTGCGAGCCCAGGCACTCGAACTCGGCGCGGTCGCCGTTCTGAGAAAGCCATTCGAGGGAGAAGTCTTACTCGCCGCGATCCGATCCGCCCTCAAACATCCACCAGAGAATAAAGCCTAACAGAGCTTGTCCACATGTCCGATAAAAGCCCTTCGGACTTATTATTGCGTCGAGGAGACGTTAAGCTGAAGGAATGGCCCGGCGGTGATGGCGTCGGGAATCATCACGTCGAAATATTGCTCACACTTCACGCATTTAACAGATTGATGCGCCATTTGCCAGAATCCTGTTCGCGCTTGCGTATGCACGACCTGTTCCTGCTTGTAGTGAACGCAGGAAATAGTGATCGGGATGATGGCCCGCTTCATTTGTGCTTGAGTCATGACCAACCTCCAGCATCATCCTGCAATTTTCGATTGTCGGCCTCAATCCTGAGCCGCCCCCTCCCCTTGTAAATCGCAGCGTTATATACGCTAGTTCAGGTCTTCCGTTTTCAGAAAAGACCCGGTGGCGGTCGCCCAGCCGCGCCCTCCGCTCGTTGGTTCGCTCCCACGTACCGTACATCCTCGGCAAACATAATAGTGTGTTGATATGGGCAGATAAGCATGGCTCCCCGTCCCGCCCCGTCAAATCAGCCCCTATATCCGACCAGATTTCATTGATAAAATACTCCCGAGAGTCATTTATGAGAATGGCTCTGATCTAGAGGTACGAACATGGATGAAAATGAACACTCGGACCATCTCCGGTTAAGGGGCTTGCTGCAACAAGCGAAGCTACTCTTGCTTCCGATGTCTGATAACCAGCAGAAGAAATGGGTCGCAGAAAGTCCACTCGCTCAGGAAATTTCTGCAATTCTCGCGAAGCATCCTGAGTATTATGCCGAGTTCCGCACTCTCGTCGGCGGAATTTTTCCTAAACCAAAGGGCAAATCGGCCTAACTATCTTCTGACACCGACGATGCCAGATCGCCGCTTTAAACTCCGTGTTTCAAAGAAAGCGTGTCGCTGCCATCACGCCTTCAATGCTCATCACTTGAAGAAAACACTACAAGGTTGGGCGCATCCGTGTTTTTATCCCGGCTGCGATTGCAAAGACTATCGACCGGAAAAACGGAAGTAGAACTGCTCACGATTGCTAGACAGGATTCGCAGTTGTATACTGGGCGTAATACACCCCTAAGGTAAACACATGACCGGGGACGCTCTTCACCGTAGGGCGTCCCCGACCGATTACTTCTTAATTCGAATCACGCCCACCGCTACCGATCTCCGCTCTCGCTCCGGCATTTTCAAACGCGCCTTCACCGCCAGTGCTTTAGTTTTGAATGGTTTGGACAACGGCGTGAACTCACCATTGACGTGTTTGAAGAGCAGCCACTGCTCGATGATTTTGGGCATTTGAGATTCATAGCACAGGCGCTGTTACTCGTTATTATGCTGGCGACAGTAAATCACGGGTCCAGGTTTGAACCAGTATGCGCCGTGCAATTGGCGCAGGCATCGTTGCGGGGCAGAAAGCAATGTCGTAGATTCATAGAAATAGGAGTGCTTTATGGACGCAAGGCCCCATTGGGGAAACGTTTATACCACCAAAGCTCCCGATGCAGTCAGTTGGTACCGTCCGCCCTAGAAACATCACTTGAACTCATAGAAAAAGTTGCGCGCACGCGCTTACGGCGCAGGGTGCAGCGCACTTCAACTCTCCTCGCCGTCGGGTCAGAATCCTCAGGATCTAAAGTCTACGACCAAATCTGCCGGCGAGAACTATTTAGGCGTCGTTAACGCTTAGTTCGGCCAGAATTCTTCATCGACGATCGATTTTCCGCACGAAAATGGAGCGGGTCTCTGAGGCTTTGCAATTCTCGGTAATAATAAACTGAAGTAGGCCGTTTTCCGTTAAACCTTAAATTCCTGAGCAGCTCCATTTCTTCCTTGGTGGCCGTCCCGCTGAGCGAACTATCATTAAGGAATTCTTCGAACCCTTGCTCTACCCCCGGCTGGACAGGTCCCGTTTCAACAAACTCAAATCTCCTAGGATCCCCCGAGGCCATCCTCCGATTTAAAACAATCTCCATCCCGAAGGTCGTTAAATCGACGTCCCAAGATTCAATTACTGGATCCAAGAAGGAAACACAGTTTTCATGCGACAAGCTGAACACATCCGTATCCAGGAACTCAAGGAGGGTAACCCGCATTTGTTCATAGGTTCGGCCGGCGAGTCGAGCCACCAAGTGGAGCCAGTTTTCACTGTTCAATTCCTCTTTGGCGACCTTCTTGATCACGTCCAAAAGCTTTTGTGTGACGAGACGTTCGAGTTCACCGAAGGGTTGTTTCTCAAAAATGACCCGTATTTGTTTTTCTTTGGCGGGTACGCACTTGCGGAGAATCAACTCTCGAACTTCTTTAAACAAGGGCTTGGGTGGGTCCGCCAGGTTTCTCTTTAATTCTTCCTTGCGCTGGTGCTCAGCCAGCTTCGCAAGCTTGCTGCTCGGCAGTTTCAAGAATTCCCCCATCTTATCGTAAATGTCTGTTCGGCCGGGCGCGGGAGGCAATTTCTTCCGCGTCAGCAGCTGTGAAATGTAGGACTCTGTAACTTCGGCGGCGGCGGCCAGATCCCTCTGCTCAAGCCCCAATTTTTCCAGCCGCCGTTTGATCACTAGGCAGAGATCCACACGGTACCTCCACTGGGTTAACTGCATTTGATTAATCAGCAAAAATGATCCCAGATTCCACTTGACACGTCAAGTTAATTAACTCAATATGGTTAACAGACTGAGGGAGCCTTCAGGGAGGCTCAACCAAGAGTGGTTATCTGAATCGCCCCCTTGGCATCGGGAACCAAGGAGAGTGCCATGTTTGCACGCAGAGTTTACATGCATCTGAAACCCAATAGTGTTGCGGAGTTTACCCAGAGGCTGGAGAAGGACATCCTCCCTCTGCTTCGAAAACAGAAAGGATTCCAGGACGAAATCACGTTCGTTGGCCAGGGCGGGACGGAAGCGTTCGCGATCAGTTTGTGGGACAAAGCTGAGAATGCCGAGACTTACAACCGCGGGAGCTACCCAGAAGTGACGAAGATCCTCGCCACGGTAGTTGAGGGAACTCCTCAGGTTGAAACCTATGACGTCGCTAACTCGACGTTCCACAAGATCGCTGCTGCCGTAGGGGCCTGAAGCCAGCAGGTCGTTTCGTTCAGTGGGGGCGGACTAACTCCGCCCCCCAAGTTGTCCGGCAGAGGGGAAACGCAACAGCACGCGAGATTTCCGATTCTTACAAAAATCAGGGAACGGGCTGCGGATGCGCTGTTAGGGCAGGAGGTCCTTTGCAAAGAAGCAGGCTGCCGCGCCTGCTGAAGCGATTGCCTGTGTGATATTCATCAGTCAGGGCAAGCAGCTGCACCAGCCGCAATAATTGGTGCCGTACTTCTCCCGCTACTCGTAGGTTTCGTGAACGGCTGAATGCTTTAGGTGTGGCAACTCTAACGTCATGTAGGCATGGAGAATTCAAGTGTCAGCCAACGACAATTCTAGAACCATCCTTATCCGAGAGAACACGGTTTTGCCAGTAGGCTTGACGGTCGAGAGTGAAGTTTTCTTGCCTGGCTGGAGAGCCGTTAGGAATCTCGATGGGTACGGACTGGGCCAAAAAATGGAGGAAGCGAAGTGGTACTTCTTCTATTTGGCGGGGGAGCACAGGGCAATTGCCCTTGGTCGTGAGGGGCTAGGAACCTTGCGCAGGGCAGTCAAGCAGATCCTGGCGAAACAGGAGGGGCAGACGTTTAACTCCCTGGAGATTACGAAAGTGGCTTCGAAACGGTTCCTCGGGTTTCCTTTTATGAGTGTTGCGGCCCATTTTCGCCATATCCAACAAGGGATTTGCCTCGTCCCTGCAAAGAATTCCGTTTTGAGAATGCTGAATTCCGGGTCGAGTGGCGTCGGGGAAGAACGTCACGGAGCAGTGACCCAAAAGCAATACGCGGCTCTGTTTACAAGTTCTTAGGAATTGTTTGGCGGATATGAAAATGAACACGATACGCAATTCCATTCTTTGCCTTAGTGCCTCGTTTCTTGCGGCCTCTCTGCTCCATGGGCAGGATCTTTCCAAGTATCGAGACTTTTCGTTGGGGATGAGTTTGCCCGAACTATCTAGCCAGGTTGACCTAAGACCGCTCCAGACAAAGCTGATCCAAAAGCATCCAGCGGTAATTCAGGAGTTGACGTGTTGGCCGAGCGGCTCCTCTGACTATTCGCGCCAAACAGACTCGGTCCGGCAGATTTTCTTCAGCTTTTACAATGGCGAGCTCTTCAGGATTTTGGTGACTTATGATCACGCCGCAACACATGGGCTAACTGCCGAGGACATGGTACAAGCCATCTCGACAAAGTACGGAACTCCAACGAGGCCTGTTGGCGAGATCAGCTTCCCAACTAACGAACTGTATAGGTCTACAGAAAAGGTCATCGCCCGGTGGGAAGATTCGCAGTACTCGATAAACCTAGTCCGTTCTAGATTCCTGAACTCTTATGCGCTTTTCATGTTTTCGAAACGGCCGGATGCACAAGTTGATGCTGCGCTTGTCAAATCCATAAAGCTGGAGGATCAAGAGGAGTCGCAGAAAGAAATGGATCGCCAGAAAAAAGAGACCGATGACCTCGAAGCAGCGCGACAGAAGAACCGGAAGATTTTTCGCCCGTAGTGTTGGCCTAGAGCCACAAAGAGTTGACTGTTTTGGTTTTTCGAATGGATTGAACGGAGGTCA
>WNFR01007122.1_pt1 | contig 22066 bp, 18 predicted proteins | sample 5400221 | NCBI WGS metagenome assembly WNFR01 (sample SAMN13153357, study PRJNA577476) | soil metagenome | isolation source: 40 cm soil under Madrone tree | place: USA:California | collected 2016-06-14 | reverse complement strand
AGGCGATGAAGTCCTTGCGCGGCATGCCGGCGTCGCGCACCGCGATGATCATGATCTCCTTCTCGAGCTGGCGAACTTCCGCCACGTGCGTGCGCAGGTTGAGAATCAGCGCATCGAACATGCGCGGCGACAGGCGCAGCTCCATGAACTCGTCCGCCAGTCGCTTGCGCTGGCGCAGCGTCTTGGGATCGCGCGCACCGAGCTTGGCGATGGAGCCGAGCACCTGGGCGTGAATTTTCGCGATCGAGGCGAAGCGCGCCGCGGCTTCCGCCGGATCGGGGCCGGTGTCGACGGCTTCCTCTTCGCTGTCGCCTTCCTCGGCTTCCTCTTCCTCCTCGGCCTTTTCTTCCGGCGCGATTACCTCGACCTTGGTGGGGTTCTGCGGCTGTGCGATGACGTCCGGCGCGTTCGGATCGATGAAGCCGACGATCACATCCACCAGGCGCGCCTGGCCCACCTTCACCGGCTCGTAGGCACGCAGCAGGAAGTCGTAGGTCGGCGGGTACAGGGCGAGCGCGCTGCGCACCGCATCCAGACCCTCCTCGATGCGCTTGGCGATGCGGATCTCGCCCTCGCGCGTGAGCAGCTCCACGGTCCCCATCTCGCGCATGTACATGCGCACCGGGTCGGTGGTGCGGCCGAGCTCGGCGTCGAGCGCGGCGAGCGCGGCCGCCGCTTCCTCGATGGCTTCCTCGTCCGCCGGGGCGGAAGGCTCGGTGGCGAGCAGCGACTCGGTGTCCGGTGCCTTCTCGTACACCGGGATGCCCATGTCGTTAATGGTGTTGACGATGTCTTCGATCTGCTCCGGATCGACGATTTCCGAGGGCAGGTGATCGTTGACCTGGGCGTAGGTCAGGTAGCCCTGCTCCTTGCCGCGCGCGATCAGGAGCTTCAGCTGCGACTGCCGGTCTTCCGGCATGACCGGAACGCGTCGCTCGATGCCGAGCGGACGCTTGTCTGCCGCCGCCTTGCCGCCGGAAGCGCGGGCATCGGCGGGGCGCGCGCTGTCGTTGACCTTCGCGTGCGCCAGCGCCGGCCGGGCGCCGCCCGCAGCCTTCTTCGCGGCCACGGCGCCTCTGCGGTCCTTCTCGCGCGGGCTCGCGGCGACGGCGACCGCCCTGTCGGAGGCGGGCGATTTCGCCGGCTTGCCTGCGTGAGCGGAGGGGCGCTTCCTGTGTGCTGTGTGGGGCTTGTGCTTGCGTGTCATGTGTCGCGGTTGTCGGGGTGCGCCGGGCCGGATTCACCCTATGTGCTGTCCAGGAGGTGGCGGCTCAAGGGGTGCCAAGGCAAAGCGCGTAATATTATTTGACAACGACCAAATCACCAAATGCAAAACTAGCCTCCACGTGCATCGCGGTGGCCCAGTTTTAGTATAAGCATTTGAAATTCCTCAAGTTCGTGCTGCGCCAGACTGCCCGCGCGGCTCTTGGTCTCGAGAGCCTCCAGGCGCCGTCCGGCCGCCAGATCCGCAAGTTTCGCCAGCGCGCCACGAAGCTCGCCCGCGGCCGCGGCCGCATCTGTAATGACTTCCTCGCGCTCGAGGAGTTTCTGCAGCGCCTCGCCGCCCGACCGGCCGCTCCAGCGTTGGATGACCTGGGCGGAGATCTGCGCCGGCTGCTCGCGCAGGTTGTCGAGCAGGTCACGCAGCAGGCCGATGCCCGGTTCCTCGCTCACATCGAGGCCGGCGCGCTCCGCGAGGCTCACTTCACCGGCGATGGCCGGGTAGTGCAGCAGCCTCACGATCGCCTGCCGCACCAGACTGCCGCGTCCGGCTCCCCTGGCAGGTGCGGGCCTGCGCCGGGCGGGCGCCGCCGGCGCCGCGCCCGCAGGGAGGTTGCCCGCGGAGGTCCACAGCTCCTGCAGGCGCTGCGGGGGCAGGCCCACGACTTGCGCGAGCCGCCCGAGCAGCAACTCGCGGTAGACCCCTTCCGGGACCCTCGCGAACAGTGGCCGCGCATTTTCCGCAAAGCGCGCGCGTCCGTCGGCGTGTGCCAGCTCGCTCTGCTCCGACAACTCCCGCACCAGGTATTCCGACAGCGGCACGGCGCTCTGCAGACGCTGCTCGAACGCTTCGCGACCTTCCGCGCCTACCAGCGTGTCGGGATCGTGACCCTCCGGCAGGAACAGGAAGCGGATCTCGCGTCCTTCGCGCGCCTCCGGCAGCGCCTGCTGCAGCGCGCGCCACGCCGCCGCACGCCCGGCGCGATCGCCGTCAAAGGCGAACACCACCGCGGGCACGAGGCGAAAGATGCGCCGGAAGTGCTCGGGCGTGGTCGCGGTTCCGAGCGTGGCCAGCGCGTAGTCGACCCCCGACTGATGCAGCCGCACGACATCCATGTAGCCTTCGACTACCACCACCCGCGTGAGGTTGGGACGCGCGCGCCGTGTTTCGTAGATGCCGTACAGCTCGCGACCCTTGTGAAACAGCACCGTCTCGGGCGAGTTGAGGTATTTCGGCTCCCCCGCATCGATGATGCGCCCGCCGAAGGCGATCACGCGGCCACGGGCATCGCGGATGGGAAACATGATGCGGTCACGGAAGCGGTCGTAGTGACGCTCACCGTCGCGCAGCTGGCCGCGCTCACGCTCGACGATCAGGCCGGCGTCGGCGAGGCGCTGGCGGTCGGCGTCGGCGGCGCCGAAGCGCCGCAACACCTCGTTCCACGAGTTCGCCGCGTAGCCAAGACCGAAGCGCGCGATGGTTTCGGGTGCCAGTCCACGTTGCGCGAGGTAATCGCGGGCGCGCGCATCGCGCGCCAGGCCCTGCGCGTAGAAGGCCGCGACCCGTGCCATCAGTTCGAACAGCGGCTCATCGGCGCGCCGCGCGCTGCTGTCGACGCCGCCCTCGTGCGGGACTTCCAGGCCCAGTCGCGTGGCGAGCTCCTCGACGGCCTCCGGAAACGCCAGGTGATCGTGATCCATGAGGAAGCCGAGCACCGTACCGTGCTTGCCGCAGCCGAAGCAGTGATAGAACTGCTTGTCGGGGCTCACCCAGAAGGAGGGGGTCTTCTCGTTGTGGAACGGGCAGCAGGCCTTGTACTCGCGACCGGCCTTCTTCAGCTGCACGCGTGCGCCGATCACCTCCACGATGTCGGCGCGGGCGATCAGCTCGTCGATGAAGTTCTGGGGGATGCGTCCCAAACGTATCGCCGCGCCACGAGGAAAATCAGCCCAGTTTCTGCTTGATCCGCGCGCTGACCGCACCCATGTCGGCGCGGCCCTGGGCCTTAGGCTTCACGACCGCCATGACCTTGCCCATGTCCTTGATCGAGGCCGCACCGGTCGCGGCGATCGCCTCGCCGATCAGCGCATCGATCTCCGCCTCGCTCATCTGCGCGGGCAGGTAGCCCTGCAGCACGGTGATCTCGGCGGTTTCCCTGGCCACCAGGTCGGCGCGTCCGCCGCTTTCAAACTGGGTGATGGCCTCGCGACGCTGTTTGATCATTTTATCGAGGACCGCGAGCACCTGGCCGTCGTCGAGCGTGATGCGCTCATCGACTTCGCGCTGCTTGATCGCGGCCAACGCCAGTCGGATCGCTGCGAGCCGCTCTTTCTCGCCCGCCCGCATCGCGCTCTTCATGTCCTCGGTGATGCGTTCCCTGAGCGCCATGGCGATGTGCCGCGCCTAGCGGGGGCTGCGCATGCCGTCGCGGGACACGCGCTTCATGTGGCGCTTGATGGCGGCGGCCTTCTTGCGCTTGCGTTCCTGCGTGGGCTTTTCGTAGAACTCGCGCCGACGCAGTTCGGTGAGAATGCCGGCCTTCTCGCAGGCGCGTTTGAAACGCCGCAAGGCGGCATCGAAGTACTCGTTCTCACGCACACGAACGCTCGGCATCGAAACCTCAAATCATTGATCGGGATGGGAATCTCGCCGACCGGCCGGCCGAAGCGGAAACTGGAGGCCGATCGGGGGGCGGGGGATTCTAAAGGAGCACCAGGGATAAGGCAAAAGCCACGGCCGGCGCCGGGCGCCGGCCTGCTGGTCCAGGCGCCCGCTAGTTCCTCAGCTCAAACCGGATGCGGAGGGGGAAGCACGAGCTCACGGGCCGGCCATCTTCGGTCGTGGGCCGGTAGTGGCCGGAGCCGGCTGTCGCGAGCGCCAGCGCCCCGGCATCGAGTCGCGGACTGCCGGAAGACTGGGCGATGGCCGGATCGGAGGTCAGCCGCCCGCTGCCGGCGATGCAAACCTGCACCGCGACGCCGCCCTGCTCGCGCAGACGAATCGCGGCAGCGGGGTAGTAGTCAGCCGTGTTCGGGAATCCCGTGCCCGGGCCGCCGGGGACGCGCTGCACGGTGATGGATGCGTGGGCTGGCGAAGGCGGGGAGTTCTGCTTCTCGGGTACGGTGATCGAGTCCGGACCTGCCTGTACCTCCCGTGGGAAATCCGGCACCGGGAGGTCGATCGTGTGTCGCACAAATTGCGGCCCGGCCAGCGGCGGCGGCGGCGCGCTGGGATGCACGTCGTCGATGAACCGCGTGTTGATCACCGGCGGCGGCGCATCGCCCACGCGATGCACGATCCCGACCGTCAGCAGGTAGATGATCACTGCATGCAGGGCGAGGATGGCGATCACCGCGGCGCTGCGGCGTGAGAAGAACGTGCGGTCCGGGGGCGCGTACGCGGCCACGGCCTTCGCGCCGCGCGCAGTCGCGGCCGCCAGGTTGGGCGTGCCGTGCTCGTGGGCGATGACGCTCGCGGCCCAGCGGCAGCCGATGGCCAGCCGCAGGCGCGCGACGCTGGTGCGCCGCGCCGCCATGTCCGCGAGCCACTCCTCCTCCAGGCGCTCCGCCAGGAAGGGCGGCGTCCGGCGTGCCGCACGTTTGAGGAGGCGCTGCGCCACGCGATCGATCCACTTGCGGGAGAAGTCGGGCGCCGGCATTGGGGCGCCGGGGTCGTGACTGTTCATGCTGGAACACCTCGACCGAGGCTCGCGAACACTTCGCTGGCGCGTGCCAGTCCGCTGGAGGTGAGGCGATAGAGCCGGCGGCGCGGGCGGCCGGCGCTGGAAGGGTCGATGACCTCCCAGCGGCTGACGAACCAGCCGGCGGACTCCAGCCGCAGCAGGATGGGATACAGCGTGCCGGACGCGAGCCCGCTGCGCTTCTGCACGTCGGCGCCGGCAAGCTGATCGGTGGGATTCTCGAGGAAGGCTTCCAGCACCCGTAGAGTCTGGAGCGAGATCCGCACGTCGCGATCCTGCCTACCCATGGTTGTAAGTCTACATAGGGTAGCCCGGCAGCGCAAGGCGCGCGATTTCCCAGGGCTTTCTCAGGGAGTAAGGCCGAATTTCGCGGCCCGCGCTGCGACCGCCGGCTGTTGCGCGAGGGCCGCGTCGATGTCGGCCTGACCGGCGCCCGCCGGCCCTTTGCGCTGTCTGGCGATGCCGCGGCAGTACAGCACCCAGGGGGTGCTCGGGTGCACCTTCAACGACGCATCGTAGTCGGCGATGGCGCGGTCGTAGTTGCCCTGGCGCAGGTACACAAGTCCGCGACTGTCGAGGAAGGCGGCGTTGTTGGGCCTCAGGCGCAGCGCCTTGTTGCAGTCGGCGAGCGCGCGGTCGAGCTCCTGGCCCCACTGGGCCCGGGCCCAGCAGCGCGAGTTCAGCACCCGCGGCATGGCGACGTCCTCGCGCTCGTGCACGTCGATCCAGGCGTTGTACTGGGCGACGGCGGCGGGCATGTTGCCCGCGTACTGATACAGGTCGCCGAGGTGCAGGCGTTCCTCGGACCCGCGATGCGCGGCATGGTCGGCGGCCTCCAGATCCGCAGTCAGGGCTTCCGCTGGCTCGTGGCGCGTCGCGCGCAGCTCCGCGCGCGCCAGCAGCGTCGGCACGTCGTCGGGCTTGAGCGTGATCGCCTGGTTGAAGTCGGCGAGCGCCAGGTCAGGCTGCCTGTTGCCGAGATACGCGCGGCCGCGCTCGTAGTAATAGCTCGGCTCGGTCGGGGCCATCGTGACGGCGCGCGTCAGGTCGGCGAGCCCGTGCTCGTAGTCGTGGCGCCCTGCGGAGGCGGCACCGCGGCGCGCCAGCGCCGCGGCATCGAGGTTGTCCGGGGGCGCTGCGCCCGCTGCCGGTGCCTCCACAGCCGGCGTGGCCGCTGCCTCGCTCGGGGCGGCGACGGAGGCCGGGGGCGCGGCCGTCAGGTTGAATACCGGCCCGCCGTTGTAGGTGAAGTACAGCTTGTGCTGGCTGTTGGAGACGTAGATCCGGTGTGACAGGAAGAAGTCCGCCCCGACCAGCATGTCGTCGCCGACGAGGTTGCCTTCGCCGATGCGCAGGCGTGTGTTGCGCACTTCCTCGTCGCCAACCTTGAAGCTGGCGAAGGGCGCGATCCACGAGCGCCGGCTGTTCGGCCCGATGCCGCTCCCTGTCCCGCCGTCCACCACGCCCGGTGACTCCGGCGTCACGCCGGCGCGCTTGGCGGCGGCGAGTGTCAGGTACGAGGTCGACGCGCCGGTATCGAAGATGACGTGGATCTTGACGCCGTTCACGTAGGCCACACCCTTGGTGTGCGGGTTCAGCGGTGTGCCGGACTCGATGTCGATCTCCGAGACCGGCTTGTCCATCCCTTTCGCCCAATAAGCGAGCATAACGTTCTTGCAGTCGCGCGGGCGCACCATCCGTATGACGCCGTTGGCCAGGTCGTATTCGACGTCGCTGATGCGGAACACGTTCTGACCCAGGATCCCCGCCTCGCCGTTGCCGAGGTCATTCGGCAGGACCAGGAACTGCACGTTCGGCACCGGCAGGCCGAAGATCGTGAAGGTCTTCACCTCCGTGAGGTAGGGGCGCGACCCGCCGCCGATGCCGCGCACTTCGTAGCCGAACGGCGCCGGATGCAGGATGAGCTTGAATTCACTCGCGGCCGCGGTGGTGAGCGAGCTGTAGAACATGCCGCTGTCGGCGAGGAACAGGGCATCGGTGCCGTTGATCGCGGCGTGCACCAGGGGGCGCGTTCCGGCCATGGTCACCGGCAGCTCCGCCAGGCGTGCGAGGACGCAGGAGCCGGCGGCGGCCGCCGCCGGGGATGCGCAGGCCGCAAGCAGTGCGGCCGGCAGGAGCCACGCGCGCCGGTCGTCGGCGCGGCGACTCCTCTTCATACGGGTCCTGCGCGAGGACATCTTGAATTGGAACTATAGCACTGGGATCCTGCGATCAACGTCATGCGCGTACTTGCGATCGAGTCCTCCTGTGATGAAAGCGCCGCCGCCGTGCTCGATGCGCGCGCCGGGCTGCTCGCGCACGAGCTCTTCAGCCAGGTGGAGCTGCATCGCGCCTACGGGGGCGTCGTGCCCGAGTTGGCCTCGCGCGACCACGTCCGGCGCCTGCTGCCGCTGGTGCGCGGCGCGCTGGCGCGGGCGGGGAGCCAGCCCCGCGACATCCACGGAGTGGCCTACACGGCGGGCCCCGGCCTCATCGGCGCCCTGCTCACCGGCGCCTCGCTGGCGCGCAGTCTTGCCTACGCGTGGGGCGTGCCGGCCATCGGCGTGCACCACCTGGAAGGACATCTGCTGGCGCCGCTGCTGGAAGCGGATCCGCCCCCGTTCCCGCACCTGGCGCTGCTGGTGTCCGGCGGGCATACGCTGCTGATCGAGGTGTCCGGGGTGGGACGCTACCGCGTGTTGGGCACCAGCCGCGACGACGCGGCCGGCGAAGCCTTCGACAAGACCGCGAAGCTGCTGGGGTTGCCGTATCCCGGAGGGCCGCAACTCGCGCAGCTGGCCGAGCGCGGTACGCCCGGCGCCTTCAGCTTCCCGCGGCCCATGCTCGACCGCCCGGGGCTCGAGTTCAGCTTCTCGGGCCTCAAGACCGCGGTGCTGCATGCGGTGCGCGGCCGCGCGCTGACGGAGACGCAGCGGGCAGACGTCGCTCGCGCCGTGCAGGAGGCGATCGTCGAGACGCTTACCGCCAAGGCGCTGCGGGCACTCGAGTACACCGGGCTCACCGTGCTGGTGGTGTCCGGCGGCGTGAGCGCCAATCGCTCTTTGCGCGAGCGGCTCACCGCGGCCGCAGGCAGCCACGGCGCCCGCGTGTACTATCCGCGCATCGAGTTCTGCACCGACAACGCGGCCATGATTGCGGTGGCCGGGTTGGCGCGTCTTCAGGCCGGTGAGCATGACAGTCTCGCCATCCAGGCACGCGCCCGGTGGCCGCTCGAGTCGCTGCCTGCGCTCCCGCTATGACCCTCACCATTGCCCGCCGGATGCCGACATGAGTGACAGCCGCCACACCGATGACCGGATTTTTCTGCACGGACTGACCACCGAGTGCATCATCGGCTTCATCGACTGGGAGCGCCGCGTCAAGCAGACGGTGGTCCTCGACATCGAGCTGCCGGTGGACTGCCGGCGCGCGGCGATCAGCGACGAGGTGACCGACACGCTCGACTACAAGAAGCTGGCGAAGCGGGTGCTGGCGTTCATCGAAGCTTCCGAATGCAAACTCGTCGAGACCCTCGCGCACCGCGTGGCGCTGCTGATTCTCGAGGAGTTCGCCGTCGCATGGGTGCGCATCGCGCTCAACAAGCCCGGCGCCATCCGTAACTCGCGTGACGTCGGCGTGGTGATCGAGCGTGCCCGCGCCGACCTTGCGCCCGGCGCCACTCCCGCCGGCGGCCGGACCTGACACGGTGCCCGAAGTCTATGTGGCCGCCGGCAGCAATGTCGCGCCCGAGCGCAACCTCGCCCGGGCACTGGCCGAACTCGCTCGCGAGTTTCCCGGCGCACGCTTCTCGCCCTGGTACCGCAATCGCGCCGTGGGGTTCGAGGGCGATGACTTCATCAATCTCGTGGCCGGCTTCGACACCATGCTGCCGGTGCGCCAGGTGCTCACGCAGCTGCGTGCGATCGAGACGCGCTGCGGGCGGCCGCGCGCGGCGCCGCGCTGGGCGCCGCGCTCGATGGACCTGGACGTGCTGCTGTACGGCGATCTGATCTGCGATGAGCCGGGACTGAAGCTGCCGCGGCCGGATCTGCTGAAGCGCGCCTACATGCTGGGCCCGCTCGCCGTGCTGGCGCCGCAGGTGGTGCACCCGACCGCGCATCTCACCATCGCGGAGCTGTGGGGGCGCTTCGACCAGGCGGGTCACCCGCTCGAGCCGCTGCAGCCTTAGGTCACCAGCCGATGCTGCGGCCGCCATCCACCGCGAGAATCTGGCCCGTGACATACGGGGCCGCGGTGGCGAAGAACAGGCAGGTGAGCGCCACGTCCTCGGCCGAGCCCGGACGCTTCAGCGCCGTGCGGCTGGTGATTTTGTCCTGCAGCGCCTTGTCCGGTGCGTCCTCCGGCCACATGACCGGTCCGGGCGCCACCGCATTCACGCGCACGTGCGGCCCGAGCTCGCGCGCCAGGGATTTGGTCAGCATGATGAGTCCCGCCTTGGCGAGGCTGTACACCGGATAACGGCGCAGGGGCTTGAGGCCGTGAATGTCCGCGACATTGATAATGAGTCCACGCCGCTCGTGCAACGCGGGCGCCGCGGCCTGTGCGAGAAACAGCGGCGCCTTGAGATTGGTGCCCACGAGATCGTCCCAGTCGATCTCGCCAATGTCGCCCAGCGGTGTCGGGTAGAACGTCGAGGCGTTGTTTACCAGGATATCCAGGCCGCCGAAGGCGCCGGTCGCGGCTGCCACCAGCGCCGGCAGCTGTGCGACCTCCAGCAGGTCGCATTCCACGAGCGCCGCAGAGCCGGGGCGCAAGTCGTTCAGCTCGCGCATCAGGGCGGCCGCGTCGTCCGCCGAGCTGCGGTAATGCAGCACCACATCCGCACCCGCAGCGTGCAGCGCCCGCGCGATGCTCGCGCCCACGCGCCGCGCCGCGCCGGTAATGAGCGCCGCCTTGCCGGTGAGCGCGTCGCGCGCTGCCAGGGCCTCGCAGGCCGGGTCGGGTGTATCGGGCGCCATGGGACCCGATTATGACTGCAACGGCCGCACGCTCAATCCTCCCGCCGCTATCACCCGAGGAGCGGCGCCACAGCCGCTCGCTCGCCGGGCTTATCCGGGCACAACTCGCCGCCGCCGGCGGCTGGCTGTCTTTCGAGCGCTTCATGGAGCTGGCCCTGTACGCGCCAGGACTGGGTTACTACAGCGCTGGCAGCGTCAAGATCGGCGTCGGGGGCGACTTCGTCACCGCCCCCGAAGTGTCCGATCTCTTCAACCGCTGCGTGGCACGCCAGTGCGCGGAGATTCTCACCGCGACCGGTGGCGAGATCCTCGAGCTCGGCGCCGGCACCGGGCGCATGGCGGCAACTGTTCTCACCGCGCTCGCCTCCCAGGGGGTACTGCCGCAGCGTTACGCGATTCTCGAAGTCAGCGCCGATCTCGCTGCCCGCCAGCGTGCGCGCCTCGCGCAGTTGCCGCCGCAGCTGCGCGAGCGCGTGGTGTGGCTCGAGCGTTTGCCCGAGACTCCTCTGCGGGGCGTCATGCTGGCGAACGAGGTGGCCGATGCGTTGCCCTGCCGGCGCTTCACCTGGCGCGACGGCGCCGTGAGGGAACTCGGCGTCGCGCTCGCCGAAGCCGCTGCGGTCGGCGGAAATGCCGCATGCGGCGAGGAGATCTCCTTCCGCGAACAATGCGCCGCTGCTGATGCTGCGCTGGTGCGGGCCTGCGAGGGGTTGCTCGCCTCGTTGGAGGGGGAGCTGCCGGAGGGTTACGTGTCGGAAGTCTGTCTGCGCGTGGAGCCCTGGGTTGCCACGCTGGGCAAGTGCCTGGAGCGCGGGGCGCTGCTGCTGAGCGACTACGGGCTGCCGCGCCGGCACTACTACCATCGCGAGCGCGTCGCCGGCACGCTGCGCTGTCATTTCAAGCACCGCGCGCACGATGACCCGTACATCAACCTCGGCGTGCAGGACATGACCGCGTGGGTGGATTTCACGCGGGTTGCGGAGGCCGCGCTCGCGGCGGGTCTGACCGTGAGCGGCTTTGCAACCCAGACGGCTTTTCTCCTCGCCTCGGGACTCGATGGCTTCGTGGCCGAGGCGGCAGATGGCGTCGAGCGCGCGCGCCTCGCGGGCGAAGCGCGGCGCCTGCTCATGCCGGAGGAGAATGGGCGAGGCGTTCAAATTCATGGCGCTCACGCGCGGCTACGACGCAGCGCTCAGCGGCTTTGCGCTGCAGGATCTGCGCCACCTGCTGTGAGCCGGAGGCAGTTCTCCGGGTATTGGGAAACGGCTATAACACTCCACCGATCCATGCGGGACCACCATGATCGCGCCAGGCTTCAAGCGGCTCCTTGTCGGCCCTGATCGAAAGCTCCGGATGCTGTGGCGGGCGGCGATGTTCTTCGCGCTTGCGTATTGGGTGTTGCCGCTGGCGCTCGATCCTGCGTTCGCTTTCGTCGCCGACCGGCTCCATCTTGCGGCCGGACTCACGGCGGCAAACGTCGCGATCAACGAATTTGAGAATTTCATCGTCGCGCTGATCTGCACCGCCATCTTCGCGCGCTACGAAGGCCGGCGCGTGGACAGCTACGGCCTTCCCGTGGCCCGTGCGTTCGGCGCACACACCGGCGAGGGCGCGCTCGCCGGCATCGTCATGGCCGGCGCGGTGGCGGCGGCCATGTATCTCCTGGGCGGCATGCACATTCATGGGCTCGCGACCGCCGGAAGCGCGCCCGCGCTGTCGGCGCTCGCCTGGCTCGGTGCGAACCTGTGCGTCGGCGTGGCGGAGGAATTCTGGTTCCGCTCCTATTTCCTGCAGGCGCTGTGGAAAAGCCTGGGCTTCTGGCCGGCGTCGATCGTCATCGCGCTCATCTTCGCGGCTGACCACTACTTCTTCAAGACCGGTGAAAACGTCTGGGACGTCATCACGCTCGTCTCACTCAGCCTGATGATGTGCTACTCGGTATTGCGGACCGGCACGTTGTGGTTTGCGGTCGGCTTTCACATCGCTTTCGACTACATGCAGCTGTTCGTCATCGGCACGCCGAACGGCGCGCGACTGCCACAGGGGCGCCTGCTCGACGCCAGCTTCGATGGACCCGCGTGGTTGACCGGCGGCGTCCTTGGCACGGAGGCGAGCTTCCTCATGTATCCGATGATTGCGTTGCTGTGGCTCCATATCTGGTGGCGCTTTCGCGCCAACCCGCCCGCTTCGCCCGCAGATCGCCCGTAGCCAATATCGAAACTCGAGAGGTTCAAGTGTCCGACACCCTCAGCACCGTCATTCTCGGCATCATCGAAGGCATCACCGAATTTCTGCCCATCTCGAGCACCGGGCATCTGCTCATCGCCGAGCAATGGCTGGGTGAACGCTCGGAGCTGTTCAACGTCGCGATCCAGTCGGGCGCGATCCTGGCGCTGGTGCTCATTTACTGGCGCCGCCTGCTGAATCTGCTGACGCGCTTCAACGAGCCGGCCCACCGCGATTACCTGGCGAAGCTCACCGTGGCCTTCCTGATCACGGCGGCGGGAGCCTTTCTCGCGACCCGTCTGGGCTGGAAGCTGCCGGAGTCCGTGCTGCCCATCGCGCTCGCCACGCTCATCGGCGGGGTCCTGATCCTGGTCATCGAGCGCTATGTCGCGGGCAAGCCTCAGAGCGCCACGGTGACCTGGAACGTCGCGTTCTGGGTAGGACTGTGCCAGATCCTGGCGCCGGTCTTTCCCGGCGCCTCGCGCTCCGGGTGCACCATCTTCGCGGCCATGCTCGCCGGTCTCACGCTGCGCCCGGCGGCGACCGAGTTCGCCTTCCTGGTGGGCATCCCGACCATGTTCGCCGCCACCGGCTACGAGTTCCTCAAGGTACGCGGCCACAGCGCAGGCGAAGACTGGCACGCGCTCGCCCTCGGCTTCCTGGTCTCGGGCATCGTGGCCTTCATCGCCGTCAAGTGGCTGCTGCGCTACGTGCAGTCGCACCGCTTCACGATCTTCGCCTGGTACCGCATCGTGCTCGGATCGATCCTGCTGGGGCTGGTGATGCAGGGGACCCTGCGCTGACGGCGCTTCCTGGGCGCGTTACGGCGGCGCGCGCGGGGCGTCCTTCACGGCGCTGATGGCGACGAGGCGCCGCCCGCGCAGCCGCTCTCCGATCGCCGCACCGGCAAGTCCGCTGCGCTCCTCTTCCGCCAGCGTCACGGCCGCCGCGGCCGCCAGCGCCGCCTTCAGGTACCCGGCCTGCGGATAGGGTTCGCTCTCGCGCCCGGTGCGGCCGCGCGCATCCGCCTCGCACGCCAGCAGCAGCTCGGTGAAGCGCTCCGGGCGGCGAAAGGCGTCGCAGCTCTCCAGCAGTGTCAGGACGGTTGCGGGCTTCAGTTCCAGCGCGCGGTGCACCAGGGTGTGGTGACGTGCGGTGAGGACCGCCAGCTCGCGATGCGCGTTCGGGACCTTGAGACGCCCGCACAGGGCTTCGATCAGCGGCACACCGGCGTCCTCGTGGCCGTGATGACTCGGCCAGCGCTCGCGCGGCGTGCGCGCCTTGCCGAGATCGTGAGTCAGCGCCGCGAAACGCACGGCGCCCGCGGCGCCGAGCTTCGCTGCATAACGCAACGCCAGCATGACGTGTACCCCGGTGTCGACTTCCGGGTGCCAGCGCGGCGGTTGCGGCACGCCGTAGAGCGCCTCGACCTCCGGGAAAATCACCGCCAGCGCGCCGCATTCGCGCAGCGTCTCGAAGAACACCTCCGGACGCGGCTCGCCGAGCGCGCGCTCGGTTTCCTGCCACACGCGCTCGGGAACGAGCGCGCTCACTTCGCCCGCCTGGGTCATACGCTGCATCAGCTGCACGGTCTCATCGGCCACACGGAAGCCCAGGTCGGCGTAGCGGGCGGCGAAGCGCGCCACGCGCAGGATGCGCACCGGATCCTCGACGAAGGCTTCCGACACGTGGCGCAGCACGCGCGCAGCGAGGTCCGCCTGTCCGCCGTATGGATCGACGATCTGGCCGCCCTCACTCTCGGCCATCGCGTTGATGGTGAGATCGCGGCGCTTCAGATCCTCCTCCAGCGTCACCTCGGGTGAGGCCTGCGTGGTGAAGCCGCGGTAGCCGGGCGCGACCTTGCGCTCGAGCCGCGCGAGCGCGTACTCCTCGTGGGTCTGCGGATGCAGGAACACCGGGAACTCCCGTCCCACCGGCAGGTAGCCGGCGCGCTCCAGCTCCTGCGGCTGTGCGCCGACCACCACCCAGTCGCGCTCGCGCACCGCAAGTCCCAGCAACCGGTCCCGTACCGCGCCGCCGACCAAGTAGACTCGCATGGTGCGCATGTTAACCGAGACCTTCCCCGGCAGCGCGGGGAATCCCGATGTTGCCGCGCATGTTGGGTGGGGCGTGCGCGCGTTACTGCTGGCTGCGGCGTGTACGCTGCTGTCCGGCTGCGGCACCCTGTATCTCACGCAGGCGGCGAGCGGTCAGTGGCAGGTACTGCGTCAGCGTGTGCCCATCGATAAGCTGCTGGCCGACCCGCGCACGCCGCCGGCGCTGCGCGCGCATCTGCAGGAGGTGCGTGCCGCGCGCGAGTTCGCGTCCCGCGAGCTGGGGCTCCCCGACAACAGCAGCTACCGCAGTTACGCCGATATCGGCCGACCGTACGTGGTGTGGAACGTGGTGGCGGCGCCGGAGTTCTCGGTCAGCCCGAAGCGCTGGTGTTTCCCGATCGCCGGCTGCGTCGCTTACCGGGGTTATTTTCGCGAGCAGCGCGCCCGCGAGTTCGCAGCCCGTCTGGCGGTGCGTGGTTTCGATGTGAGCGTCGACGGCGTGCCCGCCTACTCGACCCTCGGCAGGTTCGCCGACCCGGTGCTCTCGAGCATGCTGCGCTACGGCGACGACGAGCTCGCCGGCACCATCTTCCACGAGCTCGCTCACCAGCTGCTGTACGTGCGCGACGACTCCGAATTCAACGAGGCGTTCGCCACCACGGTCGAAGATGCGGGACTCGAGCGCTGGCTGACCCATCAGGGCGCCTCGCAGCGCCTGCAGCAGTTGCGCGAGCGCCAGGCACACGCCGGGGAGTTCGTGAGCCTGCTGGCGCACAGCCGCGCCCGGCTCGCGCTGCTGTACGCCTCGGATGTGGCGCGCGAGCAGATGCGGGCCAGCAAGGCGCAGATCCTCACCGCGCTCGCCGCCGACATCCGCGCGCTCGAGCGGCGTGAGGGCGTGAGCTATCCGTTGTACGAGGAGTGGATTGCCGCGGGCCTGAACAACGCGCGCCTGGCTGCGGTGTCCACCTACTTCGACTGCGTCCCGGGCTTCACGCGACTGCTCGCGCAAGCCGGTAGTGATCTCACGCGCTTCTATGCCGCCGCCCGCGAGCTGGCACGCCAGCCGCGCGCGCTGCGGCACGCGCGCTTATGCATGGCACCGGTGGGTGAGGCTGGCTGAGCGCTGGCAACATGCATTTCAGGAGTTCAGGTCAGCGGCGCCAAGGCGGCGCGGATCGAGATAAGTCGGCAACACCGTGAGCATCGCTGCGGGCGTGATGCCGAGCCTGCGGCAGCCATCCTCGTGGCATACGCTGTCGAGGGTGAGGGAGCGGAAGTTGTCGAGTGAAAACGGCTTGCCGGGCAGGATCCCCATTACCAGGCCCTGGAGGCGCGCGAGTGTATCCGGCAGCCGCACGATCCGGCAGGGCAGGCGCGCTGCGCGCGCGGTCAGGCGCACGATCTCTTCGAGCGTCATGACCTGCGGGCCGCACAGTTCATAAGTCTGACCGGCGCTGGCGCGCTCGCCGAGTGCGCGCACCAGGGCGTCGGCGACATCGAACACGCAGATGGGCGCGAAGCGCGCGCGCGCGCGCGCCAGCGGCAGACACCCGGCCGTGAGCCGCAGCAGGCGCGCGAAGCGGTTGGTGAGGGAGTCTCCGGGCCCGAAGATCACCGAGGGACGGAAGATCGTCACCGCCGCGTCGGCGTGCGGCAGTTCGGACTGCGGCGCGGCGCGCAGCCGCGCTTCGGCGGCGGCCTTGGAGCGCAGATAGCGGCTCGGTGCGTGCGGATCCGCGCCCAGCGCGCTCATGTGCAGCAGGCGGCGCACTGCTGCGGTGCGCGCGGAGGCCATCACCTTGGCGGCGAGCTCGGTGTGCACGGCCTCGAAGCTCGCGCGCCCGTGCGGGTTCAGGATCCCGACCAGGTTGATAACGGCGTCGCAGCCGGCGAACAGTTGACTGAGGATCCGCGGCTCATGCACGTTCGCGAGCCGCAGCTCGACCGTTTCGAGCACCCGCAGACGCTCGGCGCGCGTCAGATTGCGGGTCGGTACGCGCACCCAGTGCCCCGCGAGCGCGAGCCGGATGACCAGCTCCGTGCCGACAAAGCCGCTGCCGCCGAGCACACAGACGTTCACATCACTCCCTTGCCTGCCGCGGCCCGCTCACACGGGCCGCGGCTTCAGCGCAGCGGGATCAGCACAATCGTGTTGCCGCGCCGCACTTCCAGCACCAGCACCGCGGCGCCCTTGGCGCGCTCGCGCAACTCGCGCAGATTGCCGACCCGGCCGCGATTCGCACCCACGATGACATCGTCGGCTCGCAGGCCCGCCTGGGCGGCGGCGCTGCCGGGCTCGACGCTGCGCACCAGCGCGCCACCGGCGTCGGGCGCGTCGGCGAGCGCTGCGCCCTCAAAGCTCTTGTGAATGCTCACCGGACCGCCGCTCAGCTCGGCGGCGGTATCGGCGATCACCGCGGTCACGCGCAACGGCTTGCCGTCACGCACCAGGCCGATGTCGATCCGGTCGCCGACCCGCAGCAAGCCGATGGTGTTGCGCAGCTCGCTGTTGGACTTGACCGTCTGCCCGTTCACGGAGGTGATGACATCCCCGGTGCGGATGCCGGCCTTGTCCGCCGGCGAGCCCTCGACCACCTGCGACACCAGCGCTCCCATGGCGTTGCTGAGCCCGAGCGAATGCGCGATGTCCGGCGTCACGGTGTACATGCTCACGCCCAGCTGGCCACGCTTGACCGAGCCGTACCTGATGAGTTGCTCCATCACACTGCGCGCCATGTTCACCGGAATGGCGAAGCCAATGCCGATGTTGCCCCCGCTCCGCGACAGGATCGCGGTGTTGATTCCGATCAGCTCACCCCGCAGGTTCACCAGTGCGCCACCGGAATTGCCGGGGTTGATCGAGGCGTCGGTCTGGATGAAGTCCTCGTAGCCGTCGGGGTTGATGCCGGAGCGCGACAGGCCGCTGATGATTCCGGAGGTCACGGTGTGTTGCAGGCCGAAGGGATTGCCGATGGCCACCACGAAGTCGCCCACCTCGGACTTGGCCGAATCGCCGAGCGCGACCTGCGACAGACCGTCCGGCTTGACCTTCAGGACCGCCACGTCCGAGGGCGTGTCGCTGCCGACGACGTCGGCCTTGAGGTCACGGCCATCCTGCAGCGTGACGGTGATCTCGTTGGCGTTCTCCACGACGTGTGCGTTGGTGACGATATAGCCGCTCTTGGCGTCGACGATGACGCCGGAGCCGGCGCTCTGGAACGGCCGCTCGCGCGGCCCGGTGTCCGGTGGCACGTCGAAGAAGCGGCGGAAGAAGGGGTCGTCGAGCAGCGGATTCTGCGGACCGCGCTCGCGAATGGTGCCGCGCGTGGCGATGTTGACCACCGCCGGCGAGACCTTCTTGATCATCGGCGCGAGCGTCGGCAGCGGCGTCTCCCCGACCGCCGGCGGCATGGCAGCCGGGATCGGCGCCGCCGCGAGCGCCACGATCAGGGCGAGGAGCCATTGAGGTCTCATGCCCTGGGAATTCTAGCCCGAAACGCCCACGGCATCGGGGCAGCAGCCAGGAAAGCCGGTAGTGCGAGCGCGCACTACCGGCTGAACCGCCCCCGTCCTCAGGCAGCCTGGACGGAAATGCGCCGCGGCTGCTCCTGCGGGCGCTTCGGGATGCTGACTTCCAGCACCCCGTTCACGTGCCTGGCCTTGATCGCCTCGGCATCGGCGCTCTCAGGAAGGGTGAAGCGGCGCAGGAACGTGCCGGTGGCGCGCTCGACGCGCTCGAAACCGTCCGCGGACGCCTTGTTCTGCGAGCGGCGCTCGCCGCGGATCGTCAGCACGCCCTTGTCGGCGGTGATCTCGATGTCCTTGCCCTCGACGCCCGGCACGTCAGCGACCACTACGAAGCGCTCGGCTTCCTCGCGGACGTCGACATGCGGGATCCAGCTGACGCTCGCGGAATCCGCGCTGTCAGCACTCTCGCCCACGGCGCGATCGAACTGCTGCTGGAAGCGGCTCAAGAGCGCCCACGGCTCGTAACGAACGATAGTCATAATTGCTCTCCTGTTGGAATGTTGAACACAAAGCGCAAGCCTTGCCCGGTTGCACAGGATGTGTGGCTCGGGGGCTGAGCTTTCAAGAGCGGAAATTTCAAGAGCCAAAGGAAGTGCCAAACGTACGGCGGCGGCGCGGGCGATCACGGCGGGCGCGCTCGCGCTCTTGCCCATCACGACAGCGGACCCATCTTCCTGGGGGCGGAAATCGACGCTCCCTGAAGGAGCGAAATCCCCATTTTTGTGGGCAGGCTGTGCAAAACCTGTGTTTTGTCTGGGTACAAGATGTTGGGGTCGGAGCCTGATTAGACAGCCCGGCAATCCTTAAAAAAATTTCTCGCATTCGACAGCCAATAACTTCATAACTTATTGAAAATACTTACTTAAATTGGTACTAAAATTTGACATTGTCATGCTTGACGCACCCCCGGACGCTCATTAGGCTTTTGACCCCGACACAAGATCTTGTGTTCGCGCTACAGCGATCAAGGGTCCGCGGTCGGGGGGAGGTTTCAGGGACCTGACTGTCTTCAGGACAGCAGGTACCGGTCAGGCTCGCGGCTCATTGAGCGCCGCCTCAAGCGCTTTGGCTGGCATTCCCTGCAATCCGTTGATCAAGGCGTGGAGAGCATTCGGAGCGCCGCGGATTACATGAATACTGTCGTCAAGATCGAACCCTTGGGACTGGACGCCGTTCCTTTCCAGGAAGCGTCGCTCGACATCTGGGACAAGAAGTACCGCCTCACGGCCAAGGACGGTGCGCCCATCGACAGGACGATGGACGATACCTATCGGCGTGTCGCGCGCGCACTCGCCGATGTCGAGCACGAGGAGGTGCGCGAGCACTGGAACGAGCGTTTCCTGTGGGCGCTGCGGCGCGGGGCCATTCCCGCTGGCCGCATCATCTCCAACGCCGGGGCGCTCGAGCACAAGCCCGCGACCTCGACCATCAACTGCACGGTCTCGGGCACGATCCACGATTCGATGGACGACATCCTCAGGAAAGTCCACGAGGCGGGGCTGACGCTGAAGGCGGGGTGTGTCGCGCCAGGCACGTGGGTGCGCACCGAGAAGGGGCTCGTCACTGCGGATCAGGCCGTGTACGAGAAGCACAAAGAAATCCTGTGCTATGACCGTGAGGCGCACCAGTTCGAGATGCGCCCGATCCTCGCGCACATGACGACTCACGTCGCGCCCGACGAGAATATTCGCATCACCTCGAATGGAGTGACGCTGACCACATCGCTTAGACATCCCGTGCTGGTGTTCCGGGATGAGCGGCTCATCTATGTTCGTGCGGACGAAGTCACGGAAGCGGACGCGCTTGTCCACTATCGGCCCGAGTGGGTCGGGGACCCGGAGCGCTGGATGGACGCGTGGTTCTCCGGAGCGCACTTGGGTGATGGCAGCGCGTACCGGAAGAAGTTCGCATACAAGTCATCGCGGCCACGATGGGCCGCTAAGGCGTTCGCTCTCGGGGAGCGCCTTATATTCAAGATCCGGGCGGCGGAACGGGAGGTCGTGGAGCGCTATGCGGCGTTTTTCGCGGACTTTGCCGAATCGCGCGCCAAGGTTGTGCCGTCAACGACCTCCTATGGCACGGCGGTCTGGGACTACACTGTGGCGAGTTTCCGCGCGAGTCGCGCCGCCCAACTGATCGACGGACAGATCGGCAACAAGTCAGCGACGCTGCGCGTGCCCAAATGGATCGCGGCGGAACCGGAGCGTTTCTTCATTCCGTTCCTTGCCGGGCTGATCGATACAGACGGAACCGTTTCGACCGAGCGCGGCAGCGTCTCAATTTCGATGAAGTCTCGTGAGTTCGCTGAAGAGCTCAAATCGCTGCTCGGGCTGTTTGGCGTGCACGGTGCGATCACAGTGCGCAAGCCGAGAGAGCACGTCCTGAACGGCCATCTGGTTCGAGACGCCGGCAGCGCGATCCTGAAGATCTCCGACTCGACCTTTCTCGGCAGCGTTGCCGCGTACATGGCGGATACAGCGAAGCGACATCGCATCCTGGAGCATCAGGCAACAGCTGGTCAGTACGATGTCTTTCAAATACCTCGGCCCCTGAGGGATGCGCTCGAGCGAGAGTCCGCAAACCTTCCTCATCTGGAGAAACAGAGACTTGGCCTTTACCACGGGTATCACCAACGCGCCCGGGTAAGTCGCGTCTGGCTCGATCGCTGGGCTACGCGTTTCCCGGCGCTGGCAGATCTCATTCGTTTTGCGCTCAACCTCCGCCCCGTGGAGCGTATCGAGCGCTCGCTCGCCGTGCCGGAGACGTTCTTCGATTTCACGGTGGAGAAGCACAACAACTATCTCGCCGGTCAGAATGGCCTGATGGTCATTCACAACTGCGGCATCGGCTATGAATTCTCGACGCTGCGGCCGCGCGGCGCGTACGTGTCGGGCGCGGGCGCCTACACCTCAGGTCCCCTGTCCTTCATGGATATCTTCGACAAGATGTGTTTCACCGTCTCCTCCGCCGGCGGTCGGCGCGGCGCGCAGATGGGCACGTTCGACGTCGGGCATCCGGACGTCATGGAGTTCATCCGCGCCAAGCGTGAGAGCGGGCGCCTGCGCCAGTTCAACCTGTCGCTCCTGATCACCGACGAATTCATGCAGGCGGTGCGCGAGGATCGCGAGTGGAAGCTCGCCTTCCCGCTGTCGATTCGCGAATACGAATCGGATAAGCCCGATCTCAGCGACACGAGCAAGTTCCTGTGGCGCGAGTGGCCAGTGCACGAAGGCTACGTGGTCAACGACGAGGGCCTGGTCGCCTGCAGGATCTACAAGACGCTGCCGGCGCGGCGCGTGTGGGACGTGATCATGACGTCCACCTACGACTTCGCCGAGCCCGGTTTCATTCTCATCGATCGTGCCAATGAGATGAACAACAACTGGTGGTGCGAGGACATTCGCGCTACCAACCCGTGCGGAGAGCAAACGCTTCCAAAGTACGGCGCGTGTCTCTTGGGTTCGGTGAACCTGACACGCTTCGTGAAGCATCCGTTCGGCGATTTCGCTGAATTCGACTGGAGCGAGTACCGCGAGGTGGTGAAGGTCTTCACCCGCGTGCTCGACAACGTCGTCGAGATCAACGGGCTGCCGCTCGAGAGGCAGCGCGAGGAGATCCTGCGCAAGCGCCGCCACGGCATGGGCTTCCTGGGACTCGGCAGCACCATGGCGCTGCTGCGCATGAAGTACGGCTCGCCCGAAGCGGTGCAGTTCACCGAAGACGTGACACGCGAGATGGCGGTAGCCGGCTGGGAAGCGGCGCTGGAACTCGCGCGCGAGAAAGGGCCGGCGCCGATCATGAACGAGCAGTTCACGGTCACGAAGGAAATGCTGCGCAAGCGCCCGGAAATGGCGCGCGATGGCTGGAAGCCGGGAGTGAAGATCGCCGGTCGCCTGCTGCACGCCAAGTACAGCCGCTACATGCAGCGCATCGCGCACGTTGCGCCGCAGCTGGTGCACGAGCTGGCGGAGACCGGGGCGCGCTTCACGCACCACACTTCCATCGCGCCCACGGGCACGATCTCGCTGTCGCTCGCCAACAATGCCTCGAACGGCATCGAGCCGTCGTTCGCGCATCACTATTTCCGCAATGTGATCCGCGAAGGCAAGAAGTCCAAGGAGAAGATCGACGTCTATTCCTTCGAACTGCTCGCCTACCGCGAGCTGGTGAATCCCAATGCCAAACCGGGAGCGACGAACGATGCTGAAAGATTGCCGGACTACTTCATCGCGTCCGATGCCGTTATCCCCAAGGAGCATGTCGAGGTGCAGGCTGCGGCCCAGAAGTGGGTCGATTCATCGATTTCTAAGACGGCGAACGTGCCTACGGATTTTGCCTACGCGAAGTTCAA
>WNFR01006263.1_pt1 | contig 22066 bp, 19 predicted proteins | sample 5400221 | NCBI WGS metagenome assembly WNFR01 (sample SAMN13153357, study PRJNA577476) | soil metagenome | isolation source: 40 cm soil under Madrone tree | place: USA:California | collected 2016-06-14 | reverse complement strand
AGTCCCAGTGCCTTGATGCGCTGACACACCTCCGGCAACGGCCCCGGTAATGTCCAGCGGCACACCGACTGCTTGAGACGGCCCACGCCCGGGAACGCCTCAGGCGCGCGTTCATCGGCTGCGCAGAAGGCGCCGGCAGCCGCGCTCAGGGCAGCCATCGAGCTTGTGGACACCCGCAGGAAGCGGCGCCGTGAGACTCTATCGGCCACTACAGGTCCCGGCGTTTCAGCTGCTCGACCGCGTGATCACACGCCCTGGCGGTGAGCGCCATATACGTGATCGACGGATTCTGATTTCCCGAGGACGCCATGCACGCGCCATCGGTCACAAAGAGATTCGGCACATCGTGTGACTGATTCCAGCCGTTCAACACCGAGGTCTTCGGATCCCGCCCCATGCGTGCCGTCCCCATCTCATGAATGCATAAGCCCGGCGGCAGTTCATCGTTGAAGGTTTCAATGTCCTTGGCTCCGGCCGCTTCCAGGATCTCCGCCGCCGTTACCTGTACGTCTTTGAGGATCGCGAGCTCATTCGGCCCCCAGGTGCATTGGATGTGCAGCGCCGGAACGCCCCACTTGTCCTTGAGCGTCGGATGCAGCGCCACAAGGTTATCGGGCCGCGGAAGACATTCCCCCCAACCCCCCAACCAGAGGCTCCACGGTCCGAGGCTCTTCAGGAGGGCGTTCTTGAACTGCGCGCCAAAACCAGGGGTCGTCGCGCCGCGTCCCCAATCCCTCCGGGCGGCCCCTCCCTGAAAACCGTAACCGCGCACGAACCGCGGATGCTTGTGCGTGACGTTGCGAAAGCGCGGCACGTAGATGCCATTCGGACGGTTCCCGAAGGTCTTGCGGTCTTCCATGCCGGGAAGCGTGCCGTTGGCGCCGGCGCCGAACGGATGGTCCATGAGGTTGCGCCCGAGCTCACCACTCGAGTTTGCAAGTCCGGTCGGAAAACGCGCGGTTTTCGAGTTGAGCAGGATGCGCGCACTCTCGAGAGCCGAGGCGCACAGGAAGATCAGCCGTGAGCGAAACTCGAGCGGTTGCATGGTCGCAGCATCCACCGCCCTCACTCCGGTGGCCCGATCCGTGCGCTCGTCGTACATGACCTGCGCGACCACACTGTTCGGCCGCAGCGTCAACCGTCCGGTTGCGGCGGCCGCCGGGAGCGTTGAGCCGATGCTGCTGAAATACGAGTGCGTAATGCAGCCTCGCTCGCAGGGTCCGCAGTAATGACACGCCGCGCGGCCTTGGTGAGGGCGGGTCAGGACTGCGCACCGGCCGATGGTCAGCAGCCGTTCGCGCCGCCAGCGCCTGGCCATCGCCTCCTGAACCTGCAGCTCTGCGCAGTTCAGCTGCATCGGCGGCAGAAACTCTCCGTCCGGCAGGTGCGCCAGCCCCTCGGCCTGGCCGCTCACGCCGATGAACTTCTCGACATAGGAATACCATGGGGCGATATCCGCATAACGCAGCGGCCAGTCCACTCCGAGGCCTTCCCTCGCATTGGCTTCGAAGTCCAGATCACTCCAGCGATACACCTGCCGACCCCACATGATCGAGCGCCCCCCGACATGGCGGCCTCGGATCCAGGCAAAGGGCTTGTCGGGGTCGTTGTGGTAGGGGTTCTCCCGATCGTTCACGAAGAATTTCGAGCTCCACTCATTGCACGACCCGGTCAGCGACTGAATCGGCTGCTGTTCGCGGAGCTTGCGCAGATTTCCGTAACCCCGATACGGGAGGGAGTACGCCTGCACGTGCTCGACATAGTCTCTGGCTGGCACGATCGGCGGCCCAGCCTCAAGCACCAGGGTTCGCAGGCCTTTCTCCGTCAGCTCCTTGGCGGCCCAGCCGCCGGAAATCCCGGAGCCGACGACGATCGCGTCGAAGTCCAAAGAGCTGGACTCAGGCGGGGACACAGCCGTCGTACCTTCCGGGAATGATCGGAGCCTTGATCAGCTCTTTGGCGACGGGCTCAGAGGTAAAGTAAGCGAGCACCACCAGCCGCTTCAGCAGCGCGAAGCCGCCCGCGGCAGTGATGGGCTCTTTGGCAAGCGCGGCGGCCTCGGCCGGTGTCGGATGCGGCTCGGGCAAGTGAACATCAAGTGCCCGCATCAGGGATTCCTGCTCCTCCTTTCGCACGGATGTGAATGGCGCGCCATACAGGAACTGGCTGCGCGCATCGATCGCCGCCAGACCTTCAAGAAACCGACGCCGATACGCCTCTGGCATCGACTCGGTGAGCAGCAGGTCGATGAATCGGTTCACGCCCACGGCGGTCGCCCCGACGGTATCCGTCTGCGGCAACAGGGTCTCCGCAATGCAGGTCACGGTGCCATCCTGCTGCGGACTCAGCGTTCGCAGGTTTGCCGCCGCTTTAGCCCGCGCATGCACTCCCTGGGCGAACGCCTGCTGGTCCGACCCCGGGAGCAGCGAGAGCCCAGGTACCAGGGCCGAAATGCCAGCGATCGCTTCGAGGAACTCGCGCCGATCCATGAGGTACACCCACCGCTTATAAACATTGAAGCACAGAATTCCCTCGGGCGCTTCCGGTCACGTCAGTAGCATTCCAGTGGTCGCCAGCCACGATAAAGTTCACGATGCATGCACGCCGCCCTGAACTCCAAGAGCAACCGCCATGAACCTGAAGCGCTTCCCCCGTCATTCGCTGACTTTCGGCCCCACACCAATCCAGCCCTTGAAGCGCCTGAGCGCGCATCTGGGCGGCAAGGTCGATCTCTACGCCAAGCGTGAGGATTGCAACAGCGGCTTGGCTTTCGGCGGCAACAAGACCCGCAAGCTCGAGTACCTGATCCCCGAGGCGCTCACCCAGGGCTGCGACACGCTGGTATCTATCGGTGGCATCCAATCAAACCAGACCCGCCAGGTCGCCGCCGTCGCAGCGCACCTGGGAATGAAGTGCGTGCTGGTACAGGAGAACTGGGTCAATTACTCCGACGCCGTCTATGACCGCGTCGGCAACATCGAGATGTCGCGCATCCTGGGCGCTGACGTGCGGTTGGACGCGGCGGGTTTCGATATAGGGATCCGTCCGAGCTGGGAACTCGCCCTGGAGGACGTTCGCAAGCGCGGCGGCAAGCCGTTCCCGATTCCGGCCGGGTGCTCGGAGCATCCGCTAGGCGGCTTAGGTTTCGTCGGCTTTGCGGAAGAGGTGCGAGCTCAAGAGACCGCGCTCGGTTTCAGGTTCGATTACATTGTGGTTTGCTCGGTCACCGGCAGCACACAGGCCGGCATGGTGGTTGGGTTCGCCGCAGACGGCCGGGCAGACCGCGTGATCGGCATCGATGCCTCCGCGACGACGGCCAAGACCAAGGCGCAGATCCTGCGTATTGCACAGAACACTGCCAGACTGGTCGAACTGGGCCGTGAGATCACGGACCAGGACGTGGTACTCGATGCTCGCTATGGCGGGCCCGCATATGGCTTGCCCAACGAAGGGACGATGGAGGCCATCCGGCTTTGTGCGCGGCAAGAAGGCGTGCTGACAGATCCCGTCTATGAGGGCAAGTCTATGGACGGGATGATCAACAAGGTTCGCCGGGGCGAGTTTCCGCAGGGTTCCAAAGTGCTGTACGCCCACCTGGGCGGCGTGCCTGCGCTCAACGCCTATAGCTTCCTGTTCCGCAACGGCTGAACGCGCCCAGCCCGGACTCACAACCCTCCCGAGCAGTAGCCGGCGCCGTTGAGGCTCGAGTCGCTCCAGAGTGTCTGCACCGGGTAGGCCGCGCCGTCGTTCCCGATCATGTTGAACGGCGCACCCGGCACCTGCAGGCCATCCCCGACCCACGCGCACTTGTCGCCGATCTCCCAACCCTGGTAGTCGAACCAGGCGCCGTACTGAACCAGCCCGGCGGAGGACTCCGCACCCGGATCGGTGAGCGTCTCAGCGATTTCATGACCGAGCACGATGGTGACACCGTCCACATCGCCGGTCGGCGCGGGATTGACGAAATCCTTACCGCATCCCCCGCCTGCGTTGAGTACGTAAGGCATGTTGACGAACGCCATGCCCGCGGTCACGCCCGGATAAGACAGGGGCGTCGTGAAATCGTGCCAGGCGCAGTAGGAGTTCTGGTTGAAGCCGGCCTCGTTGAACTTCTGCGGAGTAGCAACCACGACCTGCGCATTGGTCAGGTCTGCAATACCGAAGTGCAGCGCACCACGGGAGCCTTCCTGGGCGAGCTCGAGTGGGCTCAGATTGTCGTGTATAGGACTGGTGTTGTCGGACCAGACGCCCGCGAGCTCGTGCGCAGGATTGCCGACATTCGAATAGGTGCCATTGTGATTGCTCTGGTAGTACTGGGCGGAGACCTTGCCCCAGGACGTTCCGCCCATCGCCGCGACAAAGCGCGTCATCAGTGCGCCCACACCGTCGGGATCGCTCGCAGGGTGAGTGGGGGATGTGTGATCGAACGCGCCAGGCTCGCCCCAGCCCCAGAGGATTAGGTACACCTTTGGCTTCGTCTGCACGTTACCGCCGAAATACGCCATGTTGACCGGCATCGGCTGTCCGGCGGCAACCCCGGGCGGGCAGATCCCTGTAGTCATGCAGATATCCACGCTCGGGGGCATGATTCCGACCGCGGGCATGGCATGCGGGTTGGTAGGCGCAGAGCGTACGCAGCCCTGTCCGGTGACATCGAAAGCCCTATTGCTCCACAACGGCTGCACGGCGAACTTCGTGTGATTGTTCATGGAGACGTTGGCCAGATCGGTCCAGGCGCACTTGTCGCCGTTCTCGCTCCCCTGGATGTCGTTCCAGCCGTCCTGATTGCTCGCGAAGTTATCCGGATCGGTAACCGCCTCTGCATACTCGTGGCCGACGACGATGCTGTATCCGTCGAAGACGCCGTGGCCGAAGCTGTCGCTGATTACGTTGACCGAATTCATTCCGCAGCCGCCGGCGCCGAGCCCCGGCCAGCTCGCGTTGAGGAACGGGATGAAGGCGTATTGCACGCGATATGGATTGCCGTAACCGTCGACGCTGGTAGTCTGCGTGTGATAGCCGCAGTAGACGGGCTGCCCGGTGCCGATAGTCGTGGGCGGCGTAAGGATGATGTACGTCGCCTGCGGGTTGTAGCCGAAATGCGCTGAGGCGCGTATGGCCTCGGTAGCGAGCGGATCATCCGCCACGTTCTCCGCCAGGCCCAGTGTCACGATGTCGCTCGGCACGGGCGTCGGATCGGTCCACACACCCTTGAGTTGCTTGCGCGGATTGGTAACGTAGTTGCCTCCACCCACCGCTGCACAGCTGGTCGTCCCCACGGGTACGTTGCTGCAGTACTCGTTCTGAATGGCGGCCCAGGACGTGCCGCCGAGATTGCTCAGAAACGAAGTGACATAGCTCTGCAGTACCTGGCTCGTATACGCACCACCGTTGGCGTCGGTGGTGGTGAAGCCGTTGGCCCAATCCGGTCCCCAGAAGATCAGGTAGATAGCCGGCACGGTTTCCACGCCAATCGCGCCGGAACCCGCATTGCCGCCGTGGTAGATCAGATCATTTGTCAGGGACCCCGGGCTCGGCGTGTTGGGCTGGCCGGGCGCCCAGAAGAAGTGTTTGGGGTTGGTAGAAGACTGCGCATCAGCCGCAGAGGTCGCCAATGCGAATAGCAGCGCAACGATCAGGTGCAAACCGGAAATCCAGCGATCGGAATGGGTGCGCATTTGTGACCTCCCTTGTCGTGATGCAGACCACCGGCTGGCGGCCTCCACCTGCTGCATCCCTACAGCCCGATACCGTTACCGGGCAGTGCAAACCCGGCTCTAATGCGCGCGAGAACGTAGTAGTACCACGACTAAATGTCAACGGCTGCGCAGCAAAAAATGACCCCTGGTAGTAGTGCACCGACCCTGCGACTGGGAATAAATCCTACAGGGATGGTGAGCGAGCCGCGCCGCAGCAAACCCGCCAGAGCCGCCTGACTCGGCGCGGTGGACGGTGCGGCTGTAATTTGACAACTCAGAAGCGCGCGAGTGTGCCTTTCGAGTGAGGGATGCATCGACGGCTCGTTCAGTTTTTGCGTGCTGCGACACTGCGGCGCATCCATCTCTTGCTACATTCGCTTGGTGCGCAATCTTCTCCATCGTTGGGCCCGCAGTACCCGTTATTGGCTGGCCCGACGCTCGCGGCCCTTGCGCCGGGTGGGCTGGATACAGGGTACATTCCGAACGGCCCATCGCAGCTCTGTCACGCAGGCATCCGGCCGGCAGTCCTGCAACTACTGCCTTTATGTGCCGTCGGGATTGACGGCCACGGACACGGTGCCCCTGCTCGTCATGCTGCATGGATGCCGCCAGGATGGACAGACGCTCGCCACGGGCACTCGCATGAACACCCTCGCCGATCGGCATCGGTTCATCGTGCTCTACCCGGAGCAGTCGCTGCGGGCAAATCCCCTTCGGTGCTGGCGCTGGTTTGACCGCGACACGCTCAATGGAGCCGGAGAGGCTGCGCTGATCGCCGCCCTGGTCAAGAGAACCGTGAGCCGCTATCCCATTGACCCCTCACGCGTGTATATCGCCGGTATCTCCGCCGGCGGGGCAATGGCCGGTGTTCTCGCCTATTGCTACGGAGCGATGTTCGCGGCGTGCGCCATCGCCTCCGGGGTCATGTACCGGGGAGCCGAATCGCTCAAAGAGGCACTGGCGGTCATGCGCCGAGGTTCGCACGCGGCGCCTGAGTCGGTGGCCCGTCAGGCCGCACAGAATTCCTCGGGCTGCGTCGCCTTCGTGCCCGCGCTGGTCATACACGGTGATGGCGACTCCACTGTGCATCCGCGCAACGCGCGCCTATCGCCAAAGGGACTATCTGCACCACAAGCGCATTCTGCTGCGCAAGATCATCGTGGAAGGCATGGGCCACGCCTGGAGCGGCGGCGATGAGCGTCATCCTTTCAACGATGCTGCGGGCCCTGATGCGAGTCGGCTGATCTGGGATTTCGTGTCGATGTTCCGTCGCGCTTGATGCGTCCCGGGAGCGCCGCGCCAACGTACACCCATGCAGTGCGTGCGAGAACAGTGCTTATTTTATAATCAGTTACAGTGCAACCCTAAAGTCCCCTCTAGGCAGTTACGTGGCGGGGCGGCCACACCAACTCCTTCCCCCGCTTGGTCCTGAGTCTCGAAGCAGGTATTTTTCCGCCTACCAAGCGGAGACAGCCAATGAGCCGGAACTCCAGCCGATGGCGAACGAGTGGCGTGAGAATTATTCGCCCCGGCGAGCTGGACGATGCGACCGCTCAGACGCTCGGCATGCACCGGCGCGCGGCCGTGACCACGAAGCGAACCGGTGCGACCAAACTGTGGGCCGGCACCGTCACCATCGAGCCCGCCGCCAAGACGGGAGCGCATCACCACGGGGATCTGGAGAGTGTGATCTACGTAGTCAGCGGCCTTGCCCGCATGCGCTGGGGCGACCGCCTGGAATTCGTCGCGGAGGCCGCGGCGGGGGATTTCATCTACGTCCCTCCCTACGTCCCGCATCAGGAGATCAACGCGAGCGAAGATGCTCAGCTTCACTGCGTGCTGGCACGAAGCGGGCAACAGGGCCTCGTTGTCAATCTCGACATCACGCCCGTAGAGGTTCCGGAACTCGTGCGCTGGATAGACGATTTGCACAAATGACGGTCCCGCTGCGACAAGTAGCCATTTGTTTCGCGCGGTACACATTGTTGCGGTCCTCCCGCAAGCCGCACATCAAGAACTCATAGTCGACCGCTAGTTTCTTCCACGCGCGCGACAGCCATTGTCTGCCGCGGTGATCGCGGCTAGACACCCAGCCCCGCTCCCAAAGGCGCCACGCCGCATCCGGCCAATGAGCGCCCGGGCCCGTGCGAGTCCATACATCGCAACGTCGATTGCATCGAAGAGAAGGAATCTCATGCTACCTGTGAAGCCGAACCGTTCGACTGCTACTTTGGTGCTGGCCTGCAGCCTGATCGGCTGCGCCAGCCTGCCGCCGGGCAGCACCCGGGATCCACGCGATCACATCGAGCGGTTCAACCGTTCGACGTTCAGGTTCAATACTGCCCTCGATCATGCGGTCTTGCGGCCCCTGGCGCGTGGCTACGTCAAGGTGACGCCGCGCCCGGTGCGCACCGGTGTAACGAACTTCTTCGGCAACCTCGGGTACACCAAAACCATCGGTAACGATATTTTCCAGGGCCATCCCCTCGACTTCGGGAGCGACGTCGCGCGCCTCGTGGTCAACACGACCGTCGGCATCGGTGGCGTATTCGATCCCGCGACCCGCTTCGGACTCGAGAAGCACGACAGAGACTTTGGACAAACGCTCGGCAAGTGGGGGGTGCCGACCGGGGCCTATCTGATGTTGCCTCTCCTGGGGCCTTCGGATGTGCGCGACGCCTTTGGCCTGGTTCCCGACCGGTTCATGAGCGTCGAGGGTCAGATCAACGACCCCGTCGTACAGGCGGGTGTGAGCGTCGCGGCCAAAATCAACGCTCGTGCGAACATGCTGCCTTTCGACAGGGCCATCGATACCGCCTACGATCCTTACGCGCTCGTGCGTAACGTCTGGTTTCAGCGGCGCGATCACAAGGTGCACGGTGACGCCGGGCCCGACGACAAGGCCGCCGATACCGACCACCAGTCGCCCGATCCGAATGACCGCTGAGCACAGGGATCTCAGACGACGTGAGGCAGGGTGACGAGCGCTTCCAATCCCCCGCCAGGCTGATTGCAGAGAGTAATCTCCCCGCCGTGACCGCTGATGATGGCCTGCGTTGCCGTGAGGCCGAGACCGACGCCCCCGGTGGCCCGGTTGCGCGATCGGTCGACCCGGTAAAACGGGGTGAAGACCCGAGCCAGGGCATCCGGTGGGATCCCGGGCCCTCGATCCCTGACGGCAATCGTCACTAAGCGTTCACGGCAGCAGAGCTGGATCTCCGGGGGCGTGGCGTATTTCACGGCGTTGTCGATCAAGTTGGTGAACGCCCTCTTCAAGCCGAATGGCCGGCCGCAATAGACTGCATGGGCGGGCCCGAGGTAACTGATTTCAATACCCTGATCGGCGTAATCGTTGGCGATGGTCTGTAGTACGCCCGCGAGATCGAAGCTCGTCGTCGCTTCCTCGTCCGCATCACCACGGAAGAACGCCAGAGCCCCGTCGACCATCGTCTGCATCTCGTCGACATCCCGGAACAGTTTCGCCTGCTGAATCTCGTCGTCGATCAACTCGCCACGCAAACGCACGCGCGTCAACGGCGTACGCAGATCGTGCGAGATGGCCGCCAGCATCATCGTGCGCTGCGCCACGAACTTCTGGATCTGCGCCTGCATGGTATTGAATGCGCGGATCACTTCGCGGAATTCCCTGGGCCCGCTCTGGGGGAGCGCAGGGGCCTGCGGATTGACACCAAAGCGGCGTACCGCGCCGGCGAGCTCCTTGACGGGCCGAACGAATCGGCGGGTGGCGATGGTGCACACGCTCGCAATCGACACCGCCACGAATGTCAACCAGATTGCCCAGCGTTGCGGCTCACTCAGACCCCAGGTCCGGTTCGGTGCGCTGAAGACTACCCAGCTGCCGTCATTGAGCTGGACAGAAAAGAAATACGCCGACGCGTATCCCGGCTGGGCGCGCATGAGCGCCGCTGGTGGCCTGATCACATTGTGCGGTTCGAAGACCACGGCAGTTCGCTGCAACTCACCGAGCAGGCTCCTCTGCAGCGCCTCGCTCTTGAGCAGACCGCTGTCGCGCCACAACATGACCGAAACGGGGGACGAGGCCTCGAACCAGTCCACGGCGACTTCTTGCGCCAGCCCCGCGGCCGCCAATGTCGGCCGCAATTGCGGCGGCGCGGCTTCGAGCAAGCGGACCATATCACCTACCCGCGCATGCACGATCGAGCGATCCAGGGGCTCGTGCGCCCGTCACCTTTGGCAGGAAGATATAGCCGCCGTTGCGAACCGTCCGAATCAGGGCGGGGTTCTTGGGATCGGCCTCCAGCTTGTGCCGCAGCCGGCTCACCTGCACATCGATGCTGCGGTCGTAGGCGGCGTGCGCCGCGCCCCGCGATTGATCGAGCAACTGCTCTCGCGTCAGAACCCTCTGCGGGTGCTCCGCGAATGCCAGCAGCAGATCGAACTCCCCGCCCGAGAGCACCACCAGAGTATTGTTGGTGGATCTGAGTTCCCGCCGCGTGACATCCAGGCGCCAATCCGCGAAGCACAATGCCGGCCGCGTGTCGGCGGACGTCGCGACGGTACCGCCGGCCGCCGTCCGGCGCAGCACCGCCTTGACGCGCGCCAGCAATTCGCGCTGATCGAACGGTTTTGTAAGGTAGTCATCCGCGCCCACCTCGAGTCCAACGACACGATCCGTATGGTCCCCCATAGCGGTGAGCATGATGACTGGAACGTGGGATGTGGTGCGCAACCGCCGGCACAGGCTGAGTCCATCTTCTCCCTGCAGCATGAGGTCGAGGATGACGAGATCAATCGAGTGCTGTTCCAGGGCGGTGAACATTGCAGCACCGCCCGTCACGACCGTCACGGTATGGGAATGCTTGCGAAAGAACTTCGTCAGCAGGGACAGAATATCTTCGTCATCGTCGACGATCAGGAGATGAGGCACCGAGGTCATTCTCTCATGAGACTAACATCCGAAATCGATGCCCTGATGTGCACACGGGTCTGATTTGTTTCATGCCGTACACATTGTTGCGCGCCGTGCGCAAATCACAGTGGCCCGACTCGCGCTCAGGCGGGCAACGGGCCGGTGTATAGCGCCCGGGGCCTGGTCAGCGGATGTCCGTGGTATTGCTCCATCGCATGAGCGATCCATCCAGCCATCCGTCCCAAGGAGGCAACCGCCAGCTCCTGGCCCTTGAGTCCGAGCTTGCGGCCGACAAAGACTGCGGGAAGGATGAAGTCCATCAGGGCACCGGAGATCTCGGCAACGGTGTCGGCGCCCCGCTGTAGCCGCTTGAGCTCGCGGTCGTCTCCGAACTTCTTCTTCAGAGCGTCCATCAGAACTGTGGCACGGGGATCCAGCTTGTCGTGAACTGGCGAACCGAACCCGACCAGTGGCTCTCCATTTCGGAACCGTGCAACGATCGGGTCGCGTGGATCACGGGCATTGAGGATCTCTTCGAGCAGACGCGCGGCGGCTTCCATGCGCCCCGACTGCAGCCGCTGTCCTCTGGCGGCGATGATCCCCGTGAGCACGGCGTAATAGGGCGTCACGCCCGCATTGGCCGTCGCACGCACCGCGTAGGTGGTCGGATCGAACTCGTGATCGGCGGCAACGATCAGCAGACGCCGGATGATGTCGTCGAATCCCTTCGGCGCCCCGAGCGACTCGGCAATGAATTCATGCAACGGGGCGGCGCTCGGAGCATTTGCCCCCACCAGTATGGCGGCAAACCAGCGCAACAGATCGGCACCGGTGCGCGCGCAGCCCGGCTTGGAAAGATCATAGGAGCGTGGATTGGCGCGCTCTATGAGAGGAAACAGCGCCATCGCCTGCTCCACCACCGGCAACTCGGCCAGGCCTCGTCTGAGCCTGGCGCAGGACGGCGGGGCCGACGGCAAGCCCCTGCCAAAGACAGTCCCGGGATCTGCTTCCCACAGCAACGCCGCGACGGACTCGAAAGTGTGTGTCTCGGCCAGCTCCGCCACATCGCGCCCGCGGTAATACAGTCCGCGCCGGGTCAAGAGCGTGATCTTCGTTTCGTTGACGAACCCCTTGATCTCTTCGCCCGCACCGGGCGATCCGTCCTGGTGCTCCTCGGCGATCCCCCGCCCCTTGAGACGCTCGATGTCCACCTTCCAATAACGGTGGTTGCGCGAGCCCGGAACGCCTTGGGAGCGGATGAGTCCGCGACTCACATAGGCGTAGAGCGTGGGGATGCTCACACCGAGCGTGACCGCGGCTTCCGTTGCGGTGGTATACAGACCTTCGCTCCGCACGGGTCTCACAGCGGCCATGGGTCGACTTCCTCGTGCCTGAGGCACATAGATTGACATGTGCAATCAAGATTGACCACATCGTATGCGACCGCTCTAATTCTGGAGCGGTTTAGGCCTGCTTAATACATTGATTGCATCAATCAATATGTCGCGTGACACGGCGCCCGGGCACTTGGCAGCCCAGGAGCAGGTCGCGCTGATCATTGCTCGCTTCAATCGACTGCCCGCCTCTGCCTACCTGTGGGAGCTCATCGCCCTGCTGTCCCTGTGCGGATTCTTCGAAATCTACGAGATCGCTCTGACCAGCACGCTCAGCCCGGGCTTGATCCGCGCCGGTGTGTTCCACGCGGATGCGAAAGGCCTGTTCGGACTCACCGACCAGGCGAGCTTTGCGGCGGCGACGTTCCTCGGACTCTTCATCGGAACCTCCTCCTTTGCAGCCGTTGCCGATCGCTTCGGCCGCCGCGCGATTCTGCTCGGCTCGCTGGCCTGGTACATCGCCGCCACGGCGGTGATGGCGGCGCAGAACACGGCGCTCAGCGTCGACCTGTGGCGCTTCATCGCCGGGACCGGCGTCGGCGTACAGCTGGTCACGATCGACAGCTATGTCGCTGAGTGGGTTCCGAAGGATCGGCGCGGCAGAGCCTTCGCACTCAATTACGGCCTCATGTATCTGGCCGTTCCGGTCGCCGCGTTGCTGTCGTGGCTGCTGCTCCCACGGGCTCCACTGGGGATATCCGGGTGGCGCTACGCTGCGGCGTTTCCGCTGCTCGCCACCGCGGTAGTGTGGTGGTTGCGCCGAATCCTTCCGGAATCGCCGCGCTGGCTGCTGCAGCACGGGCAAGTGGAGGCCGCCGAACGCCTGGTCTCGAAGATCGAGGCGCGGGTGCGACGCGAGACCGGCGCCGAGCTGCCGTTGGCAGCGCCGGTGAAGATGCAGGAGACGCCGGGCAGCTCGGGCTTCGGTGAAATCCTTCGGCCACCCTATCTGCGGCGCACGTGCATGCTGCTCGCGTTGAATATCTTCCAGGCGCTGGGATTCTATGGATTCAGCAACTGGGTCCCCGCGCTGCTGACATCGCAGGGCGTCGGCTTCGTCAAGAGCCTGCAGTATTCGTTCGTCATTGCGATCGTGTATCCACTGACGCCGCTCCTGTGCACTTTCATCGCCGACCGCATCGAACGAAAGTGGCAGATCGTCATCGGCGCCGCCGGCACGGCGGTCTTCGGCCTGCTGTTTTCCCGGCAGTCTGCGGCGACGAGTCTGATCGTGTTCGGAGCGCTGGTGACGATCTCGAACATCGTGCTGTCCTATTCGTATCACGCCTATCAAACGGAGCTGTATCCGACGCGGATTCGTGCCCGCGCCGTCGGATTTGTCTATTCCTTCAGCCGACTGGCAACGATCCTGTCGGGCTTCGTGATCGCGATCGCGTTGCGCGACTTTGGTACCACCGGCGTATTTGTCTTCATTGCCTCATGCATGCTCGTGGTCGTTCTCTCGGTGGGCGCCTTCGGACCACGCACCCGGGGACTGACTCTCGAGGAGGCCTCCCGCTGAACACAGCGGACGCGCGAACTCGCCTTCAGGAGAAGCTCGATGGAAATCAGGGTGCTTGCGGCTACCGGGGTACTCGGAGCCGGATTCAAGGTCGAGTCATTGAACCGTGGCATCGCACTCAAGCCCACGTTCATCGCCTGCGACGCCGGCTCCACCGACTCCGGGCCCGCTTATCTCGGGTCCGGCAAGCCCAAGCTGTCGCGCGAGGCCTGTGCGCGAGACCTGCGGCTGCTGCTCAAAGCCCGTGACGCACTGAGAGTGCCGCTCATCATCGGCTCGTGCGGTACCAGCGGACGCGACGTCGGCGTCGACTGGATGGCACTGATGGCGCGCGAGCTCGCCTCCGAGGAGCGCCTGCACTTCAAGATGGCCTTGATCAAGTCCGACCAGTCCAAGGCCTACCTGAAGAAGCGGTTGGCCGAGCATCGCATCCGCCCCCTCTTCCCTGCCCCACCGATTTCCGAACAGGTCATCGACTCGAGTCACATCGTCGGCATGATGGGTACGGAACCCTTGCAAGCCGCCCTGGCGGCCGGGGCGGATGTCGTTCTCGCCGGCCGTGCGAGCGACTCGGCGCTGTACGCTGCAATTCCCCTGACACTGGGTGCAGATCCCGGACTGTCCTGGCACGCAGCCAAGACTCTCGAGTGCGGGGCCGCCTGTGCGGTGGTGCCGGCCGCGGATTGCATGTTCGCCACCATCCGCGACGGCCACTTCGACATCGAGCCCCTCGACACAAATGCCGCGTGCACGCCGCAGACCATTGCCGCACACACTCTGTACGAGAACGCGAACCCGTTTCTGCTGACAGAGCCCTCCGGAGTCATCGATACCGAGCAAGCCGAGTATGAGGCACGCTCCGAGCGCCTCGTGCGGGTCAGCGGCTCGCGCTTCAGGGCGGCCACCCGATACACGGTCAAGCTCGAGGGCGCACAGCTGGTCGGGTACCAGACGGTCGTCATCGGTGGAATTCGCGACCCCTACATCATTCGCGCTCTCGATACGCTGCTTCCCAAGGCACGCGCGTTCTTCGACGAGCGGATCGCCGATCTGTTTCCGGGACATCTGAGCAGCAAGGACTATGACATCAGCTACCGCATATACGGGCGTGATGCCGTGATGGGCCCCCTGGAGCCCGAGCGCAACTCACCCCCCCCTCACGAAGTCGGCGTGCTCATCACGATCACGGCACCGACGCAGGAGTTGGCGAACAAGATCGCCACATTCGTCAGCCACGTGAGTGCCCATCTGCCGGTTCCCGAGTATCACGGAATCATCAGCAGCCTTGCCTACCCGTTTTCCCCACCCGAGCTGCCCAGGGGCGCGGTGTATCGGTTCAGCCTCAATCACGTGGTCGAGCCGGATGACCCCTGTGAAATGTTTCGGACCGAGCTCCTCGAGATCCAGCCATGACGACCCTGTTTGATCTGTGCAGCCTCATTCGCTCCAAGAACGCCGGACCCTTCGTCCTGACGTTCGATGTGATGTTCTCGAGCAAGGAGAACTACGAGCGCGCCAAGCGCTCCCCGCCGCTGACCAAGGGGGTGCTGGCGGCCATCTACCGCCAGCGGGAGGAAGACATCACCCTCGTCTACCACGATCACGCACTGGCCATCAAAGCTTCGATGCCCCGGCCCATTTTTCAGGGCGAGCTGCAGGATGGGGATTGCTACGGTGGCCAGCAGTACGTCCCGCTCCTCGAGCTCGAGGTCGGTTGAAAGGCCGGCACAGCTCTCAGGGCTTGATTCCAAGCACCAGTATTCGAAAAGTGCCCTCAGCCGGCTCGATTCCGCTGAACGTCAGGTGGTAATCGGCCGTCGGCAGGTAGAGGTGGCCGGTCTGGGGGTCGAGCGCACCGGTGTGGGCACCCACCGCGGTCGCAATACTTGCCTGCACCGCTAAGGTACCTTCCTTCGATTCTGATATCACCGCGAGTGTTCCATCACGGCCACACGGGATGTAGAAGCTCTTCCTTGCCGTGTCGAAGATGACGGCATCTGGCTTGCGGTCGATCAGGAGGTGCGGGGCGATGAGCCTTCCGTCAGAGGCGCGAATGGCCACGGCCGTACGGTTCGCGCAGGCCGCAACCAGGACTCCCGACTCACTATCGATACCCAGAGCCGAGGGTCCCTCACACCCAGGCAGCTCATAGCTACCTAGAACTCTGCGCGCGACGGTGTCGATCACGGCCATCTTGTTCTGGTCTTCGATATTTACGAACAAGCGCCCGTGACCGTCCACCACTGCGAACTCCAGCTTCCCACCGACCGACAGGCGGCCAAGCGCCTTGCCGGCGCCCGCATCGATCAGCGTGATGTCCCCGTCCTTGCCATCCATCACGAATACGAGAGCGCTGATGGGATCGTAGACGGCTGCATCCGGGTCTGCTCCCGTGGCAATTTGCGCCAAAACCTTGCCGGAGCCTGCCTCGAACAGGGTCGCCGTATTGGCGTCGCCGTTGGTACTCAGAGCCCGTCCGGCCGGCAGTGGAATTACCGCGTGGACATGCTGGCCGGCGACCAGCTGCCGCGTCACCTGCCCGCTGTCCAGGTCGACCGCCGTGACGCCGAATCCTCGGGCGACGTACAGACGCCGCGTCGCGCCGTCTATTGACGCGTAGTCCAGGCGTGCATCGCCCTCCTGATGGGCGATCGTCCTCAAAACGGTCAGACTGGGCTGCCCCGCGCCGACTTTCTGCGCAATGGCAGTCGCACCCATGCCTCCGACCGCTACCAGGCTGGCTAGGGCAGATAAACATCGCATCGGTTGTGTCTCAAAAATCGTGCCTGACGGTCAGACCGACCAGGCGCGATGGCACCCGCAGGACCGAATAGATCCTGTTCGCAGGGTTCACAGTCTCCGCCGGGGTCAGATAAAAGCCCGATACGTCGGTCGCATAGACGACGGTTGACCGATTCGTGAGGTTGGTTGCGAACGCGCTCACATGCCAGCTCTCGCGAGTCGAATTCCAGGTGGCGTGAAAATTGACTATGCCGTCGAACTTGCTCTCATCGAGCAGAAAGGCAGCTTCGGCGTTCGAATCGGCAAAGTGCACGGCGGTACGGTAGGTGTAATCGCCACCCACGTTGACGAAGCCCGGAATTGCGGGCAGCACGAAGCGCGTTTCGGCACGCAGACTGACGCTGTGCCTGGGGGTCTCGGGAATGACGTTGCCGGTATTATTCTGCCCGGCAGATTGCACGTAGTCGGTGTAGCGCGCCAGTTGATACGTGTAGTTGAACCCCAGCGTCAGCCACGGCGTGAGGGCCTCGGTCGTCTCCAGCTCGACACCCTTGGCTCTGGCCCTGCCGACATTGGTGGTCTGAAACACCGCGGTCTGCGGATTGAACTGGTTGGTCTGCATGTCGCGATAGTCGGCAATGAAGGCTGCGGCGTTCGCCTGAAAGCGCCGGTCGCTGGAGAGATACTTGCCACCGAGCTCATAGCTCCACACTGTCTCGGGCTGGAACGGCGTTCCAAGGTGCTGGGACACGATCGCGCTCGGTCTTCCGAAGTCGGATGCTGCCGAGGTGTCCCAACCGCCGCTCTTGTAGCCCTTGGTGCTCGTTGCGTACAGCATCAGGCTCTCCCGGACCTGATAGGCCAGGGTCACTTTGGGCGTGAAGGACCACCAGCTGTGGGAGTAGTCCGCGGCGGCATTCGGAAAGACGAGCGGATAGAACGCATCAAGCGGGTTACCCGGAGCAAAGTTGGCCACGATTTCCGAGGAGCCGCTCTTGCGCTCCCATTGTCCGCGGCCACCCAGAGTGAGCTTCAGCGGCTCCAGGATCGCGTAACTCACCTCGCCAAAGAGCGCACCGACCTCATCGACTATGTCCTGTTCCACGTTTTGCCCGACGCCGAGGATCGGAAACGGGAAAGCGCCGCCGTTCATGGTCTGCGGATTCAGGTTGAATGCGTACTGGTCGTTCTCGCGCTTGTCCGCATGCAGGTAGAACATTCCGCCCAGCCAGGAGAAGCGGCCGCCCGAGGCGGAGGTTGCGCGAAGCTCCTCGGTGTACTGCTTGTCCTCGATGAGGGCCGTCGTGAGCGCCTGATTGTCTGGATCGCCGAGTCGCGACCAGTTCGTATCGACGCGTACGTTGCGCAGGCCGGTGATCGAGGTGAGCGTCACCGACGAGGAGACGCTCCAGTCGCAGCGCGCGCTCAGACCCAGAATATTCTTGTGTGTAGCGCTGTCCTTACCCTGATTCGTGTCATCCGGGTTGTAGGACAGATTCGGATACAAGGTCGGCTCGAGGCTTCCGGAGAGCCGCACGATCTTGCCGCTCGACTGGTCGTGCGTGAAGTCGCCGCTGACGAGCACCCTGAAGATGTCTGCAGCCTCCCACAACAACTGGCCGCGGCCATTTGCCACGGAATCGCCATAGGTCTTGTCGTGCAGGGTTATGTTGTTCAGATAGTCGTCACGGTGTTTGACGTCCAGGGTGATCTTGCCTGCCAGCTCCTTGCCTATCAGCGGTCCACTCCACAACCCGCGTACTTGCACCAGATTGTCAAGTCCGTACGTGCCTTCGACCTTCCCCTGCTCATCGAAGCTCGGTTGCTGCGTGTGGATGACGATGGCCCCGCCCGTGACGTTGCGCCCGAAGAGTGTGCCCTGAGGACCGCGGAGCACTTCGATGCTCCTCAAGTCATACAAATCGGGGCTGTTGTCCCCCGGACCCGTCATCGGCACATCATCGATGAAGGTCGTGACCGAATCGTCCCAGCCAGCGCCCGGCGTATTGACCAACGTGCCTCGAATGGAGATATAGGCCTCGCCTTTGTTGAACTGCACGAAGCTCATGCTCGGCGCCCGCAGCGCGATGTCCTCGATGCTCTGGATGCGATCGCGCTCGATGGACACCGGCGTGAACGCAGACACCGCCACCGGTGTGTCCTCGAGCCGGCTATCGCGCTTCTGTGCGGTCACGATCACTTCTTCGAGAACACCGGCGCGTGTCTGCGCGGACCCAGGACTGCTGCCGGTGGACGCGGCCGCGCCCGGCTGCCTGGCCGCGGCCGTGGGAGTGGTCGCGGGGGTGACGCGAGACGAGCTCGAGACGTCATCGATATCCGCCCTGGCAGTCGCTGGCAGTATTCCTGCTCCGCACAGGCCAACCACGAACACCAGGCATCGCCTGACTCTCATCCCCGCACCCCCTCATACGTTGACTGTTACGATCAACACATGTCTTTGCGGATGTTTGACGGATCCGACACTACGTTCGTGGAAATCCCGGGGTCAATCTTGATTGATATAGTCAATGCGAGCGTGAGCGGCGAATCCATTGCATGTTGTGCCTTTCGCGGACGAAGAATTCCGTCGCAATTTAAAGACGACATTGACCCGCGAGGCCATCAGCCGGCCGACACCATGCATGAGCAATATTGGGTCCTCGAGTGATTATTGATCGTTTGTCGCAGTAACTGCGGGTGGCTATGGTCGCGGTCTCGAGGAACCACTCCAGATGGAGCTGACACCATGACCAGATATCTGACTGCGATACTAATTGCTACTGCGGGCAGCCTTGCATGGCCCGCCTCGGGTATCACCCCCGATTCGCCTCCCGGACGCTCGGCCTCATTGGTTCAGGACCCTCTCGTCATGCGCCTGAGCAAGGACGAATTCCGCATTGCGTTCGGTATCAACGCGCACGGATGCGCCTCGAACGGTTGCAGCGGCGTGATCCACTACAGGGTCAAGTGGAAGACTGAAGACGGCACGGTAATGTCGGAATTCAGGCGCGTCAGGTACAACGTCGTACCGCATTCCAGCCGCACCATTACCGTTGACCGGCAGTATTTCGATACGGCCGAGGGCGCACACACAACCGACGTCGTTAAGGTCACCGTCGACAGGATTACCTGCCTGTGAATGAGCGCCCGGACCCGCGAGGCAACGCCCGCATCGCGCCAGCATCAAGCATCAAGTGGCGCGCAGTGCAGTCGTCACCGGCACTCGCGCCGCCCGCAGCGCCGGCAGCAGTCCGCCGGCCAGGCCCATTGCGAGCGCCCATACGATGCCGATCTCAGCAAGCTGCGGCGTGACATCGAGCTGAAAGCTGAAGCCGAAGGGGCTGACCGCCATGCCGTGGAAGAAGATCCAGGCGAGTGCGGCTCCGAGCAGCGCGCCCGGTAAGGCGAGCAGCATCGACTCGACGAGGGTTGCGGCAACGATCGCCCCCGAGCCGAAGCCAATCGCACGCAGGGTCGCAAGCTCGCGGCGCCGTGCATCCACGATCGAGTAGAGCGAGTTCACGGCGCCGAGGGTGGCTCCCACCGCCATGATGGCGCCTACGAAGTAGGCGGCGAAGTTGAGGAGTGCCTTGAAGCCCTTGAATCTCCCCTCCACCTGATCTCGCTCGCGCCTCGCCTCGAGGTTCAGGGCGGGATTCGCCTCGAGCGCGGTGCGAAACGCATCGAAGTCCCGCGGGGACTTGAGCTCGACGCTGACGTTCGTGAAGGCGTTACGCCCGAATACCGTCATGAGGGTCTCAACGTCGGCCAGCACCTGGCACTGCATGCTGTTCCCCTGGTCGAAGTGCCCGACCACGCTCCAGTCAACCCCGCGCACCTCGCGCTCGGCGCCGAGCTCGAAGCCGGTGAACGTACGCACGCACGGGTTGCTGGCGACGAGCTCGTGCAGCCCTGGCTGGAACATGCGTCCCTCGGTGAAGTGTATCTCCGGTCTCATGGCGGTCACGGTGGGACTCGTCCCGATGAGCGGGAAGAACACCCTGGCACCGGTTCCGCGGCGGTGTCCCTCCATGATGACGACGGATTGATACCCGATGAGGGGCTTGCCATCGCTCCCTGAGGAGATGCCGGGCAGGTCGGCCACCGTCGTCGCCTGATCTCTCGAGACGCTGCTGTCGAGATCGCTGCTCCCGCGGCTGACAACGACCGCGACGTCGTCGCGCACATCGCCGAGTGCCTGCCGGTGCGCGCCGGTTCCCATGGCCAGCATCGAGACCAACACGCCCACCGCACAGGTCACGCCGATCAGGATCGTGAGTACCGCGCCGCTGCGCGCGGCGAGACCCCCGAGATTGAGTCGCAGCAGGGCAGTCGACTGGCGCAGGAAATTCATGACGTTCTAGCGCTCGGCCAGTGCGGTCGAAACCCTGAGGCGCGCCGCGAGCAGCGCCGGCACCGCCGCACTTATCAGCGCCACCAGCACTGCAAAGCCCAGACCGATCGCGAGCGTGATCTTCGGCATCGACAACCCGGTTACCACGCGCGCCGCGATCGGCAAAGCCGCAGTGGCCAGTGCGAGCCCGAAGGCGCCAGCCAGGATACAAACGCTAAGGGCCTCCGCCAGAATGAGCATGAACACGGCACGGTCCGTGAAGCCGATGGTCTTGAGCACTGCAAGCTCGGAAGTGCGCTCGTGTACCGACTGCACCATCATGGTGGCGATCGCAAAGAGCAGCGCCGCCAGCACCGCGCTCACGACCGCGCGGATGAGAAAGTCGAAATCGCCGATCTGCTGCACCTGCTGTTGCGCGAGCTCACGGATCGACTCGGTCTTGGTCTCGTGCGAGGAGTTGGCCGAGAGCCGGTCGATCGCCTCGGCTACCGGCACGGCGAGGTTCGGATCGGTCACCGAAACGTTGATGTGATTTACCGTCCCCCTGCCGGTCGCGCGCGCCTCGTCGTAGTACGGGAAACTCATGATGATCTTGTCGCCGCCGCCGCCGAAATCGCTGTCGGTGAAGGTCCCAACGACTTCGAAGGTCCAGTTTGGTGAGCCGTTCTTCTGCACCGTACGGCAGATGAGCGGGATCCGGTCCCCGATCTTCCACCCGTATTTCTTCGCCGTGGCTTCCAGCACCAACGCGGTGGTACGCGACTTGGGAAAGGCATCGAGATCCTGGGGCGCGATCGCGAAGGTGAAGGCCGTCGTCCAGTCCTTGTCGGGCGTCACCGCCACGCTGAGGACTCCCTGCTCGGGCTTCTGGTAGTGACAGACGAACAGCTCCACGGGGATCGCTACGCGCACTCCCGGCACCGAGCGGATCGGCCCGAGCAGGCTGATGGGCAGCCCCTCCATGATGAGACTTAGGCGACTGTGCACGATGAGCAGGTCCGCCCGCGCAGCATCGACCGCATGCTGGACGCCGGTCTTCAGGCCCTGCAGCACGCCGAAGAGCGCAAAGGCAACGCCCACCTGGAGGAAGATGAGGATCGTGCGTCCCGGCTTACGCCAGATGCCGGACCAGATGAGGGGCAGGAATTTCATTTTGCGGCGCCGGCTGGAGCGAAGTCCCTGTTCGCAAATGCGTCGATACACTAACAAAGGACGCCATCGACGTCATCTTCTGCAGCTATCGATTCCCGCCCGTCTCACGCTTAGACTTCCCGGAGCCGCCCGCAGCGCCCAGGCAATCGACTGTCATACCCTGAGATGCGTCCGATATGAGCAAGGTTGCAACCCCCCCGCCCCTGCGCCGCCTGCGTGCCGGTATCGTCGGCGGCGGCCGTGGCGCATTTATCGGATCGGTGCATCGCATTGCCGCTGAGCTCGACGGCCAGGCACAAGTCGTCGCGGGTG
>WNFR01001849.1_pt1 | contig 22068 bp, 14 predicted proteins | sample 5400221 | NCBI WGS metagenome assembly WNFR01 (sample SAMN13153357, study PRJNA577476) | soil metagenome | isolation source: 40 cm soil under Madrone tree | place: USA:California | collected 2016-06-14 | reverse complement strand
CTTCCCCACCGTAGCGGAAGGCGCGTGCTCCGCCTCGCACCCGGGAAATCATCGAGGCGACGAACTTGAGCACCTGGTCGCCCGCATCGTGCCCATAGGTGTCGTTGAAAGCTTTGAAGTGGTCCACGTCGCACATGGCCACGGCATAGCGGCCGCCAAGGTGCCGCATGAGCTCTTTGAGAGTTCGCCGCCCGGGCAGTCCTGTCAGTTCATCGCGGTGGGCCACCTCATAGCCGTGCTCAAGCGCCTCGTAGAACAGGATCAGGCCCGCAGCGCCGAAGTAAAACAATGTCTCCTCATTCTTTCCTGTCTGCCTCAACCCCACAAATGCGGCTACCAGGACCAAGAGCAGTCCCGCCTCAACTCTCGTGCGCCGGAACATCGCCAAACCCAGCAGCGTGAGCGATGCGGCTGCGAATGAAAGCTGTTGGCTACGTGAAATCCAGCTCAGGCCGGCAGCGTCCTGGCCCCAGCGCAGGAAAGCCTCCAGTGGGCCCCCTCGTAGCTCCCCCAGCATAACCACGCCGACACTCTCGACCACGATCAAAGCTATCTTTAAGAGGCCGCTGGGCGTCACTGTGCCGCGCTCGCCGAGAGACGCAAAGAGAGTGATGTTTAGAGGGAGAAGAAAAGCTGCCGCCAATTTCGAAACGTCCGCGGAGGCTGGTAGCGTCCTTAAGCCCCAAATGGCCAGACCGAGTACAAGGGCAGAAAACAACACGCGACCTTGGCTGTAATACCAACTGAGCAGCCCGGCTGCCGCCAGGGCCGCGAAGCAGAAGAAGCGAGCGTAGGGAACAACCGTCAGGCGGGCTGGCTCTACCCGCGTCAGCCCCCAGGCCGCAAGCAGCAGCCAGGCGCCCGGGGTAATCAGGCGGGCTAGCCACCGAACTGTGGCGAAGTGGCGCGGCATCTTTTTCTCACAATAGCAGTTTTCTCGTCAGGGCAGAGACACCAAGTCATGAGGTTTATAGTTCCTGATAACGCCAGCGATATCCTGGTCGCAGCGCGGAGGAACCGGCTCAATTGGATTGCCGGCGAAGTAGAAGTAGGACTGCCAAGCCCCAACCGATTAGGCCAAACCAGACGCTCGGGCGCGAGACAATTCTTGCCAGTCGGCCCGCCGGGCTGGGCTGAGCCAAAGACCCACTTTCGGCCTGCGGTTGCAAGGCTTGCGCACCCGAGGTCTTGGGATCCTCTGACGACTTTGCATTTGCCTTGGACAGTTCCGCTCGGGCCTCTTCAAGTTCAGCGCGAACCCTTGCCAGCTCGTCCTCCAATTGGCGAATCAAGTTGCCCCCTACGACGCCAAGGGCAAGGGCGCGCGCGTTTTCGGCAATCTGCGCCGCCGTGCGCGCAGGCTGCACAACATTGTTGCTTTTGGGATGCTTCTTGTAGGCGCTCTCCGCCTGGACAAGGAAAGCTTTCGCGCGCGTAAGGGTTTCGCGAGTATGTTTCTCTTCTTCGACCTCCGGGGCTCCTGAGGAACGCTCAAATCCCAGGATTCCTGACTGGGACGCCAGTTCCACGGCCTTTCTTGCCTGCAGCAGTTCGCTTGGCAAAACCTCCACGGCAGTTGGAGCGGAATCATAATCGGTGTAGTGGGTGGAGAAGGACAGGTTTGCTTTTTTGTGCGGGACTTTTTTCGCGGTCCCCTCCTTGCGCGCCTCCTCGTCTATGCTATAGAGAACCACCTGCCGGCTCGGATCGACCACGGCGAAGTCTGGTTCCGCAGTCACCATGAGCCAGAAAGCCTGGTAGGGCGTCCTCGCGTTGATGCTGATGGGTTTTTGGCCCGCCGAACTGATTTCGCCGAGGTTCGATGCTTTCCCATCCCCCGACACCGCCCAAAGGACGTAGGTCAGAAAATCCTTGCCGAATCGCTGCGCGGGTTGTAGGCCGGTGATATTTCCGCGGTTGATGTCAATCTCCAAAAACCCTGGTCGACGCTTGCGGATAAAGGGCAGCAGCGAGGACGAACCTGAGGCGCTTTGGATCTTCAGCTTGATGCGGGCCTCGCGCGCAAGACTCGTTCCCCCCAGCGATACCTCGGTCGGTCGCGATAGATCACTGTAGGTCAAGATTTGGCCATCGGGCTCTCTTACTTGAATGACCTTGAACTGGCCTGGCTCCTCGACCGCGCTGTGCCGTTGCGCGGTCAGCGGAATGGCGCTTACACCGAGCAGCCAGCAGCTGATGAACCGCTTCCATGGCAACCATGTCAAGACAATTCCCTCTTCGGCTTGCCGCACTTTAGTCTTAAGTTCCATCCTAGGCAGAACCAGTGGCAAGGGCAACGCGAATACTTTCCAGGGACTCGTTACGGTTATCAGCCATCTTTACACCACCACGCTCGACATCAGTAATTCTTGAAAAGAAGGGAAGCGTTTCGCAGGCAAACACCGTCGCCACTCCTTTTGCTCCACTGCCCTTTCTTGGCGCTTCTGCACCCCACCAGTTACAATAGATTGTTTGCACTCGAGGTAAGAAGCCGGACCTCGCGGACGTACCTCTTAAAGACCGCCGGGAGACTGCGAACCCATCCATGGAAGCAGCTCAAATACTCGACCGCGTCGTAGCCAGATTTATCGGCACCAAGCACGAACGCGACATCAAGAAACTGATGCCCGTCATCGCCGCCATCAATGCGCGCGAAGCCGAAGTGCAACCGCTAAGCAATGAAGCACTCAAGACGCGTTTTGCGGAGCTCCGTACCCAGGTGCAGGACGAGTTGAAGGACGCCGATCCAGCTGAATCCGCGTACAAAGAGCAGTTGCAGCAAGCGCTGGAGCCTGCGATTGTCCCGGCGTTCGCGCTGGTTCGCGAAGCCGGCCGGCGCTTTCTGAACATGCGGCATTTTGATGTGCAGCTGATCGGCGGCATCGTTCTGCACGAAGGCAAAATTTCGGAGATGAAGACCGGCGAAGGCAAAACGCTCGTGGCGACGCTGCCAGCGGTTCTGAACGCACTCGCCGGGCGCGGCGTGCACATTGTCACCGTGAACGATTACCTGGCGCGCCGCGACGCGGAATGGATGAGCCCGCTTTACAAAGCACTGGGATTGAGCGTCGGAGTGATCGTGCACGATCTGGACGATGACCAGCGCCGCGCCGCCTATGGCGCGGACATAACTTACGGCACCAACAACGAATTCGGCTTCGACTATCTGCGCGACAACATGAAATATGACCTGGCGCAATGCGTTCAGCGCGGGCATCAATTCGCCATCGTCGACGAAGTCGACTCCATCCTCATCGACGAAGCGCGCACGCCGTTGATCATCTCGGGACCATCGGAAGAGTCCACCGATAAGTACGCCAAGATCGACAAGATTATTCCCAAGCTGATTCAGGATATCGACTATACGCTGGACGAAAAGCACCGCACCGCAACGCTCACGGAAGAAGGATTTGCCAAGTGCGAGCGCCTGCTTTCTCTGACCAACATGTCCGACCCGGCGAACATCGACATCATGCACCACGTCTACCAGGCGTTGCGTGCGCATACGCTTTACAAGAATGACGTGGACTACGTCGTGAAAGACGGCGAAGTCATCATCGTCGATGAATTCACGGGCCGCCAGATGCCCGGGCGCCGCTGGTCCGACGGCTTGCACCAGGCCGTGGAAGCCAAGGAAGGCGTGAAAATCGAGCGTGAAAATCAGACGCTCGCGACGATTACCTTCCAGAATTATTTCCGCATGTACAAAAAACTTTCGGGCATGACCGGTACGGCGGAAACGGAAGCCGCGGAGTTCGGCAAGATTTACAATCTGGATGTCACCGTTATTCCAACGAATCGCCAGTTGATTCGCATCGAATCCCCGGACGTTGTCTACCGCACGGAAAAAGAAAAATTTGAAGCCGTGGTCAACGGCATTTTGCAGGAAGACAACTCGCTTTCGAACGGCATTCGCCAGTATCACGAGCGCGGCCAGCCGGTGCTTGTGGGCACAATTTCCATCGAAAAATCCGAGGCCATCGCGGAATTGCTGAAAAAGGGCGGAGTCCCGCACCAGGTGCTGAACGCCAAGCAGCACGAGCGAGAATCGCGCGTTGTCGCGCAGGCGGGGCGCAAAGGCGCAGTCACCGTGGCGACCAACATGGCCGGTAGAGGCACGGACATTCTGCTCGGTGGCAACCCCGAGCAAATGACGCGTGACCACTTTCTGAAAAACAAGCTGGCCATGCCGTACGCGGCGGCTCCGGCGGTGATCGCCGCTGATCCTGCCGATGGCAATGGCGCGCAACCCGCGATCCCTATGGTGCTTTTCCAGCACGAAGGAAAAATTTTTCAAGTGCCCGCCGATCAGTGGAAGCCAGTGTTCGAACAGTTCGCGGGGCAATGCAAAGCGGAACACGACGAAGTCGTCGCGCTCGGCGGTTTGCACATTTTAGGCACGGAACGCCACGAGGCGCGGCGCATTGACAATCAATTGCGCGGGCGCGCGGGACGCCAGGGCGATCCGGGCTCGTCGCGGTTTTTTCTTTCGCTCGAAGACGACTTGATGCGCATCTTCGGCGGCGAGCGTATCAGGGCGCTGATGTTCCGCCTGGGTATGACCGAAGGCGTGCCCATCGAATCGAGAATGATCTCGAGCCGCATCGAGAAGGCGCAGCAATCGGTCGAAGCGCAGAATTTCGATGCCCGCAAACATTTGCTCGAGTACGACGACGTGATGAACAAACAGCGCGAAACGATTTACGCGATTCGCCGCTCCGCGCTGGAAGGCAAAGACCAGCGCGATTACGTCCTGGGCATCGCGGAAGACGTGGTGCGTGAACTGGCCGAAACCTTCTGCCCGCGCGAGCAGCATCCCGATCAATGGAACACCACGCAGTTTCTCGCGGAGAGCAATGCGCAGTTTGGCATCGACATGAAAGCGGCAGGCGCCGATCCAGGCACTCTGAGCCACGACCAGCTTGCCGACGCTGCGGCCGAAGCCGTCAAGAAGCGCTACGAGGAAAAGGAAAAGCAGTTCGGCGCGGACCTGATGCGCTGGCTCGAGCGCCGCATCATTCTCGACGTGGTGGATTCGCAGTGGAAAGACCACTTGCTCTCGCTGGACCACTTGAAGGAAGGCATCGGCCTTCGCGGCTACGCGCAGAAAGATCCCATTGTCGAGTTCAAGAAAGAAGCGTTCACGCTCTTCGAAGACATGATGACGCGCATCGACAATGAAACGATTCGCTATCTCTTCCACATTCAGATGCAGCAGGGCGAGCAGCCGCCAGGTGGGAGACAGCCTCAGCAGGAACCGCCGCGCACGCCGCCGCAAAGCGCCGCTGCGGCCGTCGCAAGCGCCGCGGCACGTGCGAGCGAGCCGCAGCAATTGCCGTCCGTGGCGCGCGAAATCGAACGCCGCCAGCAGCGCCAGCAAAAAGATTTGCAGTATCAGACCGGGCCTGCACAGGCTGAAGCGCCGAAGCCCGTTCGCGCGGGCGCGAAAGTCGGCCGCAACGATCCTTGTCCTTGCGGCTCAGGGAAAAAATACAAGAAGTGTCACGGCGCGTGAGTAGGACAGACATTCTTGCCTGTCGCTTTTGCCGAAGCCGTGAGCGAGAATCGATTGCGATTGATTGAAGCGAGGACAGCCAGGAATGCCCTGTCCCACCATAGAGGAAACAAATGCCACCAGGACCAGCACCCATGCAGCAACCGGAACGCCAGCCGATTCCGGGCGTGAAGAATCTCGTCGCCGTTGCTAGCGGCAAAGGCGGCGTAGGCAAGACCACCGTTGCGGTGAATCTCGCGCTGGCTTTGGCGAAGCTTGGACACAAGGTCGGATTGCTCGACGCCGACGTGTACGGCCCGAACGTGCCGATTATGCTGGGCGCGACGCAGCAGCCCGAGGCCACCGCAGACAAGCACATCATTCCCGTGCAATCGCAAGGGCTGAAGATGATTTCTATGGGCCTGCTCAATCCCGGCGACAAGCCGATGATTTGGCGCGGGCCGATGCTGCACAGCGTGATCACACAATTCTTGCGCAGCGTCGAATGGGGCGAGCTGGATTATTTGATCATCGATCTCCCGCCGGGGACGGGCGATGTGCAGTTGACGCTGATTCAGACGGTGGCTGTAACTGGCGCCGTTCTGGTGACCACGCCATCAACCGTGGCGCTGGCCGATGTGCGCAAGGCTATCGAAATGTTCCGACAGGTGAACGTGGAAGTGCTCGGAGTGGTCGAGAATATGAGCACGTTTGCTTGCCCGCACTGTGGCAAGGCGGTGGACATTTTTGGCCATGGCGAAGGATCGAAAACCGCAATCGCTTATGGCGTTCCGGTTCTGGGCGAAGTTGAAATCGATCCGCGCATTCGCATTGGTGGGGATACTGGCAAACCGGTGGCCGCGTTCGGCGAAGAGGGCGCGGGCGCGAAGAGTCTATATAATGTCGCGCGCGCCGTGGCCGCTCGTCTGGCCGAAGTGGCTGGGAGCACCGGCGGCCCCGCGGTTCAGATCGATTGAAACGTTACGTTTCTTTTCTTTTGTCTGGATTTTTCAGCGCTTCGATCTTGGCAAGCAGACAATTGCGGCACAGGCACTCTTCGTCGCCGTTAGGCATTGGGACGTGCGGCAATTCCGCGCACCAGCATCCGCCTTCCTGCTGGCAGGTCATCGCGGCACCGCATTGTGCGCAACGTTTTTCCACGGAGCGATGATGGCCCAGTTGCGGCCCGCCGTCCAGCGATGTGAGTATTGAGAGTAGCAGACGGCAGCAAGCTGTCGCACTCCCAAATAAGATACGGCGGCCGCGTTTCCTTGTCAGTCGGGCAAAGTGGATGATATCTTGACGTGATTTGGTATGTGCCAGATTTTGCGCTGGCGGGAGGGGCAAGCCGCTCCCCAACAAAAAATTGGCGTACGGATATATCGTGCGCCTGCAACGAGATAGCGCCGCGCGTTAGGGCCACGGCGGTTTTCGCCAAAAGAAAAAGGATTCAATTGGCTCGACGACCGGACATCCGAGCGTATCGCGGCAAGCGGCCGCAAATCGCGGCTTCGGCTTATGTTGACCCCGCCGCGGTGATTATCGGCGACGTGGTGATTGGCGAAGACTCGAGCGTCTGGCCGTGCTCGGTGATACGCGGCGATGTGCACTACATTCGGATTGGGGCACGCACCAATATTCAGGACGGCTCGATCTGCCACGTCATGCGCGGGGAGTGGCCGCTCATCCTTGGCGACGATGTGACCATCGGCCATTCGGTGACGCTGCACGGCTGCACCATCGAGTCGCGTTGCCTCATCGGCATGGGCGCGGTCATTTTGAATGGCGTTACGATTGGTGCGGGGAGCATCGTGGCGGCAGGCACGCTTATCACGGAGCGCACCGCGATTCCCGCAGGCAGCCTGGTCATGGGCTCGCCGGGAAAAGTGAAGCGCATGCTTACGGGGATCGATCAGGCGTCGATTGATGCATACGCCCAGCGCTACGTCGGCTACAAAAATATTTATCGCGAGGAACCCACCGAGTGAGCGAAGGCGCAGCCAAGAAAGAAGAAAAGCCGCGCAAGTTCCAGGCCATTCGCGGGACTCGCGACCTCCTGCCTCCCGAGACCGTGCTATGGAACCGCGTCGAGCAAACCGCCCATGAAGTCTTCGCCACCTTCGGCTTTGGCGAGATTCGCCTGCCCATCTTTGAGCCAACCGAATTGTTTGCCCGCGCCGTTGGCGGCGAGACCGACATCGTCTCAAAAGAAATGTACACCTTCCCAGAGCGTATAGAAGATCATCCGGAGCTGGCGCGAGAAATGCAGCAATTGATGGCGAAGCCGCCTTCGCCGCTTGAACTTGCTGTCCATTTATCCGGTGCCTCACATGCGTTCCTGAGTCTCCGTCCCGAAGCCACCGCTTCCGTTTGCCGAGCGTACATCGAGCATGGGATGCAGCAACTGCCGCAGCCGGTGAAGCTGTATTACATGGGGCCGATGTTCCGGCGGGAGCGGCCGCAGAAGGGGCGCTACCGGCAGTTTTGCCAGATTGGCGCGGAGGTGTTGGGCGGCAGCGACGCACCCGCGATTGACGCGGAAGTGATCGAAATGGTCATGACGTTTTTCGACCGGCTGGAGTTGCAGGGCGTTCAACTGGACATCAACTCCATCGGAGACAGAAATTGCCGCCCGAAATACGTCGAGCTGCTGCGCGCCGAGCTTCTGAAAGTGAAGGACAAGCTTGGGCCGGACAGCCAGCGGCGCATCGAAACGAATCCGCTGCGCGTCCTCGATTCCAAACTCGAAAGCGAGCAGGGCATCATCGCCACGCTGCCGCGCAACGCCGACTACCTTTGCGAAGCGTGCGCTGCGCACTACGCTGCCGTAAAGCACCAGCTCGAAATGCGCGGAGTGATCTACCGCGAGAATTGGCGCCTTGTGCGCGGGCTGGACTATTACATGCGCACGACGTTTGAAATCACCGCGCAGGGCCTCGGCTCGCAAAATGCCGTCTGCGGCGGCGGGCGCTACGATGGGCTGGTAGAATTGCTTGGCGGACCTCCGACCAAAGGCATCGGCTTTGCCATCGGCGAAGACCGATTGATCCTGTCGCTACAAGAGAGCGGGAAAGCGCCAGCGCAGCAAGGCCGTGACGTGTACATCGCCTGGATGGGTGAACGTGCGCACGCGACCGCCATCCGCGCGGCGAAAGATTTGCGCAAGGCGGGATTCAGCGTCGAATTGCCGCCCGTCGAGCAAAAATTCGGCAAAGCACTCGGCCAGGCGGACAAACTCGGCGCGAAGTACGCGCTGATTCTCGGCGATAATGAAGTATCCGAAGGCTTGTGGACGCTGAAAACGCTCGCGGACGGCTCGCAGCAAAAACTGACCGAGCCACAACTGTTGGATTTTTTGCGGAAGTTGTAGCTCACGCCTTCAGGGCTGAGGCTTTTCGCTGGAAGTCTCGTACCGTGGCAAAAGTCAACTTCCTCGGGCCTGAATGCCCGAGCTACAGGGTGGAGAGACATGCTGGATTTTCTCGGCAATCTAAAGCGCACACACTACTGCGGCGAATTGCGCACTTCCGACGACGGCCGCGATGCGCTGGTCATGGGATGGGTAGCGCGGCGCCGCGACCTTGGCAATTTGCTCTTTCTCGATATTCGTGATCGCACCGGCATCGTGCAAGTGGTCTTCAACAAAGAGACGCAGCCCGCAGCGCATGCGAAAGCCGAGCAGGCGCGCGGCGAATTCGTCGTCGCCGTGGAAGGCAAGGTCATCAAGCGCCAAAAAGCCAATCCGGAACTGGCCAGCGGGGAAGTCGAGCTGGTGGCCGCGAGGCTGCATATTCTCAACAACGCCAGGACGCCGCCGTTCCCGATCGAAGACGAAATCAACGCGGCGGAAGAGACGCGCTTGCGTTTCCGCTACCTCGATCTGCGCCGTCCGAAGCCGCACCGCAACCTGGCGCTACGCCACAAAATCATTCTCGAAATGCGCAAGGTCATGGACGAAATGGGCTTTATCGAAGTGGAGACGCCCATGCTCACGCGCTCGACTCCGGAAGGCGCGCGCGATTTTCTCGTGCCCAGCCGCGTGCATCACGGGCAATTCTACGCGTTGCCGCAATCGCCGCAAATTTTCAAGCAGATCCTGATGATCGCCGGGTTGGACAAATACTTTCAGATCGTGAAATGTTTTCGCGATGAAGATTTGCGCGCCGACCGCCAGCTCGAATTCACGCAGCTCGACTTGGAAATGTCGTTTCCGCGGCAAGAAGATATTTTTGCGGTGATCGAAAACGTGATGGTGTGCGTCTGCGCAGTCGCAGGCGTCAAGGCAGAAGCGCCTTTTCCGCACATGCTGTACAAAGACGTCATTCGGAAATATGGCAGCGACAAGCCGGACTTGCGCTTCGGCATGGAGCTGCATGAAGTCACCGATTGCTTCCCGGCCGAAGCAAAGCAAAAACTGCAGATCGAAGGAAACGTTTTCGCGTTCGCGGCGCCTGGCGCGGCCGGCTATTCCCGCAAGCAGCTTGACGATTTGACGGAAAAGGCCAAATCACTCAAGGCGCGTGGCGCTTATTTCGTAAAGGTTGCGCCTGAAGGCTTGACCTCTACCGTCGAGAAATTGCTCGGCGCCGGCAATGTAAAGAAGCTCGCTGAATCCTGTGGCGCAAAACTCGGTGACCTCGTTGTTGCCGCTTCCGCCAAGGAACAAATCAAAGGCACGGAGGCTGCTGCATTGATCGCCGGACAGTTGCGCCTGCACATGGGCGAAGCTCTCGGGCTTATCGACAAAACGCAATGGAGATTCCTATGGGTGACCGGCTTTCCCCTGTTTGAATGGAGCGAGACCGACAAGACCTGGGTGAGCGCGCAGCACCCATTCACCGGCATCGTCGACGAAGACCTCGAAAAACTGGAATCTGCGCCGTGGGAAGTGCACTCCAAGGGCTACGACCTGGTGCTCAACGGCAACGAGCTCGGCTCCGGCAGCATTCGGATCCACCGCCAGGACATTCAAGAGCGCCTCTTCCGCGCCCTGGGCCTCAGCGAAGAGCAACTGCGCCGCCGCTTCGGCTTCTTCCTTGACGCGTTGACTTATGGCACGCCACCTCACGGCGGCATCGCGCTAGGCGTCGACCGCATCGCCATGCTTCTCGCTGGAGAAAAGTCTCTACGCGAAGTCATTGCCTTCGCTAAAACCACAGCCGCCCAGGATTTGATGGCCGATTCGCCGTCTCTAGTTGACGACGATCAGCTCGACCAGTTGGGCATTGCCATCAAGCAAAAGAAAAAAGCAGCCGAATGATATCCTTGCGCCCAGTTTATGGACCTCCCCTCAGCAATTCGCGAAGACCACGACCTTCTCGTTCTTTTTGGGCTCCATTTCCTTTCGCCCTTCTTTGCTTTCTTGCCCCTTTTGCGCTGGACGGGCTTCAGTTGTCCTCACTGTAATGGCGTATTCCGAAGAGACTACTGGCCACAAAACGTCAGGTTGGGAAGCGGCGAACGGACTTGCAAGAGATGCAGCAGGACATTTGATGAAGGAGCGAGGGAATGGCCCGAGCTGGCTCTGAGCAAGAAATTCCGTTATTTCGTTCCGCCGGGGATTCAGGCAGTTGCCGGAGCGGGCCTGTTTTGTGCGATTTTCACACTCATCATTGCACCTCGCAACGTCGTAAACCTTTTGACCGGGGTATTGGTAGTCGCTTTCTTTCTGTCACCTGTACTGATGTGGTGTTTGATGCGCTGGGTTCTTGTTCTTCGTTCGATTCAAAGGTTCAGGAACGATCCTAGCGTGCACCGGAGAATTCTAACGTAGGATAGAGGTTAAAAGTCGGCGCATGTCTAGGATACGCATATTGCCGGAGGCGGTGGCGAATAAAATCGCCGCGGGCGAAGTTGTTGAGCGCCCAGCGTCGGTGGTGAAAGAGCTGCTCGAAAATGCAATTGATGCGGGCGCGAAGACGATTCGCGTCGAAGTGGAAGTCGGCGGCAAGCGCATGATTCGCGTGATCGACGACGGTCACGGGATGATGCACGACGACGCGCTGTTGGCGTTTGAACGCCACGCCACGAGCAAGCTACGATCCGCGGACGACCTGCTCTCAATCGCGACGCTGGGATTTCGCGGCGAGGCTTTGCCGACAATTGCGGCCGTATCGCGATTACTGCTGGAGACGCGCGACGAAGCGGAAGCCGAAGGGACGCGCATCGAATTTGCCGGCGGGAAACTCACGGGGGTAAAACCTGCGGGATTGCCGGCAGGAACAACGGTCAGCGTCGCCGATATTTTTTATTGTGTTCCGGCGCGCCGAAAATTTCTCAAGTCAGACACCACGGAACTAGGCCACATCGCTTCACTAGTCACTCATTACGCTCTGGCGAATCCAGCGAAGCAATTCATTCTCACGACGCCAACACAGGAAATCATTAACTGCCCGCCAGCGGAAAAGCTGGCCGACCGTGTCTATCAGCTTTTCGGGCGGCAAGCACTCGAAGAGCTAGTCGAAATTCCGCCCGTTTCGTCTCCCTTCCGCGCGGCCATCACCGAACCGGAGCTCGAGCTGAGCGAAGAAAGAGCTTCGCTGATGGTGAGCGGGTTCACGTCGCGGCCTGACATCCAGCGGATGAATCGCAACGGTATCTACATTTTTGTGAACCGGCGCCTGGTGCGCGATCGCTTGATTCTGCACGCCATTCACGAAGCCTATCGCAACATCCTGCCGCCGGCCGTTTTTCCCGCGACGCTTCTTTTCCTGGAGATGCCTTACGACGAAGTCGACGTCAACGTGCATCCTGCAAAAATCGAAGTGCGCTTCCGGCGTTCGCAGTTTGTCCACGATTTTGTGCGCGACGCGATTCGCCAGGCACTGATGGGTGCGCGGCCGGTCGCCAGTTTTGCCGCTGCCGCTTCCGCAGCGCCGCTACCAACTGGAACTGCAAATGGAACGTTTTCCAGCGGTATCACGTCCGCACCAGTGGAATCGGGGGTGCCGCGCGCCATTATTCCGCCGATGGAAGAAATCGGCGTGGGCTCCGGCGTCGGTTCGGATGGCGGATTCGATCTAACTGGCGCGCCGATGCGGCCAGTCGAGCAGCGGATTCCGTTCACGTCCAGAGTTGTATTTGGCGCGGGCGTTGCTCCGGCGCAGATTTCGTCGGCAGGAAATTGGGCCGCGAATCTCGCCGCTCCGAGCGCGGAAGCGCCTGCGAGCCTGCCGCGCCCCGAACAAATCGCTGACCTGAAACCGCTGGGACAAGTCAGCGCGAGTTTCATCGTCGCGGTGAATGGCGAAGGACTCTGGATCGTGGACCAGCATGTGGCGCACGAGCGCGTGCTCTTTGAGCAGCACCTCGAAGCGCGCCGCGCCGGAAGAGTTGAAGCCCAGCGCATGCTCATGCCGTTGGTCATCGAACTATCCCCGCGGCAGATCGTCACCTTTGAAAAGATTGCGGAAGAATTGGCCGCCAATGGTTTTGAAGTCGAACCGATGGGACCAAAGAGCGTGGCGATTCAAGCCGTGCCCGCGGGAGTCGGCGCACCCGACGCTGAAAAACTGCTCACTGAAATTCTCGATGGTCTCGAACGCGAAAACGCTGCAATCTCGATTGAAACCTTGCAAGCGAAAATCGCGGCGTCCACAGCCTGCCACGCAGCGATCAAAGTGAACATGCCCCTGGAGCAATCGAAAATGGAATGGTTGCTGGACGCGCTGGCGAAAACGGATTGTCCCATGAGCTGCCCGCACGGACGGCCGGTTGTGCTGCGGTACTCCATGAAGGAAATTGAGAAAGCTTTTCATAGAATTTGACTTTGTAGCCGGGGGGCTTCAGCCCGGCGATCGGGAGACTCACCGAATGAGCGAATCGCAAAAGACGGCCGTGATTTTCGGTTTGGCCAACAAACGCAGTATCGCGTGGGCCATCGCGAAGAAACTGCACGAAGCCGGCTGGCGGCTGGCGATTACCTATCAAAACGAACGGCTCGAGCTGGAAGCGAAAGATCTGATCGCGGAGATGCCGGGCGCCGCGGGATTCATGTGCGACGTCACAAAGGACGATGAGATCGCGCGATTGTTTGATGAATTTAAATCGCGCTACGGCGTGCTGCACGGCCTTATCCACAGCGTGGGATTCGCTCCGCCGGATGAGCTAAAAAATCCTTTTCTGAACACTACGCGGGAAGGCTTTCGCATCGCGCATGAAATCAGCGTGTACTCGCTGATTGCCGTTGCGCGTGGCGCCGCGCCGCTTATGACCGCCGGCGGCGGAATCGTCACCCTGACGTACTACGGTTCCGAAAAAGTGGTTCCGAACTACAACGTGATGGGCGTGGCCAAGGCGGCGCTCGAAGCTACCGTCCGATATCTGGCGAACGACCTTGGGCCGAAGGCTATCCGCGTGAACGCCATTTCGGCCGGGCCGATAAAAACTCTGGCGGCGCGAGGAATTGCGAATTTCGGCGACATGCTCAAGACCCATGTGGAGCGCGCTCCTCTCAAGCGCAATGTCGATGCCGCCGAAGTCGGGGCCACGGCCGCATTTCTGCTTGCTGAAACGGGCTCCGGCATCACCGGCGAAACAATCTTTGTCGATTGTGGTTACAACATCATGGGCTTTTAAGTAGCACAGGCGTTCCAGCCTGTGCTGTTTTTTTGATTCGTTCATGAGAAATTCGCACAGCCAAGCGTGGCTGTGCTACAGATGCAAAAACTCACCATCACCATCGACGGTCCTGCGGGATCCGGCAAGAGTAGTGTGGCGCGCCGCGTCGCGGCGACATTGGGATACTTGTATCTCGACAGTGGAGCGATGTACCGCGCGCTGGCGCTGAAGGCGCTGCGCCGCAGTGTTTCGCTGCTCGACGAACCCACGCTAGAAGCGCTCGCCAGGGAAACACATATCGAACTTAGGCCCCCCAAGCCGGAGCAGGAAGCAGCAGGCGCGAAGAATTGTGTTTTCCTGGACGGGGCGGACGTCACCCAGGAGATTCGCACTTCGGAAGTAGCGCAGGCGGCGTCGCGGCTCGCGAGGATTGCAAAAGTGCGCCACGTGCTGGTCGCTGAGCAGCAGCGCGCCGGCTCAGGTGGTGGGATTGTCATGGAGGGACGCGACATCGGGACCGTGGTGTTTCCTAATGCCGAGCTGAAGGTTTTTCTGGACGCTTCGCCGGAAGTGCGCGCGGAGCGCCGTTGGAAAGAGCATCAGGAAAAAGGCGAGCGGCTTACGCTCGCGGAAGTTTTCGACGAAGTGATCGAGCGCGACAAACGTGACCGCGAGCGAAAAGTTTCTCCGCTCGTGCGGGCCGCGGATGCCGTGCTCGTGGACAACACCGCAATGGGAGTCGAGGAAACCGCGCGCTTAGTCGTCATGCTCGCACAGGAACGTGAGAAAGTATTGGCGGGAGTTACGGGAGGAAATCCTTGATTCGAGCACTCTTGACGCTCGCATTTTCCGCAAAGACCGCCCTGTTGATGATGGCTCTGCTGGCGTTTGCCCAGACAAGTTCAAGCCCATCGCAAGCCACAAGAAGCTTCCGCGCGTATCTCGATGAAGACTGGAAACGCTGGATGCAGGAATATCCCGAAACGGCGACAGCCGTAGGATTTCCCGGACAGAACCGTCACTGGGGCGACCATTCGCCGGAGGGCATTGCGGCGAAAGTCCGGCACCTCCATGAAAGCCTCGCGAAGCTGAAATCGATCTCGCGCGACGCGCTTCCTGCTGAAGAGCAACTCAACTACGACCTTTACCGGGATCTGCTGGAAACGGCGGAAGTGGGATTGCAGTACGGTGACGACCCGGCCCCGTTCCGTGATGTTGTGCCGGGCAACATTTGGATGCCGATGACGCAGATGGGAGGGATCCAGCAGGGAAGTCCGTCGATCCTGGCGACGATGCCTCATTACTCCGTGGCGGACTACGAAGATATTCTCGCGCGGCTCGATGCAGTGCCCAAAAATGTGGAGCAAAATATAGCGCTTCTTCAAGAGGGCGTGAAGAAGGGCTACACACCACCAAAATTGATGCTGCGGGATATCCCGAAGCAAATCGCCGGTCTCACTCCTTCTGATCCCCTGGAGAGCCCGCTTCTGGAACCCTTCACGGAATTTCCCGCGGGATTTCCAGAGGCCGAGCGAATCCGGCTCACCGATCGCGCCGAGAAGATTTATTCGAGCTCCGTCGCTCCTGCATTTCAGAAGCTGCACGAGTATGTGGTTTCGACTTACCTTCCGGCTTGCCGCGAATCGATCGCGGCGACCGCTTTGCCGAACGGTGCCGCGGCGTATGCATTTCATGTGCGCTGGCAGACGACCACCAAGTTGACGCCACAACAGATTCACGAGCTTGGACTCTCTGAAGTGAAGCGTATCCGTAAGGAAATGGACAAAGTCATCGCGTCAACAAAATTCAAGGGCAGTTTCAACGACTTCACAGAATCTCTGCGCACTGATCCGCGTTTCTACTACGACAAGCCCGACGATCTGGTGAATGGCTACCGCATCATCGCGAAGAAGATCGATCCGGAACTCGCACACCTGTTCGGCAAGCTGCCGCGGCTTACCTATGGTGTGTGCGTGATTCCGGAGTTCAAGGCGCCTTCGCAGACAACGGCGTATTACCAACAGGGTGCCCCAAGCGCGGGCCGCCCCGGCTGCTATTTCGTCAACACGTTCAACCTGCACGCCCGACCAAAGTGGGAGATGGAAGCGCTCTCACTGCATGAAGCGGTGCCCGGTCATCATCTGCAACTTTCGCTCGGGCAGGAAATGGAAAACGTTCCTGAATTCCGAAAGCACTCCGGCTACTCGGCATTCGTCGAGGGTTGGGGGCTTTATGCCGAGAGTCTCGGCGAAGAGCTTGGCCTGTACAAAGATCCGTACTCGAAGTTCGGGCAGCTCAGCTATGAAATGTGGCGAGCGGTGCGGCTGGTCGTGGATACCGGAATGCATTCCATGGGCTGGACGCGGCAACAGGCGATCGATTTCTTCCGTGAGAACACTGGCAAGACCGACCAGGACATCACTGTCGAAGTGGATCGCTACATCGTTTGGCCGGGCCAGGCACTTGCCTATAAGATCGGACAGATGAAGATTCGCGAACTGCGTACGGAAGCCGAAAAGAAACTTGGTGCAAGATTCGACGTGCGCAAATTTCATGATGCTGTGCTTGACCATGGCGCCGTGCCACTCAGTGTGCTGGAAACGCGCGTGAAGCTGTGGCTGGATTCGCAAGCGGTGCAGTGAAAACCGGGCGGAACAACCGGGACAAAGCAAGACGCCAACCCATTGATTCATGGCGACCCGCATCTTTGACCGCCTGTCATTGGCAGGTACTTGAAAATTAACAAGTTATGCGAAAAATGAGCCAAAAATGCTGTTTTTCAAAAATAGTGCTTGACAGAAAATCAAACTCCATTTACTTTTAGGATACCTCAGTTGTACACCTGCTGCATTGTGGTGCAGGACCTCACTGAGCGTGAAGAGCAGACTATGAGACACGAAGACAAAAGCCAATACGCATCGATGACGCGGCCGAAGGGTTTCGTGGACTGCTTTTTCGCGCGGCTCTAGGTAAATCCGCCTAAGTCGTTTCAATCCAAAGTAATCCGTAGCCGCATTTTTCGCCGCGGATTGGCCACACTGTTCCAAAAAGTTCCGTTGTGGGAGAAGTGTTCCCGGAAGGAGGTGGAGTTGTCCGACGAATCGTTCCTCTGCAACGCGAAGCCGAAGGCGGCGCTGCAGGTGGCCGTTTACAAGAACTCGTTGAGGACACGCTCGAACCTCCCGGCATCGGGAAGTTGCCTTGCCCGCAGGGAAGGACAAGCGCGAGGATCTCAAACGGCCGCTACCGCATCGCCTGGTGATCGGCACAACCGGCGCAGTGGGCAAACCTGCTGCGCCTTTTTCTTGAGTGACTGAAGTGGAATGATCGCTGATTGCTTACGCCGGGGCTGACATGGAGCTCAAAAATTCCATGTTGGCCTTCGACTTCGACAGCCGGCTAATTAGCAGTTCCATGGCCTCGACGGTCGAAAGTGGGCTTAGAACCTTGCGCAGCACCCACACGCGGCTCAATTCCTCCGGCGGCAGGAGCAGTTCGTCCTTGCGCGTGCCCGAGCGCTGAATGTCGATTGCCGGGAACACGCGCTTATCGGCGAGGCGGCGATCAAGATAGATTTCCATGTTGCCGGTGCCCTTGAACTCTTCGAAGATGACATCGTCCATGCGGCTGCCGGTATCGATCAGCGCCGTGGCGATGATGGTAAGCGAGCCGCCCTCTTCGACGTTGCGCGCAGCGGCGAAGAAGCGCCGCGGGCGCTGCAAGGCGTTAGCATCGATACCGCCAGAGAGCACCTTGCCGGAGGGCGGTGTAACGGCGTTATAGGCGCGGGCCAGACGTGTGATGGAGTCAAGCAGCACGACCACATCGCGTTTGTGCTCGACGAGACGCTTGGCCTTCTCCAAAACCATTTCCGCCACCTGGATGTGGCGCTGGGGCGCTTCGTCAAACGTTGAGCTGATGACTTCGCCCTTCACTGTGCGTTGCATGTCGGTGACTTCTTCCGGGCGTTCGTCGATCAGCAGCACGATCAGCGCAACTTCCGGATGATTGGTGGCCACGGCGTTGGCCATGGCTTGCAGCATCATGGTCTTGCCAGTACGGGGCGGGGCATTGACCAGCCCGCGCTGCCCTTTGCCGACCGGGCAGAGAAGATCCAGAACGCGCCCGGTCATATTTTCCTTGGTGGTTTCCATCTTGAGGCGGCCCTGCGGATAGAGCGGCGTCAAGTTATCGAAGAAAATCTTGTTGCGCGCGACTTCGGGGTCTTCAAAATTGACCGCTTCGACTTTGATCAACGCGAAATATCGTTCACCATCTTTCGGCGGGCGCACCTGGCCGGAGACGGTGTCGCCAGTGCGCAGGTCGAACTTGCGGATCTGCGATGGAGAAACGTAGATGTCGTCCGGGCCGGGGAGGTAATTGTATTCCGGGGCGCGCAGAAATCCGAATCCATCGGGGAGACATTCCAGGACGCCTTCGGAGAAGATCAAGCCGTTCTTTTCGGTTTGCGCCCGCAAAATTTGAAAGATCAATTCCTGCTTGCGCATGCCGCTCGCGCCGGGAATGTTTAATTCCTTGGCAATCTTGGCGAGGTCGGTGATGTTCTTTTCCTTCAGCTCGGCAAGGCTAATACTCATCTGATTGCTTCCTTCAACGTTTGTTTCTTTTGGCATATGTCCTTAGCTATGAAGCTATGATTGTGAAAATTGACCCTGAGAACCCGGATTGTTTTTGAGGTGGTGCACCGCACTGGCGGACAAGCGAAAACCTGCCAGGATGGGGCAAACCAGACTTTCTGCAACCGGAGGCAGCGCTGGGCCGCGGCGAACCTGAAAGTTCCGAAAGCCTAACACCGACTAGGTCGGGTTCAACTCGCGGGAAGGGCCGGACCCAAAACAACGCTGCTTAGTTTGTCAAACTCTTGTCTTTTTCGGCGTCGGCCACGAAAGGTGCCGTGACGGGCGCTACCTCGGCATGCTCAAGCGGCACAATCGGCCGCTCCAGCGCAATCTGCAGCACTTCATCCATGGTCTCGACAAAATGTGTCGTGAGACTGGAGAGGATCTCGTGCGGGATTTCCGCTAGGTCCTTCTCATTGTCCTTCGGAAGCACTATCGTACGCAAGCCCATTCGGTGCGCGGCCAGGAGCTTCTCCTTAACACCACCGATCGGGAGGACCTTGCCGCGCAAGGTGATTTCGCCGGTCATGGTCACGTCGCAGCGCACAGGAATTTTCGTAAGCGCGCTTACGATGGACGTGCAGATGGTGATACCCGCCGAAGGACCGTCTTTAGGAATGGCGCCCTCCGGTACGTGCACGTGAATATCGAGGTTGCGATAGAAATCCTTGGTCAGGCCGAACGCCGCGGAACGCGAGCGGATATAACTCATGGCGGCTTGCGCGGACTCCTGCATGACTTCGCCGAGTTTACCGGTTGGGGTCAAGCGGCCCTTACCTTCCATTATGGCGGCTTCGGTAACCAGAACGGAACCGCCGACTTCTGTCCAGGCGAGCCCGGTCGTCAGCCCGATTTCATTGTGTTTTTCGAGCCAGTATTCGCGGTACTTAAGCACGCCGAGGAATTCGTTCGCGTTAGCGGGAGTGATCTCCACGCCGACGGTGGCGCTATCGGTCACGACCTTTCGCGCCATCTTGCGCGCGATGTTTTGAATTTCGCGCTCCAGGCTGCGAACTCCCGCCTCATGCGTGTAATGACGGATCATGTGCAACAGGCCTTCATCCGTAAATTTTAGGTTCTTGTCGGTAAGACCGGTCGCTTCGCGCGCGCGCTTCACCAGGAATCGCTTGGCAATCTCCAGTTTTTCCTGCTCTGTGTAGCCTGGCAGTCGCAGGATTTCCATGCGGTCCTGCAGCGGCTGTGGGATGGTGTGCAGCACGTTGGCGGTGCAGACGAACATCACCTTCGAAAGGTCGTACTCCACGTCCAAATAATGGTCCGTAAACGAGTGGTTCAGTTCCGGGTCGAGCACTTCCATCAACGCTGCCGACGGATCACCGCGAAAATCCGTGGACATCTTGTCGACTTCGTCCAGCACGAAGATGGGGTTCACCGTGCCGGCTTTCTTCATCATCTGGATGACTTGGCCAGGCAGCGCGCCGATATAGGTGCGGCGATGCCCGCGGATTTCGGCTTCGTCACGAACGCCACCCAATGAAACGCGCACGAACTTGCGCCCCGTGGCATGCCCGATGGACATGGCCAGCGAAGTCTTGCCCACGCCCGGAGGCCCCACAAAGCACAGGATGGAGCCCTTCGGATTCTTCACCAGTTGGCGAACCGCCAAAAATTCCAGGATCCGTTCCTTAACTTTGTCGAGGCCGTAGTGCTCCTCGTTCAGGATTTTCTCCGCGGCTTTAATATCGCGGATTTCTTTTGACTTCTTCTTCCAGGGCACCGCGAGCAGCCAATCCAGGTAATTGCGGCTGACGGTGGATTCTGCGGACATCGGCGGCATCAGCTCCAGCCGTTTCAGCTCCTGAATGGCCTTCTCGTGGACTTCCTTGGACATCCCGGCCGTGTCGATTTTCTTTTTGAGCTCGTCGATTTCACTCTTTTCGCCGCGGCCCAGTTCTTTCTGGATGGCCTTGAGCTTTTCGTTCAGGTAGTACTCTTTTTGCGCGCGCTCCATTTGACGCTTAACGCGCGTATTAATGTTGCGGTCGACATTGAGTTTCTCAAGTTCAATTTCCAGGATGTCCGCGATGCGGTTCAACCGTTCGAGCGGATCAACTGTCTCGAGCAAATCCTGCTTTTCATCCACGGGAAGCTGCAGGTTGGCGGCAATCGTGTCCGAGAGGCGCGCCGGATCATCCACTCGCGCGGCGGCGATCATCGTGTCGTAATTGAGGCTTTGCGAAAGTTTGATGAATTGTTCGTAAAGCCCGGTCACTTTTTCAACGATCTGCTTTACCTGTGGCGAATCTTCCACGCGCGCGCCCAGCAGTCGAACGGTAGCTCGGAAGAATCCTTCTTCCGTGGCGATTGACAATGCCCGGGCCCGTTCCACGCCTTCGACCAGCACTTTGATATTGCCGTCGGGGAGTTTGACGCTCTGAACAATGTTGGCGAGCGTACCGACGGCGTAAATCTCTTCTGGCTTGGGGTCATCCACCGAAGCGTCGTGCTGCGTGGAAAGAAAAATTTTCTTGTCGCCCGCCAACGCCTCTTCCAGCGCGCGCACGCTCGCTTCGCGGCCGACGATAAACGGCGTCATCTGCTGCGGGAAGATGACCATGTCCCGCACCGGCATCATCGGTACGCGCTTCATTTCCTGTTTCTCGCGAGTAAACATTCAGTCCCCTGGGTTATTGCTAACGCGGCCCCGGGCACGGCCGCGCAGTAAGTTCGAAGCCCGAGCGCTTTATCCGGCCTTCTCGAGCAAACTCCAATTGATTTCGCGCGTGCGGACCATGTCCGCCGTAACCACGAAGTCGCGCACCTTCCGCTGCATGGGCAGGTGGTACATCAGTTCCAGCATGAGGTCTTCGAGGATCATACGCAAGCCACGCGCGCCGACTTTGCGCTGAAGTGCTAACTCCGCCACGGTCTCGAGCGCGTCATCCGTAAACCGCAAGCGCACGTTTTCGAATTCGAACAGCCGCTGGTACTGTTTCAGCAGCGCGTTCTTCGGCTCGGTCAAAATCTTCACCAGCGCGCCTTTGTCCAGATCGTTCATCACGCCCGCCACGGGCAAACGACCCACGAATTCCGGTATCAGTCCGTAGCGAATCAAATCGCCCGGCTGCACTTGCTCGAGCAGTTCCGTGTTGCGCCTCTGGGGTGTCGTGGGCGCCGAATCCGTATGGAATCCGAGCGAACGGCGGCCCGCGCGCTTCTCGATGATTTTCTCAAGCCCCACAAACGCACCGCCGCAAATAAACAGAATGTTCGTGGTATCCACGGGCGTGAATTCCTGGTGCGGATGCTTGCGCCCGCCCTGGGGAGGCACATTGGCCACCGTGCCTTCGAGAATCTTTAGCAGTGCTTGCTGCACGCCTTCACCGGAAACATCCCGCGTGATCGATGGGTTCT
>WNFR01003116.1_pt1 | contig 22071 bp, 32 predicted proteins | sample 5400221 | NCBI WGS metagenome assembly WNFR01 (sample SAMN13153357, study PRJNA577476) | soil metagenome | isolation source: 40 cm soil under Madrone tree | place: USA:California | collected 2016-06-14 | reverse complement strand
AAGTTGGATCATGGCGTCTATGATCCCTTCGTCTGATCGAATGGGGCCGGACCGCGTCATGTGCTGCTCCCGAACGGAAATGACTGTTGGATTGCGGAGAATGACAGAGGCCTTCCAGTCGACCCATCGCTCGCGTGGAGCAACGGTGGGGGCTGCCGGCTGCAGGACTGACAACCAACCCAGCAAAGAAAACGCCTCCCTTCTTTTGAAGACTTGGATTTATGCTGAGAAGACCGAGCCGGGGACCGACCTATTCCCACCTGCGACGGAAATTTTTGTAAAATTGAAAGCGCGAGTGCCAGCAAAACGCCGCTGCGTACGCGCGAAGAGATCGAAACGCGCCGCAAAGCCTTCATCCGCAAGTGACGGCTCAAGCACCGGGCCGTCGCGGATAGCTCGGCGGAATCCGGCGATCGGCTCTTCACCTTCACCCGCCTGCCACCGCCCCAATGGCGCAGCGTACGCACTACGAATGCAATCGAACGGCTACACGAGGAGTTCAAGCGCAGGATCAAGACGCAGATCGTGCTGCGGTCGGCAGACACGGCCGCCATGTTGTTCTGGGCGCTGCTCGCCTCCGGCCAGATCAACATGCGAAAGGTCGATGTTGGCAAACCCTTGCCACAAAGCCCATCGATCAGCCAATTGACCTCGCAGCTTGATCCACTACCATCAATTTGCCGAAAGCGCGATTCCTGCTGTTCCGACCGCCTTTGATGACCGCCTATCGCCTGCGTTTCCGCCGGGTGCCAAATCCGGATGTTACCGTGGGGCTGCGCAAAGCATTGTGATTGATCCGGATCGACGCCTCACATCATTTTGATGCCAATCAGTAACCTATTGAACCAGAAAGATTGTCTTTTATCGTCGACGGCGATCACGTTGTCGCGAATGAGGGCGGTGGTCCGGCGCCCACAAAAGGCCACGGCTTCCTTTTGCGTCCACAATCAATTTATTTTCGGGTTGAGAAGTTCCTGCGATCGTGCGGAATTAATGTTGGCCTTTGTGATGACGGTGGCGCCGGTATCGACGGTGGTCGGCACTCGCTCGCCTTTTGACGCCGCGAGCGCGGTCTTGATGCCGTCATAACCCATGCGGAACGGATCCTGCACGACGAGCGCGGAGACCGTGCTATCCCGCAGCAATTGGACCAAGCTATTGTCTGAATCGAAGCCGACGAAATTGATCAAGTCGCCCCCCTTATTTGTCTTCTTCTCCGCCACCGCTTGGGCCGCAGCTTTTGCCGCGATCGGGTCAGAAACGAAGACGCCGCGGAGTTCAGGGTAGTCTGCGATCAGGTCCATCATCATGTTATATCCGGTTGTTGCCTGGCCATCGCCGACCTTATGGGCAACGATGTCCAAAGCCCCGTATTTCGTCTTGACTTGACCAGTGAATCCGCGGGCGCGTTGATCAAGCGAGGCGGCCCCGGACAATGAGGTAATGATTGCCACATCGCCTTCAGCATCCGCATATGACCGCTTGATCGCGTCGGCGAGAATGTCGGCGGCGAGGCTGCCCGCATGAACGTTGTCCGTCCTCAAAACTGACGTGAAAGCCGAGGAGTCGGCATCGGAATCAATGCCGATGATCTTGACTTTCTTCGCAGCATTATCGATCGACTTGCTGAGCGCAGCGAACTCTGTGGGGGCGATGACGATCGCGGTCGGCATCGACGCGAGCGCGTTCGCCAGAATGCCCATCTGGCCCTTGATATCGGTTTCGGAGTCCGTACCCAGCTCAACAACGTTCACGCCGAGATCGTGCCCGGCTTTGCGCGCGCCGGCCAGCACCACCTGCCAGTAGAACGACGTCTTGTCTTTCACAATTATCGGGATCGTTGCTTTGGCCTGCGCCATGGCAGGGGCCGCTTGGGCCGAACCGATTTGGCCCATTGATTTCAGTCCGACGTCGGAAGCCATCCAAAGAACGCCGCTGCCGGCCCAGATCATGCGTTCGAGGGCGCGGCGACGGCTGACGCCGTCGTTGTGATCGTCGTTATCGAACGTCATGGTATTCTTCCTCCTGTGAAATTCTGTCATCGAGCGACATTGATACCGCCGGGGCGGCTCATGCACAGGAACCCATTTTGGGACCGACTTATTCCCAAGGGCGACGGATATTTTTTTGTTTGAGCTGAAGGCGGCGGGCGTCGGCTGCCATCCGCCCAGCTCAACTCTGTGATGGTCCCTGAAACAACCCCACACCAATCAGGCCGGATCACACAATTGCTTCGACAGGCGGCAACGTCGTCTGCTCTCCCAATCCTCGTTACCAGCCCAGTTCGATCGAGCCTTCCGAGCGCACCAAGCCGTCGCGGCGGCCGGGTGTTTTTGAGGGTCCGGGTGTTCAGTGAGCGGCAGTACTGCTGCCTGAGGCTCCGGCGTATTGCCAGCGATGATCGCAGCGTTAATCGCACCGATCGAAATCCCCGCTACCCAGTCTGGCAAATATTCCGAAGACCGAAGACGCCAATGCCTCATAAACTCCCGCCTGATAGCTGCCAAGCGCACTTCCGCCCTGCACAACCCAACCAATCTTTTTGTCATAATGTGGCGGACGCGCTGGCGGATTTCCATCGGGCATAGGGGCCTCTCCTTGAAATATAAGTACGGTACCGATTCAATTTCGTAGTTGAGAGACGACAGATGCTACGGCGATCGACGATCGATCCGGATGGCGAAACACTGGAGGGAGTCGTCGAAGGCGTTCAGGCGGAAATTTCCTTTCGTGAAGGTGATGTGTTCTTCGAATCCGGCAATGCCGCGTGATTGCGTCGCAGCTTGGCTTGATTGATGACACGATCGATCGCCTCGATAGCTCCGATTACGAGGATTCTGCCGCTGATGAGAAGAAACGCCTTTAGATTTTTCATTTGCTTCCAGAGACGAGCATTCCCGGATCGAAGTGGATGGTGAGGCTCAGCCATAGCGAACATGGCGCTCAACGGAGCCGGCCTTCCCTACTAGAGACAAATCCGGAGAATCATGGGAGACGAAACCTGGATGATGACGGCGCGGTAGTCGAATCACGAAGAATCGTTTGCCGACGTAGTTTTGTTGTCGGTTTGTTGAAACGAAAGTGATGCACAAGACGGGAATAAATCAGTCAGCATTTGGACAATAGATTTAGCAGCGCAATCCGCGCAGCATCCGGTGCCGGAGTGGATCACAAATTCTTCTCGCAAGATCATCTTTGAAAATATTCCGGCTCACGGACGCATTGCCGAGCAGCGAGCGGCGCATGAAAATTCCGGCTTTTCTTCCTAACTCCGTTTATAAGCGGCCTCACTAAACCTGGCACTTGCATTTATTCCCGTGCCCGACGCATTGCCTCCCTCCCTCGGGCGCACAGCTTGTGTCGACATTGCGCAACGAACGCTCTTCTCGATGCAGTGCCGGAGGTGCCGCCAGACTGTTTTGGAATCGATTCGAGCGGGCGATCACGGGACAGAGCCGCCAGGATGACGGCGTCGTACCGGCCGCCCCGCAGTTCACATTGAAAAAATCATCCCTCGCAGGTGGGAATAAGTCGGTCTCCGGCGCAGTCTTCTCAACGTGAATGCAGACTTTCAAGGGAGGCTGGGCAGATCGCCGCTGCGTTAGTTATCAGTCCTGCGGCAACTGGCCCGGCCGGCCGATCACCGAGCCGGCGCCGATAAGCGGCGTCGGTGCGTGCGTCGCCGGGCCGCCGAAATCGCGACCCGCGGCAATGTCGCGGGGCCGCCCCCAGATAGGAAAGCCAGTGAAATCGCCGGATCTACGAGCTTTATTCCAAGGAGGGGCGTTGGGTGACTGTAGTGAGCCTTCACAGCCGCGGTGCGCTCCGGACCAAGGGACATCTGGACGATGGTCCCGGCCAAGATTTCGATCAGAATCCCAGAATCGATAACGATAAAGATATGGCGCTGGGCCAGGACGACCACGCGCGCTTCGCCAGACTGGTATTGCCGCATCTGGGCGATGCCTACTCGCTGGCGCGCTGGATCACCGGCAACCGCGCCGACGCCGAAGACGTGGTGCAGGACGCTTGCCTGCGCGCTTTTCGCGCCATCGGAGGCCTCGCGGACGGCAGCGCGCGCCCATGGGTGCTGACCATCGTGCGCAACACCGCCTACACGTGGCTGCGCAAGAATCGTCCATCGGCAGTTCTTGTGGTCGATGATCTCGAAGATGTCGAGGCCGCGAATGCGGACCCCGGGGATCCAGATAGCAAGACGCCGGAAACGGCGCTGATCGCCAAAGCCGACGCCGCCAGTCTGCAGGCAGCCATCGCGGCTCTGCCAACGGTATACCGGGAGACGATGATCCTGCGCGACGTGCAGGGGCTGTCCTACCGGGAAATCGCCGCGGTGACCGGCGTGCCGATCGGAACCGTGATGTCGCGCCTCGCCCGCGGGCGAAACCACGTGATCAAGACCATTGGAAGAACAGAATCATGACCCGTCCTTTGATCTATGAAGATTCCTCGCTGCCGATCCATGCCTTTGTCGGCGAACTCCCGGTGCCGACGCTTGTCTATGGTCACCGCAAGCATTTCATAAGCCTTACGGCAATACCCGCGCCGGGCCGCGCCAATTCGGCACCGGTACCGCGCACGGTGGACGGATATAACATGTATCGCTGGGTCGAGGACGGGGTCGCATACTGGGCCGTCTCCGACGACGCGGCCGCGGACCTCGACAAGTTCTCTGAGCTGTTCCGCACGACCCCACCGGATCAATGACGACGCGATCGGCAGAACTTATTCTCGACGAACTTGAAAGATTACGGAAACGTCCGGCGAGCTGTGGTGCGAACGAGAAACGGGAGATTGCTGCGCTGCACCTTGAATTGGCATCCATTTGCTTCAATGAAGCCGCGACAACAGAGGATCCCGATAACGCGGAGTCTCTGAGGCGAATGAGTCAGCGCTATTTGATTGAGGCTGAACTTATCCTCGACGAACTTGAAAGATTGCCGAAACGTCCGGCCAGCGGTGGTGCGAACAAGAAATGGGAGATTGCTGCGCTGTACCATGAACTTGGCATCCATTGCTTCAACGAAGCTGCGACAGCAGAGGATGCCGATACCGCGGAGGTGCTGACGCGAATGAGTCAGTGCTATTTGGTTGAGGCCGTGGCTTTACATCAGGCGTTGGCCGATCAGCAACTGGACTTTTCCTGACCGGCAACCTCGCCGCTTTGGTCGCTCCTTATTCCGCTGGCGAGATTCGAGCGCAGCAGCAAAGGAGACCTCGTGTAAATAAGCGCCGGCTCACAGATACGAGCAAGCGCGGTGCGCGGCTTGCGAGTAATGGCGGGAATAAGCGGGGCCAGTCACCGTTCTACCGTGAGCGGCTTGGGCACCGCAAACCGCAGTACGCTGGTTCTCGACAAAAAACTGCTGTCCAAGACGTTCGCCGAGCTTCTGGCCCATGAGGCGCGCGAACGTGTCAGTCACCCCACCAGGTACGAAAGCAACGATCAAACGTACCGACCGCGACCGGGTAGGTCCGCGCCCAGGCAATTCGCGGCGCGGAGGAAAGCGCGGCAGCACCTGCGGCCAAATGCAGAAATCGTCGATGCCGAATTTTCATCGCTTCCTCCTGCTACGATCAGCATGGGCGGGTTCGCGCTCGCATTTGTGGTGGGTGAGGTGGAAGATGGAGCGGCCTTTATCGACCGGGCTGTCGTCCTCAATCCGAATCTAGCCGCGGGATGGTTCTTGAGCGGATGGGTCAACGTTTATTTGGGCAAACCCGATGTCACAATCGAACGCGCAACGCGCGCCATCCACCTCAGCCCACTCCATCGATTCACATTTCCTACGCATACCATAATTGGTGCCGGATTTCAGCGCTGGCCGGTATGACGAAGCCTCTTTGTGGGTGGAGGAGGGACTCCGGCAGGCCAATTCCGCTGTCGCAGCGCGCAACGCTGCAATGGGCTACGCGCTCGCCGGGCGGTCCGATCAAGCGCAGAAGGCCATAGCGCGCTTGCGCCAAATCGATCCGACGCCACAGGTTTCCTATATTAGGCGATTGCGTTTCGCCGGCCGGAGGACATCGCGAGGTGCGAAGAGGCCCTCCGAAAAGCCGGGCTACCTAAGCAGCTGAGTGCACCGGCTTTGAGTTATCGATAACAGCCTGCGCGCCGCGACCCTCACTATGCTTCTTTCGCGTCATACAAGACGGCGGGAGTTCATCGCGCTCGTCGGCGCAGCGGTGCCCCGTTTTGTGAAGCCCCAAAATTCGGCGGCACGCGGCGCCGCGTGCTTCAGACCGGATGCTGATCGGATTGACCGCCTGCCATCTCTCCCCGGTCGCGGCCGGGCTTGTCCCGGCCATCTCGATTGCCGTTGCTCCCAGCCTTGAGATTCGTCGTAGCCGGGTCAAGCCCGGTCGACGACGCGGGACGAGTGATTCCAGCGACGGAAGTCGGCGTTAAGGGCGACGAGCCGGTCGCTGATCACCGCTTCGGCTAGCAAAAGTCCGACATCTTGGTCCAGGAACTTGTGGGTGATCGACATGGCCTACCGCCGGCTTTTCGGCGGCAGGAGCTCCACATGTTGCTAGGAACAAGTGGATTGTCGTTGGATTTACTGCTGATCATTCACGGCATGACCTGCCTGCCCCGGCAGATCGTGGAATTGTTTGAGGGCCGCCCACGGCTGCCCTGAGCCCCGCAGTGAGCGCGTTCAGTAGCGTTGCCGTCTGCATTGTCTTCGTTTGTAGGAGCAACGGAAGCTGTGACGGAAAGACTTCGGAAACCAAGCGGATGGCGATCAGCATTTCCCTCGATGCCTCTCTGAGAAGTTCGCGATCGCTCAAGCCGTCTATTTCCCTACCGTCCTCATCGCCAAGGACTTTTAAGCCCGCCACAGGATCGCTGGTGAGCACGCCGGCAGCCATGTCCAATGCCTGCCTTGCCGCCTCGAGTGGATGCAGGCTATTGGCAACCGGCCGCCAATCCTGTGCACGCCAGCGAGCGATAGTCGAGTGATGTACACGCCGACCCGATAGGGTCAATGCCTTGGCAACGCGCCTCGCACTCGGATTAGGGATGCTGACCCAGACGCGTTTTGCCTCCTCTGGCGTGACCGGCTTGAGTAAGCTCATAGTCGGTCTCCGACTAGCTGCCGACATGGTGCGACACCGTCCTATATCTTCTGTGCAAGGTCCGTGACCCCGTCGCGGGTACAACGGGCAAAGCGAGAAAGTGGAACCGGTGATCTCGTGTTAGTCAGATGGTAGTGCTGCCGGTTCCTCGGCGTGCCCCATGTAGGCTGCGAGCAAGTCGCTTGTGATCGTAGGGCGGACGCCTGGCTGAGCCGAACTCTTTGCATCGTTCAGGACATCGCAGCGTTCATCCTGATCAATTCTCTGCCAATCTTCTGCAGCAAGGACCGAGCTCGATACATCGTATTCGCCGCACGTTGGGCAGATAATGCCCATGCCGTCAATTGCCGTGGTGATTTGCTCTGCGTTGGTAGTGCAGACGGGACAGTCCATTTGTCAGCTCCACTGGTTGGAATTTGGAGGGGCGACACGGCGTGGGCCGAGGGCCGGAGAGGAACCTCGGGCCAAGGAGGACTGATCGCTATTCCGTCGACGTGCGGATGAGCGTCAGTCGCGGTGGCAAAGCACCGCGAGGTTCTTGTTGTCGGTCGGCTTCTCGACGCGTTCGACGAAGAAATTTGTAAATTGAACCACGCTGCGTGGACGTTTACCCAACGAGAGCAAAATACCCCGTTCCATCCCTAGACAATCCATGAAAAACGGGGGCATATTTATCGTCGATGCGGCGTCTCTTCGGAGTGATATTCGATGAGGGCCTCACTGCTGCACCTGCAGCGCGCACGTCACCCCCTTAGAGCGGAACAGCGCCTCGCGCTGGCGCTACTTGCCAACGTTCCGCGCGGCGTAACCCAGGATCTGCTTCTGCTCGCCCACGGGTTTGATAGCGATTTAATTGCAGAGCTCGTCCACGCTGGCCACGCAAGATCTCGGCGCGAGATCGTCGAGGCGGGCGGTCCTCCGATCGAGATTGTTCGCATAACGATCACCGATGCCGGCCGGCAGGCGATCGAAAGCGAGCGCCGCCAGTCGGTACGTTCTGAGGGGATTATCGTTGGCCCGTGTTCGCTACGCGACCGTCGCCAGCGGGCGATGTCAGATAGGCTTCGACGTCCCTAGCTTGAACCCAAGTACCCACGAAAAAAGACGACGCCGACTTGCCCGCTGGTTGGCACGGCACTTTCAACACATGTCATATAAATCGCCATGGATGATCGTGTCCCCCCTCGAAGGCGTCGCGTCAGCCTAGAACAGCGTCGATCGCTCCAATTGCTCGCGTGCAGTCCGTTCGGTGCCGCCGAGACAATCATGCTCACCAACGGCTTTACACGCGGCACGCTGGCCGGCCTCGTCCGCGCCGGACTTGCAATGGCACACAGCGAGATCGTCAAGACTGATAGGCGTTTGGTTGGGCGCATCAGGATCACTGAGGCCGGTAGGCGGGTGATCGAAGACCGATCTTGAGAGCCCAGAGCGATCCACGCGGATTGACGACTGGTCATCTCCTATAGGAGAGCACGTTCGCGCAATTGGTAGTCCAATTGCGTTCTGTCTTTGCTGAGTACGGATTGTCAGGCACGAACATCGACGGGCGGCATTCCGGCACCGTCATGCTGAGCACGACAACTGCGAGAAGGGCGAACACCAGGATCGAGGCGCATACATACAGAGTATGCATAAGTCCACCGGAATGAAAGATCCCCACCGCGCCGAGCGATACTCGGCATTGTCGCCGTTGGTTGGGCCGGGTTACTATTCCGGCCCAAAGTCGCCCCGTCTGCCCGAATTGTCACATTGGATAGCTGAGCAGTGTGGAGGGTGTCGTCTCTTCCATCTGTTTCTCTCCTGTCTGGCAGGCAAATTCCGCCCCGATACCGCTCGCCGGATTTGGGGAGCAGCATAAGGTCGGGATCCTCGTCACCGCCGTATCGCTGCCAGGAGGAGGAGCACCGCAGCCGGGTCCAGCAGCGCCGCAACCACCAGGATGAAATACCGGAGCACATCCTGATCGCCGGCTCTGAGGAGTGTTGCCAGATAGCGCACCGGGCCCAAGTCGGCCTCCGCCACCCGCCGATCGCCATCGACCTTGGCCTTCTCGATCTTCAGGTCGGCAAGGGCCTTGTTCGCCTGGTCGCGTTGGGTGACGAGCTCCGCCCGGTTCCGACGCTGATCGGCGGCAAGCTGCATGGCGGCATTGGTGCGGCCGCGCTGGGTTGCTGTCTCGATGCGGCGTCGATCTGATTGATCCTGCGATCCAGGTCGAGGGAACGTGGCTCGTCATCGATAGCGGTGCCCTTTAGATCAACGAATTCTCCGAGTTGTTCGAGGTGATCGGCTGGTAACATGGCGGAACGGACACGACGTTCAACTTGCCGGCAACGTCGCCTGGCGAGTTCGCGAAGCTTATTAAGGCCCGATCGGGTGCGGACCAGTTGCCCGTCGGCGTGATGATGCCATACGTTGGCGGCGCTGCAAACACGCGGCCGGCATAGGGCCTTCACCATGCCGCCGTTGCCGCTCGAGAGACCAAGACGCAAAGTGTGGCGGCGCTCTCTTTCGCATGACCAGTGCCGCCTCATGCAGCATTACGTGGTCGATCCGCAGCGCCCCGATCTCGCCCGTCTTTGTGTGGTGCCAATGTGGGGGCCTTTGCGGGCATTTTTGGTAGTCCTTTCGCTGTGCTGAACATGCCTCGCGATAGTGCACGCGTGATTAAGTTTCCCGCCAAAGCGGGAAAGAAGCGCGATGGTTGTTACGGGATGTGACTGGCGGTAGTCCGGCTTATGGCCGGGCTACTTCTGTTTTTTGGGCGATGCAAAGGCATTCAACGACATTCGGTGATGCCGAGGCCGTAGCGCAGCGCCTGTTTGATTACGCGACTGAGACCGCTCCCGGTTCGGTTGACGCCGATATCAGCTTTTGACCGGTTGGCCCAGGTTGAACAGCTATTCCTGTCTACACCTCTCCGAGACGGTGCACGCTGGAAGGCGGACGCTAAGCAAAGGGCCGCCCACTGCCCGAAGCCGCGGCCCTCTTGGACGGTGGCCCCTCAATAACCTTCGAGCGCTCGTCGACCCGCCTCAGTGATCCTGAAGCGGCCGATAGTTTGCTCGCCAGCCTTAATCTCGCGCTGTGTTGTTGCAAGTCCGGCGCGGATGAGGCGCACTAACGTCTGGCGTGTAAAGCCGTTAACGAACATGGTCGTTTCGGTAGCACCGAACGGACTGCTGGCAAGCAATTGAAGTGCCCGGCGCTGCTGTGCGCCGAGGCGATATTTTCGACGGGGCGGCATCTCGCGAAGACCTAGCAGAAGGAATTCGAAGCGGCTCCGCGCCAAGCGCTATCTCACGGTCTGTCGCTTTGCAGGCGTTTGGCTCGCTGAGCTGTAACCTGGAACATGACGACTAACATCGCGCCCGCCCCCCAAGGCCGCACCGGCTGACCGGGATGATTGCGACGACGAGCCAAAGCTCACCCTCCAAAAAAAGGCCCCTCCCAGGGGGAAGGGGAGGGGCAGTCAGCGTCTGATGGGAGGATCAGAAGCGATTCATTGGCCGTTTGCTCTTGCCGCATTCGTGCCGTTGGCACACCCCGTTTCAGCGAATGGCTGACATAACCGCCGAGGCGGCGGCTAAACGACCATTTGACGAGCACCTCTTTGCTGTGCTGAGGCTGCCCATTTTTGTTTGGAGAACCAGGGCCCGATCAGTTGCCGCGCGCGATCCTCGACCGCAGGAAGGCGATTGGCGAGGGCGCCGACGAGGCTGAAGCTCAACGCTGCGGTCGAGGAAGCCAGCCGGAACGCAGGTCGGCTACACGCCGGCAGGGATCGCGCGCATCAGCAGCGCAAACAATTGGTCATTCGAAATCATTGAACGCAATGCTGCTGCCGATATCGGCGAAAGTTTTATAATGGACACGGTACTGCGCTGCCGCGGCGGTGTCTATGAGATCCTCCGCATTGCTGTGATCATCCACAGCAACGGAGCTTGTTTCATGGCTTTCCGCCCATCAACACGTAGACGATGACACCGACCGACAGCGCGAGCATCGCCGCATCGTAGTGGATCACACGTCCCCTCCGGGGTCGTCGTCTTCCAGGTTCGCAACGGTGATGCGCTCATGCCCCCTGTAATCCGCCAGGGAAGGCTGCTCTCTCCCGGTGCGGCGGAGCTCGCGGACAGCCTGGCCTTCGACAAACAGGTCGGGGCAAGCGCCGCTCGCGTTGGGGATCTCACGGACGGGGCTCGAACTCCGCCGCCGCGGCCGCTCAGCCGCCTCGTCATCGGCCATCGAGAACCTCCCATCAACAAAAAGGGCGGCCCCGCAAGGAGACCGCCCTAAGCCATAACGGCCATGCCTCGCCCGACCGCACCGCGCGTCGCCCCGCATCACCACGCCTAAACCGCGCCTCGCCACGACAAACCGCTGAGCGGCCCAATCAGCCATCATTAGCTGATCGCGATTCCGGCTCCGAGTATGGAGATTCCGATCACAGTCCACAAGCGCCGGCCCCCAGGGGTAGTGGGTGCTGGGTGTGCCGCCCTCTCCGGATGGCATCTTCGTGGAGAAGCTGGGAACGGCTTTCGATGCGCCGCGGAAAGGCAAGCCTGTCACCCGCGATGAATCGCGTGCTGCCGGCCGTCGCCTCTATGACGGCGCTATCACGACGGGCAAGGCTGAGGATGTCGAGGCTTTGGCAGAAACCTACATCCAGAACACGGGCTGGACTCCCGACGGCAGCGCGAATTTCGGCAAGGCCTGGGCGGTAGGCCGGGGCGGGATGCCCAACGGCCTGGCCGTGCAAACTCTCATCGTGGCCGAGAATGATCGGGTCGCATCGACCAGCAACTGGGACGGCACTGTCACGATCAGCGGTAATTCTGTTGATTTCCAGTCGGCCGACTTCCTCCGGATTGAAGACGGCGTGGCGGCTGAGCACTGGGACACTGTCGATTACATCAGGTGTTTCCTTCAGTACTTCAATAGCGTGCGCGGCCAGGGCGAAGCTCGAGGAACGCGGTGCCGGGATCGAGCAGGAGGTTGACGCGTTCTCGCGCCAACAGCCTGCCGCGCGCGGTGCGCCGCGGCCGGCGTCTGAAAACCTCCCCACAATCCCAGTCATTGCGGTTCTATGCGCCGGCGCCTGAAAGCAGGCGATCTCGCATCCCTTGCCGCCCGACCTCTGGGCGCGCACCTCCGGATTGGAAAGAAGGGAGTTTTCAGCTACCCTTCTTTATCGATGTGGGACTTCGGCTTTTTCCGTCCGAAGACCTCGCCGGCGGGCATCGACCGCACGGACCACTTAGAATGCTCTTTGCCTAAGCCTCACCAGACTGAACTAGAGGCATAGCGATGCGCCAGAACCAGGGTTCGGAAGCTATGGCAGGTGCCTACGGTCGAAACCTGGGCACGAAATACGGCGCCGAGGATGCGCCTGCCATTGTAACGCGTTCGCTCCACTCCATTGAGATCGCCGTCACCGAAATTTGTGTGCACCGGCCTCCCGGACGGCTTTCAGATCCGATTCCCCGCGTGGATGCGTATATGATCTGTTTGATGCTCCGCGATATTCCTAACAACGCCTACTGGGAGGAAGGGCGTCAGGTTTCGGCATATTCTCTCCGGGCTGGCGAAGTCACAATTCACGACCTCAGGCGCGAACCACTCGCAGTGATCGACAAGCCGATTCACTCGCTTCTTTGCTACATACCGTCTGCGGCTCTCAACGCGCTGGCGGACCAGGCCAACGTGCCGCGCATAAGCGAGCTTCGTTACAAGCCCGGCCTTGGCTTATTGGATGAGACGATTAAGCATATCGGCCTGTCGCTTCTGCCTGCGCTCCAGACTCCCGATCACGTCAGTCGGTTGTTCACAGATCACGTGACCCTAGCCCTTGCAACTCATTGCGCACAAACCTACGGCGGAATGCAGACAGTCTCGCGACCGCTCAAGGGCGGGCTCGCCCCCTGGCAGGAAAAACGATCCAAGGAAATGCTGGCAGGCGATCTCACCGGCGCAACGCCACTGCACGAGATTGCCGGGGCCTGCGGCTTGTCGGTCAGTCACTTCTCGCGGGCATTCCACAAATCAACTGGACTTGCTCCCCATGCATGGCTGCTGCAGGCCCGGGTCGAATCCGCCCAGGCGATGCTTCGCAGTGGAGATGCCTCGCTCTCCATGATAGCGCAAGCCTGCGGCTTCGCGGACCAAAGCCATTTTGCACGTGTATTTACGCGTCGGGTCGGATTGAGCCCTGGAGCCTGGCGTAAAGCGGTTCTTGGCTAGCGCGACCTGCCCTCGCCGAGGTCATATTTATGGCTAATCGGCGCGCATTTTGTTCGTTTGTGCGCAATTGCGGCGATGGCCCGATATCTCCCTCTTTGCGCTGACGCGTCAGTACGCTTTCCTCTCGTCAAGCGACCAAACCGAGCGAGGGAAGGCTCGATGCAAGTAATCACGAAGCAGCGACAGCGCTGGCGGCCTTATGCGCCGCAGGACGGGCAGTTTTTGGAAGCGAGGCGGCCTGCACATTGGGGATTCCACGGATGAAGGCGCTCGTCGTTAATGCACTCGGACACGGATTCGATCTTGAAGACATCGACATCGCCGCACCGATGGGGCGCGAAGTTCTGATCGACGTGCGAGCGTCCGGGCTCTGTCACACCGATCTATTGTTCGCCACCCATGACATCGTTCCGATGCCGGCGGTGCTCGGTCACGAGGTGTCAGGCATCGTCGTGGAGGTCGGCGCTGACGTCACTCAGTTCCGTACTGGAGATCACGTCGTAGGATCGCTGGCGCAATCGTGCGGGTGCTGTGCTCGATGTCAGACCGGCCGCTCCTTTCAATGCCAGCACCCCGAATCGACGCTGCGGCGGCCGACGGATGCGCCGCGTTTAAGCCGCCATGGCGTTGGCTTGTTTCAAGGCTTGGGGCTCGGCGGCTTTGCCGAACGCGCGCTTGTCCATGAAAATCAACTCGCCCTCCTGCCGAAGGATATGCCGTTCGCCCAGGCGGCGCTGCTCGGCTGCGGCGTTGTCACCGGTGCGGGCGCCGTTTTGAACACCGCCGACGTGCGCGCCGGCGACACGGTCGTGATCTTCGGCGCCGGCGGCGTCGGGCTCAATTCCATTAGCGGTGCGCGCATCGCCGGCGCATCGAGGATCGTGGTCATCGACATTCAGCCGAAGCGGCTCGAGGCGGCCCAGCGGTTCGGCGCAACCGATGTCATTGACTCGACCAAGGCCGAACCGGTCGAAGCCGTTCGCGGCCTCCTCCCTAGAGGCGCGGATCACGTCTTCGACTTCGTCGGTCTAAAAGCGGTGGCGGAGCAAGGGCTCGCCATGCTGGGCGTCGGCGGCGGCCTCTATCTCGTCGGCGTCGCCAAGCCCAAGGTCGGCCTCGACGTGAACATTTTTGACGCGATCGGCGGTCAGAAGCGCGTTCAAGGCGTGAACTTCGGCTCCACAAACTTCAAGCGCGACATCCCGATGTTTGCCGACCTCTATCTGCAGGGCCGGCTGAACCTCGATGATCTAGTCTCGAAAAGGATCGCGCTGCGTGACGTGAATGACGGCTACGCGGCGCTGAAGGACGGCTCAATCAACCGGGTCGTCGTCACATCGTTCTGAAAGCATCATCTATAGAGGAGTGCGCCATGAAAGCCTCAGCAAATAGCGGCACCGTTAGGACCATCACGACGCACTACATGGATGGGGCGTTTATCCCGTCCCACGAGGTCATGGACATAATTGGACCGACCCACGGTCAACTTATCGCGCAAGTCAACCTGGGCGACGAAGAAGACACGCGGCGCGCAATTGCCGCGGCCAAGCGCGCCTTTGCCAGCTACGGCACATCGAAACCGGAGGAGCGCGCGGAAATTTTGCGTCGGCTGCACCGTGCCGCTTCGGCTCGGATTGACGACCTGACAGCCGCAATGGTGGAGGAATACGGCGGCGTCGTGCAGTTCGCCCGACCAATTGTCGAGTCCGCCGTCAACGCGTTTGCGGCAGCCGAAAAGGCGCTCCCGGAAATCCCGTGGGTACGGAGTTGGGACAAAACGACTGTGACCCTGGAGCCTGTGGGAGTATCCGGCTTGATCACGGCTTGGAATGCGAACGTGCTGTTCATGTGTCTCAAGTTCGCTTCCGCCGTTGCCGCCGGTTGTACCGCGGTGATCAAGCCAAGTGAGATGAGTTCGTTGCAGGCACGGGTCCTGGTCGAGGCTCTGCACGAGGCGAAGCTGCCGAACGGTCTCTTGAACGTCGTTACGGGCCTCGGCAACACGGTCGGCGCTGAACTCGTGCGCAACCCTGACGTCGCCAAGATATCGTTCACGGGCTCGGTGGCGGTAGGCCAATCAATCATGCGCGATGGCGCCGCGACGATGAAGCGCGTCACGCTCGAACTGGGCGGCAAATCACCCACAATCCTGCTTGATGACGCGAATCTCAAAGAGGCGATTCCGGCAGCGCTCGCCATGGTATTTCTGAACAGCGGCCAAGCCTGCGCCGCGGGAACGCGTCTCCTCGTGCCGAGCAAGCAGCTCGACGCGGTCAAGCGCGCCATCGTGGAGGCCATGCACGCATTCCCTGTCGGCGACCCAGCCGATCCCAAGACTGCCGTAGGGCCCATGGTGTCGCAGAGGCAGTACGATCGCGTGCAATCCTACATCCGCAAAGGCATCGAAGAAGGCGCCGAAGTGCTGGTCGGCGGAGAAGGTCATCCGAAGGGGCTCGAAGCGGGTTACTTCGCGAAGCCGACAGTGTTCGTGAACGTCTCGAACGATATGACAATCGCGCGGGAGGAAATTTTCGGGCCCGTGCTCAGCGTGATTACGTATGACACCGACGAGGACGCGATCCGAATCGCCAACGACTCCAAATACGGTCTTCACGGCGCCGTCCTTGGCACTGACCTGACGCGCGCGAGACGGGCGGCCTCCCAAGTGCGGGCCGGCCGGGTCGTGATCAACGGCATGACCGACGATCCGCAAGCGCCCTGGGGCGGGTTCAAGTTCTCGGGCGTTGGCCGCGAATACGGCGCTTACGGCATTAGCGCGTTTCTCGAGACGCGCGCGATTCTCGAAGCGGCGTGAAGCCTACGTAAAGGGGTCGACTGCGATCATGAACAAACACACCGCGATTTCGCCCAGCGAGGCCGCCGACAGACTTGCGATCCGCGAACTCGTCGAGGCCTACGCCTATTGCGCCGACCGGCGCGACGCAGCGGGCCAAATGGCACTGTTTACGCCGGACACCCACTTCGTCGTTTACATGGACGCCAAAAACCCGACGCCATCCCAGGAGCTCCACTCTCGCGACGCCCTCGCCCCCGTCTTCGCGGATCTCAACAAATACCAGGCCACCATGCACTTCGTGGGACAGAGCACGATCTCATCGCTCGCGGAAAATCACGCTACTGCGCAAGCCTATTGTCTTGCCCACCACCTCACCGTCGACGGCGATCACCGCCGATTGATGATCGCGACGCTGCGCTACCACGACACCTTCGCTAGAGTGGACAACGCGTGGCTATTCGCGGAGCGGCGACTCTTTGTCGATTGGTTGGAGGAGCGCACGCTGTCATGAGTGTTCAGACCGCTGGCCGGACACATCTTGTGCTCGTAGGCGCCACCGGGATGGTCGGCGGATACGCCCTGCGCTACGCACTTGAGCACCCCGCCGTCGAACGTGTGACGGCTATCGGCCGGCGGACGCTCGGCATCTCGCACGCCAAGCTGAACGAGATACTGCACCCAAACTTTGGCGACTGTTCCGCCCTGGCGGCGTCGCTCTCGCATCAGGATGCAGCGATCTTTTGCCTCGGCGCGTATACCGGCTCAGTGTCGGACGCTGAACTCCGCACGATAACCGTGGGTTACACGGTTGAGTTTGCGCGGGTTCTTCACACGAGCAGCCCGGGCGCTGAATTCGTATTCTTGAGCGGGCGCGGCGCGGACCCGACGGGAAAAAGTCGGATCGCCTTTGCGCGCTACAAGCAGCGGGGTTCCAGGCCGTTTACATCTTTCGCCCCGCCTACATCTATCCCGTGAAGCCGAGGAAGGAGCCGAATCTCGGCTACCGACTGTTGCGCGCGATCTATCCCGTATTTCGGATGTCGTTTCCCAGCCAGGTGATCCGTGCCGACGATTTGGCACGGCTAATGGTCGATGTGGCCGTGCGACGAACAAAGGAACGCCGCGCATCCGTGTTCGAGAACAACGATATCCGGGCCGCGGTAGATTGGCTCCGGCACCTCACGGGGTAATCATTCGCGCTTCGCTTCGTCGCGCGAAAGGAAGGGGTCGGATGCTGATGCTTCCACAGACGCCGCTCATAAGATCAGGGCGGTGAGTGCGATGGCCATTCCTCGGCCGCGTCCGCGCTCGCAAGACACTCTGGCCGAGACCGAGCGCGCGCCGTTGCCCGTTCTGCCGAAGCCCGCTTCGACTGATGAAGGAAGATCAATTCTCATTTGGGGCACCCCGATGCGGATCGACCCCACCTGGGAGGAATTGTTCGCTGGGCGGGACCGTCGCGCCGAGTTGATCGCCGGCCCAAACACCGTGGGCAAATTGCCCACAGCGTCAGCCCGGCACATCGCCTAAACGCGATCACCAATAGCAGGAAGCCGGGGGAGCGACCCCGGCCCTTCGCCTAACAATGGGTGGACGACTTGATCGCACACCTGGGGAGCGACCCCGTGCATCAAGGATTGCGAACCTGCCCCAAGGTCAGACCAACCACCTGCCGGTAGATCTCGCCTTTACGTTGAAAGCCCTGAGCTCGTGGCCCGGCGTATCCATCGAAATAGTCGTCGGCCACAGCGCGCGATGGACGTTATACCGATCTATGTTGTTCGTTGTTTAACCGAACCCAAGTATCAGTGTACGTAACTGTAAAGGCTCTAACCGGACCACTGGAGCCGAATGGGGCAGATGCTTCAAATGGGAGGCGAAAACTCTTCTCGGGTTCGTCTCCAGCATTCGCGTGGCGCCGAAAGCTCTTGCCAGCCCGGAGCCGTCCACACCTGGCCCGACTTTGCTAACCTAGGCGGCGCGGCAAATCGAGCGGCTATCTGACGTACACTGGTCGTGGCGCCAACGCAGTCGGCAAGGCAGCCCTTGACCGAAAAGCAACAAATCGGGGTGCGGGTGTTTCAGCCATTCACACGCCTGCCGCGACCTGCCCGGCGCCGGCTCTATCATTGTCAGGCATCGTTGGCCGCGGCCGCTTCCGCCTCGTCCAGGAATCGTTCCTCATGCTTCTTGTAGTAGCGCCAAAGAAGGACGGCAAAAACGATCGCCGCAATGAACACCGCCCATCCAAATGGCCCAGCTATTCGACGAATGCCTTCTCCAAGCACGTATCCGCCAACTCCGAACACTGTCGCCCACACAATCCCGCCGGCGGCATTGAAGATGAGGAACCGCAAAGGGGACAATCCGTTTGCGCCAGCCAGCAGTGCCGCAAAGGCGCGCAGCAAAGCAATGAAACGTCCGAAGAAGACAATCTTCCCGCCGTGGCGGGCAAATAGATACTGTCCCAGTTTCCTCTTCCGTTCGCCGAACCCGATCAGATATCCCCATCGTGAAAGCAATGACATACCAAATTCCCGGCCGACCCAGAAACCGATGTTGTCGCCAATGATCGCACCGGCCGCAGCCGCCGCAATAACGTAGCGTATATCCAAAGAATGTTTGTTACCGGCAAAGGCTGCAGCACTGACCAGGATTGTTTCCCCCGGCAGCGGAACACCGGCGCTCTCCAGCATCACAATAATGAAAATTGCCGCATAACCGTAATTTACCAGAATGTGCTGAATCCAGCTTCCGTCGAAAGGGTCCATCTTGCCTCTTTCATTGCGAGTCGGCTTTCGTTCGGAAGCACTTTGCCTCGATCCACCGCGGTGTGCAAGAATGTGTTCGTTGGGAAATTGGTGAGCGAGATCGCAAGTAGGTTGCCTGCGATCATTTGATCGCCGCATATCCGCCAAACAAATGGACGCAGTGTTGCGACGCATAGGGGAATGCCGACGTCTAGGTATCATGGAATGACCGTCAACGAGCGGTTGGTGCTATCGGGTGAAATCTCGTTTTCGAGGCCGCCGCCCGGCGTCGCGACGGGAGCGCCTCTCAACGTGAAGCGCGCCGGCCTCAGGACGGTCGTCCGGCACGATAGGCTGCGGCGGATAGCTCGGCCGGTACGTTTTCCGGTGCCGCGGGCGCCGGAGTAGCGTGCGAGGCCTCAGCGCGCTCTATGGCCTTCTGCGGCGCCTTCGCGGTGGCCTTGCTCCAGGCCTCGACCATGCTCGGAATCACGATCGCGCCGCACAAGCTCTCGGCGGCGGCCTTAAGCAACCGCGGATCACGCCATGACGTGAGGGTCGGCTGGGCTGGATAGCGCCGCCGATCCACCTTTTGGCGGATGGCAAACATGATGTGATCCAGCGGCACCACCTCCAGGATCAACTTGATCGGTGACAAGTCATCGAGAGCAGGACCGAGCGTGAAGTCGCCGTTGCAGCAAGCAAGCAACTTGCCGCGCAGCTCACGATCAGCAGCGGCCTGCTTGGCCACGGCAGCCGAATCCGGATGCTGCCGTGGGGCTGCACAAAGCATTGTGATCAATCCGGATCGACGCCTCACATCATTTTGATGCCAATCAGTAACCTATTGAACCAGAAAGATTGTCTTGCATCGTCGAGGGACTTTCCAGCCAACCACGCGCAACCGCTAGATCGCGACCGCCATCGCGACGAGAATTTTCTCTCAAGACGCCGAGTCTCGATTGTCGTTAACACCGAAAAGGAGAACACCATGACGACGAAGCTCTGGCGCTGCGCCGATTGCGGTCGATTACGGGCCTGCCCTTATTCGCCGCCACATTTCCTGGCCTTGGTCAAATACGTCGGCTGCTCATGCGGCGACGTTTGCGTGAACGAATCCGATCGCCGCACGGCCGCACTAAAAGCGGCCATCGCCAAGCATCTGATCTAACTCATTGCGGTTGAGACCGACGACGAAATGGAAATCGATGACGTTGTCTTAGCGCTGGAAATCAAAAGGAAAATGATCATGTCTGCGAAGAGAAAGATCGCGGCTGCTGTTGCAATGGGGGCGCTTTTCTTCACGGCGAATGAGGCGAGCGCACAACATCAAAACCGTGGTCACGACGTGCGGCTTCTGCCACGCGCATTCGAACCGGCATATGGATATGTTCCGCGCCAAGTGCCGCAATGCGGCCCTGCCCGCGATGCATATTGCTCCTATTCGCTGGGACGGCAGCCATTCCGAAATCCGGATCGAGATTTTAGCATCGAAAATCTTCGGTCGCACCCGTCAGGCTAATAACCAAGGGAGTTCCCCCGGCTCTGCCGGGGAGGCAGCAAAAGTTTGACAGTTCCGGCAGTCACGCCCGGGCTCCCACCGACGAGACTTCGAACAGGGCCGCCAAGCACACGAACGAAATTCCGTCGATGGACCGGAGTGAGAGCGCCTGAGCAAATAGATGATAGACGTAAAATACGACGAGGGACTGATCCGGAGAACCGGCGCTGCGACACGCGGCAATACGGGCTTTGCTGTGGTCGATGGCCGCCTTCAGGCGGCTCACCTATCGGGGCCGCGCAGCGACCCCGATGCCGCTTCGAGCGGCCCTAAACTTAAAGCCCCCGGCTCTGCCGGGGGATACTTACTTCGATAGTGCGTGCGCTGGAGTTCCATGGAGCGGAAACAGCGGAATAAACGGCGTGGCCAAAAGTGTCTAACGAGATGAGTATGGCGCTAACCGCCGGCAGCTACTGCCCGCACCCGTCTGAAACGAAGGGAGGCCACCATAAAAGAGCATAAAGTACTGCTTGCCATCCTTGTTCTCATTCTCCTCCTTTCAACCTACTGCATAACAAATGCACGCGCCGAGGACTGGCAAGGTTGGCCCTTCGTCGGGCGGGCTGACAAACAAGAAGTCATTCCCGCAGTACGAGAAAGGCTCAAGTGCTGCAATCAAGCGGAGATCGTGAAGACGCAGTTCCGCGTCAGTCGAGCGCAGGATGAAGACCAGTGGTTCTACCTCACCAAGGAGAACAAGTGGAAACGCATCCGGCCCGACATCATTCATCCGCTTGAAGAACACACGCCCACTCACCAACCCGTTCTCTTTATCTGGGCAGACCCCGAAGTCTGGTTTTGGGTAGGGGGGATCGATGGATGAGCAAGTATCCCAAAGGCAAGAACACCCACATCTGCAAAGAGTGTGGACGACCCCTTGGATTGCGGACGCCTATTTGGTGGCGCTCGCACAAGCTCTGTAAAAAGCTCTACAGCACGCGGTGGTGGCGCGATTGGCGCGAACGCTGGCTCGCCCGCATTTATACCCGTCCTACGTGACGTATGACAGACCCGCCTGCTCAATCAGATCCCTGTTGGCTTTGTCTCTGCCGGTCATGCGGCGCGTTTCGATCTCTTCGCGCGTTCGCTGCGGCGTTTTGCTGGCACTCGCGCTTCCAATTTTACAAAAATTTCCGTCGCAGGTGGGAATAAGTCGATCCCCAGTTCGGTGTTCTCAGCATAAATCCAAGTCTTCAAAAGAAGGGAGGCGTTTTCTTTGCTGGGTTGGTTGTCAGTCCTGCAGCCGGCAGCCCCCACCGTTGCTCCACGCGAGCGATGGGTGGCCTGAAAGCCTCTGTCATTCTCCCCAATCCGACAGTCATTTCCGTTCGGGAGCAGCACATGACGCGATCCGGCCCCATTCGATCAGACGAACGAATCATGGACGCCATGATCCAACTTGCCCGCGCCGCAAAATCAAATCGAATGATCGTGGCAGGCCCCCAACAGCTCTGAGGTATTCCTGGAGCTGCATTACCGCGGCTACCTTCGTGTGACTACCGCAAAACTATGCCGCGTTCCGTGCGGCCAATTCGACGTGGCGCTTGTGGCTTGGCGCGAGCACTCGATCAATGCTCTCGAAGCGACCCTTGACGGGCTCGTGCACTTCTTGAGTACCA
>WNFR01001919.1_pt1 | contig 22079 bp, 19 predicted proteins | sample 5400221 | NCBI WGS metagenome assembly WNFR01 (sample SAMN13153357, study PRJNA577476) | soil metagenome | isolation source: 40 cm soil under Madrone tree | place: USA:California | collected 2016-06-14 | reverse complement strand
CGGCATTCCGAGTGCCGCCATACGCTCGAGCACTGGCGAGATGCGATCGTAATCGGTGACGCCAAAGGCCGAATTGGTCGTTGCCCGCGCCGGGTAGAGCTTGACCGCGGCGAACACCCCTTCCTCGTACCCCGTGGCAACTTCTTGCGGGTCGGTCGCGTCGGTCAGGTAGCAGGTCATCAGTGGCTCGAACACGGCCCCTGCCGGGAGGGCGGCTACAACGCGCTCGCGGTAGGCACGTGCCGCGGCAACGGTGCTCACTGGAGCCAGCAGGTTCGGCATCACGATCGCGCGGGCGAATTGGCGCGCAGTGAAGGGAAGCACCGCGGCGAGCATCTCCCCGTCGCGAAGATGGACGTGCCAATCGTCCGGCCGGCGCAGGGTGATCGTGTCGGTGGTTTGCAACATCTCCAGAACATCTCAACATGTTATCGTCGCCCCCGTGAAAGCTGGGGTCCAGAGCCTGCCCCTGGCTTGAACGGGGGGCGAACATCAGCGCGTCGATGCCCTGGCTTCCCGCTTCCGCGGGAATGACGGGGTGAGGCCAGTAACCTATATAACGAGATTACGGTATGAGCGGGCTTGCTATCGTCCGCGAACGGCACTCTTGGAGGGCGGAATGAGCGGTTGCATCGTCGGCTGGGCGCACAGCAAATTCGGCAAGCACGAGGGCAGCGACATCGAATCGCTGATTGTCGAGGTCGCGCAAGCCGCTCTGGCCGACGCCGGCGTCGCGGCGGCCGATATCGATACGGTCTACCTCGGCACGATGAACGGCGGCTTTGTGCGCCAGGAATTCCCGGCCTCGCTGGTGTTCCAGGCCGATCCGGGCTTCCGCTTCAAGCCGGCGACGCGCGTCGAGGACGCCTGCGCGACCGGCTCTGCGGCGATCCACATGGGTTTGAACGCGATCGCCGCCGGGAAAGCCCGCCTGGCGCTCGTCGTCGGGGTCGAGAAGATGACCGAGGTGTCCGGGGCACAAATCGGCGACATCCTGCTCGGTGCCAGCTACCGCAAGGAGGAGGATGCGATCGAAGGTGGCTTCGCCGGCATCTTTGGCAAGATCGCCCAGAGCTATTTCCAGCGCTATGGCGACCAGTCCGACGCACTGGCGCGGATCGCCGCGAAGAACCACAAGAACGGCGTCGCCAACCCCTTGGCTCAGATGCAAAAGGATCTCGGCTACGAATTCTGCCGCACCGTCTCCGACAAGAACCCGCTCGTCGCCGGCCCGCTGAAGCGGACCGATTGCTCGCTGGTCTCGGATGGCGCCGCGGCGGTGGTGCTTGCCGACACGGCGACGGCATTGAGCATGAAGAAAGCGGTGGTCTTCCGCGCGGCCGAGCAGGTCAACGATTTTCTGCCGATGAGCCGGCGCGACATTGTCGCCTTCGAGGGTCCTGCGCTCGCCTGGAAGCGGGCGCTCGCCGCCGCGCGGCTCGGGCTCGACGATCTCGATCTGGTGGAGACCCACGACTGCTTCACGATCGCCGAGCTGATCGAGTACGAGGCGATGGGATTGACGCCAAAAGGGGAAGGGGCGCGCGCGATCCTCGAAGGCTGGACCGAGAAGGACGGCAAATTACCGGTCAACCCGTCGGGCGGGCTCAAATCGAAGGGCCACCCGATCGGGGCAACCGGTGTATCGATGCATGTCCTCGCGGCGATGCAGGTGACCGGCAAGGCCGGCGGCATACAGGTGCCTGGCTCCTGCCTCGCGGGCGTCTTCAACATGGGCGGCGCCGCGGTCGCCAACTTCGCCAGCATCCTCGAGCCGCTGCGCGCGTGAGCCACCGTCATGCGCGGGCTGACCCGCGCATCTGGATTGCCGGGTCAAGCCCGGCAACGGCGACAATGAGGAGGGCATCATGGCCAATTTCCGCGCACTCGTCCTCTACGAGGAAGGCGGAAAGGTCGCTCCGAGGATCGAGGCGGTCGACGAGGCCCGCCTGCCGCCGGGCGAGGTCACCGTTGCGGTGGAGTGCTCGACCCTAAACTACAAGGACGGGATGGTCCTGCAAGGACTCGGCCGCCTGGTGCGGAGCTATCCGCATGTCCCTGGGATCGATTTCGCCGGCACAGTGGAGCGCTCGGAATCGCCAGAGTTCAAGCCGGGCGACCCGGTGATTCTGACCGGCTGGCGAGTCGGCGAGGCGCAATGGGGCGGCTATGCCGGGAAGGCGCGAGTCAAGGCCTCCTACCTGGTCCGCCGGCCGGAGGGCCTCAGCGCGCGCCAAGCGATGGCGATCGGCACCGCCGGTTTCACGGCGATGCTCGCCGTCATCGCCCTCGAACGGCACGGGCTGCTTCCCGGTTCCGGCGACGTGCTCGTCACCGGCGCGGCGGGCGGGGTGGGGAGCGTCGCGGTGGCGCTGCTGTCGCGGCTCGGATATCGGGTGGTCGCCTCGACAGGCCGCCCCGAGCAGCGCGCCTATCTAACCGAGCTCGGCGCCGCCGATCTGGTCGACCGCGCGACGCTTGCGGCGAAACCGTCGAGACCGCTCGACAGCGAGCGCTGGGCCGGGGCGATAGACGCTGTCGGCGGCATCACCCTGGTGACGATCCTGACACAGCTCAAATATCGGTCGAGCGTCGCCGCCTGCGGTCTCGCCGGCGGCAGCGACCTGCCGGCAACGGTGATCCCGTTCCTGCTGCGCGGGGTCAATTTGCTCGGCATCGATTCGGTAATGTGCCCGCGCGAGGAGCGGATCGTGGCATGGCAGCGCCTGGCGCGCGACCTGCCGTTCGACCAGCTCGAGCGGATGACACAGATCGTGCCGCTTTCCGCCGTGCCCAAGCTCGCGCCGAAGATCCTCAAAGGCGAGGTCCGCGGTCGAATTGTAGTCGACGTCAGCGCGTGATCTGTCGGGTGGCTCGGTCATCGGTTCCGAAATGCAGGCTTGCGCTTCTCGATGAAGGCGGTCATCCCCTCCTTACGATCTTCGGTGGCGAAGGTCGAATGGAACAACCGGCGCTCAAACCGCACACCTTCCGCGAGGGTCGTCTCGTAGGCCCGATTGACCGCCTCTTTGACCATCATCGCGATCGGCCGCGACATCTCTGCGATCCGTTCCGCAACCTTGACCGCCTCGGAAAGAAGCTCGGCTGTCGGCACGATGCGGCTGACGAGCCCGGCGCGTTCTGCTTCCGCGGCATCCATCATCCGGCCGGTCAAGCACAGATCCATTGCTTTCGCCTTGCCGACAAAACGGGTGAGGCGCTGAGTGCCGCCCGCCCCCGGCATCGTGCCGAGCATAATCTCCGGCTGCCCGAACCGCGCGGTATCGGCGGCGATGACGACGTCGCACATCATCGCGATTTCACAGCCCCCGCCGAGCGCAACACCCGCCACTGCCGCGATCACCGGTTTGCGGCATTGTCCGACCCGCTCCCAGCCGCGGGTGATGAAGTCCTCGCAATAGATTTCGGGGTAGCTCTTCGACACCATCTCCTTGACGTCGGCGCCGGCGGCGAACGCCTTCTCGTTCCCGGTCACGACAATGGCGCCGATCGCCGTGTCACCCTCGAGATCGTCCAATGCCGAGGCGACCTCGGCGATCAGCGCCGCGTTAAGCGCATTCAGCGCCGCCGGCCGGTTGAGCGTGATGATGCCGACGGCGCGGCGACGCTCGACGAGGATGTTCTGGTAACCGGTTTTCTCGCTCATCCTGTGCCTCTCTAGTGCTCAAACCCATTCATAAGATTCACAAACCGGCTGCTTGGGGTGCTGGCGGCTGCCCGCCTCACAAAGGGCCAACTTTCGCGGTAGGATAGTCCCCGTCGGTTGGACACCTGTGTCTTAATCATTCTGGATGTTGTCTGCTTCTGATCCTCTTCTGGTGCTCGGCCATCGTGGGACGATGCGGCGGCTCGAACATGTAATAATTCCCGGTTCGGGGCATTTAATTCCCGGTTAGGCGAGGCGAATTCCCGGTTCGTGCTACGGGAATTTGCTCACAAGAGCTTGATTTCCCTCACCCTTTTCGCGGCAAAACGGCGGTCGCACGGGCAAAATTGATGAAATTCCCGGTTCGACGGGAAAAACCGGGATTTCGCGCCCACCGGAGCTCCCGGCCCATTCCTGTCCCTTTTGAATGAGCCAGAGCACTAGCGCTGTCGCTTCGCACAGAAGTAGGTCGATCGTCCGGCCTGAACGATGCGGCGCACCCTCCGGCCGCAATCGCAACCGGGACAGGGATCACCTTCGTGGCCATAGACCGCCCAGCGGTGCTGGAAATAGCCCAGCTCGCCATCCGCCTGAACGTAGTCGCGGAGCGAAGATCCGCCGGCCTCGATGGCCTCGGTCAGAACCGATCGAATTCCCGCGACGAGCCGGTCGGCGCGTCCCCGGCTGATGGATGCGGCGAGGCGACGCGGCGATACACTTGCGCGGAACAGCGCCTCGCAAACATAGATATTGCCGAGTCCGGCGACGATCCGCTGATCGAGCAGCGCCGATTTGATCGGGGTTATCCTGTCGGCGAGCTTCGCGAGGAGGTAGGGACCGTCGAATTCAGCTTCGAGCGGCTCTGGGCCGAGTCCCGCCAATAGCGGGTGCTGCGCCGCCTCGCCGCGCTTGACATAGTCGAGCAGACCAAAGCGGCGTGGGTCGTTGAAGCGAATAACGGTGCCGTCATCGAGCCTCAGCACCACGTGGTCATGCGGGGCGTCGGGCAAGGCTGCGCTGCCCGCGGTAACTCGGCCGGACATGCCGAGGTGGAGCAGCAACAGGCCATCCGCATCGAGCTCGATCAGGATGTACTTCCCGCGACGGCCGAGCGCGCCGATCCGCGCGCCTTTCAGCCTCATGGCGAGCGCCGGCGGAAACGGCCGACGCAAATCCGGCCGACGCAGTTCCGCCTGCACGATCTGGCGTCCGCTCATTCTCAGCGCGAGGCCGCGCCGAACGGTCTCGACCTCAGGCAGCTCGGGCATTGCAAGGAAGCATCATTGCCTGCGGGGTTGTCGGGTCGTGGCGTGCGCGACGTTATACGATTATCTTCCTGCCCGATGACCGACAAAGACACAAGCGGCCGCACCGATTTCGGCTTCCGCCAAGTCCCCGAGGGGGAGAAAGCGCCGCTGGTTCGCGGTGTGTTCGATAGCGTTGCGCCGCGCTACGACCTGATGAACGATTTGATGAGCGCAGGCATCCACCGCTGGTGGAAGGCCGAGATGATGGCATGGCTCAAGCCGCGTCCGGGCCAGCGTCTTCTCGATGTCGCCGGCGGAACCGGCGATATCGCATTGCGCGCTCTGCCGCGCCTAATTCCGCAAGAGGTCGCCGTGGACGCAGGCGCCATCGTCTGCGATGTCAGCGAGGCGATGCTCGCGATCGGACGCGCTCGCGCTCTCGACCTGGGGATTCTCGATGGGATCGAGTGGGTGTGCGCCAACGCCGAGCGGCTCCCGGTGGCCGACCGCAGCGTCGATCTCTACACGATCGGCTTCGGGTTGCGCAACGTCACCCGGATCGAAGCGGCGCTCGCCGAGGCGCGCCGCGTGCTGAAGCCGGGCGGGCATTTTCTCTGCCTCGAATTCACCCCTGAGATCGCCCCGCTCCTCCAGCCGCTTTACGACCTCTACAGCTTCCAAATCGTGCCGCTGCTTGGTCAAATCGTCGCCGGTGATCGCGACGCCTACGCCTATCTCGTCGAAAGCATTCGGCGTTTCCCGCGGCAGAGCGAGCTCGCCGAAATGATCGCCCGCGCCGGGCTCGACCAGGTCAGGTTCCGCAACCTGACGGGGGGCGTCGCTGCGCTCCACTCGGCCTGGCGTATCTGACCCGCTCCGACCCAACTTCGGACCTTTGCGCAGCATCCGCAACTTCACCCGCCTGGTCCGGATCTGCTTGACCCTCGCGCAGCACGACGCCCTGTTCCCATTGGATGCCGTTCCAGCAGCCGCTCCGCTGTTGCGGTTCGGGCGCCTGTTCGCGCGCCGCCGTGGCCCGATCCGGTCTCGACCCGGCCAGCGGCTCGCCGCCGCATTCACCGAGCTGGGGCCGAGCTTCATCAAGCTCGGCCAGCTCCTGTCCACTCGGGCCGATCTCCTCGGCGAAGAAATCACCGTCGATCTGGCGAGCCTGCAGGACCGGCTGTCGCCTTTCCCGGGGGCCGAGGCGCGGGCCCTGATCGAAGCGGAATTCGGGTGCCCGCTCGGCGCCTTGTTCGCGTCGTTTGATGAAACGGCGATAGCCGCTGCGTCGATCGCCCAGGTTCATTTCGCTTGGACCACGGAGGGTCGAAACGTTGCGGTCAAGGTGTTGCGGCCGGGCATCGCCGCGGCCTTTGCCCGTGATCTCGATCTCTTCCTGTGGCTCGCCGGTGTGAGCGAGCGGCTCCAGCCCGCGCTGCGGCGCCTCAAGCCGGTCGAGGTCGTGCAGACGCTAGCCGAGGTGGTCAGCTTCGAGATGGATTTGCGCCTGGAGGCTGCCGCGGCGGCGGAACTCGCCGAGAATTTCGCCGGAGACCCGAATTTCCGCGTGCCTCGGGTCGATTGGCTGCGCACCGGGCGCACCGTGCTGACCCTAGAGCGAATAAACGGCATCCATATCGATGACCGAGCCGCGATGCTCGCCGCCGGACACCGGATCGAGGAGGTGCTGGGCAAGGCGGCTGCCGCTTTCTTCAACCAGGTATTCCGGGACGGCTTTTTCCACGCCGATCTCCATCCGGGGAACATGTTCGTCGACACCGACGGCGCCATCGTCGTCGTCGATTTCGGCATCATGGGCCGGCTCGACCGGGCTACCCGTTTCTTCCTCGCCGATATGCTCATCGGCTTTCTTTCCGGGGATTACCGGCGGGTGGCGGACGTCCATTTCGCTGCCGGTTATGTGCCGCCGCGCCGATCGGTCGATGCTTTTACCCAGGCCTGCCGCTCGATCGGCGAGCCCATTCTCGGCAGGCCGCTGCAGGAGATCTCGGTCGCCCGCCTCCTCGCCCAGCTTTTCGAGATCACCGAGCAGTTCGAGATGGAAACCCAGCCGCAGCTCCTATTGCTGCAAAAGACGATGGTGGTGATCGAGGGCGTCGGGCGCCGCCTCGATCCAGAGATCAATATTTGGACATTGGCGAGGCCGCTGATCGAGGGGTGGATGCGCGACAATCGCGGTCCCGAAGCAAGGGTGCGTCTGGGCTTGGAGACCCTCGCCGATCTCGCGGAGCGTGTGCCGAGGCTGGTGCGCAGCCTCGAGACATTGGTCACCGACTGGTCCCGTAAAGGGGTCATCCTGCACGCCGAGACTCTGGCCGTTCAGGCCGCTCACCGCGCCCGGCATCTGGCGATTGTACTGGTTCCGGTGTGGATCACAGCGGTGGCCTTGGCCATCATCGCTGTCACGCTGGTGTTCGGGCGGTAGCACGGATGAAGAGATATTTCGCCCGGTGTGAAGTGGTTCACACCGGGCGGCGCCGGGGCGGTCCAGATTATTCCCTGGCGGAATCTGACTGGTTTCCGACCAACTTCCCGAGCAGCCATTAGGACAAAAATGTTTAAGATCTGGGGATCCGCAGTGATGGCGGGATCGGTGCTGTGCGCTTTGCAAAGCGCGCACGGGCCCCCGCCTTGGCCTTAGACCGGCACATCGAGCTGACTAACAATACACGAATGGCGATAGTCGAAGTTTACGCGGCACACACCGGAACCGGGTGTTGGCAAAACGATCTCTTGGGGGATGAGATTTTGCTCCCTGCTAATTCTTTGCTTGTCGATATCGATGACGGGGCGGGCTATTGCCGGTTTGACATGAAAACGGTATTTGACGATGGGACCACTTTGATTCGGCGTGATATCAATCTCTGCGCAGTGGACAGATTCGCCGTCTCCCATCGATAACCGGGGCGCGAGGTTGCCCGAGTCAGATCCCATCGTCGAGCGACTTGAAGATCAGATCGCCTGGTACGACCGCAACAGCCTTAGTGCTCAACGAACGTTCAAGCGGTGCAAGGTCGTTGAGATTATTGCGGCGGCGCTAATCCCGTTCCTGACGGGGCTTCGGTTCAGCGAGGCTGTTTGGATAGCGGGTGGTCTCGGCGTTATCGTCACGGCGATCGAGGGTGTGATTCACCTCACCCAGTATCAACAGAATTGGATTACCTATCGTTCTACCTGCGAAGCGCTGAAGCACGAAAAGTACCTTTACCTGGCCAAAGCGGGCCCCTACGCGAGCGCCGCAGACCCGCATCCGCTGCTGGCCGAAAGGATCGAGTCGGTGGTGTCGCAGGAGCACGCGAAATGGGCGTCTTTGCGAGAGCCGGAGCCCAGAGCCAAGGAAGGCTAGCACGTTCCGGCCAGCGCGGCGGCCGTGGTCGCGATAGCTCTCGCCCTTGCGCTCGGGCAGTAGCATATTGATCTCGGCTGACATGATCGGAGGGCTCGATTTGCTTCAGGACCGGCGTATTCTGCTGATCATCTCCGGCGGGATCGCCGCCTATAAGAGCCTCGATCTCATTCGCCGGCTGCGCGAGCGCGGCGCCATGGTGCGCTGCATCATGACCGCGGCGGCCCAGCACTTCGTGACGCCGTTGTCCGTCGCCTCGCTGAGCGAGGACAAGGTCTATGACGACCTTTGGTCGCTGACCGACGAGAGCGAAATGGGGCATATCAGGCTGTCGCGCGAGGCGGATCTTCTCGTCGTGGCGCCGGCGAGCGCCGATTTGATCGCGCGCATGGCGGCCGGCCTTGCCGACGACCTTGCGACGACCGCGCTCCTTGCTTCCGACAAGCCGGTGCTGATCGCGCCGACGATGAATTTGATAATGTGGGACCACCCGGCGACCCAGGCCAATCTCGCCGCCCTGGAAAAGCGCGGGGTCATGCGCGTCGGGCCCGGCTCGGGCGACCTCGCCTGCGGCGAGGTCGGTTCGGGACGGATGGCCGAGCCACCGGAGATCATCGCCGCGATCGAGCGGGTGTTGTTCGGCGATGCCAGGCTTGCAGGCTGGCGGGCATTGGTAACGAGCGGGCCGACCCGCGAGCCGATCGACCCGGTTCGTTACATCTCGAACCACTCTTCGGGCAAGCAGGGCCACGCAATCGCGGCGGCGCTGGCAGCGCTGGGCGCCGAGACGCTGCTCATCTCTGGACCCACGCAAGAGCCCGCGCCGGCCCACGTCACGGTCATACCGGTAGAGACTGCGGCGGAAATGCTCGCCGCTTGCGAAGCCGCGCTCCCGGTCGATGTCGCAGTAATGGCGGCCGCCGTCGCCGATTGGCGGGTCGAGAGCGCCTCCCGCCGCAAGCTGAAAAAAGACTGGAGCGGCCCGCCACTGCTTCGCCTCGCCGAGAACCCCGACATCCTCTCTCGCATTGCCCAGCGCGGCAACGACCGGCCGTCGCTCGTCATCGGCTTCGCGGCGGAAACCGAGGATGTTGTCGAGAATGCCCGCCTTAAGCGGCAACGCAAGCGCTGCGACTGGATCCTTGCCAACGACGTCTCACCCGGGACTGGCACCTTCGGCGGCAACCGCAATACGATCCACCTGGTGGACACGGACGGTGTCGAAGACTGGCCTGTCATGACAAAGCGCGAGGTCGCTGCCCGCCTCGCTGAGCGGATCGCCTCATCGCTCGGCCGTCAGCCTCCGCGTACCTTGTGAAGATCGAGCTGAGGATCCTCGACCCGAGGCTTCCCGGCTGGGGGTTCCCGCGTCGGGGATCGAATCTGGCGGCCGGGCTCGATCTCCACGCCTGTCTGGACCGCCCGCTGATCTTGCGGCCGCAAGCGCCCGCCGTCCTGATCTCCGCCGGCATCGCATTTCGCATTGGCGACCCGGAATGGTGCGCGCTGGTGTTGCCGCGCTCCGGCCTCGGCCACAAACAGGGCCTGGTGCTCGGCAATACTGTCGGTGTGATCGATGCCGATTATGAGGGACCCTGCCTTATCTCTGCGTGGAACCGCAATCCCGGCGGCCCTCTCGGCGCGGGCGTGCGCGGACCTGTCGGATTGCGCCTCTCCGATGCGGGAGAGATCGAAATCCGGCCCGGCGACCGTATCGCCCAGCTCGTCTTTATCCGCGTAGCGCGGCCGGAATTCGCGATCGTCGCGGAATTTTCCGAGAGCGGAAGCCGCCAGGAAAGCGGTTTTGGTTCGACCGGCATCGAGGCCGCTTGTCCCGACTCGCTTCCCAGGTGAAAATCATCACAACAAGACCCGGAATTACGGGGTGGCGGTTCGGGCAACATGATTCGGCTAACCAAGAAACTGCTTTTCGCGATCGAGGCGGTGCTGGACATTGCTTACAATGGTGGTCGGGCGCCGGTACGGTCGTCTGAGATCACCGAGCGCCAAGGGATCCCGCGCCGCTATCTCGAGCCAGTGCTGCAGGAGCTGGTCCGGCACAAGATCCTTATCGGAATCCGCGGTCCTAGCGGCGGCTATCGTCTCGCCCGTGAGAGGCGGCGAATAAGTCTCGGCGACATTGTCCGCACGGTACGGGGGCTCGAAACCTCGGAGGATCCCATTAGCGACCCTGCTGGGAGCGCGCTCGGCCATCAGATCGTCCGCCCCCTGTGGCTCGATCTTCAGGAAGAGATGATGCAGCGGCTCGACTCACTGACCCTCGAGGATCTCTGCGGTCGGGCACACCATGCCGGCATCACCGGCCGCAGCTCCGAATGCACCGACTTCGAAATCTAATTTTTATCGACGATCATCTTGCCGGGTCGTAATTTGTCGTGCCGGTCAATTAGGGCAACCCGTAAGGCCGCAGTTCGACCCACGCGTTCACGGAGCCTCGGCCAGCGCGGCGATCGTGTCTGGCGGCAGCACCGAGCGCTCGATGTGACGGCGGTGCCAGAGCGCGTAGAATAGCAGGTTCCAGGCGGCCCGCGCGGCGCGCTTGTGGGAAGCGGCGACAAACAGGCGCTCGACTGCGTCCGGCTGGCAAATCTCACGCACTGCGGCCGAGCCCGCGACGAGCGGCCCGATCTCTTCGGCGCGTCGCACGATCCATCGCGCCACCGGCACGGTGAACCCGCGCTTGCGGGCGAGCGGCTGGGCCGCGGGAAGACGTTCGGCAAGCCAGCGGCGCAGCAACCACTTGCCGAGCCCGCGTCGGACCTTGAGGTCGTCGGGCAGGCGAAACGCCAGTGCCGCCACCTCGGTGTCGAGGTAGGGTGTGCGGCCTTCGGTGCTGTGCGCCATCAGGCAGCGATCGAGCTTGATCAGCAGATCATTTGGAAGCCAATCCGCGCAATCGACGGCCTGCGCAACCTGCAACGGGGTACGGCGTTGGCCGCTGTTGCGTGCCTCGGCCGCGGCGATACCATCACGCCAGCCGGCGATTTCGCTGCGCAATATTCCTAGCCCATCGAGCACGCCGCGCGCCCGGGGTGTGCGGCCTCCCGCCCACCATGGGCGCATAGCGCTGCGATAGCGGCCGTAACCGGCGAACAACTCATCCCCTCCTTCGCCCGATAGAATAACCTTGAGCCCCGCTTCGCGGGCCGCACGGGCCAGCGCCCAGGTCGGCAGGATCGCGTAATCGGCGGCGGGGTCGTCGACAGCGGAAACAATCTCAGGCAGCAACTTCCAGAAATCGGCCTCCTCGAAGGCGATTTCCACATGCTCAGCCCCAACGGCCTGCGCCGCGGCCCGCGCGACCGGGCGCTCATCGGCGACATCGCTTGCGGCGAAACCGATCGTGAAGGCTTTGACCGGCCGTTCGGCCAACTGGGCCATCATCACCAGCACCGCTCTCGAATCGATGCCGCCGGACAGAAACATGCCAAAGGGTACGTCCGCGCGCTGATGGATGCGTACGCTCTCCGTAAATATCGCGTCCAGCCGAGCCAGCGCCTCTTCCTCGCCGAGCGCCAAGGGGCCCCCCTCGGGCAGGGCCTCACGGCGCCGTCGCTCGACGATCCGTCCCTGGCGGACGACCACCGTCTCTCCCGGCAACACCCGATTGATCCCGGCGAAGATCGTCTCGCGGCCGGTGGTGAACTGCATTTGCACAAGTTCGTTGCGCGCCGGTCGAAACAGCTGCGGCGTGACGATCCCCGCCTCGATCAGCGCGCCCGGCTCGGAGGCAAAGGCAAAGGCGCGCGGCGTCTCGGCGTAATAGAGCGGCTTGATCCCGAAGGAGTCGCGCGCCAGGATCAAGGATCCTGCTCCCGGGTCGTGCAATGCAATCGCGTACATGCCGCGCAGATGCGCCGTGAAGTCGAGGCCATACCGACGATACAGCTGCAGCGGCGGCTCGCAATCCGACTGGGTTGAAAATATCGCCGGCCGCCCGCAGCCGAGCTCCTCGCGCAACTCGATGTAATTGTAGATCTCGCCATTGGCGATCAGCGCAGCGCCGCCCGGCTCGTATAGCGGCTGGTCGCCGGTCGCGAGATCGATGATGGCGAGCCGGGTCTGCACCATCCCTACATCGCCAGAGCGGTATCGGCCATCGCCATCCGGGCCGCGGTGGCGCAGCGCTGCGCCCATCGCCCGCAGCGGCGCCGCGGGTGGGGCGGTGCCGTCAAGGGTCATCAGCCCGGCGATGCCGCACATCAGGCTGCGACCCGGTCGAAAAAGCTGCGGTAGCGGGCGACGACCGCTTGCTCGGTGAACTCGGCCTCGTAGGCGCGGCGCCCGGCTTGTCCGAGGCGGGCGCAGAGCTCGGGATCTCGGCATACGGATTCGATCGCGCGGGCGAGCGCTTTCGGGCCGCCCCCAGGGCTGCCGGGGAGCGGCACCAGAATACCGGTCTCGCCATCCTCGATGAGCCCGACCGGCCCGTCGCTCGCGGTGGCGACCACCGGCAAGCCGGCCGACCAAGCCTCGATCACTACATTGCCGAGCGGCTCGTGCAGCGACGGGCACACGAGAAGATCGGCACTCGCCAGCAGTGCCGGCACGTCCTGGCGCCAACCGAGAAAGCGCACTCGTTCGGCGACGCCGAGGCGGATCGCAAGCTGCTCGAGCTGGGGGCGCAACGGGCCGTCGCCGGCGATCCAAATGTGAACTCCCCGGGTGGCGGCGAGCGCTTCAAGCAACAGCTCGAACCCCTTGTTCGGGTGGAGACGGCCGAGTGCCAGTGCGAGCGGGGCTCCGGCGCGAAAGGTGCAGGGGGCGCCCGCCACGGTCGCCTCCGCAGCGTTCGCATCGGGAACGAAATTCGGCAGGTAATCGATCCGGTCGCGCGGCCAGCCGTTCGCGATGGCATAATCGACAATGGCGCGCGTGTTGCCGATCAGATGATCGCAGCGCCCGTAATATTTCAAATCATAATATCCCCCGAGCCGGGCAACATGCACGAAATCGCCGCGCGGGCAAAGCCGCGTCGCCCGACTCATCCAGGTCAGAACAATATTCGGTCGCCAGGCGGCGATCTCGCGCCGGAATCCGAGCCGGGTCGCCAGATCGAAGGCACCCCCGAAGGCGAGCTCGGCTACGGTTACTCCGGCTGCCCGCAGAGTCTGTGCACGGGCAGTATCGCGGCGGATCAGCACGCGCTGCGGTTCACCAGCGCGCTGCAAGGCTGCTGCGAGCCGCAGAAAGAAGTTTTCCGCCCCGCCGTGCGGCGCCCCGGCAATCGCCTGCAGCAGTCGGCGCGTCATCTGATCAGCGCCTCGAACCGGGCAGCGACCGTATCCCAGCTCAATCCGCGCTGGCGGGCGAGAGCGGCGAGATGCCAGCGACGCCACAATCCGTCGTCGCGCAGTATGCCGACTGCCGCTGCGGCAAAGCCGTCGTCATCCTGTGCGACACGACCTGTCTTGCCGTCGATGATCCGTTCGCCAGCCGAGCCCAAAGGCTTCACGATCGCCGGGACCCCCATTGCTTGTGCCTCGGCGAGCGCAAGGCAGAACGTCTCCCCGGGATCTCCGCGGTAAAGCATGACCCGCGCGCCCAGCAACGCCGCGGCGAGCTCGTTGCGCCCTAACGGGGCAAACCGGCGTATTCCGAACCCGGCGAGCATGTCGGCACGGGCCAGAACTTCGTCCATCCGCGGCGCAACAGGTATGCCGTACACGGCCCCGCCGGCATAAATATGCAGCTCCGCCTGCGGAATCGCTGGCGCGATGCGCGCGACCCAGAGATCGATCAGCCAATCGAGTCCGCGTAGCGGGTTTGAGGTGAAGATCGCGCGGGGTGGGGGAGGCTCGCGCGGCGGCGCCGTGCGGAACTGATCGAGAATGCCATAGGGGATGATCTCGCGCCCACCGCAGGGCAGCCAGTGCGGGATCGTCGCCGCATGGTAGGGCCCGGTCGCGACCAGTGTTGGGCGGTACCACGCGAGCCGCCACAAATTGCGCGGCTTTTTCAAATAGCCGGCGGGATTGTGCAGCCAGAACAGCCGACGCCTTGCCTGTCGAACGAGACCGATAACCCGGTGGCCGCGATTGCCAATATAAAGATCGCATGCCGTCGGTACTCCGCCCGCAAATGGCGCCCAGCTCACACCTTTGTGAGAGAGTGCCGCGTGGCAGCGGTTCCACACCCGGACCTCATGGCCCCGCCGCGCCAATGCTTCGGCAAGCGCTGCAAAGGCTGTCTCGGCACCCCCGAGCGGCCCCTCTTCCGCCATCACCCCGTCGAACGGGATGCCGTCATCGGCCATCACCACGGTTGCCATCACCGGTGCTTGTTCGCCCCTGATGCAGGGGTGGAGCTTGCACATGACGACAAATATCGTCCGTCATGCCCGGGCGTGACCCCGCCATCTCCGGGACCGGAAGCGTCAAGCCGGGCTTTCAGGTAGGAGAGGATCGGGTAGAGCGCGGCGCAAAGCGCGATCAGAAAACCGTAGGGTCCCTCGCGATAGCCTTTGCGGCCGATATAGCATTTCCAGAAACGCGAGACGATGCGGCGCAGGTTACGGCCGTAGCTGCCAATGTCGCCGCTGTCGCGCAGATCCTGCGCTCGTGCGCTGGTATAGCGGTCGAGGCGCAGCAGCATCTCCGAGATATCAACGTCGACGTAATGGAGGAGGCGCGATGAGAGCGTCTCGCCCTGTTCGCCTGACAGCGAGACGGTCGGATGGACCCGCTGATCCGCCCAGTGCTTGGCACCCTTGCAGAACAGCGCTGCATGCGCCGATCTGCCGAATGAGGCGCCCCAGCCCCAGCGCACCAGCCGTGCGCCGATGTAATTATCGATGGGGATCAAATGCCAGGCGGCGGTCGAGGTGTCGGCGACCCGCCGAATTTCCCTCGCGAGTTCCGGCGTTACTCTTTCGTCCGCATCGACCTCGAGTATCCACTGGCCGCGGCAGGCGTCGATCCCGGCGTGGCGGCGCGGCCCCTCCCTCTCCCAGGCGCCCTCGACAAGACGCTCGGTAAAGCCGAGAGCGATCTCCCGTGATCGGTCGCGGCAGCGATCGAGCACGACGACGATCTCGTCGGCAAAGGCGAGACAGGCAAGACACTCGGCCAGTTGGCGTTCCTCGTCATGGGCGACGACGAGGGCGGAGAGCCGGGGTCCATTCACGCAGCAGCGCTCGCCACCGAGTGCCACAACCGGTGCGCGGCGGCCTCGGCGGCCTCGATGGAGAGACCATCCATCAAGGTGTCGGTGGTGCGGTGGTCGAAGCCGGGACCGAACATGGTCTCGGGCGGCTCTTCGGAGCGAACGACGGCAGTGTGCCGACCCCAGGGGGCGTATTGGCTGACGGGGCTCGGACCGAAAAGGCCGAGGGTCGGCGCGCCCGCCGCCGCCGCGATGTGCATCAGCCCGGTATCGTTGCCGATGAACAACGCGCATCGCCGCAACACCGCCGCAGCGGTCAGCAGATCGACCGTGCCGACAAGGTCGATCCGCCGATCGCGCGGGATCGCCCTCAGCAAAGGTTCGGCTTGCTCGCGCTCATGGTGCCCAGCCAACACCGCTACGCGCATCCCCGGCAACGGGCCATCCGTCGCGGTCAGCCTTAAGGCAAGTTCGGCGAACCGCTCGGCTCGCCACTGTTTACCGCGCCAATTCGCGGCGGGGCCGATCGCCAATACCGGGCCGCCCGGAGGAACCAAGGAGTTTGCCTCCCGGTCGTGATGCGGCGCTGTCCACAGGCATGGGCTCGGCGGGGGGTCGAGGTCGAACAAACGACCGAGCTGACGCACCCGGTGCTCGCCCTCTTCACCCTTCGCCATCACCCGGCGCTCGCCCGACCGCAACAGCCAGGCGAGCGCCGAGCCACGGAGATCGACGACGAGGTCCCACCGCCGGGTCACGACAGCGGTGTAAAACGGCAGCCAATGCAAGGACCAACGCCGCTTTTCCATGACAGCGAGCCGCTCCAGGCCAGGCACGGCTTCGAACAGCGGGCCGGCGACCGGCCCCGCCGCGATCGTCAGTCGCGCTCCCGGATGGCGCTCGATCAAGTAGGCAAGCAGACCGGTCGACAGCATGGCATCGCCGATGCGCGTCGCGGTGACAAACAGGATGTGCATTTCGCCGATCCGGGTGCCTTATATCCCTGGCGCCGCCGCTTGCCAAGGAAGCGATCCTCCCCTACCTCTACCCCGCCATGGCCAACTCCAGCTTCGTCTTGCTCGATGACCGAGGCATCCTTGCCGTCTCGGGGCCGGATCGGCGCGCCTTTCTTCAGGGGCTCGTCTCGAACGACGTCGACAAGGTCGGTCCCGAATCGGCGCGCTACGCGGCGCTTCTCACGGCACAAGGCAAATACCTGCACGATTTCATTATGGTCGAAGCGGGCGAATCGCTCTGGCTCGACGCGGAAGCCGGCCGCCTCGGCGATCTCAAAAGCCGGCTTTCGCTTTACCGGCTTCGTGCCAAAGCTTCGCTCGACGAGAAGCCCGACCTCGCGGTGGCGGCGGTGTTCGGCGACGGTGCGTCAGCCGCCCTCGGTCTATCCGACGAACCCGGAACTGTCCGCCCATTCGCCTCGGGCATCGCTCTCGTCGATCCGCGTCTCGCGGCTCTCGGCGCACGCATCATCCTGCCGCGGGACACTGCACGAGCCAAGCTTGTCGAGACCAACCTCACCGAAGCCAGCTTCGCGGCGTATGACCGGCTGCGTCTTTCGCTCGGCATCCCCGATGGCAGCCGCGACCTCATGCTGGAAAAATCGATTTTGCTCGAATCGGGCTTCGACGAGTTGAACGGCGTCGACTGGCAGAAGGGCTGCTATATCGGCCAGGAATTGACGGCGCGGACGAAATACCGCGGGCTCATCAAGAAGCGGCTCATGCCGGTTGAAATTGACGGCCCGGCACCTGCACCGGGGACGATCGTCTCGGCAGACGGACGCGAGGCCGGCGAAATGCGATCGAGCCGTGACGGGCTCGGCTTGGCGCTGCTGCGGATCGAACCGGTTCTCGCGGGTAAAGAACTGACCGCGGGGGAGGCTGCCATCAGTCCAATGAGACCCGGCTGGATGCATTTCGACAGCGAGGCCGTGCCGGACAGATGATTATCGTGGGGCCGCGGGCGTCTCGCCCGCATTCCCTGCCGGACAAAGCCAAGTAGGCGGGCAGGATGCCCGCGGTCCCGTAAGCTATCGCGATTCGGGCGGGTTCAGCTGCTGCTGGATTTCGCGGCTGCGCTCGCTGCCAGGGCTGACACCTTGCCGCTGCAACTGCCATTGTTGATCGTGCAGACCATTGCGGTACGACTGCGTTTTTTGTTGGTCGATCGGACCGGGAGTTGGCGGCGGCGGGTATGATGGGTTCTCCCTCTGCGGCATCGGGTAGATCGGACCCGGCTCCGCCAGCAGCGGCGAGAGCCCGGCTGGCGGCACGACAGCCGGACCTGGATTGATCGGCGGCGCCATCGGCACAGGAGTGGGAGCCGAGTAGATGGTCGGCGGCGGCAGCGGCACCGGTCCCCTGGTCTGGGCGCCGGCTACGCCGGCCGGACAGGCCAGTGCCGCTACTACAATTCCTACGAGTTTGAGCGTCATGCCGTCCCGCTCCCGGACTTCCCCGACAGCACGGCCTGCGCCGCCGCAAGGCGGGCGATCGGGACGCGGTAGGGCGAACAGGAGACGTAATCCAGCCCGACCGCCTGGCAAAACGCGATCGAAGCCGGGTCACCGCCATGCTCGCCGCAAATGCCGAGCTTCAACCCCGGACGGGTAACGCGCCCGCGCTCGACGGCAATGCGCACGAGCTCACCCACCCCAGTCACATCCAGGGTGACGAACGGATCGTGCTCGAAGATCCCTAGCCTCTGATAGACTCCGATAAAAGTCGCGGCGTCATCCCGTGACAGGCCAAAAACCGTCTGGGTCAGATCGTTGGTGCCAAAGCTGAAGAATTCGGCGGTTTCGGCAATTTCGCCGGCGAGCAGCGCCGCCCGCGGCAGCTCGATCATCGTGCCGACGAGATAAGACACCGTCACGCCCGCTCGTTCCATCACCTCTCTGCCGACCCGATCGATCATTGCTTTGAGAATATCGAATTCCTTTTTGGTCGCGATCAACGGCACCATGATCTCGGGCTCGACCGCCTCCCCGACCTCTTTGGCGACGGCCGCAGCTGCCTCGAAGATCGCGGCCGCCTGCATCTCGTAGATCTCCGGATAGGTGATGCCGAGTCGGCAACCGCGGTGACCGAGCATCGGATTAGTCTCGTGCAACGCGAGGGTGCGATGGCGGATCGCCGGGACATCCTTACCGGTCAACCGCGCCATCTCGGCGAACTCCGCCTCGGTCTTGGGCAGAAATTCGTGGAGGGGCGGGTCCAGCAGCCGGATCGTGACCGGCAACCCTCTCATGATCCTGAAGATCTCGGCGAAATCCTCGCGCTGGATCGGCAACAGCTCGGCGAGACCGGCACGGCGCCCGGTCTCGTCCTCGGCCATGATCACTCGGCGCATCGCACCGATCCGGTCGGCCTCGAAAAACATATGCTCGGTGCGACTGAGGCCGATGCCCTCGGCGCCGAAACGGCGCGCCGTGCGCGCATCGGCTGCGGTCTCGGCATTGGCGCGGACCTTCATGCGGCGGATCGCATCCGCCCAGCCCATCAGGGTCGCGAAATCACCCGAGAGCTCCGGCTGGATTGTCGGCACTTCCCCGATCATGACTTCACCGGTCGACCCATCGATGGTGACGACGTCGCGCGCCTTCACCAATGTGGTGTGCGCCGCCATCGTGCGCGCCGCGTAATCGACGCGGATTTCCCCCGCGCCGGCGACGCAGGGTCGCCCCATACCGCGCGCGACCACCGCGGCATGGCTGGTCATGCCGCCGCGGGTCGTCAAGACGCCCCTGGCGGCGTGCATGCCGTGGATGTCCTCCGGGCTCGTCTCGATGCGGACCAGGATCACCGCCTCGCCGCGCACAGCAAGCGACTCCGCTTCGTCGGCCGAGAAGACCACTTTACCCGAGGCGGCCCCGGGTGAAGCTGGCAGGCCTTGGGCGAGGACCGTCGTTTTCGCCCTTGGGTCCAGCATTGGGTGGAGCAACTGGTCGAGCGAGGCCGGTTCGATGCGGCGGACCGCCTCTTCCCGGTCGATCACCCCTTGTTCGACCAGTGCCACGGCAATTTTCAGCGCGGCCTGGGCGGTGCGCTTGCCGGTGCGGGTCTGCAGCATCCACAACTTGCCGCGCTGCACCGTGAACTCGATGTCCTGCATGTCGCGGTAATGGTCTTCCAGTGTCCGCCGCACCTTGGAGAGCTCGGCGAGCACCTCGGGCATCACCTCTTCCATCGCCGGCAGCGACGAGTTGTTTGCCTGCTTGCCGGCGATCGTCAGATGCTGCGGGGTGCGGATACCGGCTACGACATCCTCGCCCTGGGCATTGACAAGGTATTCGCCGTAGAACTCGTTCTTGCCCGTCGATGGGTTACGGGTGAAGGCGACGCCCGTCGCGCAATCCTCTCCCATGTTGCCAAACACCATCGCCTGGACGTTGACCGCCGTCCCCCAGTCGGCGGGGATGTCGTGCAGTCGCCGATACGTCACGGCGCGCGGGTTCATCCAGGACCCGAAGACCGCGCCGATTGCGCCCCAGAGCTGCTCCTCGGGTTCTTGCGGGAAGGCGCGTCCCAGCTCCTGGGTCACGACATCCTTGAAACCCGAGACGATGGTTTTCCACTCCTCGGCGGAGAGATCGGTATCGAGATTGGCGCCGCTGTCGAGCTTGTGGTTTTCGAGGAGCTCTTCGAAATGATGATGATCGATGCCGAGCACCACCTGCCCGTACATCTGGATGAAGCGGCGATAGCTGTCATATGCGAAGCGCTCGTCGCCGCTCTTTAGGGTCAAACCGACGACGGCCTGGTCGTTGAGCCCGAGATTGAGCACGGTGTCCATCATCCCCGGCATCGAGACGCGAGCTCCTGACCGCACCGACACCAGCAACGGGTTGTTGGCGTCTCCAAAGCGCGCGCCGAGCGAACGCTCGAGCGCGGCGAGCCCAGCGGCAACCTGCTCCCGCAACTCCGGCGGGTAGGATTTGCCGTTTGCGTAATAATAGGCGCAGGCGTCGGTCGTGATCGTTAAGCCGGGCGGCACCGGCAGCCCCAGATTGCTCATTTCGGCGAGACCGGCACCCTTGCCGCCGAGCAGGTTTCTCATGTCGGCGCGGCCCTCGGCGGCGCCGTCGCCAAACGCGTAGACCCACTTCGTCATCCGGCGCTCATCCCTCGATTTGCGAAAAATCGGCGACCCGGCTCAGGGTTGCCCGGATGCGCGACAATAAGCGCAGCCGGTTTTCCCTGAGCCTGGCGTCCTCGGTATTAACGGTTACTTTATCGAAGAAATCGTCAACCGGACGCCGCAGCCGCGCCAATTCCGACATCGCTGTTTCGAACTCTTCGCATTCGAGGAAAGTTCCCGCCCTTTCGCCGACTTCCGTTAGCCGCTTGAAGAGCGTCCGCTCCTCATCCTGACGCAGCAGCGCCGGATCCACCTCGCCGTCGTACCTACAGCCATCCCTGCGTTCCTCGATGGCGACAATGTTGGAGGCACGGCGATAGGCTGTCAGCAAATTGGCGCCATCCTCTAATTCGAGGAAGACGCGAAGCGCATCAACTCGCGCGAGTAGGCGGCGGAGATCGTCCTCACGCTCGCCGGTCTGCGCAAAAACCGCAGCGATCAGATCGTGGCGGACAAATGCGTCACGCAGATGCACACGCAGGCGCTCCGCGATGAAACCGATTAGCTCTCCGGTCGGGTTCGCGTAACCCGGACCTAGGCCGGTGTGGACATGCCGGAAGGCGTCAGCAAGCGGCAACTGCAATCGGTTCTCAAGAACGAGCCGGATCGTGCCTAGAGCGGCGCGGCGCAACGCGAACGGATCCCGCGACCCGGTGGGCTTTTCGCCGATCGCGAAAAAGGCGACGAGTGAATCGATCTTGTCTGCGAGCGCGGCCACGACACTATCTGGGGCAGTTGGGCAGGTATCATTCGGTCCCAGCGGTCTGTAGTGATCGGCAATCGCATCGGCGACCGGCGGATCTTCGCCGTCATGCAGCGCGTAATAGCGTCCAATAATCCCTTGCAGTTCGGGGAATTCGCCGACCATGTCAGTTGACAGGTCGGCCTTCGCGAGTTGCACCGCGCGGCGTGACCGAACGGCATCGGCGCCAGGCACGTGTTGTACCAGGAAGTCCGCGAGCCCCTCCATTCGCGCAACCTTGTCACGCAGGCTGCCGAGCTTAGCATGGAATACTCGCTGGGACAGCGCCTCGACCCGCGACGCCAGGGTCACTCGGCGGTCCTGGCAGCACCCGCTCATTGCCTGCGACTATAAGCTTGCCCCCATCGGCAGCAAGATTGTCCGCAACAAACAAAAATCGCCGAGCCGGTCTGTCATCGGGCTGGAGGCATGAAAAATACCTCTGGTGCGTCCGCATGGCTGTCGCCAGCACCTCGGGCGGCAGCATCATGAAATCGGCGTCGATCGAGCCGGCGAGCACGACCGGAAACTCGACCAAGCCGCTGACTTCTTCGAGCAACTGTGGATCGTCCTTGACCGTCAGCCCCTCCGCCTTGGCTAGCCGGTCGAGCCCGTCGGCAATGGTCTGGCCCCGTTTCACCGGGTCGAGCACGACATGCGCCTTTTTCAGCTTGGCCAGGTAATCACCGGCGTTGTCGACCGAAATCTTTCCTTTCGAGAGAAATCGGTGACCTTGCGTCATTCGGCCGACCGGCACATCGCCGAGCGGCA
>WNFR01001847.1_pt1 | contig 22089 bp, 12 predicted proteins | sample 5400221 | NCBI WGS metagenome assembly WNFR01 (sample SAMN13153357, study PRJNA577476) | soil metagenome | isolation source: 40 cm soil under Madrone tree | place: USA:California | collected 2016-06-14 | reverse complement strand
ACAAGGTTTCGATCCTTCTCACCACTGAAAAGCCAATCTACCAGCCTGGGCAAACGATACATGCACGCGCATTGGCGCTTGACCGCTCCGATCATGAGGCATCGGCCAACCATAAGCTGACTTTCGAAGTAGAAGATTCTCGCGGCAACAAAGTATTCAAGAAAGTGACGACGACCGACCAATACGGAGTTGCCTCGGCTGAATTTGGACTGGCCGATGAGGTCAACCTGGGTACATATCACCTGCGCGCTCTGATGGGCGACTCGGAGGCGCCCACGAATACGGCAGAGATCGCTCTCAATGTCGAGCGATACGTACTTCCAAAGTTCAAGGTGGCGGTGGAATTCGGAGAGAACGGCAAGAAGCGTAAGCGTGGCTATCAGCCTGGCGATCACGTTACCGGCACGGTCCGCTCGAACTACTTTTTTGGCAAGCCGGTCGACCGAGCGGAGATCAGCATCAAGGCGTCCGCGATGGATGTCGCGGTGGTTGAGGTGGCGTCCGCGCAAGGGAAGACGGACTCCGACGGTTCTTATCGCTTTGACCTCCACTTGCCGAAATACTTTGCCGGGCGGCCGCTCAGCCACGGCGCGGCTCGTGTGCTCATTGAGGCCACCGTGAAAGACTCCGCCGGTCATTCCGAGACTCGCGGCGAACCGATCACTGTCAGCGAGTCGCCATTGTTGATCACAGCGGTTCCGGAAGGCGGCACTCTGGTTCCGCATCTGGAGAACCAGGTGTTTGTCCTGGCTTCTTATCCCGACGGTACGCCCGCCAAAGCCGACCTCATTGTGCAGGCTGCCGGGAATCCCGATCAACATGTCGCTACCGATGACGGCGGCGTAGCTGTGACTCGCGTCAATCCGGGAACCGGCAGCGAAACCCTGGAGATTGAGGCTACCGATCAAGAAGGGAATCACTCTTCCAGCAAAGTTCAACTCGAGGCTCGCGCCGGCGAGGACCAGATATTGCTACGCACAGAGCGAGCTGTCTATCGCGCAGGGGATCGCATTCAACTGAAAGTATTTTCCACCAAGGCCCGCGGGGCGGCGTACGTGGACATCGTCAAGGAAGGACAGACCGTGCTGACGCGCGACGTGGAGTTCGAAAACGGCAGGGCGGAGCTTTCCCTTACTGCCACGCCGGAAATGGCGGGGACGGTGGATCTCAGTGCGTACCTCTTCGGAAGGAACGCACAGCCTGTTGGAGACCATCGGTTGATCTTCGTGCAACCGGCGGATGAGCTGAAAATTGAGACGGTGGCGGATGGCGCCGTCTATAAACCGGGCGGTGAAGCGCGAATCCGCTTCCGCGTGACCAACTCTCATGGCGAGGGTGTCCATGCCGCGCTCGGTCTGCAAGTGGTCGATGAGGCCGTGTTCGCGCTGGCGGAAAAGCAGCCGGGGTTCGCGAAGGTCTTCTTTTATCTCGAGCAGGAGGTGATGAAGCCGCGTTATGAAATCCACTCGATTGGCATGCCGGAAATCGTGGAGCCGGTTGAGAAGTCGCAACTCGAACAGCGCAATCGCGCAGCGCGAGCATTGTTTTCGGCGACGGAGATGGTGAACCCGAATAAATTTGAAACAGAATTTGGCAGGGACGTGCCCATGGCGAAGTATGCAGAATATGCGGGGCGCTATCGGACACATCTTCAGAAACGGGCGGATCAATTAGCCGCAGCGCTCAACCACGCTTACGTTGGAAATCCAACGTTGGGCGAACCGACTCGCATCTATGCAAAATTCGCAGAAGCAGGAGGGGCCGAATATCGCGATGCATGGGGCACAAAGCTTACGTTCGAGGCCGCGCGGTGGGATTCCACGAAGACCTACTATGCATTGCGCAGCGCCGGACCGGATCGGCTGTTCAACACGGGCGATGATATGCAGGCTGTTCTGCTGGTTCATCGCAGGAAGGTTTTTGGTCCTCCTTCGGAGCGCACTGCGATCGATCTCAACATTGAACACGATCGCGGACCGTTTAACGGTCGGGCTGAGATCGTGGGAACCGTCATTGATCCCTCGGGCGCGGTAGTTGCGGGAGCCAAAGTCGAATTGCGCGGAGTACCTGCTGGTGGTAAGGCGCGCAGCACCAATACCAATGCTGCTGGACAATTCAGTCTAGCGGGCGTGCCTGCCGGTGAGTACGTTGTTGAAGTGTCCATGGCTGGCTTCAGGATCGCTTCGCGGAGCCTCACGCTGGTGGCGCGTGACCGCGCAGTGCTCTCCGCGACTCTGGCGGTTGGGCAATCGTCCGAGGTGGTTGAAGTCAGCGCGGCAACCCCAACTGTCGAGACTCAATCCGCAATGCTTGGTCTCCCGGCCGCCGTCCCAGGTGGTGCGATGGGCGGCGTCAATGGGGCTCAGATCGAGAACCTGCCGCTCAATGGGCGGAATTTCGCGCAACTTGTAGTGATGGACAAGGGGATTCTCACGCGGGGCAAGAGCGATTACAAAGACGAGGAGAAGGGGGCCGGATCAGCTGCTCCGCACGTACGGTCGTATTTTCCCGAGGCGCTGTACATCAATCCCGAGATCATCACCGATAAGGACGGACGCGCCAGCATCGTGATTCCGATGGCCGATTCGATCACGACGTGGCGTATGGCGATGATTGCTTCCACCCAGCACGGTGCACTCGGCACATCGACTTCAAGTTTGAAAGTATTTCAGGATTTCTTTGTCGATCTTGACTTGCCGGTCACGCTCACGCAGGGCGACCGCGTTTCGCTGCCGGTAGCTATCTACAACTATTCGGATTCGACCGGAGCCGTGGACTTGCATCTTGAAGAAGATAGCTGGTTCTCGCTGGTCGATGACGTCGGCGAAAAATCCGTCACAGTAGAATCGTCGCGCGTTGGAAGTTCGCAGTTCACGCTCGAAGCCAATCGCATTGGGAAGTTCAAGCTCACGCTCACGGCTCGCATGAAAGGCGGAGCTAGTCGCGCCGACATCGTGGTTCGGGAGATTGAAGTTATTCCGAACGGTCGTGAAGCGAATCTGGTGTTCAACGGACGTCTCGAAAATACAGTTCAGCATCAAGTCGATTTCCCGCCAAACGCCGTTCCTGAGGCGAGCAAGATCTTTGTCCGGCTCTATCCCGGGCCGCTGAGCCAGGTTGTTGAAGGCATGGACGCCATTCTGAGCATGCCGGGTGGCTGCTTTGAGCAGACATCATCGAGCACCTATCCCAATGTGCTTGCGCTTGATTACATGAAGCGCACCAAGAAACTGACTCCCGAGGTGCACGCCAAGGCTGAAGGTTACATCGCTAATGGCTATCAGCGGCTCCTGACTTTCGAAGTGCCGGGTGGCGGATTCTCGTGGTTCGGCAGCGCTCCGGCGAACAAGATTCTCACCTCGTATGGACTAATGGAGTTCTCCGACATGTCGAAGGTCTACGACGTAGATCCGAGGCTTATTCAGCGCACGCAGCAGTGGCTTGCCGGACAGCAGCAGTCCGATGGAAGCTGGAAGCCCGACACGTCATTTATCAATGAAGGCGCGACCAATCGCTATAACACCGACGTATTGCGGATCACGGCGTACATCGCGTGGTCGCTCGATAACACGGGCTACCAGGGAAGTGCGGTCGAACAAGCCAAGAAATTCGTCGAAAATCATATGAGCGCGAAAATGGACACTTACACTCTGGCCGTTGTGGCCAACTTCGCGACCGACTATGGAAGAGATCGGGACTTTAGGCGGCAGTCGATTCAACTTTTGCTCGACGCACGCACAGAAAAAGATGAACAGGTCTGGTGGAACTCCGACGAGACCGGAGTCTATGCCACTGGGCAGAGCGCCAGCGTGGAAACCACAGGACTAGCGGTGCAAGCTCTCCTCAAGTCGGGTGAGGTGGCAGGCGTGGCGCGCAAAGCCATGAGTTACATCGCGTCTAAGAAAGATGCTTCGGGTACATGGGGCACCACACAAGCGACGATCATGGCTCTGCGCGCACTCCTGCTTGCAACCGAAAAGGGCGCGGCGGACGTTCGCGGCACACTGCTCGTCTTTCTCAACGGTAATCCCGCTGAAAAACTCGTCCTGACGCCCGAGAACAATGATTTGCTCCATCAATTCGTGTTTAAAAGCATCGATTCGCAGAGTGCCAACACAATCGAAATCCAGTTCGAGGGGAAGGGCGGCCTTGCATATCAGGTCGTGGGGAGCTACTTCTTGCCGTGGGATCAGAAGCCGCCGAGAGAACCGCTCTCCATCGATGTCGCCTACGACCGCACGCACCTGGCGCAGGACGACATCGCCACGGCGAGCGCGACGGTAAAGAACAACATGAACAAGACTGCCAACATGGTGATGGTGGATCTAGGCATCCCGCCCGGCTTTGACCTGCTCAGCGAAGACTTGCAGGCCTATCAGGACAAGAGCACCGGCCTGAAGAGTGGCCACTTATCGAAATTCAACCAGACGGCGACGCAGGCGATTCTCTACTTCGATTCGTTTGCCGCGGGCGACACGGTCACGCTGAAATTCCGTTTACGAGCCAAGTATCCAATCCGTGCGCGGACATTCAAGTCGAGAGTCTATGAGTATTACGATCCAGAAGTGAGCTCGGTCGCACGGCCCGTGCAACTGGAGGTACGTAAGCGCTAGCTCACTCAGCGGAATCGCGCGGTGTCGCGGATTTGGCGGGCGGCGGCTTCGAGAAAATCATCCAGCGATTGAGTTGGATCACGCTGCAAGCCCGTTTTTTCGACGATTCGAGTGGCAATTTGGTAGGCGACCTGATCGCGAAGTACCGGATCCATCTCGGCTCGGCGGCCCAGATAGGTCTCGATCAGTACGAGTTCTTCGGACGCAACCTGCGCCAGTTTAGGATTAGTGCCGGCGTATTCGGTGACCGTGTTCCAATCCGGTTTGACCTCCCCCGTGCGCTTATCGTGCACCACGACCGTCCCGGCCACATAGTCGCCTACGCGGCGATTCTGGTTGTTCAAAATCATGCAAACGATCCCTACGCCGTACATGCCAGGCAGTCCGTCGATCACCCGAAGCAAATTGCGCCCGATCGCCTCGTAGACATTGATCGGCCGGCCCGACGCATGGATCACTCTGATTTTCGCCACTCGCTTGCCCGGTGTCTGACCCTTCCAGATAATCTCGAAGAAGGCAAAGTATCCCCAGTACACACAAAAAACGAAGAGGATCGCGATGGCTGGTGCCCAGCTCACGGGAATCCATCGGAAATAGCGGTACATTCCCACTGCCCCGGCGATTCCCGCTGCGAACGCTAATGCGAAGAATCCGATGATGTAAAGTACCACTTGAATTAAAGTATCGATTGCCAGGCCAAGGAATCGGCTACCGATTCCGGCCAGGGGTAACTCCAGGGCAATTTGCTCGGGAGTATCAATCTGTAATTGGTCGTCGGACAGCACTCATGATCTCCACTCGTTGGTTGGAAAAACGTAAGCCGCACTGGAGCAGTCTGGAAGCGCTCCTCGATCGCGCCACTAACAAGGGATTCAAATCCCTTTCACGCTACGAATTACAGGAACTGGGTCTCTTGTACCGCCAGATCGCCGCCGATCTGGCCGCGCTTCGCCAGGACCGCGGGTCCGCGCATTTTGCCCGCTATCTGAATCAGTTACTGGCGCGCGCCCACAATACCATTTATTCCGCTCACAGAGCGAGTCCGTCTGCGGTCGTTGAGTACTTCCGGTTCGCCTACCCGCGAATATTTCGTCAGAATCTCAGTTACTGTCTCGCCGCCTTTTTCATCTTCCTTGGGTCGGCCATCGTCGGAACGGCGTTGACCTACCAAGATCCGGATTTCAAAGTGAAGATATTGGGGCCGCAGATGGTGGAAACAATCGACCGTCATGAGATGTGGACGCATTCCATCGTGGGAATCAAGCCGGTCGCGTCCAGCAGGATCATGACCAACAATATCGGGGTGGCCTTCACGAGTTTTGCTGCGGGCATTACCGGTGGTATCGGCACAATCTACATGATGATCTTCAATGGACTCCTGATCGGAGTCATCGGAACCGCGTGCTGGTCATCGGGGATGAGCCTGCAGTTGTGGAGTTTTGTTGCGCCGCACGGTGTCCTCGAATTACCCGCCATCTTTATTTCGGGCGGGGCCGGATTGCGCCTCGCCTATGGATTGCTCTTCCCAGGCTTTCTGCCCAGAGGCGAATCGGTGGCTCGTGCCGGAACCGAAGCCGTCAAACTATTGCTTGGGACTATCCCCATCCTGGTAATCGCCGGAGTGATCGAAGCTTTTGTTTCTCCGACAGGCCTGGCACTTTCCTTGAAATTCGGCATGGCTGCTGCACTCTTTGTACTGCTCCTGTCCTATCTGTTCTGGAAACCGGTGCCGCCTGCTAAAGCTGACTTCGTTGCTTGATCTCAAGATATGAATTCACCACAGCGGTCGAGAGTTTGCCCGAACTGGTTTCCATCGCCAGGCCGCCACGCTCGCGCAGCCGGGCCAGCAATAATTCACGCCGATGAACAACTTCCTGAGCGGCGGCAATTTGATACATCTGGTCGACATTTTCTGGCCTTTGTCCCGCAAGTTCATTTAGGTCAGGCTGGCCGATAACAACAAATAACACCAGGTGGCGAGGCATGAGTCGCGATGCGGCCTCGATCACTTCTGGAGTCATCGCCGTTTCTGCCAGATCGGTGATCCAAACCACCAGGCTGCGCCGCTTCTGATCGTTGAGTAGCCGACTCGCAGCCTGCAGGTGATCGCCTTCCAATTGGTCTTCCTGGACCAGCGCCAGCTGGGACATCATCTGCATCAGGTGTGCGCTGCCGCGTGCCGCCGGAACGCGGTGCCGGATCCCGCGGCCGTACGCCAACAACCCGACGCGGTCTCCGGAATACAAAGCGATCTGGGTTAGGGTCAACGCCGCATTGACGGCATAATCGAGCTTGCTCAGTCCTGCGACCCGGGTGCGCATGAGCCGGCCGGAATCGAGCAGTATCCAGATAGATTGGCTTTTTTCAATTTCGTAAAGACGAGTCACTAACTTTCCGCGTCGTGCGCTCGCCGTCCAGCAAATATCGCGAAACTCATCTCCCTCGCGATATTCGCGGAGACTCTCGAACGCTCGTCCGGCGCCGCGGAAGCGCGTGTAACGTTTTTCGAGTTCGATTTGCCGGCTGCGTATCAGATAGACCGAGTGACGTTTGGCCTCATCGAGGTTCGGATACGTAGTGACCGTTTGGGTCAGCGGCACTTTCGCCCAACGTTCCGCGATTCGCATCGGACTCTGATAACGAACGTACACTTCGCCGACATTGGCCTTCCCACGCGTCGTAGGCTGGATCGAGTATTGTGCTTCTGCGTCATTACGTGGGCGAGCGCTAACCTCAACCTGTGCCGGCTCAAATCGCAACCCATGCGGCAGGTCATCGAAAAGCTTCGCATGTACGGTGGAATTCGATCCGTTGATCAGCGTCAGCCGGACCTTGGATTCCACTGATAGAGCCGATGGAGAAAGCCACGACCGGCGGACTTTCAGTTGTCCAGGCCGCGGCAGCCTGTTCAGGTCCACCAGCCAGGCAACAAATACGAGTGCATCCCATGCGAACATGGTGAAAACAAAACGACTGTCCGCAAATGCCGGGACCAGCCAAACCAGGCCGATCAGCAGAAGCAAGAAAAAACGTTTCGCAAATGCGACTCCGACTCGCTTGAAAGCATGGGCCTGACCCTCGATGGATGAAGGAATCAATTCCCCTGAGTGGCCCGGACGTGGTTTGTCGGTGGTCGCTTCCGAAGAGTGTCCAGTGCCAACATCTCTGTCTTCAAAATGGGCAGCGACAGTGCTCATCGGGGGACCTCGACGGATCGGAGTACGTCTTGCAGAACCTGGTCCGGCGTGATGCCTTCGAGGTCGGCTTCAGGCTTCAGCACGATGCGGTGGCGAAGGACCGGTAACACGGCTTGCTTCACGTCATCGGGAAGAATGTAGTCGCGGCCGTCTAGAGCCGCAATCGCTTTGGAAAACACCATCAGACTCACGGCCGCTCTCGGACTCGCTCCGAGAGAAAGTGCCGGCCATGTGCGTGTACGCCGCACTACCTGCACGAGATAAGTGAACAGCGACTCCTGAACCTTGACTGTCTTCACCTCCAGCCGCGCTTGCTTAAGCAACTCGGGCTCAATCGGACTGAGGGCCGCACTGTTCAGGTCATGGGAATCAAATCCATTCTGGACGTTCGTAAGCAGTTGAACTTCTTCGCCCGCTTCCGGATAGAGCACACGAATCTTCACCAGAAAGCGATCGAGTTGCGCTTCTGGCAGTGGATACGTGCCCTCGAAATCAACAGGGTTCTGCGTCGCAAATACTGTGAAGAACGGAGAGAGATCGTGGCGCGTACCGTCAATCGTGACCTGGCGCTCCTCCATGCACTCAAGAAGCGCGGCCTGGGTCCGCGGGGGCATGCGGTTGACTTCATCCACTAGCAGCAGGTGAGTGAAGACCGGCCCGGGATGAAGCTGAAAAGTGCTGTCCGCGATGTTGAGCACGTTAGTGCCGATGATGTCGGCGGGCATCAGATCCGAAGTGCATTGCACGCGCTGAAAGTCGAGCCGCAGAAGATGCGAGAGGGTCTTGACTGCAAGTGTTTTGGCGATTCCGGGCACGCCTTCCAACAAAGCATGACCCTGGCAAAGCAAAGCGATCAGGCACTGCGTCTTGAGCTCTTCCTGGCCAACCACGACCTTGCTGATTTCATTCCGGAAATGCTGCACCAGCTGCGGAACGGCTTCCATTAATTCCTCTCCTTGCCAGGCTTGGAAAACAATTTCAACTTGGACGCGTAATCGTCCAGAGACCTTACCAACCGCAGAGCGGCACGCGGCTTCAGCGTGTTGTCGTAGACAGCGGACTCGCACTCGCGAAGAGTTGCGCTGAAATTCGCGTCCTGAAAATTCCAGCGCTCGCCCACGGCTCGTTCTAGTTCCTCGATCGGAGCGTTACTGGTCATTCCCAGACGTCGAGTCAGCCAGTAGCGAAAGCGGTGATAACTGATGTCGACCACCACCGTCGCCGCATTGGCCTGTTTATACAGAGCACCCAGGGTTCTCACAAACTCCAGGGGCGAAAGCCGGCTTTCCCCGGCCGGAATGCTGATCGGTCCGCTCCGCCTCGAATACGTCAGAAGGATGGCTATTGCAAACAATGCGAACTGCAGAAAGATCCATTTCACCGGCGAGCTCTTAATCGAAGCAGTGAGCGAGCGCCGATGCCCATGAAAATATTCGTCCCACAGAATTCGGGTTTTCGGTTCGCCAATGCAGGCCAGAAAAAACTCGAGGTTGCCGGACTCTTTTAGCCCGGCGTTGGTGAGTGGGGTCGCAGACGCCCACCAGATAACTTCTCCCTTTCCAAATTTGTATTTCACCACTAGTCGTTTGCCGTCGTCCCCATACAGTGGCAAAGCAAACGACTCAGGTTTCCAGTACGCCTGCGGAGCAAGGGTAATCTGCGGCGCGGCATGCGTGATGACAGAGGGCGACAGCGCGCTTACCTTCTTCCACGTGATCCCTGACAAAGGATCTGGCACAATTCCATTCTCAGGAAGGAAGTACCCCACAAAAGGCCCGGTAGCAATGATGTGTCCGCCGTTTTCCACGAATTGGCGGAGTCGGTTGCGTTCGTCAGTCTTGGGGGCGTCCGACGGTTCTGCAAGAATTAGCGTTGCGTTCGTCGCTTCCGGCAGTTCGTTCGGAGACTGCTCCCATCGTTCCACCGTGTACGCCGAAGCTTTCAGAAACAGATAAGCAGCTTTGGCGCCACCGGAACTTACGGAATACGTCGTAGGAATTTCATCTGTGTTAGCTGGCGCCTTGGTAAGAATTAGAGCCGCTGTCACCAGGAACAAAAATAGTCCGCCGGCAATCAGGAACAACTTTCGGTCGCCCGCGCTCAATTGGATTGGCAACCAAGTTTCTCCAGGTGGGTTATTGTTTCGGAAAACGCCTTCGCGTCGGCCTCCTGCGTGCCATACCAAACTAATTCGAAAGTTCGCGTGAGAGCGCCCAGCGTCTTGCGATGGTCGCTGGCGGTGGGCAACAATCGCAAGTATTCGCGCGGCGTGCGAGCTGTGTCGGGCCGCCACAACTCCTCCGCTTCAAGGAAAGAAATTCCGCACCAGTACGCGAGATGGATTGCATCACGCCAGTTTCCGCTGTCTGCCGCCAGCCGGGCCTCGTTCATCCAGAGCTTCCATCCCTTGCTGGAGACTGGCGGAGCGTGCGAGCCGATCGTCTCCAGACCGGCATTATTCCGGATTGTCCGATACATCCAGTACGCCACAGCCAGGAGCGCCAACGCCATTAGTCCGTAAACCACTACATTGCCGATGGTGGGAATCGCCGACGACCGAAAAACCCGGCTCAGCAATCCGATCAAGGCTTGTAGCGCTCGTTGCTTAAGCCGGTCGAACCATGTCGGTCCGTGGATATCCTGGAATTCCCGACCGGCGAGAATAGCGTTCAGGAGTTCTCGTTTCTGGGAAACGTTCGCCGGGGAGTCCTGAAACGAGGCCGCTTCTGAACGCAGGATTTGCAGCCGTGCCAGAATGCGATCCTGAAGGTCGTGGTTTGGATCTTTTTGGTACTCATTCAGGTCAAGTCGTAGCCATTCGGAGCGCACCTCGAATGTTTGTTGCGCGCCCTGGACGCGCCACACGGGAGGAATGCTACTCAGCAGGGCCGGCACTTCTTCGGCAGTTGCCAACTGCTTGACAGCGGAATCCAGACGGTCGAGCTCGGCAACGTAATCGGAGACCGTATGCGCGTCTGGCTGCGGTGGCGCAGGCTCCGTCCGGGCAAGGCAAGCGGTGCACACGAAGAGTGCCCACAAAACGAACAGGCCACGCCGGCGCATTGGCCGCCTATACCGCGGCCGGCGCCGCCGTACCGCCTTGCGCAGCATCGAGCGTGGACATCATCAGTTGAAGGTCGAAAGCCTCTTTCTTCACTCTCTGATCGTAATAAACCAGTGACAGTGCAATCGTGAGCAATGGACCCACCAGGCATTGACTAAGGAAGGTGCCTACTGGGATCGCGATTTGACTCCAGACTGGCAGGGCAGTCATCGGTCGCTGGCCTTGGGCGAATATGCCGATCGCCGCGAGAATTGGTATTTCCCAGAGCATATAGACGATGTAGGTCAGAATCACAAACAGGAAATAGACCATGAAGATCCGTCCGCGGCTGCCCTTGGTCAATTCCGCACTGCGTGAGGTTGCGTCACGTAGTCCTTTGTCTTCCAATACAGCCACAGGAATCGTCAGCGCCCACATCAGCGCCAGAATAATTCCCGGAACGATCAGGAAGATGAAGCCAATCCCGACGCCAATTCCCACGCCGATCATGATCAGCGCAAGGTACAGAATTCTCCCTTTCACTCCCGCGAAGCTCTCGGAAATGCTGGTGTTCTGTCCGAGGTGAACTCTGGAAACAGCCAGGACAGTGGCGCCCTGCGAGGCAGCAACCGCACCCAGGTACACCACAATGCTGATCAACGACCAGACAATCGTCGTTACCGCGAAGGTGATCGTAGACTTTCCGGAACGAACCGCTACTCCGATGAGCTGGAAGGCCAGCACCGCAAGATGTGGCAAGGCGACGATTCCGACGAACAGTGCAAAGTGTTTTCGGTACAGGAAGAAGGTCCGGTCGAGCAACTCGCCTAGACTCATGGGGCGCAACGAAGTGGTCATAGGTCCTCCGCTCCTCGCGTAACTGCAAATCGGGAGGAGGATAACACAGACTCTGCGGTTTTTTGTTGATTACGTCTAAATGTTTATGGCGTTGATACCCGAGACTACCGCGCGCTATTTCGTAGAATTATTCCATTCCTGTTCGCCTCTACGAAGTAAGGGTTCGCGATCTTCAGGCAGGATCCAGCGCTCCTTGATCAGAGCGTCTAACGCGGCTGAATACCGACTCATGTATTCCTCTCGACCTGAATAACGTTCCGCGATGGATTCGCGCGGATCGCCGATCTTCCGGCGTTCGTCGGCAGTCTTGGGAAAGGGAATGTAGGACCCCTCAAAGGAAACACGCTGATCGGGCGCGCCAATCGACAGGTCGCGGAAATTCCAACCAGTGTAGGTGGCCAACGGAACTGTGATCTCCGGCAAGCGCACGCCGTCCAATTCGTTTCCATCATTATCGACTTGAGGCACAAGCACAGGAAATGACTGACGTACTTTCGGCGGTTGTACACTCAGAATTCCATTCTGCCATTTCGGACCGAAGTCGAGACGATAGGCCGAATTGGCTTCGTGTGGTCGACTAACGCCTGGCAGCTTGGGAAATGCATAGCCTCGCAGCGCCACAAGCGTCCCATTCGCAACCTTGGGATAGTTGCTTACAGGCGGGAGCGTATTGCTGCGCACCCAGGCGTCCATGTTAGCGATCATGGATCGCCAGAAATATTTCACTGGAAGAGGCGACTGCGGCTCCTGCCCCAGCAGGTCGCCGGTGCCCTTTTCTGGAGGAAATGGACCGGAAAAATGTTGCAGACCAGTCAAGTGATAGACGCGGACACCGTCCGAGAGGGAAGCATCCTTCTTCCCATCGGGGGTTATGTGAATCAAAGCAGCCGCACGTCCCCAATATTCGTATGATGTGTTCGAGAAAAAAATCTTTGGTACGACCTTTTCAGCCACGGCGCGGTCGAGCAACCCTTCCTCTTCCCCCGTGAAAGGATCTTTCTCGGGTTGATCGGTAAACGGAAAAATGTCAGTCGGAAAGAACGCCGCCGAAGTGGGCTGCGCATCGCGCGATGGTTGAGCGAAACGGTAGTTGAAGCTGCCGCGTCCCGCTCCTGCAACATGGGCGAGGACTCCATCGAGCGCAATTCGTCCGTCCTCGTCCGCATTGAATCCTTGATAGAGAAAGTCACGAAGGAATCGCCCATTTTGCGAAATGCCCTCGCCGTACACCCGCACCGATCGAGTTATTGCGTCAGGGGCGTGCTTGGAATAAGACGCAAAATCGCGTATGGCAGCGAAGCCAAGGCCCGCCACCATTGGGTCCGCGACCACATAGACATATTCGTAAATCTTGCCGGCCTGAAAACCATTTTGCAGATGAATATAGCGATCGCTTTGAACGAGTTTGCCATCCACAGTGTGGGCGAATTGCCAGTCAGTACGCGGAATGACGACTCGTTGATCGTCGCGCGAGTTCCGCACGGTCAACATGTTTCTGGGATCGGCTGGTGCAGCCACCGGATATTCAGTCCCGCCGATATTTCCAATGATGAGATGCCCCAGCGGAATCTCTGGCATCTCTTTTGCAGGCATCACATCTCCCCGCAGTAATCCTGTGATCGTCTTTCCGTTTTCCTTTGCAACCGGAGCATACAGACGAAGAGCATCTTTGCCATCCGCGTCCCATTGCCACCCAAGGCTCACGATGGTAAAGCCGTTGCGAAGTAACCAGGCATCGCCGGCATTCTTATCAAGATCGAAGTCCCCACCATCGACCAGGGCGACGATGCGTGCCCGACCGCGATTAGGAACTTCCAGGAGCAGGGAACCATTGCCCTTCCAAGGACCCTTTGGACGGAAGGCTATGAAATCGGAACTGAACTCGACTTCACCATTCTTCAGGTTCACCGCGTTATTCAGATCGACGATGCGCCGATTGTGCGGACTGGAGACCGCGACCGAAAAATAGATGTGTCCCAGTATGCGCTCATAAGATCCTGCGTCACCGAATTTCTGTCCTTGCAAGACATCGGTGCGAGAACTGATCTCGACACGGGTAACGCGCGCCTCGAGATGCGCGGAAAACAGAGTCAGAGTAAGCAATAACGAGCAAAAGGCCAGTCGCATGCGCGAAAGCATAGCATGGCTCCTTGAGCGTTTCTGGCCAGCTTGCGACACAAATTTAACCGTATTTTTCGGAAGTGATCCCACTCCGAATGGCATCTATAGATGGCATGAAAGCTCCTTGCGATGAAGCCAGAATGCGATCAGCTGTTGACGAGAACTCATGCGGAGCAGCGGCAAGAGTCTGGATTCTCACCGCTACCATTCTCGGATCCAGCATGGCATTCATCGACAGCACGGTCGTCAATGTGGCTCTGCCTGCAATCCAATCCAGCTTTCATGCAACTGTGGTTGATGTGCAATGGGTGGTCGAATCTTACGGATTATTTCTAAGCGCCCTGATATTGGTAGGTGGTTCGCTTGGCGATTTGTTTGGACGCCGCCGGATTTTCCTTATCGGTGTAGCGATTTTTGCCGCGGCCTCCCTGGGTTGTGGAGCAGCGGCGAGTATCGATCAGTTAATCATTGCCAGAAGTGTTCAAGGCGTCGGCGCTGCACTACTCGTGCCCGGAAGCCTCGCGATTATCAGCACATCTTTTGACGAGAAGAGTCGTGGCCAGGCGATAGGAACGTGGTCTGGCTTTACAGCGATCACCACCGCAGTCGGCCCTGTTCTCGGCGGATGGGTGGTGGAGCATGCTTCCTGGCGCTGGGCGTTCCTGATCAATCTCCCGCTTGCGGTGGCCGTGATCATGATCTCGCTCTGGCGAATTCCGGAAAGTCGCAGCGCGACGAGCGGCCGCATCGATTGGCTGGGAGCCCTTCTTGCGACCGTCGGGCTCGGCGGTGTGGTTAACGGTTTCCTCGAATCGGTCAATCTTGGTTGGACGAATCCCTTGGTTGCTGGAAGCTTGGTCGTTGGCTTCGGTTGTCTGATTGCGCTGGTGTTCGTCGAACGCCGCGGCACGTCGCCGATGGTACCGCTCAGTCTTTTCAAGTCCAGAAGCTTCAGTGCCACGAACTTGCTGACGCTCTTTCTATACGCTGCGATCGGAATCTTTTTTTTCTTGTTCCCATTGAACCTGATTCAGGTCCAGGGATACTCCGCAACTGCAGCGGGCGCTGCGATCCTGCCGTTGATTCTCCTGATGTTCCTTCTTTCCCGATGGGCCGGCGGACTCGTGGCGCGCTACGGTGCAAGAGGTCCGCTGATCATTGGACCTCTTATAGCTTCGATTGGCTTCGTTCTGTTCGCCGGGTCTTCCGTTGGAGGCAGCTACTGGAGAACATTTTTCCCGGCAGTGGTTGTTCTAGGCTTCGGCATGACCGTCACCGTAGCCCCTCTCACCACTGTCGTGATGGGCTCCGTCGATCAAGATCGCGCCGGCACCGCCTCCGGAATCAACAACGCAGTTGCGCGAGTCGCAGGTGTTCTGGCGATTGCTGCCCTTGGGATTGTGATGGTAGACGCCTTCGGTTCTCGCCTGAATCACGTTCTACATCGCCTCTCGCTGCCGCCCGACATTTTGCACGCCGTTCAATCGGAAGAGAGGAAGCTCGCTGGCATGCAGGTTCCCGACGGCCTCGATCCAGCTACGGCAGCCGCCATTAGAGAGACGATTCGCGGGGCATTTGTATTTGGATTTCGCATCGTCATGTTGATTTGCGCCGGATTGTCCGTCGCAAGTGCCGCGGTCGCGCAGCGGATGCTTCCGAACAAAACTTAGATTTTCCATGACTCCCTCGCAAGCCCTGATGCATCGAATGGGTCAATGTAGTTGAAGGCGCATTACACCGAGCTACTTTGCCGGGAAAGTTGGCGCTGACGCGCAAAGATCCGTTATCGCGCAGCTTGCTGTACTGGTAGTGTCTTGCGGACGTACAATTCTCAGCCGAACAGAGTCAATCAACGGGGCTTGATCAGGGCATTTCTGTTTGTTCACGCAGTTCACGAAGAGCAATTCCAACCGAGGAGAGAATTTTATGCCAACGATTACCGCAAAAGACGGTGCACAGATCTTCTACAAGGATTGGGGATCGGGCCAGCCCATCGTGTTCAGTCACGGTTGGCCGCTTAGCGCGGACGACTGGGATACGCAGATGCTGTTCTTCGGCGAGCGTGGCTTTCGAGTGATTGCGCATGATCGCCGTGGACACGGCCGTTCCACCCAGACCTGGGACGGAAACGAGATGGACACTTACGCCGACGATCTTGCGGCGCTCACCGAAATGCTTGACCTGAAGAATACAATCCATGTCGGCCACTCCACCGGTGGTGGCGAAGTTGCACGTTACATTGGACGGCATGGTTCAAAGCGTGTTGCCATGGCAGTGCTGATCAGCGCGGTGCCGCCGCTGATGGTCAAGACGGACAAGAATCCTGCCGGCGCGCCGATCGAAGTCTTCGACGACCTGCGTGCTCAATATGTGAAAAATCGGGCACAGTTTTATAAGGACATCACCCTTCCGTTCTATGGCTACAACCGGCCGGGCGCCAAAATTTCCGAGGGCATCCGGGAAAAGTGGTGGCTCCAAGGCATGATGGGCGGGATGAAAGCGGGTTACGACTGCATCAAGGCGTTCTCCGAAACGGATTTCACCGAGGATCTTAAGAAGTTCGATGTGCCAACCCTCATCCTGCACGGGGACGACGATCAGATTGTGCCGATCGGCGCGGCCGCTCTCCAGTCGGCAAAGCTAGTGAAGAATGCCACCTTGAAAGTGTATCCGGGCTTTCCGCACGGAATGCCTACGACGAATGCAGACCAGATCAATAACGACCTGCTTGCGTTTGTGCGACAGAGCAAGCAGGCAGCGGCATAAGTTCTATCCGGCCTTCGCTCTCACGCGAAGGCCGGAATCACTAACATCCAATGATCAAGCCCTCTTCCATGCCTTGCGACTTCTCGCGGAGCAGGCGGGAGTGAAATTAGGAGATGTCATGACAGCGCAGAAAATCCAACTGGTCGATCCGGCTGCTCCCACCGACAGCTCGACACGTCCTCCTCTGCCTCCCTTTACTCACGAAAAGGCCGTTCAAAAAGTTCGCATCGCAGAGGATGGATGGAATTCACGCGACCCCGAGAAAGTGGCGCTGGCTTACACGATCGATTCCCGCTGGCGGAACCGCGCTGAGTTCGTGAATGGAAGGCAAGAGATTATCGCATTCCTGAAACGCAAGTGGGGCAGGGAACTGGACTATCGCCTCATCAAAGAGCTTTGGGCCCACGACGAAAATCGCATTGCAGTGCGATTTGCTTATGAGAGCCACGATGACTCAGGGAATTGGTTCCGGTCTTATGGAAATGAAAACTGGGAGTTCGATGAGCACGGGCTCATGCGTCTGAGATTTGCTTGCATCAATGATCTTCCAATTAAAGAGTCGGATCGCAAATATCATTGGCCGCTGGGGCGCCGTCCAGATGGGCATCCGGGATTGAGCGATCTGGGGTTGTAGTGCGTAAGTTTCACACCGGGAATCTGAGCCGCTGCTGCAACCCAAGAAATCTTGGATTCGTACGAAGATGGTCAAGTTCCGGTTCCACTCTCATGAATACCAGCCCGTTCGAGCGATCCGCGAAAGCCTTTTCCAGCCAGTTCATGGCCTGCTCGTCGTCGCCTAGTCCCAAATAGACAATTGCAAAATAATAAGGTGAAACGTATTTAGTTTTTGCGTCGCGCTCCAGTTGCGCGAGCAGCTTTTCCGCTTCCGCTTTGTTTCCTGCTCGGGCATAAGCGTGCGCGAGAGCCGAAACCATAAGCGGTGTTCCATGCGACAACTCCACCGCCTTTTGTAACTCGGGAATGGCTAAGTCAAACGCAGCCTTTTGCTCATATGCCTGGCCAAGCACGAGATGCGGCAGCTCGTAAGATGGATCCATTTCGAGCGTGTTACGAAGCTGTGCTATCGCTCGATCATATTGTCTTGCGAGATAAAGCCGCCATCCCAGGCTGAAGTTAATACTGATGGATAAGGGATCAAGATCCCGAGCCCTATTGATCTGGTTGAAGCCATCTTGAAATCGTCCCATGGCCATTAGGAAGAGGGAATAGCGCTGGTATGCAGTCGCGTAACTCGGATTCAGCTGAATGGCGTGTTGAAAATCGTCCTCCGCTCCCGCCCAATCCCAATCGTAGTTAAACTTTAGAGTTGCAAGTGGCGTTTCCGCTTCGGCCAGCGTCGGATCGATTTCAAGCGCACGCCGCGCCGCTTCTCGAGCTTTAGGAGCGGCCTCGCTGACCGGCATCGATCCAAAGATCGTCGCACCGACAATCGAGTAGCAGTCCGAGAGGCCCGCATAGGCTAATGCATAGTGAGAATCCTGCGCTGTGGCTTGGCTGAAATAGGCGATCGCCTTGTTGAGATTCTCATCTGTTCTTTTATTCCAATAGAAGCGACCCTTCAGATAATTCTCGTACGCCTCCGGGGCGATAGCAGGATTGCGCGCCAACCGTTCGCGGTCCTGAGGCGAAAGGTTGATTCGAATTTCATTGACGATTGCCGAAGAGACTCTGTTCTGAAGAGCCAGCACGTCGCCGATCTGGCTCTCGTAAGTGTCGGCCCACAGGTGATGATCCGTCGAGACCTGCACCAACTCCGCAGTGATTCTCACGCGCTGGTCCACCCGCAAGACGGTCCCTTCAACTACAGCGTCCACGTGGAGTTCCTTAGCAATCTCGGATAGCGGCTTGCGAGTGTGCTTATAGGCCATCGCGGTAGAACGGGAGATGACACGCAGGGAACGGATTTTGGCCAGGTTCGCGATCAGTTCGTCGGTCATTCCATCGGCAAAGTAATCTTGTTCCTGATCGCCCGAAAGATTTTCGAGCGGAAGCACGACCAGGGAAGTGGTCTGTTTGCCCGCCACGCCACTATTTGAATTCCGGGTCGCGAAATAACGCACTGCGACCACACCAGCGACCAAGGTCAGCACTAGTCCGGCGATGCCGGTAGCGATGCGCCGCCGCGTGAAGAGCAGGGACTTGCCCGCCGGCGGAGCAGTAGCTGATTCACCGAGGGCCGCCGGAGCGACAGCGGCGGGCTGGTTCGCCGCCGGTCCGCGCATTGCCATGGGTGGCGGAGCAAGGAATTCGTCCACATGCGCGATGAAGCGGTAGCCTCGCCGGGGAATCGTCTCCACAAATCGCGGGTTGTCTGAGGAATCCCCCAGCACCTCCCGCAGACGCATCACCGCATTATTTAGTCCGTGATCGAAGTCGACGAAGGTATCGGTTTGCCAGAGCCGGTTGCGCAACTCATCGCGAGTGATGATCTCGCCGGGGCGTTCCAGCAGCATTGCGAGGATCTGAAAAGGCTGCTCGGGAAGCTTTAGGCGAAGTCCATTCTTGCGGAGTTCCAGGGCATTCAGGTCTACCTCGAAGATCCCAAAACGTACGATCCTCGCCGAAGTTGCGGGGGTACCCATTATTTACTCAAGCCCGGTGGAGTATATCGCCCCTAGCAGGTCAAGGTCAAAATAAGAGATCAGCCCCTAACTCTTTTGTTTGCAGATGCAAATACGAGGATACGGAAATGTTGCGGATTGGATGCATCGCGGATTGCTCTGTCGCCCGCGCATTGTGCAGATTCGCTGAGCAAATTGCCAAGTCACGCCCGAAAAAATGACGCTCTGATCAAATCAATCCGATATCCGAGCCGCGATGCTCGAGAGAACGAGGGAAGCAATGAGAGTCCACAGCCGGAAACAAACAGCGCACCTTGTTGTGATCCTGACTATCTCAGCAATCGTTTTGCATCTGGCATGGCCTCAGCCCGCTCGGGCTCAAGCTGTCGGAGCGACCTTGTCCGGCGTTGTAACGGACTCCTCAGGAGCCGCCATCTCGAATGCCGCCGTGTCGATCAAGAACCAGGGCACGGGCGAGGTACGCCAGCAAACTACTAACAGCGACGGTATCTATTCCGCTCCCAACCTGATCCCGGGGCCGTATGAGGTCAGTGTGACGGCGGCGGGGTTTAAGAAATTGGTCCAGGCCATCACCCTTACTGTGGGCGGGCAGCGGGAATTGAACCTGAGCCTCAAGCCAGGACAGACCACCGAAGTCGTGGAGGTCACGGACATACCACCCAATGTAGACACGACGACGTCGGCGGTGACATCGACGGTGGACTCAAAGACAGTTCGCGAACTCCCCCTGAACGGCCGCGATTGGACGACACTGGCGACGCTTGAGCCCGGTGTGGTCAGTGTCCCCAATCAGGCGACGACCTCCTTCAACGCGAACAAGGGAAACCGCGGTTTCGGAAATCAACTGGCGGATTCGGGACATCGGCCGAACGAAAATTCGTATCGCTTAAACGGAATCTCAATTAACGACTATTCCAATGCCGCTCCCGGTGGGTCGACTGGTCTCAATCTCGGCGTGGATGCCGTGCAGGAATTTTCGGTCATTACCACCGGCTACACCGCGGAGTATGGACGCACGTCAGGTGCGGTGATCAATGCGATTACGAGATCTGGAACCGATCAATTTCACGGAACTGGATTCTTCTTTGACCGCGATAAGGTGTTTGACGCACGTAACTTCTTCGACGGAACGACCATCCCTCCCTTTCGGCGCATTCAGTTTGGGGGATCGGGCGGTGGACCTATTATCAAAGGTAAAACTTTCATCTTCGCGAATTATGAAGGACTTCGACAAAGTCAGTCCTCATCCGGAACCATCAAGGTTCCGACTCAGGAGGCGCGTAGCGGATTGGTTTGCGTCCCGGATCCAAATAATTCCAATAATCCCTGCGCTTCGCTGAAACAGGTGACGGTGGATCCCGCGATTGTGCCATACCTCGCACTTTGGCCCTGTCCCGGCCCTTGCCAAAACGCAACCCTTACTGACGCATCAACTCTCAGTGTTGCCGTGCCGAACCACGCTAGCGAAAACTATTTCATTACCAGACTCGACCACAGGATTTCGACCGCAGACTCTTTGGCAGGCAGCTATACATTTGATTCCGGTCCCCAGTCACAATCTGATCCGCTAGGAAACACGGTGCATCAGGTCTTTTCGCGCAGGCAAACCGGCACTTTTGAGGAAACTCACATATTCAGTGCAGCCATGGTCAACACTTTTCGCGCTGGTCTGTCGCGGGTCATTGGGAAGATTAACGACCCTCTATCAGGTAACGCAGTCGCTACCGATGCCACTTTGGCGATTGCTCCCGGCGCAAAGGCCACTCCACAAATCCCGGTTCCCGGACTCACGACCGCATTTGGCCTAGGCGGCTTCAACCGGTTCGCTCACGCGTGGAATTCGCTGCAAGTTGCCGACGACGCTTTTCTCACACATGGCACCCATTCGATAAAATTTGGTTTTGCATTTGAGCGCATGCAGTACAACGTACTGGAGCGATTGAGTCCAAACGGACGCATGTCCACTTATGCATCATTAGAAGCATTCCTGCGCAACTTGCCCGACAAACTCAACGCCCTGGCGCCGGGCGGATCTCACGAGGTCGGCTTCCGCCAGAGTTTATTCGCCGGCTACTTGCAAGATGACTGGCGTTTGCGGCCCAACTTGACCGTAAACCTCGGCCTTCGCTATGAAATGACCACTCGTCCGACGGACGCGAATCGAGTTCCGGGGTATACAGTGAATGGCTACACGGTTGCAGCGGCCGGATTCCAGGAGATCATCAGCCTGTCGAATTGCACTCCAGGCACTACCGACTGTGGACCGGTCGGGGTCGACAGTCCTATTCTGAGCAACCCGACCACCAAAAACTTCGAACCGCGCGTTGGCATCGAGTGGGACCCTTTTCATAGCGGCAAGACGGTCGTGCGTGCAGGCGCCGGTATGTTTGATGTTCTGCCACTTGCTTACGTGTTTGGATTGAATACTTCAGCTACCGCCCCTTTCCAGATCATCGGCTCTCACAAGACAACTCTCGGAACCGGCACACCAGACCCCAACATCAGTTTTGACCCGACGAAAATCAGGAACCGGTATATCGATCCTCATCCGCACCGGGCCTATGTGGTGAACTGGAATTTTAATATCCAGCGCGAACTGCCGAGAAATTGGACTCTGCTCGTGGGTTATGTCGGCTCTCGCTCCGTCCACCTTTCTGCCGCTGCTGACGATATAAATCTTGTTCAGCCGGCCCTGATCAGCGGCGTAGGAGTCGTTTTTCCTTGTACCCCACCTGACCCGACCAGTAAGGACACCTGTGCCACTGTCACGACTGGGACGAGAGTCGACTCAAACTGGGGAGGAGGCGCCGGCATTCGCCCCGTGAAATTTGACGGCGCGTCGTCGTACAACGGTTTTCAATCGCAGGTTAAGCACAGATTGACTCAAG
>WNFR01005034.1_pt1 | contig 22091 bp, 21 predicted proteins | sample 5400221 | NCBI WGS metagenome assembly WNFR01 (sample SAMN13153357, study PRJNA577476) | soil metagenome | isolation source: 40 cm soil under Madrone tree | place: USA:California | collected 2016-06-14 | reverse complement strand
CTTCTTCAGCCACTTGGTGATGGTGCCTTCGAAAATACTTTCGCCCATCTGGGGCATTACGATGTCTACGGCCATGATCGCTCTCCTCTTCTCTCTAAAGTCTTAATACCGCGCCAATTCCTTCGCGGCGGCAAAAACTTTCTTCGCGTTGGGCAGAAAATATTCTTCCAGCGTCGGCGCGTAGGGTACCGGTGTATCCAGCGACGTCACGCGCATCAGTGGCCCGTCCAGATCGCCGAAGGCTTTCTCGCACAGAATCGCCGCAATTTCCCCCGCGATTCCGCCGGTCTTGGTGTCTTCATGCACGACCAGGCACTTGTTGGTCTTTTTCACCGAATTCAGAATCGTCTCTTCATCCAGCGGCAACAGGGTCCGCAAATCGATCACTTCCGCTTCGATGCCTTCTTGCGCCAGGGCTTCGGCAGCTTCGAGCGAAGTATGCATCATCGCCGCATAGGAAAGGATGGTCAGGTGTTTCCCTTCGCGGCGCACCACCGCTTTTCCGATGGGCACGGTGTAGTCCCCGGCGGGAACCTCGCCTTTGATGCGGCGGTAGAGAAACTTGTGTTCGAAAAAGAGCACGGGGTTATTATCGCGCACCGCGGCCTTCAGCAAGCCCTTGGCGTCGTAGGGCGTCGAGGGATAAATGACCTTCAGGCCCGGCGTGTGCACAAAATACATTTCCGGATTCGCGGAGTGGAATGGCCCGCCATGCACGCCGCCGCCAGACGGCCCGCGAATCACCATCGGTGCCGGCGCGTTCCACAGGTAATGTCCCTTGGCGACAAAGTTCGTAATCTGATTGAACGCGCAAACAATGAAGTCGATGAATTGCATTTCGCAAATGGGGCGCAAGCCGCAGTAGCTCATCCCGCAAGCGGCTCCGATAATGGCGCTTTCGCTGATGGGCGCGTCGATCACCCGCTCCCAACCGAAACGTTCCAGCAAGCCTTCGCTGGTCTTGAAGGCTCCGCCGTACACGCCGACGTCTTCCCCGATCAGCACGACGGCGGGGTCGCGCTCCATCTCCTCGAACATGGCCTGCTTGATGGCTTCGAGAAAAGTGATCGGCGTGCCATTCGAAGCGCCGCCATTCGTTGCGGCTCCGTTGGACTTGGCCATGGTTATCTCCGCGCCTTTCTCGAAGAGCTTGCAGCCCCGGCTTTCGCGGCTTTTTTCCCTCCACTTTTGACGGCGGCTTTGGCGCCTGGCTTCGAGCCATTTGCGGATTTCGCTTCGCCGGCAGAACTATGCGCGGCAGGCGGCGTGTCGCCAAAATGAATCGGCGCGTTCGCGCCCCCGGAGCCTTTGCCGGATCCGAATCCTGGAACCGTCCATACTGCCGTGACGCTCGATCTTGGCGGCGTCACTTCCGCTATCGGCCGCTCCCACTTCGCGCGGATTTTGTGGCAATCGTCGCCGGTGCAGTAGACGCCGGTCTCCGCAAACTCTGCCGGAGGCATCGGCGAATTCTCCGCAAAATCGCGCTCCGCGGCGAGCAGCGTGCTGATCTTCTCCTCGATCTCTCTCTTGCCCTTGGCATCGAGCAACTTTTCGCTGGCCAGAAATTTTTCGTAGAGATCGAGCGGGTCGCGCGCTTCCCAATACGCGCGCATCTCCTTGGGAACGTACTCCGCCGCGTCGTGTTGGGCGTGACCTTGGCGGCGGAAAGACTTGGCTTCAATCAGGATGGGTCCTTCGCCCGCTCGCGCGCGCTCCACGGCTTCTTTCGCCGTGGAATAAACCGCCACCACGTCATTGCCGTCCACGATGTAACTGTCGATCCCGTACGCTTTGGCGCGGTCCGCCAAATTTTCGAGCGGCACCTGCTTGCGCACCGGCGTTGAATACGCCCATAAATTATTTTCCAGAATCAAAACAAACGGCGCCTTCTGCGCGGCGGCAAAATTCAGTCCTTCGTGAAACACACCGGTGGAGCTGCCGCCGTCGCCAATCCAGGTCATCGTCACAATTTTTTGTCCCAGGTAGCGGCCCGCCATGGCCACGCCGGTCATCACCGGTATCAAATCGCCCAGCATGGAAATTGGCGAGACGATGTGCAAATCGTCCAAATCCCCGAAGTGGCTGGTGCCATCTTTGCCTTTGGTCGGCGAATCGTATTTCGCCATGTGCTGCATGAAAACGTCGCGCGGCCTTACGCCCTTCACCAGCAGCGCTCCGATGTTTCGAATCATCGGCGCGAGCCAGTCCTTTTTCTCCAACGCGTAAGCCGTGCCAACAGAAATCGCTTCCTGGCCCAAGCTGGAATAAAGCCCTCCGACAATTTTGTTCTGCCGGAACAGCTTCACCATCATGTCTTCGACGGCGCGGTTCAGCCGCATAAAGTAGTACAAATCCAGATACTGCTGCCGCGTCAATTCCTTCTTCATTCCCTGCTCCAGTTTCTATACGGAAACCGCAACCGCTTGTTCGGCGCGCTCCAGTTTTTCCAGCAGTTCTTTCTTCGACGCTTCCTTCATCTCCAGCCCGAGCAATTCTCCCAGATGCTTGGCGATGCGCGGCGCGACTTCCCCTTCTTCGACTTTGCGCCGTAGCAATTTCTCGAGCGAAGTTGCTTTGCGATCCGCAATCCCGCACGGCACGATCAAATCGAAATTCCGCAAATCCGTCGAAACGTTATACGCAAACCCGTGCGAAGTAATCCACCGGGTGAGGTGTACGCCGATGGCCGCCAGTTTTTCCTCGGTGTTGCCGGCGCGCACCCAAATTCCCGTTTTTCCGGCGACACGCTCCGCCGTAATCCCGAATTCCCCGGTCGCGCGAATCATCGCTTCTTCGAGCGTGCGCACGTACCACACGACATCACGCCGGATCGCGCCAAGATTCAGAATCGGATAGCCCACAATCTGTCCTGGCCCGTGATAGGTAATGTCTCCGCCGCGATCGCTGGTGTGAAATTCCACGCCTTTCTGCCGCAAAACGTGCTCCGAGGCCAGCAAATTCTCCCGTTTGCCGCTGCGGCCCAGCGTAATCACGTGCGGATGCTCGCAATACAGCAGCAGATCCTCGATAGCCTCGGCCTTGCGCGCCGCCACCACACGCTTTTGCAATGCGTACGCTTCCGCGTAGCCTATCAGCCCCAAATCAATCACTCGGCAAGGATTCACGGTTTTGCCTTTTGCAAAAAGGTGACTCGTAATTGGTGACTGGTCAAAAACAACACCGCAAAAATCCCATCCACCGCTTCCAGGCTCGGCTTCCCAGTCACTAGTCACCAGTCACTACACGTTGATCTGTAGCCCTCGTACACTTGCGAACGCATCGCCCATCGCTTCCCACACCGTGGGATGCGCATGCACCATGTTCATCATGTCGTCGATGGTGCCTTCGAGTTTCAACACCGTCGCCGCCTCCGCGAGAATCTCCGTTGCCAGCGGCCCGATGATATGAATCCCCAGCACCTCGCCATACTGTTCGTCGGAAACCACTTTGACGAACCCTCCATGATTTCCCAGAATCGTGGCCTTGCTATTTCCCACAAACGGAAACTTCCCGGTCTTCACATCGTAGCCCGCGTCGCGCGCCTGCTTTTCCGTCAATCCAATCGAGCCGATTTGCGGCTCGCAGTAGGTCGCATTGGGAATGCGCGTTTTCACGATCTGATGCGTCGGCTTTCCGGCGATGTGCGTTACCGCGATGATTCCTTCCATCATCGCCGCGTGCGCCAGTTGCGGCAGTCCGGCAACGATGTCACCAATCGCATACAGCCCTTTTTCGGCCGTCTCCATGTTATCGCCCACGTGGACAAATCCGCGCTCCACCTTGGCTTTCGATTTCTCCAGGCCGCAACCATCCGTCATGGCTTTGCGGCCCACGGCCAGCAACAGTTTCTCCGCCTGAAGCGTCTGCGCTTTCCCGTCCTTGTCCTTGAACGAAACCGTCACGCCCTTGGCGTCCTTTTTCACCGACTCCACCGCGCAACTGGTGAACACCTGGATGCCTTTTTTCTGAAACGCTTTAGTCAGCTCCGTGGAAATCTCTTCATCCTCCACCGGCACAACTCGCGGCAGCGCCTCCAGGATGGTCACCTGCGTCCCAAACGAATTGTAGATGGAGGCAAATTCCACGCCCACAGCACCGGCTCCAACTACAATCAAGGTTTTCGGAATCTCTGGCAGCTCGAGAATCGAACGGTTGGTAAGAATCGTTTTGTGGTCGGGTTCAATTCCCGGGAGCGATTTCGCTTCGGACCCGCTCACCATCAGGATGTTGGAAGCTTCAATCTGCGTTTTCTTTCCGTCTTTCTCGACGCTCACGCGGCCAGGGCCTTCGTATCTTCCCCAGCCCTGCACCCATTCCACTTTGTTCTTCTTGAACAGAAACTCGATGCCCTTCGCGTGCTTCTTGACGATCTTGTCCTTTCGCGCTAGCACGTTTGCCCAATTGATTTTCAGCCCGCTCGTACTTTGCCACTCGTAGTCTCCCTTCCGCAGGGGCCAGAACCGGTGAGCCGAGTTCCTCTTCACCGAAGTCACACTCGATAGATGCTCGAGGGGGTCAGGCCGATAAACGGGGCGCCAGCCTTCCGCTTTGCGGAAACCTTTTCAAGACGCACAAAAAGCCGCCCACTCGCCGCAGGCGAGCAAACGGCGGCATCTCGGCAAACATGCAATTTTAGCAGCGCTACGCGCCACTCGCAACCCGAGGCGAAGGCACGACAACCCGCCATTAGCGGGTGTGATAATCTAGAGGCATGAAATTGACTGCGGTTATGAGCCCGCCAAAGAGGGCGGCTATACCTGCTTCGTGGAGGAGTTTCCTGCCGCGATTTCGCAATGCGAAACCATCGAAGAGGCCAAAGCGAATCTTGCCGACGCTCTAAAACTGGCTCGGCAGTGCCAGCGCGAGCTTGCAGAGAGCGTCCTCGGGGCTATGTGAGAACTGAAAGGAGAAAAACCATGGCTGACACCAAAGAACATGCCTACGAACTGATTGACCGGCTACCACCGGTGCAGCTTTCCGCCGTCGTTGGCCTGCTAGAAGCCATGCTCGATCCCTTCTCTCTTGCCAATGCCCCAGTGGAAGAGGAAGAACTCACGGCTGAAACAGCCGCGGCCCTGGAGCGCGCCCGTGCTTCGCTCGCCCGCGGTGAAGGCATACCCCACGAGGAGATTCTGCGCGAGTTTGGCGTGAAGAAGTGACCGAACCGCCTGCGCCCGAACGCATCACAGTCCGGTGGTCTCCAGAGGCCCGCGCCGATCTCCGCGCCATCGATCGCGATCCGGCCCTGCAGATTCTCTACTGCGTGGACCGCTACCTCGCCAGCCACACTGGTGACGTAAAAAAACTCAAGCCCCCGCTGACCGGCTTCCGTCTCCGCTGTGGTGACTATCGAGTGTTCTTCGATCTAAAAGACGCTGACGCCATCGAAATCACCGCCGTACGTAACCGGAAGGAAGCCTACCGCTGATTTTTCTTTAGTCGCGTTGAGCGGCGGCGGGTGACCAGCGAAGCTGCATTTACTTGCGGGACATTTGATCGATGCGAGCGCCGACCTCTTCGTGAGTCAGGAACTCCCCGCGGCTATTTGGAAAGTTTCTGTCGCGGCGCTCAATCGTCGGCTGCACGATGTTGGGATGACTACGGATTGGCACTATCGAATGACCTGTATAGAACTTGGGAAACGTGACCGTACAAAAGAGCCAAACGAAATTCCTCGCGAAACGTCACAGGTGCTACCCAAAGTATTTTCAAAGCTATATGAGGAGAAGGTATCGCGCTCTGACGTTGCACATTCTCTGTCTATCCCACGCGCTGAACTTGAGCAGCTCATGTTTGGCCTGACAATTACTGCGATTGAAGGGGGAGGAAAAGGAACATCTCAGGCTAGGCGCGCACAACTTAGACTAGTTGAAGCAAAGTAAAATTTAGAGAGTTTGAGGCCGCGGGCGGATGGACGCGTCTTAATTCCGAAAAACGCCTTTGCGTGCCGCAACCCTGCGGGTTTCAGGGTGCGGTTTGGCGTTTTGAACGGAAGTGGCGTAACGAGCAAGTGAAACCGCCGGGCTTTAGCCCGGCCCTACATTCGGCTCAGAGAAGAATAAAAAGCGTCAGGATTTTCGATGGTTGCTGATGACGGCGGCGGGCGGGGCGAGAATGGGGCGGAGCTGGCCGGCGGCGAGTGCTTCGAGGGCGCGGAGGCGGCCTTCGAGTTCGGCAGAGGTTATGCGGCGCAGGCGATAGAGGGTGCGCAGAAAATCTTCGGCGGCGGTTGCTCCCTTCTGCGAATTGCACTCGACGCAACAGGAAACGAGATTGCGGTAGGAATTGCTCCCCCCGCGGGCCTGCGGGACGACGTGGTCGAGGACTCGGCCACGGGTGGCGAACCTCCGCAGACAATAAAAGCACAGGCCGCGGTCGCGCGCATGAATGGCTTCGCGCCGACTGCTGACCTGCAAGAAATCCATTTCCTCGACGTTGGAGCTGCCGCGCCGGCGAGCGAGGCAGGAGGGCACAGCGCCATCGGGCGGCGCGGCGTGTATCTCCTCGGGTAGAAAGACTTCGACCATGTGGCCAGCCATGGTGCGGTCGACCAGGCGCAGCGCGCCCTTGGCAGCGAGGCTGCGGACGGCGTGGCGAGCGGGCTGGTCGGAGAGGCGAACGCTACGGGCGAGCCAAACAATCCCAAAACGGAGTTGGCGCTTGCCTTCGAGGCGGCTATGTCGCAGGAGATGGGCGTAGACCACTCGCTCGGTAAGATTGAGGCCCAGGCGCGGCACGAGATCATCCTCGAGTTGTTTCCAGACGAGTGCGGCATCGGGTTTATTGTTTTTCATGGCTTGGGATCCAAAGAAGAGTTGACAGTCCACAGTCCCGACAGTGTCGGGATCTTCGATTGACAGTTCACAGCAAAGGGAAAGAACGAAGACTAAACACCCCGACAGGGTCGGGGCGTTAGGCTTTGTCCTGTAGCGCATTTTGTAGCGCCGGCTTCCAGCCGGCTCTTTTTCGGAGCGCGGTTTACCCTGAGCTAACGCAAGAGTACGGAGACCGAAGCACCGAGAGGAGAGAGGAGTGAAAAAGGCCGGCCCTTCGGGGGTCAGGGTAAACAAGCTGCACCGTACGAGGCGAACTGGGCACTACAACGTCGGAAAACAAAAAAGCCGGCGAGACGCCGGCGCTACAAAAGAAAAGCCCCGGCCAAAGGCCGGGGCGTAGTTTTCTACAAACGAAGTCTACCAGACCCATAATCCTCTTGTCAAGGGGCAATTTCAGTATGGACGCGAGCCTGCCATAGACTCCCGATCAACCAAGCCTCCAGCGAAGTTCCTCCACTGCGGCGGCGCACCGCGTCCCCATTCATCCCAGTACTAGTTATATATATTATCGTACTTAAATTTCCTCTTGCTTTCTTGTTAACTTAACCGTATGTTAGCGCCCGCACAAAACGGGCCCGGCCTGCGATTGCCTTTGCGGACATCCGTTCTTGCGAAGGGAGGAATAGGGGCCATGGTCATGAAATCCGGGGAGCGCTGGCATTGCATCAATCCAGCGTGTGGTTGCAAGGTAGTGGTGGAATCCAACGGTGAAATTGCGGGCCAAAATCCGCGTTGCGCCTGCGGCGGCATTATGAAGAAGGGCTATTCTCCGCCCGTCTTCCGCTATCTCGATTTCCTGAAAGTTCGAGAGCCCGCTATCGTTCACCGGGATTCCCCGGAGGACTGAGGCATGCGCACCGGGTTCGTCCAACACGCCTCGAGTGTGCGTGCTCCCTCTCTGGCCGCACGCAGCGGGCTCGCGCGCACTTTCGGGGGGCTTGCCGGATTCGTGGTGATCACTCTTCTTTGTGGCGGATTCTACATCCTTCAGGATGCCTTCGCGAATCCCCTCACCGAAGGAGCTGCCGCGGTGTTCTGCGCCGCTTTCATGATTACACTCGCGGCGGTCCTGCTGTTTTTCCTCATCAAGCCCGGCAAAAGACTCCGGACGACTAGCTCGGAACGACGCGCTCGTGATGCAACTGTCTCGCTGCGGCCGGTATTCAACCCGGCTCCCGAAGGCACGCGCAAGGACCATTCACGCAACAATTTGCCGTATCAACGCGTTTACGTGGATCACTCCTGCATCCGGCCGTAAATGTGCTCTTCGATTCAGGCGCGCGGAATCGCCGGAAAGTAGCGCTCTTCAAGAATGAGGCGGTGGTGGATTTGATGTCCGGCGGTGATGAAGGCCAGCCCGCGAACGCTCACTTCTTTCTGGCTGGCGATTCCGCGCCGCGACCAGGCTTCCTCCGAAAACGAGCGAAACAAAGCGATACTGGCGGCACGCACCAGCGCAAATTCTTCGGCCAAGCTGGCAAGAGTTCGTTCGCCGAATCCGCCATTTTTGACATAGTCGTCCTGTTCGAATGACGCCAGCGGCGTCTGGTCGCCGCGCGCGATGCGCAACGCCCGATACGTAAAAATACGTTCGGTGTCGGTAATGTGCCCGAGAACTTCCTTCACCGTCCATTTTCCCGGCGCGTAGCGAAAACTTCCGTCCCGCTCGCTCCTCCCCGCGAACAACTGCACCATTTGCAGACGCTGGGATTCGAGAACGCTTACGGCGTCGGTCCCCGGAACTTTCGACACATAGCCGGCGTAAAATTCCGCGTACTCCGTTGCCTCGGGTCTCTTCATGCAGACTCCTCAGACTCTGAAGGTGGAAGTATACCGCTGAGAGGAACTTCAGCCTACTTGCGAAGTCGGCGGATCCATCGCCTTCACTAGTCTTTCGAAAATGTTAGATTTCTGCTTCAGGAAAGAGCAACAGCCATTTCGGCTGGCGATTCGCTTTGCCGCCGCATCGCAACATCTGTAGCCGCTTCCAATTTTCGGTGCAGATAAATCGCAGAGCCAACCGTCAGCAGACAGCACGCCCAGGGAATCACCGGCGAAATCCAAAAGACTTTCGGCGACTGGCCCAGCATTACCAGCCAGAGCAGCGTCAGCAGCAATCCGTAAAGCATGCCAGTCATCCGTTCCCGCGACGACCAGCGCATCGGAAAGGCGCACAACGATTGCATCATCACGCTGAAGGGATACGCGACGACCAGGTCGATAAAGTAGTGCTCGCCCGTGCCCAGCGTCGCGAAAACTGTGAATATCACAAACGTCAACGCAATTCCGCGCTCCCACACCGAGAGCCCGCGGGAATACCACCACGCCAGCAGAACCCAGGCGATATGCAAGGACGGAATCGCGTTCTGCACACCCTTGACCGCGATGGGTTCGCGCAGCAGGTGCGCGGCCTGCAACGTAGACATCGGATGCCACGGAAAATCCTGTAGAAAAATGTGCGCCGGACCCAACGCAGGAAACAAATTGTAAAACAGGATGCCAATCGGCCCGGTTAAGAGCAGCGCGGCCATCGCCGGGTATGCTTTTTTGCGGTCCCGAATCAACTGGCCGGAGTAAACCATGGCCAGGGGAATCGGCAGTCCGATGTAAAGAGCCGTGCCAATGGACCTGAACCACGGCCACACGGAATATAGCTGCCCCATCAGGAAGGCCAGCTGCACGTGAAGGCTGGCATCAAACGAAAAGAGGAACAAATCGAGGACTTTGCGGTGCCATAACTGTGTACGCTCCAGCACGGCCCCTGCGCAAACCATGAATGCTGCAAACAAGAAGGAAGGCGCAAAAGCCAACGCCAGAAGTTTCTGCTTTTCCCCTTCGGACCATACTGCCCGAAGTCCTAAGACCACCAGGCTGGCAAGCCCCACGAAGGAAACGCAACTCTCCCAATTCGGCTGGTAGTGAAAATGCCATACGCTGATCACCGCCAGGAGTGCGGCCGCTACGCCGACAAAGAGCAAGTCCAGCCAGGAACGCCCCACACGGAAAAGTACGAGAATTACGCTGGCCAGCGTGAGCGTGAAAAACACAAAAGGCATCGCTGTGCCGGCGAAGTAGACGTTCGTCACCAGAAAAATCGCACCGCCGCAGATGGCAGCGGTCAGCAGGATCTTTGCTGACTGAGGAATCTTCATGGTCTTCCGTTCATGCTCTCAGTGCATCCAACCGGACAAGCTCCGCTCACTGTTTGCGGACTTTACTTGCCTCTCCCAATATTCGAGCATGAATGAGTGATTTAGGCGGCCGAAAGCAGTACGGGGTGTGTTCAACGCGTGACGCCACTTTTATTGTCGCTCGTTCGAGAAACTCCGCTTTTTGTTTTGTGCCGCTTATTGCAAGATAGCGCGAGCCTATGAGCCCATCCGACCGCAAGACCGCACGCGTAGCCTTCCAAGGCGAACCTGGCGCATTCAGCGAAGCCGCCGCCATCCAGTTGCTCGGCGAGGCCATAACCACGGTGCCCCGCTCCACATTTGACGCCGCCTTCCGCGCGATTGATGAAGGCACCGCGGACGCGCTCCTTGCCCCCGTGGAGAATTCTCTGGCGGGATCGGTCGTGCGGGTGTTCGATTTGCTTTTGGAAAGCCGGCTCGCGATAGTGGCGGAGACGATTCTGCCGATCGAAATGCAGCTCATCGCCGCTCCAGGTTCGTCGCTCGAGGACATCCGCACCGTCGCTTCGCATCCCATGGCTTTGGCACAATGCGAACGCTTCTTTGCCGCGCATCCCCAATGGAAACGCGTGCCCGCGGAAGACACCGCCGGCAGCGTGCGCGAAGCGCTTTCCCGTGGAGACAAATCCAGCGCCGCAATCGCCGGGCGCCGTGCCGCCGAACACTACAAAGGCGTGATTCTTGCCGAGAGCATCCAGGACAATGCCGAGAATTTCACGCGCTTCGTCCTCCTGGTTCCAGAAAAAGAAGCTGTCGCTTGGCTCTCGCCCGCCGCCCGCAAGGTTTCTCTCGCCATGCGCCTCGCCCACCAGCCCGGTGCGTTACTTGCTTCGCTGGAGCCGTTCGCGAAGCACGGTGTAAATCTCCTCAAGATCGAGAGCCGTCCCATTCACGGCCGCCCCTGGGAATATCAGTTTTTCATCGATGTCGAAGCCGGCGATGTTGCCCGACTCGACCGAGCCCTCACCGACGTCCGTACCGCCACCAGCGAACTCCGCGTCCTCGGCCGCTACGTCGCCGCTTCCCGCCAATCTTGAAGCCACCAGCGTTTTTGACCTATACCAAAATAAAAAAGGCCAGCCTTTTGCGCTGGCCTTTTTTCATTACTTCGTTGCTTCTTCATTCTTCAGCAGTAGCTGCATTCGGGATCGCCCATTCCTCCGGTCATGCCGTCCTTCATCCGGCGCAGACGCCGTCCCAGCCGCTCCGCCAGTTGGTGTCGCGCGCGCCACAGCCGCGCCTTTAGCGTGTTCTCCGTGACGCCCAGCTTCTTGGCGGCTTCGCCAGTCGAATACCCCTGCACTTCGCGCAGTACGAACGCCGTCCGCAGGAGCGGCGAGAGTTCGTCCAGATTTTCGCTGATCATCTCGCGAATCTCCGTGCTCGCAAACACCTGCTCGGGATTCGGTCCGTCATCCGCGAAACGCTCCGCGGCCGGCAGTTCGTCTTCGCGCGGAGTTTCGTCCAACGATACCGCCGGACGCGACTTCGCGCTCCGCCGCCGCATCAGCGCCGCGTTGATCACGATGCGCGTCAGCCACGTTGAAAACTGCGACCGCCCTTCGAATCGCTTCAGATTGCGATACGCCGAGAGCAGCCCGTCTTGCAGCGCGTCTTCCGCGTCCTCGGTGTTCCCGAGTACCCGCAGAGCCGTCTGAAACAACGGTCGCTGGTAACGGAGGAATAAAGTCTCCACCGCTTTCTCGTCGCCTCGCTGCCCGGCGCGAATCAGCTTCTCCTCATTCGGTTGTAGTGCCACTGCCGCTTGCGTTGCCATAGTAGCCCCCCAATTAAGTCAAATCCGCTGCGCGACCTCAATGCGCAAAACCCTTTTTGTCAGTGAACTGGAACGCTGCCTGCCCGCCGTTTCGGTTTCTTCATCAGCACGAGAATCGGAATCACCGCGAAAAAAACCCATCCGAGCATCTTGAAATTGTCGAGAAATGCCAGCATCGCCGCCTGCCGTTGGATCGTGCCGTAAATCATTCCGTGCGCTTGCGCGCTCGCATGCGCTGCCGTCGACCCCGCGGAGATCAATCGAGCCTGCGTTCCATTGAGCATGTTGCGATACGCCGCGCTGTAATCGTTGACGTGCTCCATCAGCCGCGCTTGATGAAACTGCGATCGCCGGTCCAGCTGCGTAGTCACCGTCGCGATCCCCACGCTCGCGCCAATATTCCGCGCCAGGTTGATGATTCCCGTGCCCATGTTGGTTTTTTCCTTCGGCACGTACGCGAACGCCGATACATTGATGGGAATAAACAAGAACGCCAGACCAAAGCTTTGCAGCATGCGCGCCCGCACCGCGTGCCCGTAGTCCAGCCCGAGGTCCCATCCCGCCATCACAAACAACGCGGACGCCGATATGATGCAGCCAAACGCAATAAGTATCCGGGTGTCCACTTTTGACACCAGAATTCCCACAACGGGCATCATGCACATGATCACCGCCCCGCCCGGTGACAGCGCCATTCCCGCAAGTTGCGCCGTATAGCCCAATAACTGCTGCAAGAGCTGTGGAATCAACACCGTCGTCGAATACAGAACAAATCCCAGGAAAAACATCGTCGTGGTGGCAATCGCGAAATTGCGGTCTTTCAGCATGCGCAGGTCGATCACCGGCTCTTTTTCCCGCAACTCCCAAAGAATTCCCGCGATAACCCCCACCAGCATCAGTAAGAAGAACACCACGATGAACTTCGACGCGAACCAGTCCTCGCGCTGCCCTTTGTCCAGAATAATCTGCATGCTCCCCAGGCCCAGGCTGATCAGCCCGATCCCGATGTAGTCGACCCGGAATCCCGCCTTCATGTTTGCTTTCTTCATATACGGCGGATCGCTTACCAGAAAGTTGGTCAAGAGCAGCGAAATAATTCCCACCGGCACATTGATGTAAAAAATCCATCGCCAGGAAAAATTGTCGGTGATCCAACCGCCTAACCATGGGCCGATGGTGGGGGCTACGACGACGGCTAGCCCGTACACTGCAAACGCCATGCCACGCTTCTCGAGCGGAAACGTATCGTTCAAAATCGCTTGCTCGCTGGGCTGCAATCCTCCACCGCCTACCCCCTGCAAAATCCGGAAAATCACCAGCACGCCCAGGCTCGGCGCCAGCCCACACAGGAACGAACTCACCGTAAATATCGCCACGCACGACATGTAAAACTTCTTCCGCCCGATTAATCCCGAAAACCATCCCGACAGCGGCAGCACGATTGCGTTCGAAACGAGATACGAAGTCAGCACCCAAGTGGATTCGTCCTGCCCCGCGGATAAATTTCCCGCGATGTGTGGCAGCGCCACGTTCGCAATAGAGGTGTCCAGCACCTCCATGAACGTCGCCAACGTTACGGTAACGGCGATCACCCATGGGTTGATCGTCCCGTCCGGCATCCTTAGCTTGGCTAAAATCCTGTCGCGCATCCCTTTTCATCCCTGGCCCTATTGTTTCTACGTATAACCGCCCGAAACCCTATCCTTATTCCCCATTCCCCTAATTCGTGATCACCGTCGCGTCCACGTTCATTCCAGGCCGCAAAATAGCCTTTTCCGCGGGAATCGGGTCCAGCACGATCTTCACGGGAATTCGTTGCACCACCTTCACATAATTCCCCGTGGCGTTTTCCGGCGGCAGCAGGCTCAGCACCGCTCCCGTGGCCCCGGCAATCGAGTCCACGTGCCCGCTGAACGTTTTCCCGTAGGTGTCCACTGTCACTTCCACCTTTTGTCCCGCCTTCATGTTCTTCAGTTGTGTTTCTTTGAAATTCGCTGTCACCCACACGTCCTGCAGCGGCACGACCACCAGCAACCCTTGCCCCGCCTGCACGATTTGTCCCGTCTCCACTTGTTTGTGCGTCGCTACCCCATCGATGGGCGCGGTGATCTCCGTGTAGCTCAAGTTAAGCTGCGCCGCTTCCAGCAGTGCCCGCGCCTGTTCCACCTTCGCGAGTTTCGCCTGCGCATCAGCGGTCTTCATGCCCACTTGTTTTACGTCCGCGAGCGCCGAGGCCACTCCCGCACGGGCCTGCTCGACTCGCGCCTTCGCTGCGTCCAGTTGCGCCTTGGTGACGTCCACGTTGCGGTGCGCTTGCGTTAACTTTTCTTGATCCGCCTTCAACGCGCTGGAGTTCGCATCGGCGTTGGCTTTCGCCGCGTCGTACTGCTGCTTCGAAATTTCGCCCTTTTCCATCAGCGGCAGATATCGCGCCAGGTCGGCCTTAGCCAACTCGGCATTCGCACGGCTCTTGTCCACGTTGTCTTGCGCCCAGGCCAAATCCGCCGTCTGCGCTTGCTCGTAAGTGGACTGCGCCTTCGCCAAGTCCGCTTGCGCGCCGAGCAACTGTGCATCCGCGCTCGAATTGCCACTCGCTACGTTTTCCCTTGTGCGCGGCACGTCCACTCCCGCCGACCGCGCTTCGCTCTCCGCCAACATTAGCGACGCCTTGGCTTGATCTAACGCGGCTTGATAGTCCCGCGGGTCAATCTTTACCAGCACTTGCCCCGCTTTCACCGGCTGGTTGTCCTCCACCAGAACTTGCGCTACACGTCCGTAAACTTTCGATGCCATGGGCGTAATATGACCATCCACTTGCGCATCGTCGGTGGTCTCGCGATTGTGGAAATAGACGAACAAGCCCACGATCGCCGCCAGAACCACTGCCCCGCCGGCAAAAAGCAACCGCCTCACGTTCGGGTTCGCCAATCCCTTCGGCGCTTCCTCCAGCTCCAGCTCCAGCTCTTCTTCCGTGACCCGCGGCGCCTTGGTCGCATTTTCCAGCCCAACTTCAATCTCAATGCTCATAGTCTCCTCGGCTACTTTGCGTAAACTTTTTCCATTTGCCCGATCGAACGCGCCAGGTCTGCGCGCGCCTGGTTGAAGCGATACAGCGCCACGATCTGGTTGTCGTTGGCGCGCGCCAGCGAGTCCTGCGCCTGGATCACTTCAATATTGTTCGCCACTCCCGCCTTGAAGCGGTCCCGCGCCTGTTCCACTTCTTCCTTCGAAAGCTGTACGCCCAGGTTCGCCACTTGCACTTCATTGCGCGCCGATTGCAGATTGAGCAGCGCCGTCTTCACGTCCAGAGCAATCTGGTTCCTCAAATCATCTTTCTGTTGCTGCAGCTTCTTGATCTCGAGGTCCGCGCGAACCATCTCCGCGTGTATCCGCCCGCCCGTAAACAGCGGCATGTTCACGCTCGCTTCATACGTGTAGGTCGGAAGTGTGGTGTTTCCCGAAGTTCCTACGTACTCGAAATCCCCATCGAACCGTAGCGATGGCAGCCGCGACTCCGAAGACGCTTTCTTTTGATTTTCTGCCGCCTTGGTTTGCGCTTCGAGCGACTTCCATTCCTGCCGCTCCGACAGCGCCAGTTGCATGCTCGGCTCGACCTCCGGCTGCGGCGTGTCATAGAAACTCAGCGAATCCGCCAGCTCGATCGCCTGCCGCGGATCCAGGTTCAGCAGCCGGCTTAGCCCAAAGAGCGAAGTCTCGCGATCCGTTTCCGCCTCGATCAACCGCTGCTTTTCGTTCTGCAGCTCCACATTGGCGCGTAGTGTGTCGATCCCCGTGCCCACGCCTTCCTTTTGCAAATCCGCCGCCTGGTCATACAGCGCTTGCGCCAGACTCACTCGGGATTGCGAAGCCTCCACGTTAGCCATCGCTCGCAGCGTTCCGATGTACTGCGACACCACCAGCAAAATCACCTGCTCCCTCGTGGAAAGGCTGTTCGCTTTGCTGGCATTGACCGTGTCCCGCGCCGCTTGATATCGGCGCCAAAGCGTCAGGTCGAATACCGGCGCTCCGAAGCTCGTCCCCGCCGAAAATACTTGGTACGGCCCAAGCGTCTTGGGAAAGTTGGGAAACGGCGTCTGGCCCCCGAACTGTGCCAGTAAGTTCACTTTTTCCGCTTCGTCTGAAATTCTCGCACTCGCTTGCGGCAGCAAGTCCGCGCGCGAAATATTTTTGTCCTGCTCGCTCTGCGCCGCTTGCAAAATCGCGATCTGTGCCGTGGTATTCTGTTTCAGGGCGAGCCCCACCGCTTGATCCAGCGTCAGCCGCAAAACTTGTGCGGGCGCATTTCCCGCCAGCGCACTCTGCTTGTTCGTGCCCTGGGCGTGGATCACTGCCGGCCCGGCCAGTACACTGAAAAATATCGTGTAGAAAATGATGTGCGACGACTTGCGGCGCCCCTTCCCCGCCTGGCGTCCCTCTTGCTTCTCCCCCGCCACGATGTCGTGCACGATCGCTTGGTTCAGGCAGCCCTCGGCGACCAGCCGCCCACCTTGCCGGTGAATTTCCATCAAGAGCACTTTTCCGGCGGAATCGATAAAGCTCACCCCGCAAAGGTCAATCCGAAACTTCTCGCGCGACGACGCCGCATGCAGCTCGCGCCAGCATTGCTCCAGCGCCCCAACCCACGGGCCCGCCAAGCGGCCCTCTACACTTAGGGAGATCTTTCCGCGCTTTTTTTCCGTTGTGATTCTCAGCATTAATTCCGCCCCAATACGCAGTGATAGATGCACTACGATCGCCATCGTGTGTAAATATCAGTTCGTGTGGAAGTGAAAGTAAAATAAGGACTTAACTTTAAGAGCGGGGAGATTAGCAGGAATAGAAATGACCATATTTAGTCGTTATACTAAATACAGTCAATAGTGTAGTGCCCATTTATGGGCATAAATCGCTCGAGTTCCCTTTGCTCCGCACTTCGCCCCGCCCACGGGCTGCTTATTCTGGCCTGCTGCAGCGGAGCAAGAATTTCTCTTACTTCTTCACAGCGATCGCTTGCAGTTCGAAGTGGCCCCCGATCAAAAGCGACCCGGCACCGATAAATTCGCGCGCGGGATAATCTTTCGTCGAAAAATAGCTCGCATAAATGGGATTAAATTTCTGGAACAGCGACAAATCCGTGCACGCGATTTGTACGTACACCAGGTCGTCCATCGTCATTCCCGCTTGAGCCAGAACCTCTTTTTCGCCATCCAGCAAAAGCTTGATTTCGTCTTCTATCTTTTCCGGAACCTTGCCCGTCTTCGGATCAATCCCGATTCGTCCCGCAAGGTACAGTGTGTTTCCTGCAAGTATGCCGTCGCTGAACGGCGCCGATATGGGGCCGCCCGCCAGCTTGATTACTTTGCGCGACGCTTGCGGCGTAGGTTGCGAAAACACTCCTCGAACCGTAAAAACTCCCGCCACTATCAAGACGACCGCTACAATACTGATGCGCCGATTCATGCTTTGCCTCCATTTGAATGATCTGCCAGAGATTTGCGAGTGTAATACCCAAATCCCACTTCGGCAAGCGGCCCCCAAAAAACTTCGCTTGCCTGAGCTCATCTACATGCCCGCCAAATCTCGGATCTCGCTCGGGCTAGAACGCAATCCATCCCGTTCGAACGAAGTACAGCGAAGTGAGTCCCACGCCCAGCCACAACAGCACTCCCAGAAGAAGCGGCCGCCATCCCACCTCTTTCAGCGTAGCCCGAGAAATTCCGCTGCCAATGAGAAAAAGTGTAGCGGTGAGCCCGAGCCGTCCCACAATGAACAGCCACTTGGCGGGCCGTTCGAACGCGGGAAGGTACGTATTCAAAACCGCGGCAAGAACAAAAAACGCGATGAACCAGGGAAACTGAATGCGGATACTGTTCTTGCCGCCGTCCACCTCTTTCGAACCGCCGCGCCTGATTGCAGCGGTTACGAATGCCAGCGGAACGATCCACAGCGCGCGCGCAAGTTTTACGGTGGTGCCGATGACCAAGGCCTGCGGGCCATATTTTGCTGCGGCGCCGACGACCGAACTGGGCGGCGCCGACGACCGAACTGGTGTCGTGAATCGCTAGCGCCGCCCACAGTCCGAATTGCGATTGCGAAAGATGCAGCGCGCTTCCGATCGGTGGAAAAATCAGCAGCGCGATGGAATTCAAAATAAAAATAGTGCCGAGCGATACCGCCATTTCCTCTTCGTTGGCTTGAAGAATCGGGCCGATGGCGGCGATGGCGCTCCCGCCGCAAATTGCCGTGCCGGTGGTTATCAGAAAAGAGGAATTGCCGCGTACCTGCAAAACTCTTCCGAGCCCAAGACCCGCAAGAAGCGCGAAGGAAATTCCCAGCGCGGTGTAAATAAATCCGCTGCGGCCCGCCTTCAAAACTTCATGCAGATTCATCCCGAATCCCAGTGCCACCACCGAACTTTGCAGAAGCGCGCGCGCGATGCCGCGGCTTTCGTTGATGTACGGATGCGGAAAACTAAGGCCAAAGAGAATTCCCAAGGTGAGCGCGATAGGCGGAGAGAGCCGTCCCGTGAACGAAAGTGCAAAAGCAGAAACAAAAATAATTTTTGCAAGTGTGGGCATCGACTGCGAAAAGAGTATCAGGCAAGAGGCGCCGAGGGCCAGCGCCGGCGGTTTTACCTGTGTGGTTTTTCCTGCGACGGCGAAGCCGCTGGTTGAGCAGCAACAGGAGAAGCGGCGGGTGCGGATTTTGGCGCGGCGGGGTGGAGAAGAGCGGTGATGATTTTGGAGGTGGCGGCTTTGCTGGTTTGGCAGTTGCGGTCGTAGATGCGGCACTGCGCGAGCGTGAAAGTGCATCCGCAGGTGCAGGTTTCCGCGTTGAATTTATGGAGCGCGATGGTCTTTTGCTCCGGTGAAAGCTTGGTGAGATCGACGCCCGGAAGCTGGCTGGCGCGCTCCGCGTTTTTCAGGAAAATCTGGCCGGTATCCTCGAACGTTTCTACTTTGACGTTGTCGATGGAGAGCCCCAGGAGCGAGCGGATTTCCGTTTCGTAAAGAATCGGATCGCGCAGGCCTTCATGTTTTTGAACGATGCGGCCTTCAGAGTCGAGCACGAACGAAGTTGGAAGAGCGGCAATACCGCCGTACTGGATGCGCGTCTCGTTGCTGGCAATGGCCACGGGATAGTTGATGCCGAATTTCTCAACAAATTCTTTGATCGCATCCGCATCGTCGTCGTCAACGACCAGTCCAAGAATCTGCAGCTTGCCTTTGTATTTATTCTGCAACTCGATGAGGTCGGGAATTTCAGCGCGGCAAGGCCCGCACCAGCTGGCCCAGAAATTCAGAAGAATGACTTTGCCACGCGAGTCCGCGAGCGTGACCGGTTTTCCATCGAGAGTGGTGAGCTTGAAATCCGGCGCGGGATCGGGATTGCGAACGAAGCGAATGGTGGGTTGTTGGTCGGATTGCCGGGCAGAAACGAGAACGGGGCCGAGGCAAAGAAGCAAGGAACTAAGAATGAAAGGAAATGCCGCGCGGCTCTGAAAATGTGGCTTCATGGCTTCCTCTATAGGAGAGCACAGAGGAAGGAAGACGCCAAGTGCCAGATTCGCGGAGAGAAACTTTCCGGCAGGGCTCCGACCGGGTCCGGGCCAGATCGGACAGTGCCATCGCCAACCGCCGCTGCGGGGCGGAATTGCGTTGACAGGAGTGGGCCGAGGGCATACTGTCTGTGGACACTGGCCGGTGCCCCGGGCGCGAGCCCTCCTTTTCCAGGTTAGTCATAAAACAGAACGCCGTATCTTCCCTCATTCGCAGGTCTGCGAGTGAAGGGCGAGGAACGACTTTCCGTGGTGATGCCCTGCGAGGCCAACTGGCCAGTCAAGGAGAAATGTATGAATAGACGATGGATTGGTGTATTGGTGGGCCTGATGTTGGTGGCGCTGGCGGTTGTCAGCGCGCCGATCGCATTTTCGCAGGCGGGGCAGGGTCAGCCGGTGGTGTACACGTTTGTCAGCCAGTTCCAAGTGCCGCGTGCGAATTGGGCAGGATATTCGGAAGACAGCGAGAAGACGGTCGTTCCGATCCTGGAGAAGTTGACCGCCGACGGGACCATCATGGGCTGGTCTACCTTTGAGTCCGTCGTACACACAAGCGACGGATACACGCACGGAGCAGCATGGTCGTCGAGCACGATCTCTGGTCTGATGAAGGTGCTGGATGAAATCCGCAAGGCCGGTCCGCGACCGGGGCAAATTGCGGCTACCAAGCATGAGGACTTGTTGATGCAGTCGTCGATGTACGCTGTCGGGGGAGGGGGAGCGCCGGCGTACCTGCGGGTGGTATGCCAGAATGCCAAACCCGAAAAGCCGGAGGGATACGCCGCGGTGCTGAAGAAGTATTTATGGCCCACGGTGGAAGAGCAAGCCAAGAAAGGCGTGATCACCTACGCCAGTCTCGACTCGCAGTACGTGAATACCACCACTCCTTCGACGAGGTGCCTGGTCACCAACTACCCCAACGCTGAAAGCATGGATAAGTGGGCGGCGGCGGTGAACGCAACGCTGGGCAAAATGAGCGCGGCGGATCGCGACGCTTTCTATGGCGCCACGGTGCTCGACAGCCGGCGCGACGTCATGGCGCGGATCACGCACTCCAGCCATAAATAACCGATTGCGGCGATTGGTTTAGAAAGAGGGGGCGATGTTAGCTCCCTCTTTTTTGTTTGGAAAATCGAAAATGGAAATTGGAAAAGAACGCGCTCGAAGACGAAGAGAAAAGTATCAGACGAGATCGTCGACAGTGGGCCGCGTGGCGCCTTTCCAGCTGGCGTCAAACTGTTTGCGGACGAAGCCTGCGTCGTAGGCCTTGTCCATGGCCTTTAGGGCTTGCTCGAGGCCGAAGAGCGAGCGCGGGTTGCGGGGATTACGATCGAGGTCCGCGCGGAAGACTTCCTCGGCTCCGGCATTGTCACCGATTTTCAACAGCACCGCGCCGAGAGATTCGCGCACGGGATAGAACCAGTCTTGCGGCTCGTCGTACTTCAGCAAATCTTGAGTGGCGACGGCGGCGCGAAGCTGGTTTACCGTGGCGTCCATATCGTTTTTCGCGAGAGAGATTTTCGCACCTAGAACATTCTCCGCGATTTTCAGGATGTCCTTGGTCTTGTTGTTGATGGGCATCTGGAAGATGGCCTCCGGCGGCGTCTTCTCTTCCACTTCGGCAACAATCTTGTGCTCCGCTTCCGCCTCGTCCAGTTTTCCCGTGCCGGCAAGAGCCAGGCCGCGAGCGAAATGCCAGAACACTGTGGCGGTCTGCATGGCCGGGTCAGGCTGGGGTGTTTTCAGGATTTCGTTCCACTTGTGAAAGCGCACTTCGACGGCCAGCGGCACGGTCATGAAGCCCCCGAGGGGCGGCATCTCTTTCACGTGGGGCCCCACGTTGGCAGCGAGCAACTGCGCGCCGCGCCGGGACTCCAGATAATTGCCGTTCATGGCCGCAGCCATGGCGATGAAATGCAGATTGTGGCTGTAATACATCATCGAGTAGATGCCTTCGGCTGCGCTGGTCTTGATGTACGCCTGATCGACGAGCGCCGCTTTCTGGTTGGTTTGTAACGCGGCTTGGTAATCGCCGGTGCGGATGTAGATGTGCGCGGGCATGTGGACGATGTGTCCCGCCGCAGGAGCAAGTTGCGCCAGGCGATTGGCGCCGGCCAAAGCGCGTTCCGGCGTTGAGGAAGCTTCCACGGTATGAATGTAATAGTGAATCGCACCCAGATGATTGGGCTCGCGGCGAATCACAGACTCCAGCGCAGAGACGATTTCGTCCGTGCCTTCTTCCGGGGTGCCGTCTGGGCGCCACAGTCCCCAGGGGTGCAGGTTCATTCCGGCCTCGGCGAGTAGGGTGGCGGCATCCAGGTCATCGGGGAAGCGCTTGACCACTTCGCGCAGGGCATCGCGAAATTGTTCCGCGGCGGCGCGCAAATCGGATTTGGGATCGGCGGGGAAACGCTTGGCCAGCGCGGCGATGTAGGCCTTGTCGCTCTCGGAAGCATCGGCGGCGAGCGTCTCCGCTTTCGCGATGGCGGTGTGGGCCTGCGCGAAGCGGTCTTGGCTGGCGGGATCGTTGTAGTTAGGGCCTACAGCTTCGGCGACGCCCCAATAGGCCATGGCCAGTTTGGGATCAAGCTCGGCGGCGCGCTGGAAGGAGCGTGCGGCTTCGTCGTGATTGAAGGCGTAGATGAGGCGCAAGCCCTGATCGAAGAAGGCCTGCGCTTGGGCGTTCTTGGTGGAGACGGGGTGATGCCAATTGCCGTAGCCGGTCA
>WNFR01007389.1_pt1 | contig 22094 bp, 17 predicted proteins | sample 5400221 | NCBI WGS metagenome assembly WNFR01 (sample SAMN13153357, study PRJNA577476) | soil metagenome | isolation source: 40 cm soil under Madrone tree | place: USA:California | collected 2016-06-14 | reverse complement strand
TGCTACACCTCGAACCACGACAAGGTCGAAGCCACATCCACCAACAACGATCTCTGGATCGTCCCCGTTCGTGTGGGGGCGGGCGACTCGCCCGCCCAAATTCTCGCCCGGACCAAGAACATCACCGCCGACAATCCCGCCAGCGACTCGACGCCGCTCTATTCTCCCGATGGCAAGTACATCGCCTACCGCGCCCAACAGCGTCCGGGATATGAGAGCGACCGCTTCCGGCTAATGCTGTACGACCGCAAGACTGGTGAGAAGATTGACTTGACGGAGGGTTTTGATCGCTGGGTCGGAACTTTCACATGGGCGCCGGATTCAAGAATGATCTACTTCAGCGGAGACCACAAAGGCCACAGCCTCATCTACGCCGTAGATATAAGGCCGACCATTGGATCCAGTAAGGGGCGGCCCGTGTTTTCCAAACGCGTCCTTGTTGCTGGGTACAACGATGATCTGGCAATGACCCCTGACGGGAAGACGTTGGTGTTCAGCCGCATGTCGATCACAGCACCGAACGAAATCTATGCTAGCGATGCGGGCGGCGACGGTTGTCCCGCTAAGACCGGGGAAGTTGATCCAGGGAAAGAGGATTGCACCTTAAACAAGGATTGGGCGATCACTCGAGTGAACGATAGCCTACTGTCCCAAATTAGCATGTCAAAGATCGAATCCTTCTTCTTCACCGGCGCGAAGGGCGACAATGTCGAAGGCTTCCTGGTCCGTCCGCCGAACTTCGATGCCAGCAAGAAATATCCCGTGAAGTTCCTCATCCACGGCGGCCCGCAGGGCGCCTGGGGAGACGACTGGAGCTATCGCTGGAATCCCGAACTCTTTGCCGCCAAGGGATACGTGGTCATCATGATCAACTTCCACGGCTCGACCGGATACGGACAGAAGTTCATCGACGCGATCAATGGCGACTGGGGCGGCGCTCCGTTTGAAGACTTGATGAAGGGGCTCGACTACGCCGAGAAGACTTATCCGTTCATCGATAAAGACCGCGAGTGCGCGCTGGGCGCGAGCTACGGCGGATACATGGCCAACTGGATCCTCGGCCACACCGACCGTTTCAAGTGCATCGTCTCGCACGACGGCATGTTCAACACCGAGTCCGCCTGGGGCACGACCGAAGAACTCTGGTTCAACGAATGGGAGTTCAAAGGCACGCCCTGGACGAACCGCGAGCTGTATCGGAAATGGTCTCCACACCTGAGCGCGACCAGTTTCAAGACGCCGACGCTTGTCGTCCATGGACAACTCGACTACCGCCTCGACGTAAGCGAAGGCCTCCAGCTCTTCACGACCCTTCAACGGCTGAACGTGCCTTCGAAGATGCTCTACTTCCCCGACGAAGGCCACTGGGTCCTGAAGCCGCAGAACTCCCAGCTTTGGTACAAGACCGTCAACGACTGGGTCGATCAGTGGACGAAGAAGTGATCGAATCAGTCAGCGCGGGTTAGTGGAACCGTCCGGCATCGCCGTGCGACTTTCCTGTCTTTCCCATCGGCTGCAAAACCTGCAAATGAAACTGCGACGTCAGTGGTCCTGCCGAAAGCGCGATCAGCACATCGCAGTAACCATGTACGCCTCCCACCGTCGGCAACATGGTGGCGAGTCCGCCATCAGCGGTCGCTGCTTGCACTGTGTACATTCCCAAAATGACCGGCATGCCGCCTCCATGGCCGCCTCCTCCATCGTCGTCCCCACCTCCACCACCGTTTCCATTGTCATTTGGAAGGCGGGCCAGGGTGACTTCATACACCAGATTCACACCCATCACAGGATTCGAAGGAGACGCGCCGTCCGTGACGCGCAACACAAGCGGCTGAAATAACTGCCCCGCGGGTATGACCTGCACCGATCCGCTGACGTTCTCCAATCTCCAACTCGACGCCGGCGTAGCAAACAGAGTAAAAGTCTGGCAGGGCGCGTTATTAGGCGCGACACACGCAGTCACCTGCACATCGGTACTATGATTTGTGAGATGTAAGGTCGTCGATGCGTATCCCGTATTGCCCGTGGTGCCGGTGCCCGACGAAAGGCTGCCCGCGCCTTTCGAAACTCTGAAGTTGATGGTGACGTTATTTTGAGGTGCTCCCATATTCAGCACACGCACTGTCAGCGGAACATCGATAGTCGCACCCTGTGCAACCCATTTGTTCGGCGAAATCGCCGCCAAATCGAGTGCGGACTCAGTACCGACCAGCGTCGTTTGCTTCGATTGCGGCGGCGTGTATGACGCCGGAGCGAGACTCGCAGTAATACCGCTCGTGCCCGTGGCTGCGGGCGTCACCTGGGTCGTGGCAATTCCGGCCTCATCGCTCAGAGCGGAGCAATTCGAAGCGCCGCCGCAAACCGAAAGACTCGCGCCGTTAGTTGTGGTCCAGGCAATGGTGGCGCCGCTGACTGGCGTGACGCCGTCCGCCGCAACCACCCGCACGCGAATCGGATTGGCAGCTTCCGCCCCAACCGCCGTTGACGGTTCCGATCCCTGCAGCAGGATGAGCAAATCGGTCGCGGCCGCGCCATAAGTCACCGCGTCGATCATCTGAGAAAAGCCCCCGCTAGCGGGATCATTGACGACGATCGACGCGGTGCCATCCAGCAAACCAGCCGGCAACGAAGTTTGCAGGTTATTGGCCGAAGCTGAGAGCACGGTGCTGTTAGCCGCTCCCAAATTCACCTGTAGCCCAGGATGGAAACCGAGACCGTGCAGGCGTTACTGTATCGGAGTAGAGAACGCTGGCAAAATAAAAATAGTCAGGACGACCGTCGCCACGCAAGTCAGCAACTCCCACGCGAAAACTACCACCCGCGGTAAACTGCGCATCCAGCCGAGTCGTTCCAGGAACCAAAGTATTGAACGCCGACGGGGTCGATGCCGGAGCCGGGCCGCCGCTCTGGTCGCTGAGCGGCCACATTCCGATCACCGGCATGAGCTTTGATTGCGTCGGCTGCCCCGCCTCGTCCAGCGCCGTGACCATCACGGACGCTGTACGGTTCGATTGCGCCGTGAACTGAAACCAGTCTGCAACGCCGTACCCGGACATCCACGCTCCCCATCCGCCACCCTGCGGGAGTCGGGTTGGGTTAGCGTAAGTGCTGCCACTCGCCGGACCAGTCTGCGCGACCGCACTGCCCACCATCAGAATGTCCTGCGCGACATCGGATCCTGGCTGAAGCGTCAGCACCACCGGAATGAACGCGCCGGAAGGCGCGACCTGCGCCGCAACATAGGGTCCAACACCCTCAGACCAGTTCGCATCGAGCGCTTCAACGCTGACTTGATACTGTGCGCTGCCGTTGCCGGCAGGAATTTCCAGTCCCGCCAGATCGAAACCGCCCTCGACCGCAAGATCGTTGGAACCGAAAAAGTCGAACGGAACGCCATGGGAGTCCGCGAAACCGTTGACCGTGTTACCCCCGTTTCCGCGAAAGGCGAATCCCGACACGGATGCAGCCACAAATTGCCGCGAAGGCTGCCCCGAGTCGATGCGTCGAGCAACCACGTTCACACCTTGCATCGGCTGCGCACGATTGCCACTTGAGTCAGTGAAAAAAACGTAGCCATGAATTCTTGCAGTCGCCGGATTGCCCGGATAAAGGCGGCCTAGTGAAGCACGGTCGTCCATCTTGGGGGTCTCTGGATCGGAATAGCAAACATTGATGGGCACGCATGCCAGAGGATCGAGAGAGTGCATCAGCGGAAAGCCTTCGAAGTCATCGGGAACCGGCGGGGGGTTACGAGTGATCACATTTAGATTCGCTTGTGACCAGCCGAGCCCCAGCACCCGCCCGAGTGTGCGAGTCAGCCGATAGCGAACGTCCGGTAACTTCGAACCATCCGCAACGCAAACGCCGTTAATCACGACCAATGCATGAATCAGGTGAGCATCGGAACTGAAATTGTCCGGCCCGCCATAGACGGCATTGCTAAAGCAGAAATCGATTCCGCCGGCCCCCACGCCCACCAGCGCTTCGGTAACTTGTCCATCGAAATCATAAACAATTCCGACCGGAGTCGAGAGCGCGCCCGGCTGAACATCGTTCGGGATCGAGTAAGTGCCATCCGGAAAGCCGATCACATTCGCGCCGCTAACGTCCTCCGCGAGATGTCCTGCCAGAGTCGCGGTGACCGCAACTCCAGGTACGCCAGTCCAGTGAGTAAATATGTTGGCAACCAACTCATCGCCTTGTGCGCCCGTAAGAATCGGACTCAAATCTCCCTGGTCAGTGAAGTACTGGACATTTCCGCTAGCCCAAGTGACCAACTGGCCCTTCACCGCCGGGTCGAACCCAGTACCTGCAACGAAAGCCGGGCCTCCGGCGTGAGCGGGAAATGTATTGCAGAGCACGAGTAAGCTAACGCCCACAAATCGCCAGATCATGTTTACTCCTTAATCCTCGCGGGAATTCTTAAGGGTGGCGCGGATGAATTCCTGCGGGCCTTGAGAATGGCTCGTTCCAGCTGACGCAGAGTGACGGTGTACTGAGTAAGGGGTGAGCATTGTGCAAGAAAAGGTGAATTCTGCTGGGCAAGCGCGCTTCGGGATAGACTCCGAAGCGAGAGAAATTGACGTCTGGTAAATGTGCGGCTGGCCGATCGGCGCGGAGGTCTTCGGGAGGGCACGACTTCAGTCGTGCCGCAGATGCAGAATCAACACCGGCTTCAGCTGCTGAGGTTCGCACAATCGCACCGCGCGAATCAAGCGCGACCTGCCCTGCCGACCCGTCGACCGGGCTTGTCAGACCAAGCCGGCTCGGCGGATATAAGAAGATGAGCATTCGCTCGCCGCCACGCATCGCCCGATGCATCGACCATGCACCCGACCACTCGCGAATTGTGACTATCTCTCCGTTTCGGACACCCACGATCGCTCGATCTACCTGAAACCTCGTCAGAACGACTGGAAGTGGTCGCCCTTCGCGGACAGTTTGCGCCTCGATCCCAAGCACAGTCCCGGAAAAAATCATTCCGGATACGCGGGAGCGCGGGCCAAGAACACGCGCCGCCGCGGCCTGATCCGCAATCTGGGCAACGCTGAAGGTCGTAAGACACACTATCCCCCACGCAAAGAACCGTCCGAACGCAGCCATGTCATACCTTTTCTGGAGGGAATGGGACCGGGAGTGGTCCTGGAATGGGATCAGACTAGCGCATTCAAAGCGGAGAAGATGTGCGGACCGTCACTGTGGATTTGTGATGAATCGTTTTATAAATCCCAATGTTGCTGAAGGCGGCAGGTACCGGTCCTGGCAACCCGTTAGAATAGGGGCTCTTCCCGGAAGTGGCTCGTCGACATTAACCGCGTTGTGAGTTCGGTTGATGATGAATCCGTTCGATTTGGTATCCTGGCCTTTTTGAGCAAGAGGATTAAGAGCGTACCGTTCCTTCATCCGGTTGGCACCGGGGCGCCGCATCGGCGATGCCCAGCTGCGAATCATCGTTAGAACTTATAGATAACTGCACGTGATCGGGCGGTTAATGCGCTCCAGATGAACAAATATTATGGCGCGGCTGCCGCGCCCTCGCCCAGATCTCTCCCTACACTGTCCAACACGCCATTGATGAACTGCACCGACTCGGGGCTCGAAAACTTGCGGGCGATCTCCAGCGCCTCGTTGATCACTACTGCCCGCGGCGTCCCTGGGTAGCCCAGAAATTCCGCCACCGCTTCGCGCAGGATGTTTCGGTCGACGGCAGCCATCCGGTCCATGCGCCAGTGCTGGGTGTGCTTCTCGATTAGGCCGTCAATCTCGCTTGACCGGTCGCTGGCCGTGCGAAAGAGATCCTCGGCAAAGCCGCGGACGTCTTCATCCACATTCGTCCGCTCCGCCCAGAACGATTTCCGGACAGCGTCCGGCGCCTGTTTCCCCATGTCAGCCTGGAACAGCATTTGCAGCGCCAGTTCGCGGGATTTGCGTCGTGTACCCATAGAGCCGTCACCACTCAGCCGTCAGCATTCAGTCTACAGGAGCCTTTTCGAAATGAAGGGTGAACGTCAGCGGCGGGAAGATCTCTTGCGGGTTCTGTTTGAAGGCTTGCTTTTGCTCTTTCTGACAGCTGAGACCTTAGACCTGAGACCTGCTTTACTGACTTCTGATTGTTGACTGCTGATCGCTCCCTTCAGCGATGCCATCTCCACCGCCGCCAGCGCCGCTTCGAATCCCTTGTTGCCCATCTTCAAGCCGGCGCGATCAATCGCCTGCTCGAGAGTGTCGCAGGTGAGGACGCCGAAGGCATGCGGCACACCAGTCTCCTGCGCCGACTGTCCAATTCCACGTGTCACTTCGTTCACTATCACGTCGTAATGCGCGGTATCGCCCCGCAAGAGACAGCCAATACAGATGATGGCGTCGTATCTCGTGGTTTCTGCCAGCGTGCGCGCCGCCGAAGGAATTTCGAATGCGCCGGGAACGCGGACAACCGCAATGTCTGCACGCTTAGCCCCGGAGCGCAGCAACCCATCGAGGGCGCTGTCCAGCAATCGCTCCGTAATGAACGAATTGAAACGCGCAACCACCACCCCGAAGCGCTTGCCGGTGGCGTCAAGTTTCCCTTGAAAGCCAGTCACTTCACCCTGTTTGCGACTTACGTTGACGATGATGCCCCCAGGCAGTTCCACTGTGAAGCGCTCATCTCCCGACCACTCGATTGTGGAATCGGAAAGAAGAACGCGTAAGTCCATTCGGCGTGCGGTTTCGAATATCAGTTCCGGATCTGAGGTCTCTAGGCCCACCAATATGGAAGCCTTTCTTAGATGGCCAGCAATTACCGGCGGGCATTCCGGCGACAATGACCCGATCCAAAGGGACCCGCTGGGAGCCGAATATCTTGCGGTCTGGTATCCAGGCAGCTCGTCTTTTGCCGGTGTCCGCCCAAATCCGATTGCTTCGAGGAATTCTGTCAATTTGTGGAAATCAGCGGAATCGACATAGCGACCGATTTGAAAGGACTTGAGCATTTTGATTTGGGTCCGGGCGCCTACTTCCCTTTAAACCCCGGCGCCCGTTTCTCCAGAAACGCGGCAGTTCCTTCCTTTTTATCTTCCGACGAGCAGGCCACAGCAAACAATACCGCTTCCAGATATAGCCCCTCGGCCAGAGTCGTCTCCATGCCTTTGTTGACGGCCTCCATCGCATACTGTACGGCCAGCGGAGCGTTCGCGATAATCTTCGCGGCAATCGCTTCCGCGCGAGGAATCAATTCCGCCGCCGCTGTCACTTCATTCACCAGTCCAATGCGATACGCTTCCGGTGCCGAGATCATCTCGCCGGTCAGCACGTGTTGCATCGCCAGTCCCTTGCCGACCAAGCGCGGCAAGCGCTGGGTGCCGCCGTATCCGGGGATAATCCCAAGTTTGACTTCAGGTTGGCCGAGCTTGGCGTTCTCACTTGCCAGACGCATGGTGCACGCCATTGCGATTTCGCAGCCGCCACCCAGCGCAAATCCATTGATGCATGCGATCACGGGCTTGCCGAGGTTCTCAATCAGATTCAGCACCGATTGTCCGCGATGGGTGTACTCCTTGCCCGAGACCGCATCGTGCTGGGACAGTTCGCCGATATCCGCGCCCGCAATGAAGGCCTTCTCGCCCGCGCCGGTAAAGATCACGACCCGGGTAGCCACATCATTCTTGATGTCATGAAAGGAGGACCGCAACTCCTCCATCGTCGCCATGTTGAGGGCGTTCAGGACCTTCGGCCGGTTCACGGTGACGTAGGCGATTGAGTTCTTCTTCTCAAAGAGAATGTTTTCGTAAGTCATAGGGACGAGTTCTCCTGCATGAACGGCGTGCTCAATCCACCCCTTAGTGGTTGTCATCCTGAGCGAAGCGAAGCACGTGCTTTCGTGGCGGACGAGAAGAAAGCAGATCCTTCGCTTTGCTCAGGATGACAGATTTCTGGTGGTAGCGGCGTTCCAATAAAACTTCCTTACCGCCGGCAGCAGGAGCACTACCGTCGACGACAAGAACCCCACGGCTAAGACAATCTCGTCGCCATCCCAATCGTTTTCATCGATCATGCTGTAAACCAGAACCGCTAGCGTTCCAACGTCGGTCGCCAGAGAGAGCACCCAACCCCAGAAATTGCCTTTCCAAAGACCCCAAACGCCGACTAGCGTGATCAGTGCTGGGAAACCAAGGACCAACGCTCCGATAAGCAATCCGTGCACGGTCTCGGCCGGATCGACTTGTCGTAGTGTCTCCGGCGAACGCGTCAGCATGAGCACGTAGACGGTGAGGCCTGCCAGCATCAAGCCGAGTAACAACTGCAGCACATTCACGATCGTGATCAGCGAAGGGCGTTTCATTCTCGCGTCCATCATTGGTGCGCGCCTCGATGCATCGCCTGCCCTGATAAAACCGACTTCAGAAGTTCCCGGCCACCGGTTTCTCGGGATTCGAATAATCATAAAACCCGTGTCCAGTTTTCCGTCCGTACCAACCTGCCATCACAAGTCGCTTCAAAAGAGGAGGCGACGCAAAACGCCGCTCTTTGAACTCGTCATACATTACATGCGTGATGTAGTAAGTCGTATCCAACCCAACAAAATCCAGAAGCGTGAACGGTCCCATCGGATATCCGCAGCCCAGCTTCATCGCGTTGTCGATATCCGCGATGGACCCAACCCCCTCTTCGTACGCGCGGATTGCATCGAGCAAATACGGCACCAGGAGCCGGTTCACGATGAATCCAGTCTTGTCCGACGTCCGCACCGGAACCTTGCCGAGCCTCTTCGCAAATTCGTATGCCGACTCGTAGACGTCCGGCGCGGTGGCGATCGTGCGCACGACTTCGACCAGTTTCATCAGCGGCACAGGATTAAAAAAGTGCAGCCCGATAAACCGCTCCGGCCGCGACGTGGATGCCATCAGCTCCGTCACCGAGATCGAAGAAGTATTGGTCGCGAAGATCGCATCTTTTCTCACGATCCCATCGAGCGAGTCGTACATGTCTTTTTTCAGTTGCACATTCTCGATGATCGCCTCGATCACGATGTCGCAATCCGCCAGATTCTGCCGGTTGGTCGTGCCCTTTAGCCTGGCTTGGATCGCATCTTTCTGCTGCAGGGTGATCCCGCCCTTCTCAACCGGCCTCTCTGCAAACTTCGCCAGCGACTTCTCAATCCCGGCAAAGCCCTTGTCGAGAAACTTCTGCTCGACTTCGAGCACCGTGACGTCGAACCCCGCGGTCGCCGCCACTTGCGCGATGCCGGAGCCCATCAGGCCACAGCCGAGAACGCCGACTTTCTTGATTTCCATGGATGAATTCCTCGTCAGGATACGGACTTTTTCGCAACCTTGTTGCAGGCGCCGAGCAGCAGAATTGAGAGGAGCGCCCAGACCGCGACGTTGGTGGCAAACAATGTAATCGTGCGCTTACCGGCATTGAGCGGGATCCAGTTGTTGAAATGACGGTCAACAAGCAGCAAAGGCCAGTGAAACAACGGCCAAGTCTTCATGGACAAGGGAAGGATGAACGGCATCGACGTTAAGGCAATCCCTACGGCTAGCGCAATAGCAATGTGCTTTATGGTACATCTCACTGAAAGCTCTCCACCACCATAGCAATCCCCTGCCCGCCCCCAATGCACGCCGTCGCCAGCCCATACTTTTTCTTCCGCCGACGCAGCTCGTAGAGCAGAGTAATCACCAACCGCGTCCCCGTAGCCCCCAGCGGATGCCCCAGCGCTATCGCTCCACCATTAACGTTCACTTTCTCGCGATCCAGCCCCAGCTCTTTTTCGACCGACAGATACTGCGCCGCGAACGCCTCGTTCACTTCAATCAGATCGATGTAATCCAAAGTCAGCCCTGCCCGTTGCAGCGCCAGCTTCGTGGCCGGCACCGGGCCGCGTCCCATCAACTTCGGCTCGACGCCGGCAACGCCCCAGTTCACGATTCGCCCGAGAGGATTGATGTTTCTTTTCTGCGCCGATTCCAGCGACATCACCACCACAGCTGCGGCGCCGTCGACGATTCCACTGGCGTTCCCCGCTGTCACGGTCCCGGATTTACCGAATGCCGGACGCAGTTTCGCCAGGCCCTCCATGGTTGTTTGGGGGCGCCGATGATCGTCTTCGGTTAGGGTATCTCCCGTCGCTTCGCCTTTGGAATTTCGGATTGGAACCGGCGTCAGCTCTTCCTGTAGACGTCCGGCTTTGTAGGCCGCGTCGGCTGCCTGTTGAGAACGAAGGGCGAACTCGTCCTGGGCCTGACGCGTTATTCCCTGTTGCTCTCCGTACAGCTCCGCGGTGTTGGCCATGTACAACCCGCAATAACTGTCGAGCAGCGCGACCATCAACGAGTCTTCCAGTTTGCCGCCAGGCGAGAGAGTAAAGCCGTCACGTCCGCGGATGGTAAACGGCGCCTGCGACATCGCCTCCATGCCGCCTGCCAGCACTACTTTTGCTTCGTCTGTCTGGATCATCTGCGCGGCGCTGACGATCGACTGCATCCCGGAACCGCACAACCGATTCACGGTCAATGCCGGAGTTTCAATCGGCAGTCCAGCCCGCAGGCCGACGTGGCGCGCACCATAGATTGCGTCGCCGGAGGTCTGCTGCGCATTGCCGAATACGACATGATCGAAGTCTTTCGGATCGACTCCCGAACGCTCGATCGCCGCCTCCGCTGCGACGGCTCCCAGTTCCTGGGCCGTGTAATCTTTGATTTTCCCGCAATAGCGTCCAAAGGGCGTGCGCGCCCCGCTGACGATCGCAATGTCTCCAGGTTTCAACATGAGTCCCGCTAGATTTGAAGAGATGGCTGGCCAGAAGCCAACCTGTGAGTTTAACAGCAGCAAAGGAACATCATCAAAGCGGGACCTTCGTATTGGTGATTGTGTTTACTGCCTACGCCACGGCGGCCGTCGCTGCGAACTGCGGCGCCAGACTCGTGACCTTGCCCGCACCGAGTCCTCCCGCCTGCTCCACTGCCTGGTCGGCGCGATTGACTACTTCGGTTACGATATCCACTGGATCGAAATGCTGACGCATCACCGCCTGCGCCAACCCCGCACTGAACTCCACCGACTGACCTTTTCCCGGATAGCGCACTTCCGCCAGCAGGCGCCGCAATTTCTCCACTGCGAGCAACGCTTCCTTTTCTCCGGTATCGCCCAGTATCAGCGCAACGGTCGTTGCTTCATAGCGGAACGCGAGATCGTTGGTACGGATGTTGGTCGAAAAGAGCTGGCCAATCTGGTCCATGACGGTCTCGAGCGCCTGCTCTCCGTGTTCCTTGATGAGCGCGGTGCGTTTTCCAAATTTCATCAGCAGAACGGTGACGGCGGTTCCCTGTTGCAAGCCGCGTCGTATCTCCGCTTGCAGAAGATCGAGGTACGACGCTCGTTTCAGCAAACCTGATTTCTCATCCGTTACCGAAAGATTTTTCACGAGACGGCGGAGGCCGGCGTTGTTGAGCGCAATCATTACCTGATCGCTCAAGGTCTTGATCACTACGATCTCGCCGGATTGCCACGCCCGCGGCGCATTCTGCGCCAGGATCAGCACTCCGAGATGGTCGTTGCCTTCCACCAGTGGCAGAGCCAACACAGATTCAATTTGCAATTCCTCGACTGCTCCGCGCACGCTCAGCAACTCGGGAGCTGTGGCCGCATTGGCGATTGTGACTGTGCCGCGAGCTACTGCGAGGTCCTGCAATGTCTCCACCAGGCTGACCATTGCGGCGGAACTGCCGGGGATCAGGCCGTCGACGTGATACTCCTGCACGCTGGAAGGCGACAGACCGGGCTTGCGGGTGGCTGCAATGCAGCGCGACGCGCGCCAGTGTCCGCCGATTTCGCTGACTGCCGTCTTCAGAACTCCTTCCGCATTGCCCTGGTGATAGAGCTTGCGGGTAATCTCCGCAACTTTGGTCAGGCTGCTTACTTCGCCAGCTTCATGCGTCAGCGTAGTAGCGGATGCTTGCGAAGCAGTCGCTGCTACTTGCGTAGTCACGGCTGGCGCCGGCGGAGCGGGAGCGGCAGCGTACTGCGGTTCCATTCCTGCTGCAATATAGAGCCGCTGGAGTTCCTGATTACGCTCTTCCTCTCGCGGAAATAGCTCCTTGATTCTTTGCAGCCGCTCTACTGCCTTCGACCGCATTCCGTATTGCACCAGGATCTCGGCCTGTAGCATGAGGTCCTGAAGCGCGGCTGCTCCGAGCGTCGGCTCTTCCACCTTGATGGCGGCCTGTTCCGCTTGCTTCACAGCCGTGAATCGTGAGGCGATCACATTGAAGCGCTGATCGTCGATCTTGCCCCGCAGTGACTCCAGCCGCTTCTGGTGTCCCTGCTCGTAGGGATCTACTTCGGCTGCGCGGTCCAGGCATTCTCCGGCTTTCTGGTAGTTGTGCTTCGTGCAATAGAGATCAAAAAGTTTCAACAACGTCTGCGCATAGTCCGTTTCGCGATTGGAAGCGTTGTAGAGTTCCGCCAGGAACTCCAGCATTTCGGTGGAAGGACGGTGCGACGCCACCACTTCCTGCACGGTCGTCACAAACGACCGTCTTTCCCCGCGCCGGCGCTGGAAGACTTCAAGCTTCTTCGCCAGAGCCACGGCTTCAACGTCCAGTTCGGAGTCGAGCATCTTCCCAATCAGGTTGACAACCTGGTGCATGCGTGCGGGATTCTGTTCGAACATCTGCCAGATCAGCGGCTCGCAATCCAGACAACGACCCGCGGCGAGAAGCGCCTGGGCATACAAATCGCGCAATTCGACGGACGCATTCCCGGAATGAATCAGAGGTTCGAATATGAAGATGGCGGCACCCGCCTCGCCCTGGCCCAGTAGGCTCTTGCCATAGGCAATTGCATTTTTCGGATCGGCGGGATTCTCCGAATAGGCGCGCTCAAACCACTGCGCGGCGTTCCCTCCTGCGGCTGCCACGATGTCCGCCATCTTCAGGAAAAATTGAGCGGCTATAACGTGCTCGCCCAGATCCGCTGATGCCTCTGCTACCCGCAGATGGTTTTGTTGGGTCGGTTCCAGGTCTACGATCCGCCGCAGCACCAACAGCGATTCTTCTTTGCGTCCCTGCTTGTTCAAGTCTTCCAGTGCGTTCTCGAATGTCCCAATCGCCAGTTTCTTGTTGGAATGTTCCAGAAGTTGCCCGAATCGGACCTTCTGTTCCCATGTGGGATTGGTATAGCGCGCCAGCTTCTTATAGGTTAGGCTGGCGCGGGTCGCGTCCGCCGCAGCCACTTGCCGGTCGAAGAGTTCTCCGAGCAGGGTGACAGCCTGAGGTCCTTTATTAAGCGAAAGGCACAGGTCGGCAGCCATCTGGCGGACATTGTCGTTTTGCGGATCGTCTTGCAGGACTTGCAAATATTCCGCCAATGCTTCGACGGTCTTGCCCTTTTGCAAGAGCTTCTCCGCCTTGTCAACGCGGCGGGCGATCTCGGGACGATTGGGGTTTTCCAGCATCGGCAAAAGTGGGCGCGGAGAGACCCGCTTTGATTCTAGGTTTGACCCTTCACCCCAGCAACGCGGTTACATCCTCCACGATTACGAAAGTCATGCGATGGGACCGCTTCCCGTCTCACGAGTAACGAGCCGTGCAAAATGCTGACTCCCCCAGTAGATCGGGCGCAACTTTAATGGTTCCCGCTATTTATGCCGATCTTCACCGGTGAGGCGGAGTGTGTCTTCAGACTCGATGGGCGGCGTGCGCAATTTCGATTCGGAGCGCGACTGCGGGATGAGTGGGGAGGAGCAGGTCCACTTGGCCTGGTGTCTGGGCATCATTTTTGCAGTCCTGATGTCTGTTCAGGGACTGGGTTTTGTCCTGCTTGGAACGGGACGGGCGGGCATGGGCGTTTCCGAGTCTATTCTAGTTGTCGATAACCTTCTTGGTTTTGCGTGCGCATGCGCTGCGTTCCGTCGCGCACAGGGAATTTCAGCGCTGTTCTGGTTTCTGTTCGGCATCGTCGTGTGGATTTTGCTGATTCCCACGGCGATCCAAGCCTATAACACCATCTTCGATACAACCATCTTGTCCGATTCCAACCGTGACCTGCTCTATTGTCTTTACGGGGCTCCGATCCTGATGATGCTTTTCCTCCCGGAAACGCAGCGGACCGGACGCGGCAGATCCGAGATCATGCTCGACTTTTTTCAGGTCGCAATCGTAGTCACGCTGATCTACTCCACCTTTTTCTTCCTCCCGGTGCAGCGGATGCTGCCTGCCGAAGCAAACCTGCGCGATACCAGTGTAAGCGACGTGCAAAGCCTCGTGCTTCTGATCGCAGGTTTCGTGCGCCTGCAATTTGCCCGTGTTCCCGCGACTCGGAGTCTCTTTCTCAGGCTAACGCTGTTCCTGATGGTGTGCGCCGTTGCAACCTTCATCGGGGACTGGATCGACGTGCACCATCATTCATTTGCCGCCTGGTTCGATTTGGGTTGGGCAGTTCCTATCGCTGCCGGGGCGCTGGTCGCCGCTACGTGGACTCCTTCTTCCGAGCCCGGGATCTCACCGGAACCCACTAGCTTTCTGAGCTTCGTCGCGACCAATCTCGCTTTGGTCACGATGTTGTCCGGCTTGACCATGTTCACAGACAGGTGGAAGCAAGCATATGGTGAAGTGCTCACGAACGTGGCGATTGCCGCATCGCTGGGGGCTCTCACCTTGCGGTTGGCCCTCACCCAGTTTCATCAACATCAGGAAATCTCGCAGCGCAAGGCTGCGCAGCAACAGGTGGCTCTTTCCCACGAGAAAATCGCCGGATTGCTCGATTATGCACAGGGTCAAACCGTTAAGATCACTCAGATCAATGAATTCGGCACCTTGCTGCAAGCCTGCGCCTCCCGCGACGAGGCCTTTCGTGTCATTCGCGGACGACTGGCTCCTCTCTTTCCCGACACCTCCGGTAACTTGTCCATTCTCAATCCTTCCCGAACCAGAGCGGAAGTAGTCGCGGACTGGGGCGTTGGTCGCCTCGAGGAAGGGCAGGCCGTGATACAGGACGAGTCTGCCGAAGGCGGTTCTCTCTCTATCCCACTAATCGCGCGCGACGAAGCTATTGGCGTGCTGTTTTTCGAGAATCGAGACCATTCCTCTGACGCGTCGGTATTCCCTCGATCGAGTCAGCGTGCTCGATTTCGACAGTTAGCGTCCGCGCTCGCCGAACATATTGCCCTGACTGTTTCCAACCTCGACCTTCGTGCGGCCCTGCAAACCCAGGCGATCCGTGACCCACTCACGGGGCTCTACAATCGCCGGTACATGCAGGAAGCTCTGGACCGCGAACTCCACCGCGCCCGTCGTCGCGAGTCCCCGCTGTCGGTGATGATGCTCGATATCGATCATTTCAAACGTTATAACGACAACTTCGGGCACTCCGCAGGTGACGATGCGCTTCGCCTGGTAGGTGAAACGCTGCTTTTCGGTGTGCGCGCCGAGGACTTGGCCTGTCGCTATGGAGGCGAAGAGTTCATCATCATCCTGCCTGAATGTCCGCTGCAACAGGCTGCCATCCGCGCCGACGAAATTCGCGCTCGCCTCAAAGAGCTCTACCTGGAACGAGAAGGTGAACTCCCTGCCGTGGTAACTGTTTCGATTGGTGTCGCAGCGTTTGACGAAACCACCGACAGAATTGACCTTTTGATAAAGTTCGCCGACGAGGCTCTCTATCAAGCGAAACACGATGGCCGCGATCGAGTCGCCATCGCGCGCCCGGAGCAATCGCAAGCAGCAGGCGTGGATTGTGCGGCGCTCGCGGCGGAGCCGGGGTCCGGATCTCACCGGCCATCCTGAGGACATGACTAACGCTAGGTCCTCGACGCAGCGTGACGACTTTTAGTTTTCGCGGGAACTTTCGCCGGGCTTCTGATACAACAGACGATCCATGTCTTCCCCGGCTTCAGTCTCCGAATCCGGTCTTCGCCACCAGCTCAGCGCGGGCCAGATGACGATGGTCGCGGTGGGTGGCTCGATTGGAACCGGCCTACTCTTAGGAACCGCTCCCGCCATCGGATTTGCCGGCCCAGATTTTTTCGCTCTTACTGTTGTCTATTAATCTGTTGAGCGTCCAAGCCTTCGGACGGTTCGAATTCTGGTTCGCGATGATCAAGGTGGCAGTAATCGCAGCCTTCATCCTCCTGGGCGCGACGTTGCTTCTCACTGGTCGCGCCCAACCGCAATACACCGCCAATGGTGGATTTTTTCCACTCGGCATCGCAGCGCCCCTGCTCGCCATCACCTTCGCGATCTATACCTTCGGCGGCGTGGAATTCGTCGCAGTCGCTTCGGGCGAATCTACCTCCGCAAAGGAAGTCTCCCGCGCGGTGCAGATGACTTTCCTCACTCTGACTCTTCTGTACCTGGGCGCGATTGTCATCCTGGTCGGCGTCCTGCCGTGGAATCACGCCGCTGTCACCCAAAGCCCGTTCGTCACGGTTTTTCAATCGGTGAAAATCCCAGGCGCTACGCACATCATGAATCTTGTGGTGCTGACTGCCGCGCTCTCGGGCGCTAATGCGGCGCTTTACATCTCGAGCCGCATGCTCTTCTCCCTTGCGCGCACCGGTTGGGCGCCGGCTGCCCTCGGCCGCCTTAACTCGAAAGGCTCACCGACCCTCGCCCTGCTCGTTTCTTCGTACGGAATCATCGTCGCTCTCGCGCTTGAGTACTGGGCCGCCTCCAAGGCCTTCGAATACATTCTGCAGGGCGCCTTCTTCGGGATGATGCTGTCCTGGATCGTCTCGCTCGCCGCCCACATCTCGTTCCGTCGGCGTATTACTCTCGATCAAGCCGCGGCAATTCCGACCCCATCTCCACTTAAGGGATGGGGATCTGTAATTGGCCTGATCGTCGTGCTAGCCGCGATCGCCAAAAGCTGGTACGACTTCCGCGTCAACCTGATCAGTGGCGTAGGGTTCCTGATCGGCCTGACGGTGCTTTACTTCATTCTGCGCCCAGGAGCCATTCAGAAAACACCCTGACTCTGGCTCCCTGTCCCCTGTGGAGCAGGCGCCCGGTCTCGCTCTTCCGCATTACAATAAATCCATGTCCGACGCTCTCCTGCGCTATCGTCCGGAATTCCCGATCCTCGAGCGCACCAACTACATGATCTCGAACTCGCTCGGCGCTATGCCTCGCGGTGTTTACGATGCGCTCCACGCCTACGCCGACACGTGGGCCACGCGAGGCATTCGGGCCTGGGAAGAACGCTGGTGGATGCTCGCCTTGGGGGTCGGCAACGAACTTGGCGCCTTGATGAACGCGCCTTCGAACTCCGTCTCCACGCATCAGAACGTCACTACCTGCCAGGCGGTCGTCGCGTCGTGCTTTGATTTTTCCGGCAAGCGCAACAAGGTCGTCTACAGCGACTTGAACTTTCCTTCAGTGATGTATTTCTGGGAAGCGCAAGGCCAGTATGGAGCGCGCGTGCACATGGTGAAGACCGACGACGGCATCCACGTCCCCACCGACCGCCTGCTTGACGCCATCGACGACGAAACCCTGCTCGTTCCAATCTCGCACGTAATCTTTCGGAGCGCCTACATTAATGACGCGCGCGCGATCATCGAGAAGGCGCACAAGGTCGGTGCCCACGTCGTGCTCGATACGTTCCAGTCGCTCGGCACCGTGCCCGTGGATGTTACCGCTCTTAATGTCGACTTCGCGTGTGGCGGCGTTCTCAAGTGGCTGTGCGGCGGGCCTGGAGTCGCGTATCTATACGTGCGCCCCGACTTGGGCAAAAAGCTCGAGCCAAAATTAACGGGATGGTTCGCTCATCAGGATTCCATGGCGTTTCAAACGGGGCCGATTCAATACACCGATCCGCCATTTCGTTTCATGAACGGCACCACGCACGTTCCTGCCCTCGAAGCGTGCCGGCCTGGGCTGAAAATCATTCGCGAAGCCGGGATAGAAAATATTCGCAACAAATCCCAACGCCAGACTGCACGTCTCGTCGAACTCGCGGACCAGCACGGATGGCGCATCAACACTCCGCGCGATTCAGAAAAACGCGGCGGCACGGTCTCCATCGACATGCCCGATTCCCAACAAGTCTGTCGCGAGTTACTCGCCCGCGAGATTCTTGTCGACTGGCGGCCCGGGGCCGGTGTGCGGTTTTCACCTCACTTCTACAACACCGACGCAGAGATCGACCTGGCGATCGTGGCTGTGGAAGAGATCCTCAAAGAACGACGAGTGTCGGTCTAGACCGCCGTCCAATTCCGGTGCTGCTCGCGGACTTTGACGTTCATCCTACCGACGTCGTCAAAAAGCAACCGGCGCTCCTAACGATCCCATCTATAGCGCTCACTGGAGGAGTTCCATGCGCTGTAGAAGTTTCGCCTTGCTCGCTGTCTTGGCAACTGCCACGCTCTTTGCTCACGCCCAAACGTACAACTTCACGACCCTCGACTATCCCGGAGCTAAGCAGACAGGTCCTAACGAGATCAACCGCTACGGTGTAATTGTTGGCGGTTACTACGACAACAACTCCACACTTCACGGCTTTGCCTATTACGGCGGCTCATTTGTTAACATCGACTTTCCGAGCGCGACTTTCACCAGCGCCAATGGAATCAACAGCAGAGGCGTAATCGTTGGGCACTTCGGAGGTCAGTCGGGTACTCACGGTTTCGTTCTGGAAGATGGCCACTTCACGCAAGTCGACGTTCCAGGATCAACCTACACCGATGTTGAGGGGATCAACGATGCTGGCGTCTTGGGCGGCATCTACCTCGACGCTTCCAGCAACATCCACAGTTTCCTGCGTCTTGGCCCGAATCGCTATCGCACCGTGACGTTCCCAGGTTCCGATTACACTGCGGTTAATGCTCTTAACAATCGCCTTGAACTGACTGGGCAGATGAGTCCGCCCTTCGTCAGCGCCTTTTTGTTCAGCAACCACCAGTGGGTGAACTTCTACTTCCCTGACGCCTTCACCACCACCGGCAGAGGGATCAATAACCAGACACAGGTTGTCGGCGTGTTCAATCCACAGGATCCGCTCGCGCCACAACATGGATTCCTGCGCAACGCCGACGGGACATTCCAGCAAATCGATTTCCCGGGCTCGTCTGGCGGTTATGCCAGCGGCATCAACGATGCCGGAGTAATCGTGGGCGGTTACGGCGACAGCGCGGGAAACTCGCATGGATACATCGCCACGCCCTAACGTTAACTTTTCGCTTATGGTGAGGACCGCCCATTTTGCGACCGGCGCGGTCCTCTATTTGCTGTAAATACGCGACCGTTCACCAGGTTTTGGGTGCGAGGTCTTAGCTTCCACCAAATCCCTTCCCTATTATTTGCAGTCTCCTCGGTTACCTCGGTAAGACCTGCTCTCGCATTTGCTGTGAGGTTGCGCGCCCCGTTTCTTATCCTCAAGCCTGTGCCACAGTACGGCGCAAGAGAGACCGTGACTGGAAACTTCCTGCTCATTCCCCTGCCGAACGAACTCATGCTTCTGTCGGCGGTTGCGATTGCCGGCGGACTTTACTTCTTCGCATGCGGATTTCGTCTGCTGGCCCGAAAACGTCTTATCCTAAATACTCCAGCTTCGAAAATTCGCAGCGCTTCCCTCGGACTGGTCGAGGTTAGCGGTCGGGCCACTGGTCCCTACAGTCTGCCCGCTCCGATCACTGGCAGCCCTTGCTACTTTTACCGGACGATTGTCTGGCGGCAGGATGAGGAAACTAAAACTCATGACTGGAAGAAGGTTGCGGAAGAAAGTCTGAATGTCTTCTTCTTTCTTGACGACGGTACCGGCCAGTTACTGGTGAACCCCGCCGGGGCCGAACTCGATCTCCATTGCGACTTTCGGCAATCGTACGATCAGACATGGATCTCCCGATTACCGGATCGCGCGAATACTTTTCTTGATCGCCATGGCATAACGCCCCGCGGCGACCACTTCCGCATCGAGGAATGGACGATCCGTCCCAGCGACCTTCTTTACGTAATGGGAACGGTCGCCGAAAATCACGGCACGAGTTCTCCCTCGCCCCATTCCCGGGATACCGACAAGTCTGCAGTTCGCCAAATCGAGCCTACGCCGGAGGTGATCCGTTTATCCGAACGCCGGACCTCTGTGACGCCAGACGCCGCGACGCAGCAGGCGAAGATTGCTGCTGCGCTCCACAAAGCCGGCATCAGAAGTCCAATCGCCTGGGAAGCGGCCACACATGCTTCGAATCGCGTCGTTACCATGGAAGAACCGCTCCACGTCGCACAGATTTCCGCGAATGGCAAAGACGAGCCGCGAGGATCGGATGAGCAATCTGGCTTCGATCTCAACTCCCCGATCATGCTTATGAAGGGTGAGAATAACTCCACTCTTTTGATCTCGTGGCACAGCCAGCGGGACCTCGTGCGCTCGCTGGCGTGGAAGTCCGCAGCGATGATCTGGTGCGGTGCCGGGTTAACATTGCTTGGAATTTACATGCTGCTCGCGCAGTTTGAGTTGCTGTAAGGCTCCACCTGGTAATCAGCCTTGATGTTGCCCGGTTTGACCGCTGGGGCACGCAGTAACCAAGTGCTAAATGCCAAGCGCTAAGTGCTAGCAGCTGCCTGCTAAAATATCCCCGTGCCTGACCCCGTCCGGATCGGAATCCTCGGCGACTTCAATACCGAATTTCGTTCCCATCACGCGACTAACGAGGCGCTTCAGCACTCGGCGAAGAAGCTCGGCGTCGAACTGGAATCAGTGTGGCTACCGACGCCTTCACTGTTGGCGCCCGACGCCCCCAAAATCCTTGAAGCCTGCGATGGTATCTGGGCCGCTCCCGGCAGTCCTTATAAGAGTTTCGATGGCATGCTCAAGGGCATCCAGTTCGCGCGTGTACACGACTGGCCTTTCCTCGCCACCTGCGGAGGATTCCAGTACACGCTCATCGAGTGCGCTCGTAACGTTCTCGGCATGAAAGATGCTACTACCGCCGAGGAAGATCCCAACGCAAAGAACATCATCATTTATCCGGTCGCCTGCGCGGTGCCCAAGCGTGCCGAGGGTGCACCGAAGCTATCTGGAATCGTGCCGAAGATCCGTTTGCGACCAGGATCCTATTTAGCTGGCTACTACGGAAAAGAAGTTGTCGAGGAAGAGTATTTCTGCAACTTTGAAGTGAATCCGGAATTTGAATGGACCGCTATGGAAGCTGGTTTCCCGATTGTAGCCCGCGGCGCCGCAGAAGAATGCCGCGCCATTGAATCTCCGGCGCACCAATTTTTCATCGCAACCCTGTTTCAACCCCAGCTCTCCTCCACCGCGAAGAACCCCCACCCGCTGGTCATGGCTTTTGTTCAGGCATCTGAAAACTGGTCCCGCAAAAAGCTTGACGACTCCATTCTGGCCTGACCTGGTTGGGAATGAACTCGCTTGCTCGAGCCGACTGGCAACGCGCGTATCAGATAGCGTTGCGGCGAACTTGGGCCTCGGCCAAACGGATAGCACGTGATGAGTGTGAGCGCGTCCTCCGATGTGGGCGCCAACATACTCGTGTCCTCGGGTTCGACTACGCGAATCGCATCAACCTTGTAGTCTCGTTCCTGTAACTCGCCTGCGTGCGCGCCGGACCATTCGATATGAATTACGTCTCCTTGTACAACTTGCTCCAGCGGCCTGAACCAACTCGTGCGATGTCCCGCCAGCAGCAGGTTTCCGGGCTCTCCAGTTCGGACTCCGCTGAACATGCGCGCCGGACCAAAAGCCAGTGTGCGTGGCGTAGCGCCCTCCAGGACAATCTCGTCATATCCCAAACGTGGGATTTGGAGCCGCGCAATCGGATGAGTGTCGGCCCACGGCCACGGCGCGCGAGCATTGCCGGACTGCACGCCTTGGTCCCACGCCCGCCGGATCAGGATGCCTGCGAGTTCGGCCTTGGCATGTAAGTAAGCGGCGCGAGCAGTCAGGCATCCTCCGGCCACTACAACAAGCACACACCAGATCCGGAGCGCCCTCACAGGAATGCTCCTGCTCTCCGCTTCCGCATTACGACCAACGGCACCAGGCCAGCGCATAAGAGCGCGAGACCCAAAGCCTCCAGAAATGCGTCGGCGGTGCCGGTTGCGGGAGCGCCGAAGACTTTTTCCATTTGCCAACCGGCCGGTAGCTCCGTGGGCACA
>WNFR01001845.1_pt1 | contig 22099 bp, 19 predicted proteins | sample 5400221 | NCBI WGS metagenome assembly WNFR01 (sample SAMN13153357, study PRJNA577476) | soil metagenome | isolation source: 40 cm soil under Madrone tree | place: USA:California | collected 2016-06-14 | reverse complement strand
TAGTTGGGCGCGAGCTTCAAGGCGCGCTGCACCTCGGCACGCGCCAGGTCGGGTTTTTTCTGCTCGAGGTAGATTCGCGCGAGCATGGTGCGCACCAGCGCGGAGTCGCGAGCCTCGAGCGAAGCCTGCAGTTCCTTAACGGCGTCATCGAGCTTGCCGCGCCGATGATTGATTTCGCCCAGACCGCGATGAGCGGCGGCGTTCGCTGGTTCGGCGTGCAAAACACCGCGAAATTCGTTTTCGGCGGAATCGAGGCGCCCAGCGGCAAGTTCCTGGCGTCCACGACGAATATGCGACGCGGAGCTATCGACCGAGGTCGCCAATGCCGCGGAAGTCGCTCCGCTCCCGGAGGCAGCAATTTCGAGGCGCAATGCGGTGGTGTCCAACTCTGTGCGGATGCGCGCGAGGCGGAAGCTCGCATCCGGTCTCACGTCCACGTGTGCGGACTGCAGCGCGGTGGGGCCCAAGGATTCCGCCGCGGCTACCCGCTCCTGATCGGCCTCTGCCTTCTTTCCCGCTTTTTCCAGTGACTGCACGAGCAGTACGCGGTCTTCGGGATTTTCCGGCTTGCGTTCGGAGGCTTCGCGGAAAGCGGCCTGAGCCGCGGTGAAATCGCCAGACTGCATGGCGAGGAGGCCGAGATTAAACGGATAGTCGTCCTCATCGGGATCGAGGTCGGTGGCACGGCGAAGATCAGCCTGAGCCGCCGCCGCCTTACCTTGACGAGCCCTCGCAACGCCTAAATTGTTCAGAATTTCCGGGAGGTCCGCACCCAAAGCGCCGCCTTGCGACTCATTTTTATGATCGCCGCCTAAGGCAGTCTGCAGGGACACAAAAACTTCTTCGGCCCGCTCCGGCTGATTCGTCTGCAAACGGCAAACGCCGGTGGAGAAAAGGGCCTCGATGTACCGGTCGTGAGTGGGCGGAACGTGCGCAAAGAAGGAGAGCGCGGTGGCGCAGTCGTTGCGCGTGAAATAGGTCTCCCCCAACGCAAAGTAGGGATCGGGCCATGAAGGTTCGAGGCGAGAAGCCTCGCGCAATTCGCGGAGGCGCGGCTCGTCTTCATTGGCAAGCAGTCCTCGTATGTAATGCTCGAATGCATCCAGGCGCAAAGGACGCTGTGCCCTGGAAAACTCGGTCAGCGTCGGGCGATACGCTTTGTCGTTTTCGGAAAGCAGGCGCCACACAACCTTGGATTGCATCTCCATCAGCGAATCGAGAGGACCCGTCTCGCGCACGGCGGGAAGAAGCATCAAGGGATCGGTGCGAAGGATGCGTGAATTTATCGTCAACGTCTTGCCGTCGGAAGAGAAAGATCCGAACACGACGAAGTCGGCGTCGAGGTCCTGGGCAACGCGCAGCATGCTGGCCCGGCTCAGTTTGGCGGAGAAAGGAAGTCCATCGCGTTCCTGTTCGGTCGTTCGTCCGGCATGGGAATACACCTGCTGGCCACCGGCGGAGAGCGCCTGAATGGTGATCTCTTCAAGGCCCTCGCCCATCCAGTCAAGACGCGGCGAAGCGCCCGCGTTTTCAAAAGGGAAAACCAAGTAGATGCCCGATTGGGCTGAACTGTTTGCGCGGCCGGGAGCTTGTTGGGCGTTGAGAGACGCGGCGGCGCAAAGCAGCGCGCAGGAAATAAACAAGGCGCGACCGTTAAACCGATCCAGGGACATGGCTTCTACGCATTGTAGCAGACGTGGGGGCGCTCGTTTTTGACCTTGCAGACAATGCGACCAATGCTGAACCTCTGGGTGCCTTGGCGCGACGGCGAAAACAGATTACGGTTGTGCGGACTCAACCGGCTTGGGAGCCAGAAGATCGATAACCATGGGATCTTTTAGCACGGCGGCGAACGCGGGATCCTTCTTCACGTCATTAATTTGGACGTAGCCTTCCTCTTTGGCCTTGCGCAGGTAGAGGATGGCACGCTCGAGATTCCCAGCTTGCGCAAAGGATTTGGCGAGCAGGAAATAGAAACGGCCGCGGTCAGACACGGAGCGGTCCTGAAGGATCGAACCGGTGCGCGAAGAACCGCGCTCAAAGAACTGCGGATCTTTTGCTAACGCCGTGCGGAAGGCGGCGATGGAAGCATCGTACTTGCCCTGGCTGAAATAAGCGTAGCCGAGATTGCTGTACAGCACCGGCATGTCGTCGCGCATCTTGATCGCCTTCTGATAGGCGCGAATGGCTTTGCTGTATTTCTTGCGCTGATACCAGATGGTGCCGATGTTGTTTTCGGCGTCGGCGTATTGCGGGTTGACCTTAACAGCACGCTGGTAATATTTCAAAGCAAGCCCCAAAGCGGTTTGCTGGTGCAGCGCGATGCCAAGCTTGTTCAGGTACACCGCGTTGTGAGGATCTTGTTCGCTAAGCGCTCTGTACTGCTCCATGGCCTCCCGATACTGCTTGCGAGCCATGTACAGGTCTCCCAGTTCGTCGGCACCGAGCTGGCGATCTGCAGCGTTTGCCGCGGCGTTAGAAACCTGAGACTGCGTCTGCATGGGAACGAATGATTCTTTGCGGGAGTCGTCGCTGGTCTGGCCAATCGAGGGGAGGGTCAGGCTAACGAGGAGAGCACTAACGGGCAACGCCATCCGAAGACAAATCATGGCGAGTCTCCTTTGTCATCCGGCTTAGCCTTGTCCGTCTTCGATGGGTCGTCCGGCTTAGGCTTGTCGGAGTCCTTCTTCTTGCCTCCAAAGATACCAAAAATCTTCTTCAAAGGATTGGTTTTCTTTTCCTCTTCCTTGTCCTTCGCCTCGACAGGTTCAGGAGGCTGTCCCTGCCCAGTCGCATTTGGCGGGCGATTCGGATCATAAGGAATGGGTTTTCCGTCGGCGTCCTTTGGCGGCTCCTTGGGCTGGCCTCCGCCGAAGACGTGCGATAGCCAAGAGCCCGCGGAACTGAATACGTTGTGGCCCCCGTGAATTTCGCAGTACTGCGTGGGAGCAGAACCCGCAATGTAGACCTCCTCGCGCGTCGTTGGACAGTTGGGGGTGGCCAACTGCAGGGATTCCGGGTCGATCAGCACTGACTGGATGCCTTCGGGAGCCCCGAAATCTCTCACGTCGCGGTAGGCGGAGAGCGCGGTCGCGTGATTCATGAAGTCCGCCCAGATCGGTGCCGCCGTTGACCCGCCGGGCAGGCCGAGGTCGCGGTTGTCGTCAAAGCCGATCCAGATCACACAAACAAGATTGGAAGTGAACCCGGCGAACCAGCCATCGCGGGAAGTTCCGGTTTTGCCGGCCGCCGGCAACGTAAAGCCGCGAGCGCGGACGCCCGCCCCAGTGCCGCGATTCAAGACATCCTTCAGAACGCTGGTGACTAGGTACGCCACGCGCGGATCAAGCGCAGTATGCGTTTGCGGCGTCACCTTCTCCAGAACTTCGCCTCCGGCGCCGACGATATCGCGGATGAATTGCGGCTCGGCACGCGTGCCGATGTTGGCAAAGGTCGTGTAGCCGGCAGCAACCTCGACCGGCGTCATTTCGTAGGCGCCCAGGGCCACGGCGGGAGTGGCGCGAATATTGTTGCCCAAGCCCATCTGACGCGCGATTTGCACAACGCGGCCATAGCCAATCATCTCGGCCACTTTCACTGTGGCAACGTTCAATGAGTTGGTCAGAGCGTCGCGCGCCGTGACCCGGCCCATAAATTTTTCGCCGAAATTATTGGGAGTGTAGTTGACGCCGTCATATTCGAACGTGGTCGGCTCGTCATCGATCGTGGTGGCAGGAGTGACGACAGGCTGCACGCCATCAACCGCATTGTCGAACGCGGCGGCATAGACAAAAGGCTTGAAGACGGAGCCGGGCTGACGATGCGCCAGTGCGTGGTTCAGCTGGCTCTGGCCGTAGTCGCGGCCGCCAACAACCGCTTTGATCTCCCCCGTGCGCGGATCCAGCGCTACGAGCGCGGCTTGCGCCTGCGGGATCGGTTCGTTCGTGCCTTTCTTGGCTTGCTCCTTGCGCCAGCGATCATATTTCTTCGCAAGAAGCGTATCGACATTCTTCATCCCAACTTCGATTGCAGAAGCCGCTGCGCGCTGCAACGCGGGATCGAGCGTGGTGTAGACGCGAAAGTTTTCGCTGAGCAAATCGTTCTCGGAGTATTTGTCCAGCAGGTGGTCCTTGACCATGTCGACAAAGTAGGGAGCTTCGGCGCCAGATACGTTGGCTTTGATGATCTTAAGCGGCTCGCTTTTGGCTTCCTGAAGGTCGGCCTCGTTGATGTACTTGTTCTCGAGCATCTGTGTCAGCACGCGGTCGCGAGCCTGCGCGCCGCGCTCCGGGTGGCGGTCCGCCGACGAGTAATAATTTGGCGCGCGAATGATGCCGGCGAGATAAGCGCATTCGGGAAGAGTGAGCTGACGCAGATCCTTGCCAAAATACGCCACGCTGGCTTGCGAAAATCCGCGGATGCCGAAGCTGCCGCGGTTGCCGAGATAGACCTCATTGGCATAAAGCTCGAAGATCTGCTGCTTCGTGAACCGTTGCTCGAGCTCTACGGAAACCATGGCTTCCGCAACTTTGCGGCGGAACGTTCGCTCATTGCTAAGAAAGAACGTGCGCGCCACTTGCATCGTTATCGTGCTGGCGCCCTGAAAATGGTTGCTGCTGTGGCGCAAGTCGGCCCAAGCAGCGCCCACGATGCGCACAAAGTCGAATCCGCCATGCTCAAAAAAGCGCTTGTCCTCTGCGGAAAGAATCGCGTGCACCAGAAGCGGGGGGAGATCATCGTACCGGACGGGGCGGCGCTTTTCTCGCGCACTATCGAAGAGATTGGTGATCAGCTCCGGCTCGACTTCAGCGCTCTCAAGTCCATTGCCACCACCCAGTGGGCGGATGCTGCGAATGGTTTTACCGGTGAATTGCACGTCCAGCGCATTACCGCCAACGAAATAAGAAAGCTTGGACGGGCGAATGTCCACCGAATTGCGCTGAATAGTGTACTGACCAAGCGCGTTTTCGTCCGTCTCCAGGCGATAGCCGGCGCGCTGCAGATAGCCGGTGAGTTCTTCCGGGCTGATCGCCTGCCCGACGGAGATGTGCTCGGGCGCGGAGAAGATTTGCGTGGTGTTCTGCAGAACATGCCCGGAGAGCCGGGCATCAATCATGCGAGAGTATTTTGTGTAGTAGTACGTGAACAGGCCCGCGACGGTCAGAAAAATGCCGAAAACCACGCCCAGAATCGTCAGGCCGAGACCGGACGTCCAAAATCCCTTCAGGATGCGGATGCGCACTCTTTAGTCTCCCAGTGGCTGGACCTCTATTGTCTCGCAAGTGAGCACGGTAAGAAAGGCGCGCGGCAAAGGGAAAGTTGCGAAATGGACACACACTGCTAAATGTCAGCGTTTTTTGCGCTCGACAAACTGAGCGCCAAAGGCCAGCAGCGCGTTACAGCAGCGACTTATTCTCGCTTGATGGGGTGAAATGGAGATCCATCTTGTAGACCAGCAGGTCAACCGGAACTGTGTAATCCAAAGAAATTCTTACCACGGAGGTCGAGGCGAGAACCTTGATCTCTTCTTTCTTGATTGGAACGTCCAAGTCTTGCGCTTCTTTGAAGATGGTTTCCCGGATTTGCTCCTCCGTATAGCGATTCACCACCGCAAAGCGCGCTTGCTCCTGCATTTTATCCGCAAGTTGGTATTCCGCGATGTAAGGAGGAAGAAGCTTGAACGCCGAATAGGCAATGAAAACAATAATCGCGGTAATCGCAATGGCTTTGAATTTGCCTTCGCCACGTTGAGAACGTAGCCGGCGCTGCTTGCTGTTAATCCCGGTCACCAGAATCTCTCTCCTAGGGCCGACCAATCCCAAAACGGTGTAGTCAGCGACAAATAGCTGAACGTTGCGTATTTTTACGCTAACACCGGCAAAGCACGGGTGTCGAGCGCGAGCCGCGGGAGGTGTTCCGGAAAAGCAACGGTGTCCTGAAGTCTGAGACGCGCCGAAGTATGCCTCTACAAAAGCGAGAACGCCTCAATAGGCGCGGGCAAAAATGGCGCGCTCTGCCGCCGGCTTCCCACAGTAAACGCAAACGCCGGGACCGCCGGATTGCTCAAGCGGGATGCACCGCATAGTCGCGCGGCTTTCTTCCTTAATCTTCGCTTCGCACTCCGAACTCCCGCACCAATAGGAAAACGCGAAACCGGTTTCGACCGCTTTCTTGAGGTCCTCATACGTCTTCGCGTCGTGCGTGTTGGATTTGCGGAACGCCAAAGCCTTGTCATGCAGCGATTGCTGAATTTCGGCAAGCAGGCGCTCCACCGTGACGGCCATATCGGTCAGCGAAGCGCTGATCTTCCCTTCCCTGCCCGGTCGGTCGCGGCGCGCCAGAACCGCAGCTTGCTTGGCGATGTCTTTAGGCCCGAGCTCGATGCGCAGAGGAACGCCGCGCATTTCCCAATCATTAAATTTCCAGCCGGGGCTGGAGCCTTCGCGCTCGTCGAGCGTAACTCGAATGTTCGCCTTCGCGAGCTCCGCTTTCAATTTTCGCGCTGCCTCTACCACCAAGGATTTTTCTTCGTCAGTCTTGTAAATCGGAACGATTACGACTTGATACGGCGCAACTTTCGGCGGCAGAACAAGACCTTGGTCGTCGCCATGCACCATGATGATCGCGCCAATGACGCGCGTGGACAGTCCCCACGAAGTCGTCCAGCAATGCTGGAGCTGGCCGTTCTGGTCGAGGTAGCGAACCTCAAAGGCTTGCGCGAAATTCTGTCCCAGAAAGTGCGAGGTCCCCGACTGCAACGCCTTACCGTCTCCCATCATCGCTTCAATCGAGTACGTAACGTCCGCGCCGGCAAACTTCTCGGCATCGGACTTCTTCCCGGGGATCACAGGAATCGCAGCGTCGTTGACCGCGAAATCGGTATAAATGTCCAGCATCTGCCGCGTTTCCGCTTCAGCCTCTTCGCGCGTAGCGTGCGCGGTGTGGCCCTCTTGCCAGAAAAATTCCAGCGTGCGGAGAAAGAGTTTCGTCCGCAGCTCCCAGCGCACGACGCTGTTCCACTGATTCATCAGCACGGGCAGGTCGCGATAAGACTGAATCCATTTCGACCACATGTGCCCGATGATGGTCTCTGACGTGGGCCGTATGACGAGCGGTTCGGCGAGCTCTTCCCCGCCTCCGATCGTGACCACCGCGAGTTCCGGGGAAAATCCCTCGACGTGATGTTTTTCCTTGTCGATGAAGCTGCGCGGAATAAGCAGCGGAAACGCGACGTTTTGATGGCCCGTAGCTTTGAACCGGCGATCCAGCGCCTGCTGAATATTTTCCCAAAGCGCCCAACCATACGGGCGCACGATCATGCAACCGCGCACCGGCGCGTAGTCGGCCAGCTGCGCTTTCAGGACCAGTTGGTTGTACCACTCGGAGAAATCTTGCGAGCGGGTAGGGAGCTTTTCTTCAGCCATGCGGCGGTTTGTCCAGTTTGGCTCCGGCCTTCTGGCCCGAGCCTCTTGTAGCTGTACGCAGCGAAATTACGGCACGCGCGAACTGAAAAGCGTATCGGACACGTGGGGACGTGTCAACGCGATGCGAGTAAGCGGCGCAGCGGTCAGACGACCACCAATTTGGAGCTTGGCGTCTCGCACGCGCCTTAATAGCATGCCGCGCATGAGCTCCTCGTCTCGCGGTGGTTCCGATCTCGCCCAGCAATTGCTCGCATGGCTGAAGCCGCGCGAGGACGAGATGGCCGCACTGCTGGCGGAACTCGTGAGCATACCCACGGAAAATCCGCCTGGAAGAAACTATCGAGCCTGCGCGAACCTCTTGGAGAAGACGCTTTCCCAGGCCGGCCTCCTCTGCGAACGCCACGAATTCCCTGCCCCGCCTGCCAGCGCCGAAGCGAGCCCCAAAGCGAGCGACGAACCAGCCGTGAGCCTGACCGCGACGCTCGGGAGCGGTAAGCGCACGCTGTATTTTCACGGACACTACGACGTCGTGCCGGCGCAATCACCAGAACAATTTCAGCCCGCACGCAAAGAGCATTTTGTGTTTGGCCGCGGTTCCTGCGACATGAAAGGCGGCATCGTCGCAATGCTCTTCGCCATTCAAGCCCTGAAAGAATGCGGCGTGAAGTTGCACGGCCAAATTGCACTCACCTTGGTTCCCGATGAAGAGACCGGCGGCGCGCGCGGCTCGGACTGGCTCGCGCGTGAGGAAAAGCTTGGCCGCAACGGTATCGGCATGCTCTTGCCGGAGCCGACCAGCGGCGTGGTGTGGAATGCGAACCGCGGCGCAATCTCTTTACGAATTAAGGTTTTGGGCAAGTCTGCGCACGTTGGTTTGCAGCATCGGGGCGAAAACGCATTCGAACAAAAGATGCGCGTCGTCGAGCGCCTGCAGCAGTTGAAGCGCGAAGTGGAGCAGCGGAAAACGGGCTGCGCAATCGGCTCCGAGCAGACTCGCAATTCCATTTTGATGCTAGGCGGCGAAAGCGGCGGTGGCACCAATTTCAACGTCGTTCCGGAGCATTGCTGGTTCACCGTAGATCGGCGCATCAACCCGGAAGAAGATTTTGACGCGGAAAAAGATACCCTCATCAATGTGCTGCAAGATTGCCGGCGTGACGGAATTCGCCTGGAATGGGAGATTTTGCAGGAAGGTCGCGCATCCGCTTGCTCGGACGACGAGAAACTCGCCCGCACGCTCGCGCAAAATGTAAAAGCGATCACTGGCGAAGCGCCGCGATTCGAGATGTGCCCAGGCCTCCTCGAGATTCGCTTTTACGCCACCAAGGGAGTTCCCGCCTACGCGTATGGCCCTGGGTTGCTATCCGTTGCGCACGGGCCAAACGAATACGTGGACATGCGGAAGGTACGCGATTGCGCCGCCATTTACGCGCTGACAGCAATTGAGATGTTGAACGCGTGAACAACGTGCGCGTTTATGGCAAGCCGAAGGCGAATAAAGCCGACCCAGCCGCCACCGCAACATACTCTTTCCCGTCAATTGCATAAGCTATCGGCGACGAATACACCGAAGCGCCAGCTTGGAAGTGCCACAGCGCTTTGCCGCTCGCTGCGTCCAGCGCGATAAAATTCCCCTCCGCATCGCCGGTGAACACCAAGCCGCCCGCCGTCGAAAGCACGCCAGACCACGTAGGCGACGGATGCTTCCATTCCCATTTAATCTTTCCCGTCGCAGGATCGATGGCCCGGAGCGCGCCCCAGAACGGCGCCGCATCATCATTTGGAAAATAAGCGCTGCCGTAATACGCATGCCCGGCCTGATAGGGCTGCGCAGCCGTGCTGAAAATGTCGCACTGCTCCCGCGCAGTCACATAGAAGAAGCCAGTCTGCGGATCAAAAGTGGGCGACATCCAGTTCGTCGCGCCGGCTGCCCCCGGGCACACGCGGCTGCCGTCATGCGTCGGCGTCGCTTCCTTGTTAGCCACCGGGCGCCCCTCGGCATCTTTGCTGCTGCTCCAGGTAACTTTGCCGTACGCGCTTGAGGAGAGTAATTTGCCGTTGCTGCGGTCAATCACATAGAAAAAACCGTTGCGGTTGGCTTGCACCAGCAAGTGCTTGCCGTCCCGTTCGAGCAACACCGGAACTTGCGTCGCGTCGTAGTCATGCTCGTCGTGCTTGGTGAACTGGAAATACCACTTCAACTTGCCGGTGTCCGCGTCCAGCGCCAAAAGTGAATTGCTATAGAGATTGTCGCCGGCCCGCCCTTCACCGCGATTGGAAGGAGACGGATTGCCCGTGGTCCAGAAGGTTGTGTTGGTCGCAGGATCGTACGAGCCGGTGATCCAAGCGGGCGCGCCGCCAATTTTCCACGATTCGCCTTCCCAGCTTTCGTGACCAGGCTCACCCGGGCCGGGAATCGTATAAAAGCGCCATCTCCGCTCGCCGGTATTCGCGTCGTAAGCATCGATGAAACCGCGAATGCCGTACTCACCGCCACTGACGCCAACGATGATGAGATCCTTCACAGCTAGTGGCGCGAGCGTGATGCTGTAGCCCTTCGTGTAATCGAAAGCGGTCACATCCCAAGCGATGTTCCCCGTTTTAGCGTCGAGCGCGACCACATGCGAATCCAGCGTGCCCAGGAATACCTTGTCGCCAAGAATGGCCAGGCCGCGATTCACGCGTCCGCAGCAGGGCCGAATATCAGCCGGCAGCGCGCGCTGATATTGCCAGATAGGCCTGCCCGTGCGCGCGTCCAGCGCGAAGGCGCGATCGTCTTGACCCGTGCCATACAGCACGCCGTCCACAACCAGCGGCGTCGTCTCAAATTTTCCGCCCGCCATCGTCTGATATGCCCACTTCGGCACCAGCCCGTGCGCGTTGGCAGTATTGATCTGGTTGAGTGCGCTGAACCGACGGCCGGCATAGTCACCCGAATAGGTCAGCCAGTTCTGCGGTTCCTTCGCGGAATCGAGCAGCCGCTGCGGCGTCACCTGCGCCCGCGCCGAGCAACACAAAAAACCGCACACAAACAAAGCTGCTGCCCTGCAAATCGTATTCTTCATCGTCGGCCTCACTTGCTGCTCGCGTTCGATAAATACGCAACAATGTCCTGCAAATCTTTCTCCGGCAGCATTTTCTCGTCATACTTCGGCATCAACGATTCGCGCGTCTTATGGAATGCGCGCAGCTTGTCCTTCTCGAACAGGTGAAGCTGCTCGCGCGTATCGAGCATCTGCAGCGTGAAATTGTCTTCGTTCAACACGACACCTTGGAATTTCTGCCCGTGCTCGTCAACGACGTTCACGGTTTCGTACTCCTGCGAGAACTCCTTCATGCTCTCCGAAATTCCTTGCGCCAGGCGCCGGCTGGGATTGCGCACCGAATCGGCAATGTATTCCACCGAACGCGCACCGGCTGTGCCCGTCAGGTCCGGCCCGAGCCTCCCGCCTTTGCCTTGCAACATGTGGCACGTGACGCACGCCGCCGAACCATGGAAGAGCTCCTTCCCGCGCGCTGCGTTCCCCGCTTGCTGAGCGGAAGTTTTCACCTGCACGCTCCGGATGTAGGAAATCACCTGCCAGATCTCCTCTTCCGTCATGCCCACGCCCTGCTGCGTCGCGCCGTTCGGCGGCATGGCGGTTCCAGGAACGCCTTCATTGATGGTGCGAAACAGGTCCGCATCGGAATTGCCGTGTTTCTTTTGCGTGCGAGTCAGGTCGGGCCCGCGTCCTCCGCCACGCGCGCCGAGTCCATGGCAAAACGCGCAGTTGGCGCGAAATTCAAATTCCCCTAGCTTTGCCGCATTAGGATCGTTCGCCAGCGGATTCTTGTCTTGCGCGCGCGCGGGAATCACGCCAACGACCAGGAGCAGAGCGGCATGTACAGCAATGCCACCCAAAAAACGCCGCCGCATATCTGAAACACCCACACTCATGCTTCCTCCCTGCACCGCAGCGCACCGAAATTTCGCCCGCACTATACCATTGCCGTGCGTAAATCGCGCTGGGTGCTTGCAGGTTCTAGGTCGAGAAAGTCGCGGAGTTTTGCGCGATGCCCCAATTATGGAATTCGCCCCTCAAGGCCATGACGACCGCGCCTGGTATGGCCAACAGCACGGTCACCTCCGGCCTCTACACCATTCACTAGCTCGCCTTGCGTGTAAAAGTCGAAATCACCGTATTGAGGTCACGGCATCGGTCGTTGGGACGGGTCGATCACCATTTCTATACTGCTCAAAAGGTTCCAACATTCGCCTTTCGAAACAATGGCACGGATTCCGGCGTTCCGCGCGGCCTTCTCGATTCCATCCAAATCCAAAATCGTAAACAAAATTATCGGCACACTGCGGTCTAACCCGGACATCATTCGCGCCACCTCAATCCCATTGATATCCGGCATAGCCAAATCCAGTAAGACAACATCGGGCCTCAGTTCCTGAAATTTCTTGATCCCCGACCATCCATTTTCCGCCTCGCCGCACACCGTCCAATGACGCGAGCGCACGATGGTCGAAAGGATCCGCCGCGTTACATCGGAATCATCGACAATTAAAATTCGCAAGCCCATGCACGCACGGTCCCGCAAGACTCGTTCCGGCGAGCTTCGACAATGACGAGACGCCAAGGAAAGTGGATTTTCCGCGACCCTCGCGGGCTGGTAGTTCGCCCGGCACAATCAAATCACGTTGTTGCCAGTCACGGTATAGGGACGATTCGGTACATCGTCCGCACCATTGCGTTATGCCCTTCGCAATACAGTAAAAAATGACTCCCCGCTACCGCAAAAACTGTATATTTCCCTACCACGCGCCCTGCTACCTTCCATCTGCCCGATGCCTAGACGCATTCTCATCGCCGACGATGAGGCCTCCATACGACACGCCGTACGTGCCTTCATTGAAAGCCGTTCTCAATTTGAAGTTTGCGAGGCCAGCGACGGCACGGAAGCATTCCACAAAGCCGTCCTCCTCAATCCCGACCTGATCGTTTTAGACCTTTCCATGCCAAACGCGAATGGCGTGGAAGTCGCTCTTCTGCTTCGCAGCCAGCTGCCCACCACTCCTGTTGTTCTCTACACGATGTTTGACGAAGTGTTTGGTAAGTCCCCCGCCCGGACATTGGGCATAGACGCGATTGTCCCAAAGAGCGACGGCGTCGCAACTCTGCTAGGCCGCATTCAAGCCCTCCTCGAAAAACATAACGCCCTCGCCGCACAAAAACAGTAATTCAAACGCACAGTTTGGGAAATCGTGTCTGCAACGCGTCCCTCGCCGCGATCAGGCGCCCGGAGCAGCCGTTTTTTGGGCGGGCCGTAGCAACGAATTCACACACGCAACCAGCTTATCCATTCCGTCCGTTTTGGAAACGACCGCCGTTACTCCCGTCAACGCCAGCGAATTCCCCAGGAAATTTTCATACATCGTGAGCAGAACGATAGGCAGGTGGGGCATCGTTCGGCTGAGGACCTCCGCAGCTTGCACGCCGTTCATTCGCGGCATCGCCAAATCCAATATCACAAGGTCGGGCTTCGTCGCCCCGGCTTTTTCAATTCCTTCCACTCCGTCGGCTGCTTCCCCGCAAACCTCGAAACCTTTCATTTCCAAAAAAATGCGTATGATGTCCCGAACAGAGTCGCCATCATCCACAATCAAAATCCTCTTGCCCCGCGCGGGGCAATCGGCGTTTACGTGGGCAGCTTCGGGCTCCGACTGCGGCATTTGGACCTAAACTCTATGCCGCGCCTCCGTCCGTGAACATAGGGTAATCCCCTTAGCACTTTTTGCACCTGCCCAATCGTACAGCCCCTCACTCCGAGTGACGCAGTAGGTTCGACCTTCCTCCTCCTTGTCCCGATTACTCGGTGAGTATCTTTCTAGAGCCTTTATTGCCTAACGCTGCCGCAAGAATAGAGACATTCTTACCGAGACATTTTTACGCTGTCCCAAAATTGGCCTTCGAGCCAGTATCACGTCCTGGCTGCTTCGCGTTACAGGTACTGATACTACCAACCTGCTACCAGGCGCATTGCTAGGCAGGAGAGGTGTCGCCATGCCGGACTCACGCAGCTTTCTCGATAATCTCGCAAACCTTCACGTTGTCATGTCCGTTGCCTTGGAGCACGTGCACGGAAATTGTCACGAATTCGCGGCGACCTGCCCCCGAGAGCACATGTCACAGGCCCGAACGTTAGTCAGCAAAATCCGAAATCTCGCCGAGGACCTGGAGAAAGAATTCAAGTCCCTCGAATCCCTCGTGGCCGAACAAGCCCGCCTAATCTGACCCCGACCCTGCCCAGGTGCTCTGCGACCGCCGGAGGTATGCCCCCGATCGATCTTCCGCCCGATGACTTGAAGGCTTCCCTTCGACAACCCGCCTCACACCTTTCTACAGGTCTCGATTCTCCAAGTATGTGACCGCCATCACGAAGCCTCGTGACGATAGCTACAGCAACCCCTTTCCACTGAGTTCATATTTTGAATTGCGTGGGAGGTGGACGATGCAAAAGGATGAACGCGACCTCTTGGAGGTTCTGAAATCAGAACTCGAATTTCTCGAACACCACGGCTACCGGCGCTCGCCCGAAACTGCCTGGAGACCCAAAGCAATTTTCGAAGACTCCCCCAGTTGCATTAACTTCCATTCCGCGGGGAATCCGCGTCCCTGCACGGATTGTGCCTTGATCTACCTGGTTCCACCCGCTCACCGCTCCGCAAAATCGCCGTGTCGCCACATTCCGCTCAATGAGTCCGGTGAGACGCTGGATTCCCTGTACCGTTACGGCAGCCAAAGCGAGATCGAAAACGCCGTCGGAACCTGGCTGCGAGCTGCGATTCCCCGATTGGAGGAGGAGAGGATGGCTGTTAGAGCGTCTCAAGATGGGTCCCGTTTGAGAGGAACACCTCTCTACACCAGACAACATCCGAAGTGCGCAAACCCCGCCTGTTCGACCGCCTTTCATTGGACCGGAGGCGGCAAGTTCTTCCGATTTCGGCCTGATCCCCATTCCGCGACCAGCAGCAGTTCGGAAAGGTGATACGCCATCAGGAATTCATGGTGTGAGGCACTATTGGCTGTGCGAACGCTGCTCCCACGTTTTCACCCTGGTGTACGACGAAGGATGCGGAGTTGTCATCAAGCTGCTATGGCCTGAAATCGTTGCCCAGCCTCCCGCGAAAGCATCAGCCGCCTAGCAGCTGCCGCTTTTTGCCTTTGTTTTGTTCGGCGTTCCGCTCATTCCAGCGTTCCGGCCAACGCAATAAAATCGTTCTGATGGCCTGTTCCAGTTTGCCGGGATAAGATTGCAATGCGAGTTCTTTCTCCCCGGCCGGCATCAAACGAGTTCGCTTCAGTACCGGGAGGGCAGCAATATGGCTTCAGCAACAGTCACCGGCTCCGCAAAACCTCATGAATCCAAGCGCCCCTTATCGCAAGAAGAGCTTCGCAAAATGCACGCCTACTGGCGTGCGGCAAATTATCTCTCGGTCGGGCAAATCTATCTCTATGCCAATCCCCTGCTCCAGGAGCCGCTGAAACTCGCGCACATCAAGCCGCGCTTGTTAGGTCATTGGGGCACGACTCCCGGTCTGAATTTTATCTACGTGCATTTCAACCGGCTCATCAAGAAATACGATCTCGACGTGGTCTATGTAACTGGCCCGGGGCATGGAGGCCCAGGGCTGGTCGCCAATACCTATCTCGAGGGCACTTACAGCGAAATCTACCCGCACATCTCCCAAACCGTCGATGGCATGAGAAGGCTCTTCAAGCAATTCTCATTCCCAGGAGGAATTCCCAGCCACGTCGCCCCCGAAACGCCGGGCTCGATTCACGAAGGCGGCGAACTCGGCTATTCCATTGCTCACGCGTACGGCGCCGCATTCGACAATCCCGGCTTATTCGTTTGTTGCGTCGTAGGCGATGGCGAGGCCGAAACCGGACCGCTCGCCGCGAGTTGGCACTCCAACAAGTTTCTGAACCCAGCTCGCGACGGCGCCGTTCTTCCCATCCTGCACCTCAACGGCTACAAGATTGCCAATCCAACTATCCTCGGCCGTCTAAGTGACGCAGACCTCACTCACCTCTTCGCCGGCTATGGCTACAAGCCTTATTTCGTGGAAGGTCACGAGCCGCAAGCCATGCACCAACTCATGGCCGCTACGCTCGACACCATCGTCGAAGAAATTAAATCCATTCAACAAAAGGCCCGCGCAGGGAAGCTCGATGGTCTACCCGCTTGGCCGATGATCATCTTTCGAACGCCGAAGGGCTGGACCGGGCCCAAAATCGTCGACGGCAAACCCGTCGAAGGTACTTGGCGCGCCCACCAGGTTCCCGTCACAGACCTCTCAAAGCCTGAGCACCTGAAAATCCTGGAAGATTGGATGAAGAGCTATCAAGCCCACGAACTATTCGATAAAGACGGCAGGCTCCTCCCGGAATTGAAGGAACTAGCGCCGCAAGGAAACCGCAGGATGGGCGCGAACCCTCATGCGAACGGCGGCATTCTGCTCAAAGACCTCGTCATGCCGGACTTCCGCGACTATGCCGTGAAAGTGACCAAGCCGGGCACCGGCATTGCGGAAGCCACTCGCGTATTAGGAACGTTTCTCCGCGACGTCATGAAACGCAACGCGGATTCCAAAAACTTTCGAGTATTCGGCCCGGACGAGACTGCTTCGAATCGGCTCGACGCGCTCTTTGAAGTCACCAATAAAGTCACCATGGAACCGATCGAGCCCACCGACGAGCATCTTTCGAAAGACGGCCGCGTGATGGAAGTCCTGAGCGAGCACATGTGCCAGGGCTGGCTGGAGGGATACCTGCTCACCGGCCGCCACGGCTTTTTCTCCTGCTACGAAGCCTTTATCCACATCGTGGACTCCATGTTTAATCAGCACGCAAAATGGCTGAAGGTCACGCGCAACATTCCCTGGCGCCGCCCCATCGCCTCACTGAACTATCTTCTTACCTCCCACGTCTGGCGCCAGGACCATAACGGCTTCACCCACCAGGATCCCGGCTTCATAGATCATGTCGTGAATAAAAAAGCTGACATCGTCCGCGTCTATCTGCCGCCGGATGCAAACACGCTTCTTTCCGTGGCCGATCACTGCCTGCGCAGCCGCGACTACGTCAACGTAATCGTTGCCGGGAAGCAGCCGGCATTGCAGTTTCTCGATATGGATTCCGCCATCGAGCATTGCACGAGCGGAATTGGTATTTGGGAGTGGGCTTCGAATGATCAAGGGACGGAGCCTGATGTCGTCATGGCCTGTGCCGGCGATATTCCGACACTCGAAACTCTTGCCGCCGTGGATTTGCTCCGTCAGCATTTCCCCGACGTTAAAATCCGCGTCGTCAACGTCGTCGACTTGATGACCATCCAGCCTTCCACCGAACACCCCCACGGCCTCTCCGACCGCGAGTTCGATTCCCTTTTCACAACCGACAAGCCGGTCATCTTCGCCTATCACGGTTATCCGTGGCTGATTCACCGCCTCACGTATCGCCGCACCAATCACGACAATTTCCACGTCCGCGGCTATAAAGAAGAAGGAACCACAACCACACCGTTCGACATGACCGTCCTGAACGATTTGGATCGCTTCCACCTCGCAGGTGATGTGGTCGACCGCGTCCCTCGCTTGCAGCGCGTCGGCGCGCATTTCAAACAGTTATTGCGCAACAAGCTCATCGAGCACAAACAATACATCTGCGAACATGGCGACGACTTGCCGGAAATCCGCGATTGGAAATGGCCCCACTAGCCGATGAAAATTCTCGTGCTCAATTCGGGCTCAAGCAGCCAGAAAAGCGCATTGTACGAAATCTCCGGCACCGTTCCAGCAGACCCGCCGGTGCCGTCATGGCAAGGCCAAATCGAATGGGACGGCGATCAAGCCGAAATTCGAGTGCAAAATTCCAAAGGCGCGAATCGGAAGCAACGCTTGAAAGTGGAATCGCGGCGCCATGCTATCGAGCAATTGCTTGGCGGCTTATGGGGTGGAGACGCCCGCGTCGTCGCCGGCCCCGCGGAAATCGATGTGGTAGGTCATCGCATCGTCCACGGCGGCAAGGACTTCGAGCAAGCAACCGTCATCACTCCGGAAGTGAAATCCGCAATCGCGCGCATGTCCGTTTTTGCGCCGCTCCATAATCGCGCCGAACTCGAAGGGATCGATATCATTGAAAAATACCTTGGCAACGTTCCGCAGGTCGCGGTATTCGACACCGGCTTTCACAGCCGTTTGCCGCTAGCCGCCGCGGTGTATCCCGGTCCGTTCGAATGGCTCGCACAGGGAATTCGTCGTTACGGATTTCATGGAATCAATCATCAGTATTGCGCGCAACGCGCTGCCCAGCTTCTCCGCCGCGAACTCAGCTCACTGAAACTTGTGACTTGCCATCTCGGCAATGGCTGCTCTCTCGCGGCGATTCGCGACGGCCGCAGCGTCGATACCACCATGGGATTTACTCCGCTGGATGGCCTGATGATGGGAACGCGATCCGGCTCCCTCGATCCGGGAATCCTCACGTACTTGATGCGCGCGGAAAAATCCACAGCACAGCAGCTCGACGACTTGCTGAACAAGAAGTCGGGCCTGCTTGGAATCTCCGGGCTCTCCGGCGACATGCGCCAGATAGTCGCGGCGATGAAGGATGGAAATCCGCGAGCAAAGCTGGCTTTTGATATTTTCGTGCACCACCTTCAATCTGGCATCGGCGCGATGATTGCCGTGTTGGGCGGAATCGATGCTTTGGTCTTCTCCGCGGGTATCGGTGAACATTCGCCGGAAGTGCGCGCAGCAGCTTGCGCCAACTTCGGATTTCTCGGTCTGAAGCTCGACGCAGCAAAAAACGCCCAGTCACCCGCCGACCAGGAAGTCTCTCTCTCCGATTCCGCAGTTCGTGTCCTCATCATCCACGCCCAAGAAGATTGGGCCATCGCCCAAGAGTGTTCCCGCCTGCTTTCACCGCAAAGCCAAGGCTGATATTAGCCCTTTCCGATCGCTGACCTCGCCATCCCGCCTTCCCCAATGTAGCGGCCGCGGACCGTCGCGGGCGCTGGTTTCCTCTTTAGGAGGTGGGGGCTTAAGCCCCCACGTAACAACGCCGCCCAATCCAGCTTTAGCCCCTGAAGAAAGCTTTGGTATGGCGAATCGTGCAACACGCACGCCGATCCCCTGTAGCAGAGCGGAGTCCGCGTAGCCCTGCGGCCTTTCCACAGCGTCTTGGCGACCGCGTTCCATGTGCCTTTTGCGATCCCTTACCTCGCCATCGCGCCTCCGCCAATGTAGCGGCCGCGGACCTTCGCGGGCGATTTAGCGCGCCTTCGGACTCAGCCTTTTGGCCAGCGAAGATACACTTCGCCGGTTCGTGTGATAGAGGCAACGAAGGGAGGCTTGGTTCTACGGCAGAAGCTGCGCATCTTGTTGAGGGCGAGTTCGAGAGCTGCGGCCATGTCTTGGCCGGACATGTTGCCGGAGGTGAATACGAACTCGCGGACGGCATGAATTTTCAAGGCGTGCTTTTCGAGCAGGTTGTAGCGCATGCGTTTGTCGCTGGTGAGGAGGATCCAGCCGTTGGAACCCACCAACGGGAGCCACGTTTCATCGAGTGTTCCGGGCGAAAAGTGGGCTAAGTGGCGCTCGAAGCGCACAGCGAGCTTGGTCAAGGAATCGAGGATTGCGCGGGTATTGCACAAATTTTCGTCGAGATAAAGAACGAAGTCGTCAGGCGGCGATGGGGAGAGGGAGCGCGCGCTCCCAGCGGATGGCTTCTTCGATCTCCTGCGGCGTGCGGCCATATTCTTCGGCGAGCGCGGCGATGGACTCCCGGGCGTTGAAACGAGATGCGATTATAGCAGTAGAGATACCTGTTCCTGCGATAACCGGTTTGCCGAAGCCGACCATGGGATTGATTTCGATGGTCTTGGGCTCGGAAGCGCGAGGCTCGACCACGAACGGAAAAAAACGGAACAGGCCTTTGGGATCGGTCTCCACACGTTCCAGGTACGTGCGATAAAAAGCAAGATTGAGTTGCGACGATTGCGAGGAAATGTTAACGAGCTTTTCCATTCGCTCGATGAATAGATCTCTGTGATCGGTGAGGAAAACCTGTGTCACCAGAGGATGAGGTTGAGGCGCTTGTTCGCTAATCTTTCGCAAGGCGGTACGCACTTTCGGAAGCTTCAAGTTGTAGAGCTTTGTCATGGCCGCGAGCGCGTGTGCCTCAAGCAAGTTCATGAACGAGAGGGGCGCAGGATTAGCGACAGAAGCGTGAATGATGGATGGAAACTTGCGTAGTCCCAGCCAGTAGCGGAGCGTGCTCACCGGAACCTTGAGGTACACGGCAGCCTCAGAAATCCCGTAGGCAGGCTGTTCGTAGAGCTTTAGATTTTGGGCGGTCATGTGGACACCGTCCTGAGTAGCGCTGGTGTCCATCTATACTATCATTTTCAATTAATGAGATAGGTCAAATGCAACAGCCGCACCGTTGAAAAGCACAGGGTGCTCCACGCGCCTCAGTCGGCGCCTGCGCCTGCAGTCCCGTCCGTCTTAGCCGGAGTGGTAAATGTCCACGGTCCTACTGTCGAGAAAATCGAATCTCTGATGTGCTTCTTCAAACCCTCATCGTCAGGAGATTTCAGCACCGCACATACCGCCGCAAACAGCTCGGTCGTCGGAAGAAGGCAATACCCGTATCGCGCCGCCCTCGTCACCGCCATTTGCGTGAACTGGTCGCCGCGCTCAGCTTCATCCAAAGACCTCAGGCGATAACCATTCCCGACCAAAATCCCTTTGCGGTTGCGGCCTTCAGTCTCCTCAGACTCAACGTAATCCAACAGCTGCCTCAGCTTGTCTACGTTTATTGCACCTTCCGACCCCTCAACTTCCCCAACCGCAGTCGCTCCGGATTTCTCGTCTGTTAGGTCAACATCCCACTCACCCTCGTATTCTTCCGGTTCCACCACCTTGAAACCGAGTTTGCCGAACGCTCGCCTCACCACAGGCTCAAGCACTGATTTCCCGTACCCATAAAGTAGCACCCTAAAATTCAACAGTTCCGATCGCTCTTTCCCCAAACGTGAGAGCTCGGCGCCAATCTCCCCTCGCTGCCGCTCTAATTCCGAGATGCGAGCGATGTTCGCATCAGCACCAGGGACCGAAACAGCGTCAACCCAACCCGGGGTATCCATCTCGACCGGGCCTCCGTAGTGTTCCTCCACCATGCGCGCGATCACTGACCCAAGCTGTCCTTCGGGGATAATTTGCGGAACTGGCACGAAGCATAGACGTGCGGGTCCGCACTCAAACTCAACGCCCACCGGCCAGCCTGCTGAATTGGCTGCCACCAGTTTCCCTCCGCAGCTCTTGAGCCTCGCCTCATCCGTCTGTAAAAAGGCCTCAGATCGAAGACGTCCCATTAAGGCAAGCAGAAACCCGCTGCTAACTCCCTTCGCTCCCTTGACCACGCCCCATTTGGTCGTCGTGCCCATCCGCAGCGTGTCCTTGACCATTCCCAAGGCACTCCCATCCGCCGCATCAAAAATATTCAACACATTGTACTGCCCACTGCCTATCACCTGAACTATGGATGGCGGCCTCAAGAAACAAATCAACAGACCGCCCTTCCTCTGAATGAGGTCTCCTAGCTCTGCCTGCCTTCTAAAAAACGCAGCTGCGATGACGTTCGCGTTGCCGAGTAGCAAGGGATCAAAAACCACCGCTTCGTAGTCGCTCAGACAAACCGTGTCCTCAAAATTGGTCAGCCTCGTGATCCTCGCATGCGTCGCCTCCACACCGAAACTCAGAATCCGCCGACCCATCATTCGCACCTCCGACTTCAGATGTCCCCGAGCCTACCACCCCAACTCACTCTTCGCTAACCGCGGAGTAAATGCGGTTTTGACTTTCGTTACGGACCTGGACGGGTGACGGGTGGCCCATCCTTGCGCCGTTGGTTCTTGCAAGGGTGGGGGCTTTTGACGTTCGCATTGGGCCCTTTTGTTCCCTCTTTACATTCGCTCCCACTCACTCGTCCGCAAACTATTCAATCCACAGCCCTTAATTTCTCACTTGACAAATAGTAACGAATGCGGTAATCTATATATCAAGGTTTCGCTGACAGTGTCCCCGTTTCGTCCCTTCTTCCCCCCGCAATTCGATGTGTATCCGAAAGGGCCGTATTGTCGTCCCTCGCTACCCACTACTCACCACCCGCTTACCCACTTTTCTTCACGAGTCACAGGCCACGACGAGTCACAAGTCACGTGTTTACATCAGCTTGCCGCCTCTTTGGCGTCTCCAAAAAAGTCAACTCCTTTGCAATCAAGCAAATCCAGCCTCTTTTTCGGAAACACCCGGGGTGGGGGGTACCCCGGCAACTCGCTCTGGAGGTTGTGCCTCGCGCCACCCAGTTCAATAACATCCTTTGGAATCAACACTTGCAAAAGTGTAACAAAACAAAAGACTTTAAGTACGTGCACAATCAACACTTATGAAAAACCGGGGGGAGGGGGTAGCCATCAACTAGGGTATGGACCGGGCACATCCCTGACAGAATAGACCGGGAGCATCCCTGACACTGCGAGAACTTTGGCGATTGCGTGTAAAACAAGCGCATGCCATGGAAAACGAGCAGTGTTATGGAAGAAAAACTTCGCTTTATCTT
>WNFR01006357.1_pt1 | contig 22100 bp, 11 predicted proteins | sample 5400221 | NCBI WGS metagenome assembly WNFR01 (sample SAMN13153357, study PRJNA577476) | soil metagenome | isolation source: 40 cm soil under Madrone tree | place: USA:California | collected 2016-06-14 | reverse complement strand
ACACCCCTACGTAGCCTCCCACTTTTGTCATAACGTGTAAGTCAACAGAATACGTTTTTACTGTCTGTTCAAAATTGCACACACCCCTAAAATAGCCCATGCCTGGTCGCCGGGAACCAGGAACAACGAGTCGTGGCTGCGTCCTGAAGATCGTCGCGGAGCAGGGGGGCAAACTTTGCCGATTGAGATCAACTACGATAAGCAAGTGTGGAGCGGACTCTCATGGGGAGCGGGAGAGGTCAAACACGCTCATTTTGCGGCTGGTGCCCCGATTCGCGTCCGGTGCTCGTCGGAGGAAAAGTCAAAAGTAGTGCTTGAGGGTCAAGTGTACTCCGTGGACTACTAAAGATAGTTAGAGGCGCGCTTTTGGGGCATTTGACAGGGGGGTACCAGCCGATGCTAAAGGTAGATAGAGGTCGCGTTTTGGGGACATCTTTGTAAGGGTTGCATGTCAAGAAGAGTATGGAGTGAAGCATCCAAGCAAACGATTGCTCATCCTCAATTAGCCGAGCTAGATCGGGCCAGGCTGTTAAGCTGGCGTCGACTTTCCTGGTGGCGTTGCTAATATGCTTTGGATGAGTACTTTACGTTGAAGATGTAGGCATAAAGCAAGAAAATTGATCCACTTCGTGGAAATCACTTGACATGGTTTTGTTTGCGGAGTAATTTGCCAGGCGTTTGAGCAATCGTTTGCTCAATCTCTCCAGAGGGGCTGGTCTGCAGGGTGAGTCGGTAGGGGTTGCGGATGAGAGTAAACGTTTGCTCTCATCTTGAATTTACTATCATTCGTTCGGTTCTCCTGGGCTCGGCTTTGATTTCCAGAAGTACGAGAACGAGTCACCAATTATGGAGGATGTCGTGAGAAACAAAAGAATGGCCGCAACGTTTGTAGGTCTCGTTTTGTTCCTTTTGTCAGTTTGTTCACTGAAGGGTGCGGCGCAGGGATTATTTGGAACGATTAGCGGGGTGGTTAGCGATTCGAGCGGCGCTGCGGTCCCGGACGCGAGCGTAAAAATAATCAATATGAATACTAATGTGATCGTATCCGTAAAAACGAATGGTGCTGGGGTCTACAGCGCCACCAGCTTGAACCCAGGAGCCTACAAAGTGGAAGCGGAGGCCAAAGGCTTCAAGAGTGCGGTTGTGAACAATATCCTGCTGGAGGTGAACGCCAACCCCAAAGTGGACTTCACGCTAACGGTTGGACAAGTCAACGAAGTAGTTGAGGTCACGACGGTAAACACACCCATACTGCAAACGCAGCAATCTGATCTCGGCCAGACGCTAAACGAAAGCGAACTGGGGCAGTTGCCAACCTCTGGTTCTAGTGGCCGCAATGTCTATAGCTTGCTTCCCTTGGCTGCGGGTGTATCGCAGCAAACCGGCTGCGACGGCTGCGGCAACTACGGCAATCTGCGTATTAGCGGCAGCCGGCCACGCAACGACGACAGTGTGCTGGATGGCAGCACTGTTACAGCCCCGGTGTTCGGAGGCGCGGCGGTTGCCCCCTCCTTGGATTCAATCCAGGAGTTCCGCATCGAGCAGAACAGCATGTCCGCGGAATACGGCAAAGCGGGCGGCGCCATTCTGATCGCCCTCAGCAAGAGCGGTACAAACGTCTTGCACGGCTCCGCATACGAATACAACAGGAATCAACATCTAGATGCTAGAGGTTTCTTCGAGGACCCAACCAAGCGGAAGAATCCGCTCGACTACAATGAGTTCGGAGGCAGTGTCGGCGGACCCATTACCAAGGGCAAGTTATTTTTCTTTACGGATTACCAGGGAATTCGGTCGCATGGCAGTGGAAGTGTGGCGGGCCAGCTAGTCCCGAATGCGGCGTTCCGAAGCGGCGATCTCGGTGCTTTGTGCACCGCTGGCTTTGACGCCTCCGGCAATTGCACAAACGCAAGTCAACAGATCCACTTTCCAGGCACTTCCACGCCAGTTCCTTTTAACAACGTCGCAAACACCGGTCAGATGAGCTCTATTTCGCAGAAGCTGCTGGCGGTATGGCCCACGGGTGCAACGCCAAGCGGGATTGGAACAGATCAGTTGCTTCTTAGCACACCGTCGAATACGTCTCTGAACCGGTTTAACCCTCGAATCGACTTCAATCTTTCGCAGTCCGACCACATTTTCGGGATGTTTCACAGCCAAAGGGGTCGTGCTCTTGACTACAATCTCATTGCCGGTCCACCAGGCCAGCGGTTTCAGCGATCGAGTGATTATGCGACCACCTTGGGATGGACGCACACCTTCACGACAGCCTTGTTGAATGATTTTCGGTTTGGATATATGCACCGCATCGGAGACCGAACGCCTTACGGCGCAGGTGCTACCTCACCGAGCGGGTTCGGGATCAGCGGAATTCCGAATTGCTTGTCTAGCGTTCCAGACACGTCGGGCGGATCCAAGTGCGGGACTCCAGGCGTGAGCATTACTGGATTTAGCGGCATTTCGAACAGCGGGATGCTCTACGAACCTGCGTCAACCCTTCAACTCAACGACGTGGTCACGAAGCTCGTGGGGCGGCACAGCATCAAGGCTGGCGGAGACTTGCGTCACTACTCGATTGACAACTACCAGCCGAACGGAGTCGTAGGAAGCTTCTCATTCACGGGGTCACAGACTGGCAATGCCTTTGCGGACTTCCTCTTCGGAGGGATGAACAATGGGAGTGTGCAGGTTCAAAACGCTTTTGTATCATCCCGTGCCTGGTCTTACGCGTTTTTTGTCCAGGACGACTTCAAGCTCACGCCCAGGCTCACTCTGAATCTGGGGCTGAGATGGCAATATGACCAGTCCTTCCACGAAACCCACCACGGAGATGCTTTCTTCGATCCGTTTACCGCGAAATGGGAGCAGTTCGGCGTCAATGCGCCGGACACCACGTTCGATCCTTCAGCGAAGGAATTCGGGCCTCGGCTCGGATTTGCCTGGAATCCGCGAGCAGGGTTCGTAGTCCGCGGCGGCTACGGGATCATGTATCCGAGTACCACCGGTCACGGTCGTGCCGGCGACGGCCAGCCAGGCCCCAATCTTCTCGCCACTACGCCACTCTCCAAGGGCACGAACTGGGGTGGCCTCCCGACAGTCACGGACCCAAGCCCTTCAGCGATTACCACTCCTTTGGCGGTGAACGGGAATGTCTCCTTCTCCTTTTGGGCGCCACGCAAGCAAACGCCGACTTATGTCCAGTTGTGGAACTTTACGTTGGAACAGCAAGTGGGCAAGGACACGGTCGCGCAGCTCGGTTACGTAGGCAGCCATGGCACGCACTTGCCCGTCAACTATGCTTACAACATCTGCCAGCAAACTGTATCGAGCACGGCGGCGCTGCCCAGCGCCTTTGCCGCGACGACGAGTCCGTATTGTCCCCTGGCAGCGGCGGCAGTGGTCGCGTCGGGTGCGAATGTGTATTGTTGCTTGACTGTAAATCCGGGATATTGGGGACTCTCAAGTTCCGTTTACCACTCATTACAAGCGAGATTCGATCATCGTTTCTCGCATGGCTTCTCGCTGCTTGCCAACTTCACGTGGAGCAAATTGATCGATGACTCTTCTTCCGATTGGGGCGGGTTCTGGTCCCTGGACGTTTTGGGGCAGGACTTCTACAACCGCAAAGCAGAGCGCTCGGTGAGTGCGGGCGATGTGCCCGCGCGATTCACGCTTGCCCCCATCGTCGAGTTGCCTTTCGGGCCCGGGAAGAAATGGTTGAACAGCGGCGCTGCAGGTAATGTGATCGGGGGCTGGCGCTTGAGCGCTATCTATACAATAAGCGCCGGCACTCCTTTCGGAATCACGGATAACTCGTACGGATTTTGCAACGGCGCCGGTGTACTCTCGGACCGCCCCATGGTGATAGGTAACCCCCTCCCCTCGGGCTTCCAGCGAACCGTCGCGCACTGGTTCAGCACGAGTGCGTTCGATTTTTCCGGCACCTGTCCAGCTTCCAACCTCGTCGATCTCAGCGGACCATTTGATGTCCACAAGGCCTTCGGCAACGCCCCTCGATACTTTTCGAATATCCGGAATCCGGGCGTGAATAATTTCGATTTCTCCCTGCAGAAAGATTTCAAGCTCCGAGAGGCGACGCGGCTTACCTTCTCAGCGGACTTTTTCAATCTACCGAATCATCCTGAATTCGCGGAGCCGAACGCGGACCCGGAGATCTCGAATTTCGGGAGCATCAGCCGAACCGCGCTGTCCAACCGAACCGTACAGCTTGGATTGCACTTGTATTTCTGATCGGGTGGAGCTACAGAGCTTAATCGGGCCGCATATGGATGGCAGCCAAGGTTTCCTAGCGGCCCTGCATCTTCCCGCGGCGGAATCGACCACGTCACGGCGTGAGACAAATAAGATGATCGGGAGGACGCGGTCGCTGGGGCCGTGAGCTTGGGTCGATGAACATCAGGGAAATCGCTAAACGCGCAAGAGTTTCAACGGCCACGGTGTCGCGTACCATTAACCGTCATCCCAGCGTGCAACCACAACTGGCGAAGCGCGTGTGGAGAATTGTCGAAGAGCTCGGGTATTTCCCGAACACTCAGGCGCGTGCGCTGGTTTCCGGGCGCAGCCGAATTTTTGGTTTGATCGTTTCGGAGATTACAAACCCATTTTTCCCTGAAATCGTCCATGTTTTCGAAGAGACTGCCCTGCAGCACAATTACGAAATCCTGGTAACGTCAACGGTTCACGATCCTGAGCGCATGAAGACCTCTGTACGGCGCATGCTTGAGCACCGGGTCGAAGGCGTAGCGGTAATGACCTTCGGCATGGAGGAATCACTCCTCGACGACCTTAAACTTCGCAATGTGCCTCTGGTTTTTGTGGACGTTGGTCCGCCGCGTCCGCGTGTCAGCAATATTCGAATCGATTACCTGCACGGAATTCGTCAGGCGGTACAACACCTTGCCGCCTTGCGCCATGAGAAGATCGCATTCATTACCGGTCCATTGACCTTGAAATCTGCCCTGGCCCGAAAGGATGCGTTCATCCGGTCGATGAGCGAGATCGGGATGGCTGCTGCTCCGGAACTGATCGTGGAGGGCAACCACACTCTGGAGGGTGGAGAAGAGGCATTCTCAAGACTGCTGGCTGGGCGCTTGCGTCCGACGGCGGTGCTTTGTTCGAACGATATGACGGCGATTGGGGTGATGCGGAAGTGCTATAGCGAAAAGATCCTAGTTCCACGGGATGTTTCTGTAATCGGCTTCGACAATATCCACCTGTCGCAATATATCATCCCACCGCTGACCACGATTGAGATGTCCCAAGCCGAACTTGGGCGCCTGGCGTTTCAAGCGCTGTTGGAGGATGTACAACGTGAGACTCCGAATCCGAAAGGGACCGAATACGTGCTCAAGACGAGTTTCGTGTTGCGCGATTCAACGGTGATGAATCCGGGAAAGGGCCGCACATGAGTTTTGGGGCAGACACTCGACTGTGGTTCTCGTGGATCTTGCGGGCTGGGCTGCTACTCTTAGTCCTGTTCTGCGCCGTTCTGCCAGTGAAAGCGCAGGCCCGCGCAGCATTCCGTGCCGACCGGATGGATACCGTGTTGTATGGCGTTGCGTATTATCCGGAATACATGCCATACGAACGCTTGGACCAGGATGTCCAACTAATGCAGAAGGCTGGCATCACGGTAGTACGCATCGGGGAATTCAGTTGGGGGTTGTGGGAACCGGAGGATGGCAAGTTTGAATTCGCGTGGATGGATCGCGTGGTGGAGAAACTTCATGCCGCTGGGATCCGCATCATCATGGGTACGCCGACAGCTTCCATCCCCGCTTGGATGTATAAGAAGCATCCTGAAATCGTCGTGACGCGTCTCGGCGGACAATATCTGTATTACGGATACCGTCAAAATACCGACCTTTCGAACCCGACATACAGGTTTTATTGTGAGCGAGTGATCCGCAAGATTCTCGAACATTACAAGAACAGTCCCGCCATCATCGGCTACCAGATCGACAATGAGACTTCCTCCGCGGGTGCGGCGAACCATGATGTTCAGGTTGGATTCGCTGACTATCTGAAATCAAAATTCAAAACGACAGACACACTCAATAAAGTTTGGGGGCTGAACTACTGGGGACAACGGCTGAACGATTGGTCCGAGCTACCGCCACGGGACGGTATTATCAACCCTGGATGGAAGCTCGAATGGGAGCGCTACTCGCAATGGATGACCACCGACTTTCTTGCCTGGCAGGCGGCCATCGTCAATGAGTACAAGCGTCCCGATCAGTTCGTGATGCATGACTTTGCTGGGCCTCCTCGCCCGGAGGTGAACGAGTCCGACGTAGTCAAGAATCTCGACATTGCCGCGGCGAACCCCTATCACGGAACGCAAGACCAGTTCGACGGCGAAGCGTCTTCCTACGTCGGCGATTACGTCCGCTCACTCAAGCAGACAAACTACCTGATCACGGAAACCAACGCCGAGGCCATCGGGTGGGATTCCAAAGAACAGTTTCCGCCGTACGATGGCCAACTGCGGCTCGATGTGTACACGCATGCCGCCTCAGGCGCGAACATGATCGAGTATTGGCACTGGCACTCGATTCATTATGGCCAGGAGACTTACTGGAAAGGCGTGCTGGGGCATGACCTGACGCCAGGCCGTGCGTACGAAGAGGTAAGCCGAACGGCGCACGAACTGCAACGGATTGGCCCGAAGATCGCCAATATTCAGCGCAAGAATCAGGTGGCGATCGTTTACAGCAACGATTCGTACTACGGCATTGAGTTCATGAAGTTCAGCGATCGGGTGAACTATCGCGCGACCCTTCGGCAAATGTACGGCGCGCTATACCGTTCGAATGTTGGTGTGGACTTTGTCCTGCCCGAAAGTGCAAATCTTTCCGCTTACAAAGTGATCCTCGTTCCACCGCTTTATATAGCGAGCGATGCAGTGCTCGCAAAGCTTGTTGAGTACGTAAAGGGCGGGGGCAACCTCGTTCTCTCCTTCAAGAGTGGATTCTGCAACGAGTACTCGACAGTTCGCTGGGAAATGGCGCCAGGACCTCTGCGCGAGGCCGCGGGTTTGCACTATCAAGAGTTTTCATCATTGCTCCGGCCACTGACGCTAAAGGATGATCCATTTCAATTGGGTGCGGATAGTAAGGTGTCCGAGTGGGCGGAAATGCTGATTCCAGACACCGCGAAAGCGCTCGCCTACTACGATCATCCCTTCTTCGGCAAATATCCTGCTATTACCCGCAATTCTTTCGGCAAAGGCTCCCTAACGTACGAAGGAACCGTACTCAGCGATAGGCTGCAGCAGAGCGTGCTTCTGGATGTTCTGAAGCAGGCAGGCTTGACTGGTCCCGACCAGGACCTGCCGATGCCGGTTCACGTCAAACACGGCTCGAATCGCTCAGGCAAAACGCTGCACTACTACCTTAACTATTCGAACGATCCACAGAAATTCACTTATGCGTATCATTCCGGCATGGATTTGCTTTCGCAGACGGCCATGGCCGAAGGTCAGCAAGTAGTACTTAAACCGTGGGACGCGGTTATCGTAGAGGAGAAGTAGCCAGGCTTTATGAGCCACTTCAAACATCGATCTGGGTTGCATCTGCGCTGGGCGGTGATTCTATTTTTCGCCCTTCTCTGCGGTGCGTCTTTTGGGGCCGCTCAAATTTCCCAGGTTCCCGGCGCGGAAGTCGAAAGACGGGTGGATGCGATCCTCAGCAAGATGACCCTCGACGAAAAGCTTACAATCATCGGTGGCATCAGTGATTTCTACATTCAGGCTATCCCTAGGCTCGGTATTCCTGCTTTGCGCATGTCGGATGGTCCACTCGGCGTACACGATTACGGGCTGACGACTGCGTATCCTGCTGGAATTTTGCTGGCCGCTTCTTGGGGCACCGAACTTGCGCGCCGCGTGGGCGAGAGCATGGGGCAAGATGCGAGGGCGCGGGGAGTCCATTTTATTCTTGCGCCGGGAATGAACATTTATCGAGCCCCGATGAACGGGCGAAATTTCGAGTACTATGGAGAAGATCCATATCTTGCATCGCGGATGGCTGTGTCCGTCGTCCGAGGAATCCAGTCACAAGACGTGATTGCTACGGTGAAGCATTTCGCCGCAAACAACATGGAGTATGGCCGATTGGATCACAGCTCTGAGGTAGACGAACGACCGCTGCGGGAAATTTATCTTCCCGCGTTCGAGGCTTCCGTGAAAGAGGCCAAGGCTGGCGCTGTTATGGATGCCTACAATCTGGTCAACGGCGCTTACATGACGCAAAACAATTTTCTGAACAACGTGGTCCTTAAAAAGGAATGGGGCTTCGATGGCATTCTGATGTCCGACTGGGGCGCGACGCACGATGGGATTGCGGCCGCGAACGCAGGCCTCGATCTGGAGATGCCCTCCGCGGCGTTCATGAATAAGCACACGCTGATGCCCGCCATCCAGAGCGGACAGGTTTCCCTTACGGTGATTGACGATAAAGTCCGTCGCATACTTCGCAAAGCAATCCAGTTTGGATTTTACGACCACGAGCAGACGGACAGAGACATTCCTCTGTACAGTCAAAAGGGAAGGGAACTCGTCGTCGAAGAAGCCCGCAGCGGGATGGTTCTGTTGAAGGATGAAAACCACCTGCTCCCACTCGACAAGAAAAAAATCAAAACTGTGGCCGTGCTCGGGCCGGACGCTTATCCCGCGGTCATCGGCGGAGGCGGCAGTTCACTGACGAATCCGTTCCATTCTTTCAGCTACCTTGAGGGTATCAGCAACTATCTCGGCAAAGATGCGCGTGTCCTTTATATTTCCGAGAATGCGCCACTCGAAGAGATCGTCACACACACAGAGTTTGTCACTGCACCGGGGGGACAGCGAGGCTTGAAAGGCGAATACTTCAATAATGATGAATTGCGCGGAGAGCCTGCGCTGGCGCGGACGGACGAACAAATCGCCTTTCATTGGGGGGAAGGGAGTTACGTGGATAGCGGACCCGTAGATCATTTCTCGGTACGCTGGACCGGCTACTTTGTTCCGCCCACCGAGGACGATTACAAGTTTTATACCTCCACCGACGATGGTGTGCGCCTCTACGTCAACGACGAGCGCGTAATTGATGACTGGCAGCGCCATGGCGAAACGCTGGACACCTACTCCACGCGTCTGGAGGCCGGCAAGGCTTACAAGATTCGATTGGAATATTTCGAAGCGGTCGGCACTGCCACCGCGCGATTCGGGATTGCCCCAGCATCCCGCGCGCTGGGAAGTGAGACCAAAGCCTTGGCCGAGAAGGCAGATGTCGTGATTCTCTGCGTGGGCTTCGATCCATCTTCGGAGAGCGAGGGAGGCGATCGCACGTTTCGCCTGCCTGGAGGCCAGGATAATTTCATCGAACAAATCGTCGAGATGAACAAAAACGTCGTTGTAGTTCTCACTGCCGGCGGAAACGTTGGCATGAGGCGCTGGATTGACAAGGTCCCCGCGCTGCTCCATGCATGGTATCCGGGGCAAGAGGGCGGCAATGCCCTGGCGCAAATTCTTTTCGGTGATTACAGTCCTTCCGGCAAACTACCTGCTTCTTTCGAAAGCCGGTGGGAAGACAATCCCACGTTCAACAGCTACTACCCCAAAAGTGGCGAAAAACGAGTTACCTATTCCGAAGGAATTTTTCTCGGCTACCGACATTATGATCGCTCGACGGTGAAACCGCGCTTTCCCTTTGGATTCGGTCTCTCGTACACCACGTTTGAATATAGCGATCTGAAGATTTCGCCGACATTGGCGAACGCCAGCGCTCCTGTCAACATCAGCTTCAATGTAAAGAATACTGGTTCGCGTGAAGGTGCAGAGGTCGCGGAGGCTTACGTAGGAGGTTCCCGTGCTAGCGTGCCGCGCCCCGTCAAAGAACTGAAGGGCTTAGCGAAAGTTCAACTCAAGCCTGGCGAGACAAAACGCCTGACGATCAGCCTGGACCAGCGTGCGTTCTCTTATTACGACGTAAGCACGAGTGACTGGAAGGCTGAGCCAGGTGATTTTGCGATCCTGATAGGCAGTTCTTCGACACAGATTGAATTGCAGGGAAAATTTACGCTGAGGTAGCGGAGAGGGAATGCGATAGCAACCCATGACCTATGCCCTGGCTTTGCCGAACTCAGAGCGGTTGGTCCATCTTGCTCCCGTTGATTTGGCGATCATCGCCATTTATTTCCTTGCTGTTCTGGGGATCGGATTCTATCTAAAGCGCTTTGCCAAGACCGGCGAAGATTTCTTCTTGGCTGGCCGCGAAATGACCGCGTGGGTAGCAGGACTCGCTTTCGTTTCCGCCAACCTCGGATCGCTGGAACTGCTGGGCTGGGCGGGATCCTCATATCAATACGGAATCCTCGCTGCCCATTGGTATTGGATTGGCGCCATTCCGGCAATGGTTTTTCTAGGTATCGTGATGATGCCGTTCTACTACATTTCGAAGACGCACTCGGTTCCGGGGTATCTCCAACTGCGCTATGGTTCTGCGGCCAGCGCGTTGAGCGCCGTCACCTTTGCCATCATGACCGTTCTGATGTCCGGCGTAAATATGTACGCGATGGCTGTGGTAATGAAGGTAGTGCTCGGCTGGAATATTAATTTCAGCATTTGGGTGTCGTCGGTGACTGTGGGCCTGTACGTTGCCGCGGGCGGCCTCTTTTCTGCAATCTTCAACGAAGTCTTGCAATTTTTCTTGATCTGGTTCGGCGCGCTGCTCATTCCTATCCTTGGATTAATCGAAACTGGTGGATGGAAAGGCATGGTGGCGCGCATTCAGCAGAATTTTCCCGGTCAGGATTACACGCACATCTGGGGTCCCCTGGGCCGCTTTCAGGATAATCCCATGGGCATGCACTGGACCGGCATTGTGTTTGGCTTGGGTGCGGTGCAAGCGATGGGCTATTGGACCACGGATTTTCTTGTGGTGCAGCGCGTGCTGTCTGCCAAGGACATCCGGTCGGCGAAAATGGCCCCCATCATAGGCTCCTTTTTCAAGATGGCCGTGCCTTTCATCGTGATTCTTCCAGGTTTGCTTGGTTTGGCAGTGCTGCCCCAACATTTGGTGCCGGCGAGCAGTCTGCAACCAGGGCAGTACAGCTATAACGAAGTGCTCCCGCTGATGCTAGCGCGCTATTGTGGGCCCGGTCTGTTAGGGCTTGGAATCACAGCGCTGGTCGCGGGATTTATGGCGGGAATGGCGGGGAACGTCAGCGCTTTCGCCACCGTCTGGACGTATGACCTCTATCGTCCATTCCTGCGAAAGACCGCCCCCGATCAACATTACGTCTCGATGGGGCGCTGGTGCACGATGATCGGTCTGGTCATCAGCATTGGCACTGCTTATCTGGCGATGGGCTTTGCCAGCATCATGGACTACGTGCAGGCATTGTTTGGTTTCTTTATTGCGCCGTTGTTTGGGACTGTTCTACTCGGGATGCTGTGGAAGCGCGTCAGCAGGGCCGCCGGCTTCTGGGGGCTGCTGGCCGGAACATTTTCTTCCATCGGGATGTTTGTGGCGATGAAGCTGGATCCGCGTTATGTCGCGGTGTTCGCGCTCTCACCGCACGCCAAGGCCTTGGCGCAGGACATGTATCAAGCGCTGTGGTCCTGCGTGATATGCGTGACTGTCACGGTTCTCGTCACGCTAGTGACCAAGCCGCGGCCCGATGAGGAGCTGAAAGGGCTGGTCTACAGCCTCACGGAAGTACAGCAAGAGGGGAGCGTCGGGCTAATTCGCCGCCCGGCCTTTTGGGGCGCCGTGGCCATCGCGATTTTCTTGGTACTACAGATAGTCTTCTGGTGATTAAGATGAGCGAAAAACGTCATATCGTTCCGGTCTGGTTCTTTGTCGGGGTTTTGCTTTTGATCTACGGTTGCTTGATTCTTGTGAGCGGGCTGACAGAATGGTCAAACCCTCCCAGCACCGTGCTGGCTGAGCTGCACGCACCTGTGTCGTGGGGCGGACTACTGATTATCCTGGGTGGCGTGTACGTGGCTGTTTTCCGCCCGAGACGAGATACGTGAGGGAGTGTCCATCGAAATGAGCGCTAGGGCAACATTCGGTCTCATCATCGGGAATCGGGGATTTTTTCCCGATCACCTGGCAAAAAGCGGCCGCGAGGAGATGATCCAGGTTCTCCAATCCGTGGGAATTGACGTGGTGGTTCTCAGCCCAGAGCAGAGCAAGCACGGCGCGGTGGAAACACACGAGGAAGCGAAGCGCTGCGCGGCACTGTTTCGCGGCGCAAGTGAGCGCATCGATGGGGTCATCGTTTCACTGCCCAATTTCGGCGACGAGCGTGCGATTGCTGACACCCTGCGATTGGCGAGCCTGAATGTGCCGGTACTCATCCAGGCTACGCCCGACACACCGTCAAAGATGGGCATTGCGCACCGGAGAGATAGCTTCTGCGGAAAAATGTCCGCATGCAACAATCTGAAGCAATACGGAATTCCGTATTCACTAACGACGCTGCATACCGTCAGTCCCAATTCAGGAGAGTTCAAGAAAGATCTCGAATGGTTTGCCGGAGTCTGCCGGATTGTGAAAGGCTTGAAGAACCTGCGCATCGGGGCGATTGGCGCCCGGCCTGCTGCCTTCAACACCGTGCGCTATAGCGAAAAGCTGCTGGAAGCTAGTGGTATCTCCGTCGAAACGCTGGATCTTTCTGAAGTTCTTGGCCGCATCAGCCGGATGAAGGACACTGATGAGGCCGCCGTAGGGAAATTGAAGTCCATCGAAAAATACGTCACAACCAGTGGGATTCCGCAGCCAGCCCTTCTGAAGATGGCCAAGCTTGGCGCTGTCGTCGACGATTGGATGAAGGTTGCCGACGTGCAAATCAGCGCCGTGCAGTGTTGGACTTCGCTCGAGGAAAACCTGGGGGTCGTGCCCTGCACGGTCATGAGCATGATGAGCGACTCGCTGCTCTCCAGCGCCTGCGAAGTGGATGTGTGCGGTGTGCTCGGCATGCACGCTCTGCAATTGGCGTCCGGCTCGCCGAGCGCGCTCCTCGACTGGAACAACAATTACGGCACAGATTCCAACAAAGCGGTTTGCTTTCACTGCAGCAACTTACCAAAGCATTTCTTCAAGGAAGTGCAAATGGATTTTCAGGCCATCATTGCTGGAACCGTGGGCAAGGAGAACACCTTTGGCACTTGCGTGGGCCGCGTGAAGTCCGGCCCCATGACCTTCGCCCGCTTTTCCACGGACGATTTTGCGGGGAAGATTCGCGGCTATGTTGGAGGTGGGCGCTTCACTGACGATCCTCTGGAAACGTTTGGCGGAGCCGGCGTCGTCGAGATTCTAAACATGCAAAAACTGCTCCGTTACATCTGCGAAAACGGTTTTGAACACCACGTCGCCGCGAACTTCTCCACGGTGACGCCAATGATCTATGAAGCGGCGACAAATTACCTCGGTTGGGAGATGTACAAGCACGGCGCGTAGCGGACTGTAAGGATTCGAGGCTCAGAAACCGCCAAGCAAGCTCGAACTCAACTTCTCGTGAAAAGGTGGATAAAAGCAGGTCTTTATGGCCATCGTAGCCGGAGTGGATTTCGGGACGCTCAGCGTTCGCGTTACGATTGTAGATACCGGCAAAGGCCGCCTGGGCACAGGCATCGCCGAGTATCCACTGCAGCGCAAGAAAGAAGATCCTGACCACGCTACGCAAAACCATGCGGACCACATGCGTGCTCTCGGCCTGGCCGTGCAGAAAGCCGTCGCTTCCGCTCAGATTTCGGGAGACCAAATCGCGGCCCTTGCGATAGACACGACAGGCTCGAGCGTGATTCCCGTGGGGGAAAAACTGGAGCCGCTCAGTGACTACTATCTCTGGTGCGACCACCGCTCGTGGCGCGAGGCTGCCCTCATCACAGAGACTGCCCGCCGCCGCAAGCTCGATGTCATTGACTGGTGCGGAGGCGTTTATTCATCGGAATGGGGCTTCTCGAAACTGCTCCACTGGCTCCGGCACAATCCGGGCCTCCGCGATCGATTCGTCACTGCGTTTGAGCATTGCGATATGGTTGCTGCTGTTCTCTGTGGCATCACAGAGCCAGAGCTCAGCCCTCGTTCAATCTGTGCGATGGGCCACAAATGGCTGTGGAATAAATCCCTCGGCGGTCTCCCGCCAGAGGACTTTCTTGTCGCAGTTGACCCGCAGCTCAAGGGCGTGCGGGAAAAACTCAACGGTCGTTACGCTACCAGTGACGAACTGGCAGGCACGTTGTCGGGGGACTGGGCGGCAAAGCTCGGTCTTCGATGCGGGATTCCAATTCCTGTCGGGGCCTTTGATGCCCACTGGGACGCCATTGGCGCCGGCGCCCGTACCGGGGACATCGTCAATGTCGTGGGCACGTCGACTTGCATCATTGCGATGAGTGATGAGATGCGATTCATCCCCGGCGTTTGTGGTGTCGTACGCGGTTCGGTTCACCCGAAAAAGACGGGAGTCGAGGCTGGCCTGTCGGCCACTGGCGATATCTTCGAGGCCATAGCCCGTCGCGCGGGCACTACAGTTCCCGTTCTTTCTCAGAGCCTTGGGCTATACCGTCCCGGCCAGACCGGCCTGCTTCGGCTGACCTGGGATAATGGCGATCGCACCGTGCTTGTCAATCCCGAACTTGGCGGTATTACTCTCGGTTGGAATCTTGCGAATACACCTCAAGACGAACTTTTCGCGGCTATTGAAGGCACTGCCTTTCACACTCGAGTGATCCTCGAACGCATGGAAAAATTCGGAGTCCCGACTCGCCGCGTCATCAATTCGGGGGGCATCCCCCAAAAGAACATGGTTCTTAACCAGATTTACGCTAATGTCCTCAATAAGCCTGTGCTCATTCCACAGTCCGACGTTACCAGCCTTGGATCCGCCATTTTTGCAGCCCTCGCGGCTGGTGCGTTCCGAACCATCGAGCACGCCCAGGCGGCGCTCTGTCCAGCGTACCGTGTCTTCGAGCCAGAACCCGAAGCAGCCCGTGTCTACGAGGATCTTTACGCGCTATACAGCGAGCTTTATTTCGCATTTGGAAACGCCGACGCTCCAGCAGCGAAAGTCGGAAGTGTTCTGCCTACACTCCGTCGCGTCGCTGCCGCTTCAAGAGGAATCGCATGAAACTAGGTATCCTCCGCCAGGAAGTCCTCGAAGCCAATCTTGAATTGGTTCACCGCAGCCTTGTTCTATATACCTTTGGGAACGCCAGCGGGATTGCGCGTGACGAAGGCCTCGTTGTTATCAAGCCGAGTGGCGTTCCCTACGAAAAAATGAAACCAGAGGATCTGGTGATCACCGACCTCGATGGCAAGCTCATCGAAGGAATCTTGCGGCCATCCTCCGACCTGTCTACACATCTCGTCCTTTATCGCGCATTCGCCGGAATCGGCGGTGTTGCTCATACGCATTCCCGCCATGCTACAGCTTGGGCCCAAGCGCAAAAAGAAATTCCCTGCTTGGGAACGACACACGCCGATTATTTTCACGGACCTGTGCAGTTGACGAAGCCGCTTACCCCAAAGGAAATTAGATCCGGCTACGAAGTGAATACCGGCCACGCAATCGTCCGCCGATTCAAGAATCAACAGCCGCTCCACTCCCCAGGCGTCCTTGTTGCAGACCACGGGCCGTTTTGCTGGGGAACGACTCCCGCAGACGCCGCGCACAACGCGGTGATTCTTGAAGAGATCGCAGCCATCGCCCTCGAAACGATTGCCGCAAACCCCAGGGCCAGTTCTATCTCTAAACACCTGCACGAAAAACATTTTTCTCGTAAACACGGCAGCACCGCCTATTACGGCCAGAAGTAGGCCGCGCCGGTATTCAAACACTCTGGAGCAACATGTGGACTGTTGGTAGTCTCCGTCGGTCCAAGCATGAAGCAGGGCAGGCGATTTCTTGAGTGAGCTGTTTAGTTTCGGATGTGATGGCCTGACGCAGAAGTCTTCCTTGAGATCCCTCCTGAGACTGCCATCTTGCCACGTTAAGTGATAGAGTTTCTGTGTCCTCAAATAGCGGGGAACAATAAGGGAACATTAAGCGCCCAACACCATCGAAAACCAGATACTGAGACGCGAGAACAAGCTAGACGAATCAACAATTTAGCATTGGGAGCGGTGACAGCGGGTTGGAGGTTCGAGTCCTCCCCGGTTCACCAAACCTCGCGTCACTGCCACGGTCTAAATACAAATGATCACTGTGCTTTCCATCATTGCTGTTGGTTTTTTTCTCGGCATGCGGCACGCGACCGATGCGGACCACGTCATCGCCGACAATCGTGAGCCGCCAGCGAAGCATTCGCCACGCGGCATTGATTGGAGTGCTCTGGGGAGTGGGCCACACCATCACGATTCTCGTTGTCGGTTCGGCAATCATCCTATTCGGACTGGTGATTCCGCCAAGGGCCGGTCTCACGATGGAGTTGTCGGTAGGACTGATGTTGATTCTGCTAGGAATCCTGAATCTCTCTGGCATGATGCGCCGGATCACAGAAACGGTCACGTCTCTGCAGCCGGGACAGCACTCGCATCCCCACGGACATGGTGACTACATTCACAGCAATCCGCACGGCCACAGCCCTGAAAAAAACGGCCGCTCCGGGGACGCGACACCCGTGAGCTGGATGGATCGCACTTTTGGTCAGCTGGGTCTCTTTCAAGTCGTGCGGCCCCTGGCCGTGGGAATTGTTCACGGTCTTGCCGGATCGGCGGCCGTAGCTTTGTTAGTGCTCACGACCATTCGCGTTCCATCCTGGGCGGTGCTGTATTTGCTGGTTTTCGGGATTGGCACCGTCGCGGGCATGATGCTGATTACCGCCGCGATTGCCGTCCCATTTACATTCTCCGAAGATCGGTTTGCTCGCCTCAATCGTGGCCTGGGACTGGCTTCAGGACTGATTAGCTTAGCCTTCGGGCTGTTTATTGTGTATCAGATGGGTTTCGTCAACGGGCTTTTCACTCATAGTCCCAATTGGGCGCCTCGTTAGTCTCCCTATTTGGCTCTTATCGCTCATACGCTGCGCGCCTTCATCTGCTGGCTGACGGCTAGAGGATTGCCTCTCTCAACTATATCTCGGCGGGTTGACGGACTGATCCATCCCCATGCACTTTTGTCCGCCTTTCGCCACGTTGACACTAATCAATCGCGGCCCTCGCGACGTAAACGCTTTTCGCAAAGCCGGCTCGAGCTGTTCCGGCCGATCAACTTCTAACGCCGTCATCCCGTATCCTTGCGCAATCTTCACCATGTCGATGCCGGGCAAGTCCATGCCGTGAACATTCCGCCCAACCTGTGTGAAATCACAGAAGCTCTTCAACGCGGAGTAATCGCAGTTACGCAAAACGATGAAGATCACTTCCGCATCGCACTGCACGGCACTCCATAATGTTTGCACCGAATATTGCATCGAGCCGTCCCCGACCGGGCAAACTACCCTCCTCGTCGGATTCGCAAGCTGCAAGCCCACCGCGGCCGGCAGCCCAAATCCCAGGACCCCGTTAGGCACCGAGTAGAACGAGCCTGGCCCATCCAGCATGAGGTAACGGTCGAGATCCCCTTTTGAGGAAGGGCATTCTTCACAAATCACCGCAGTTTGCGGCATCACCTTGTTCAGAACGCTGAACAAATAACTCGGCGTGATTGGATATTCTGGCTTCGGTTCAGGCGCTGGGCTAATCGGCAATGCGGAGCTGCTCGCTCGCGCCTTTGTGTGCGTAAGAAGGTACCGCGCGGCCGTCGCAATGTTGCCGACGATGCTGGTTCCTGCCAGCGCCGCAGAAGCATCTTGCGGCGAGTTCGTGATTTGAAATAGCTTCGTTCCCGGCTTGATGGCATGGCCGGGAACATAAACGTAATACAGAAAAATCGGCGCGCCCAAAACCACCACCGTGTCATAGTCAGCGAGTTGATCTGCAAGCGGTTGCTGCGCCGGCAACAAACCTCCGCGAAACAGCCGGTGCCTTCTGGGGAAAGTCCAGCGCGGAGCGATGGGCTGCTGATACACGTCCGCATTCAGGTGTTCTGCCAGCGCAACCACTTCCTTCCAGCCCCCGTCTTCCTCAATCTGAGTGCCTGCGACCAGAGCAGGATTGCGGCTAGCATTCAGCGCGCCAACCACCTCGTCAAGCGCGACGGGGTCCGGCAAAACGGTCTGATGCACTCGGCGGACGTCCACCGGCTGGCATTCATGCATCCAGTCGTCCATGGGAATCGAAAGAAATACGGGCCCCCGTGCTGGCTGCATCGCCAGGTAATACGCGCGCGCGATAGCCGCAGGCACATCCTCGGCTCGCAGCGGTTCGTAAGCCCATTTCACGTAAGGCTTCACAACCTCCACTGCGCGGCTTACCAGGAAAGGCTCCGCAAGAATATGCCGGCGATCCTGCTGCCCGGTTGTCACAACCAATGGAACGTGGCCAAGGTAAGCATCAATCAGCGCCGACAGCCCGTTGCCGGCGCTTGCAATGGAATGCAGGTTCACGAATACCGCTGCTCCCTTGGCCATGGCGTAGCCAAGCGCCATGCCAGCTGCAGACCGCTCATGCAGTCCCAGGACATATCTGAAATCCGCTGGCATATCGCGCAGAAACGGCAATTCCGTTGAGCCCGGATTGCCGAAAATCACCGTCATCCCCAGTTTGCGCAACACTTCGTACGTAATTTCTCTAACCGTGCTCAACGCCACGCTCCCGAAATCCCTGCATTTCAAATTGTAAGACGCGAAAGTTATACCATTTTGAATGCAGTCGCGCGGTTGATTTCTGATACCGCTAGTCGTCCCTCATTTCATATGTCGCGCACTCCACACTCAGAGGCGATTTGAGCACAGACACGCGAGAGCCAACGGGCCTTCCTCGGTAACTCGCCTATACTGGTTATGGAACGAATGTCGCCGCCTAACTCCCTTCATGCCCCCACAAAATCACGCAATCCTTGTTCCCAGTGCGCCCGCGGCGGGACCGGACGGTAACGGAGCTAGACAGTTGGCGTTTGCCGCGGCGATCTTCCTCAGTGCGTTTTTGCTCTTCCAAGTTCAATTACTGCTCGGCAAGGAAGTCCTTCGATTTTTTGGCGGTGCGGCGGCCGTTTGGACAGTGTGCGTGCTGGTCTTCCAATTGTTGTTTCTCGCCGCGTACGGGTACTCGCACGGACTTGCCACGTGGCTTTCGCTTCGGACGCAAGTCATCGTTCACGGCGCGCTTCTGGGTTCTTCCGTTGTGTTGCTGGCCGTTCTGGGCTATTCCCGGTCCACGCCCATCGGTCCCGGTGCCGGTTGGCGCCCGCAGCCTGGGGCAAACCCCACATGGACGATCGCGGAATTTCTAATCGGCGCGATTGGTCTGCCTTTCTTCTTGTTGTCGGCCACCAGTCCCTTGATGCAACATTGGCTCGCGCGGACTGCGTCGAAGGGGTCGCCCTATCGTCTTTATGCGCTCTCGAACACAGGTTCGCTCCTGGGGCTGCTGTCCTATCCTTTTTTGGTCGAGCCGAACTTAGGACTGGTTGTGCAAGGCTGGGCCTGGGCCGCAGGCTATGGGCTGTTTCTGATTTGCTACTATTTCTGTGCTCGAAGCGCAGCGCGCACAGCGACTCCTGCGCCGCTGAAACTAGCATCTAGCCCAAATCTGAGCCGCCCTGAAGCACCCGCCGGATGGCGGCTTCGCCTGTTCTGGATCGGTCTGTCGGCTTGTGCTTCGGTGCTGTTGCTGGCAACGACGAACCTGATCTGCCAGAACATTGCCGTGAGCCCATTCCTGTGGGTTCTGCAATTGAGTCTGTATCTGATCTCTTTCATCATTTGCTTTGAGAACGACCGCTGGTATCGGCGAGAGATTTTTCATCCCCTATTTGCAGTGATGGTCGCGGTCGTTATCCTGGTATCGCTTCCCAACGCTGCATATTCGTTTCTGGCGCAACTCGCCGCCTACTCTGCCGTGCTCTTCGCCGGGTGCATGGTGTGTCACGGCGAGGCCGCACGCACGCGTCCGAGCGCGGAATCACTGACGGTATTTTATTTCTCCATTGCGACCGGTGGCGTCGTGGGAGGAATCGTCGTGGGTTTGGTAGCCCCCTGGATGTTCCCCAATTACTGGGAGTATCCGCTCGGCGTCCTCGGGTGCATGGCCGTGGTGTTGTATGTCTCCGCGCGGGAGCGTTCTTCCTGGTGGTACACCGGGAGAGCTTCACTGGCGCTGCTGATTCTCGCCGGCGCGGTGTTACTGGCGCCCAGCATACTTGCTCCCCTGTGGAAAGAGGCCGCGCGGTTGCCGCCATCGATCGGGGTTCGCGTTGCCGCAGTCTTGGCCGGCGCAGCCGTTTTCAAATATGCGCTAGAGCGCCGCACGTCGAAGATTGCTCCTGCGGGACTCCTCGTCCGTAGCGCCTCGAGAATCGCCTTGGCATTGCTCGCGGCTGGGTTGGTAATTCCCCAGAAGGCCGCGCTCTACCACGTAATCGCTTCGTCGAGAAATTTTTATGGTGTCTTGTCGGTATTGAGCGTCGACAACGAGAACTATTTCGCACTGCGGTACGGGGATACCGTTCATGGGTTCCAGTATCAGGACCCCCAACGCGCTCGTCTCGCGACGGGCTATTACGGCCCAAGCAGCGGAGCAAGCATCGTGATTCGCGATTGGCCTCAGCATCCCATGCGCGTAGGACTTGTCGGAATGGGAGTTGGCACGTTAGCTGCTCTGGCGCAATCCGGCGACGTTTACCGCTTCTATGAAATCAACTCGGACGTCTATAAACTCTCTAGCGGCAAACATCCGTACTTCACCTTCTTGCAGGATTCCCCCGGCCGCATGGAGATTGTCCTTGGCGATGCGCGGCTCTCGCTCGAACGGGAGGCTCATGATGGAGATCTCCAGAAATTCGACGTGCTGGTTCTGGATGCGTTTTCGAGCGATGCCATCCCCATGCATCTGCTCACGCGCGAGGCATTTTCCGATTACCAAGAGCACCTTCGCGGGCCGGCATCGGTGATCGCGGTCCACATCAGCAACCACACGCTGGACCTCCGCCCCGTACTCGCGGGGATTGGCCGCGAGTTCGGCTTTCATGCCCTCCGAGTCTATCCGCTCTTTCCCACCGGTCCCTTCTCGCAATCCGAATGGATCTTGCTTTCGCGCGATGCCCTTTCGCTGTCCCGCAATGAAATCGCCCAACACTCGGAACCGTTTCCCGGGGCCACGCGTCCCATTTTCTGGACCGATGATTATTGCGATGTCTTGCGCGTGATACGCTGAGAAGACCAAAACAGCAGAATAAGATTTGTGGTACCTGGACGTGTGACGCGCTAACCGGACTCTTGACGTCAATGTCCATTGAGTCCGCACTTATCGGGCACTTGGACTCAGCTTTCTGCTTCTACCACGGTCTGGGACACAGAGACCGCTCACTCGTGGTCCAATAATCCCAAAGATTCGCGTGAATGTGGATGGTCCTTGGGCCAAGTGCCATCAAAACAATGCGTCCGCCGCCCTTGTTTGTTATCTTTGTATCCGCCGTCAAGACTGGGGGACCTTTAACATGGTGATGAGGAGGATGTTCCTTATGTGGACTGCGCGGTTGGTTGTCCTAGTCATAGCCCTGCAAGCGGTCTCCGCCCTTGCGCAGACGCCGTCGCCGGCGCTGCTGGTGCTGAATAAAGGCGCAAACGAAATGGCCATCATTGATCCGTCGGCGATGAAAGTCGTGGGCCACGTCCCCGTGGGTGAAGGCCCGCACGAGGTCGCCACCGACGGCAAGCTGGCCTTCGTTGCCAATTATGGCTCGCATACGCCGGGCAACACAATTTCAGTGATTGACCTGGCAACATGGAAAGAAATCAAGCGCGTGGACCTGAGCCCCATGCAGCGTCCTCACGGTATCGTGACCAGCGGTGGCAAGGTGTATTTCACCGTCGAAAATACAACGGCACGATGGACAAATCCCTCCGCGACCCGACCACCTGAACTCCGCCCACCTGACGGAGAGGTTAGCAGTTACGACCCTTCCGGCCAGGGAGGTCTTAGTTGGAGCACCGGTGAGTATGGGACCCACATGTTGGTAATTAGCGAAGACGGGAAGAAAATCTTCACTAC
>WNFR01002263.1_pt1 | contig 22102 bp, 13 predicted proteins | sample 5400221 | NCBI WGS metagenome assembly WNFR01 (sample SAMN13153357, study PRJNA577476) | soil metagenome | isolation source: 40 cm soil under Madrone tree | place: USA:California | collected 2016-06-14 | reverse complement strand
TGTAGGATTTCACCGCGCACGTCGACGGTGATCTTCTTCGACAAATCGCCCGTCGCGATAGCAGTCGCGACTTCCGCGATATTTCGGACCTGGCCCGTCAGGTTGCTGGCCATGAAGTTCACGTTGTCGGTCAGATCCTTCCACGTGCCACCGACTCCAGGCACCTGAGCCTGACCGCCGAACTTGCCTTCCGTACCGACTTCGCGAGCCACACGGGTGACTTCGCCGGCGAACGCGTTGAGCTGGTCCACCATCGTGTTGATGGTGTTTTTCAGTTCGAGAATTTCGCCTTTCACGTCGACCGTAATCTTGCGTGACAAGTCGCCACGAGCGACAGCCGTTGTCACTTCGGCGATATTACGCACCTGGCCGGTAAGGTTGCCGGCCATTGAGTTCACGGAGTCGGTGAGATCCTTCCATGTACCGGCCACACCGGGCACGTTAGCCTGACCACCGAGACGACCTTCTGTTCCCACTTCGTCGGTGCCGACTTCTCGGGCCACGCGGGTTACTTCGGACGCGAACGAGCGCAACTGGTCGACCATCGTGTTGATGGTGTCTTTGAGCTCGAGGATTTCACCTTTGACGTCCACGGTGATCTTGCGGGAGAGGTCGCCGCGAGCGACGGCGGTGGTCACTTCCGCGATGTTACGCACCTGACCGGTGAGGTTGCTGGCCAGGAAGTTCACGTTGTCGGTGAGATCCTTCCAGGTTCCACCGACGCCTGGCACCTGCGCCTGCCCACCGAGTTTGCCTTCTGTACCCACTTCGCGAGCCACACGGGTTACTTCGCCGGCGAACGCGTTGAGTTGGTCCACCATCGTGTTGATGGTGTTTTTGAGTTCGAGAATTTCGCCTTTCACGTCGACTGTGATTTTGCGCGACAAGTCGCCCCGGGCGACGGCCGTGGTCACTTCGGCAATGTTTCGAACCTGGCCGGTGAGGTTGCCAGCCATCGAGTTCACGGAGTCTGTGAGATCCTTCCACGTTCCGGCGACGCCGGGAACGTTGGCCTGACCACCGAGTCTTCCTTCGGTACCTACTTCGCGAGCCACACGCGTTACTTCGCCGGCGAAGCGGTTGAGTTGGTCGACCATCGTGTTAAGCGTTTCTTTCAGCTGAAGGATTTCGCCGCGCACGTCGACCGTGATCTTGCGGGAGAGGTCGCCACTGGCAATCGCGGTTGCGACTTCGGCGATGTTACGTACCTGACCAGTGAGGTTGCTGGCCATGAAGTTCACGTTGTCGGTGAGATCCTTCCACGTACCGCCGACGCCGGGCACTTGCGCCTGGCCTCCGAGTTTGCCTTCCGTACCGACTTCGCGAGCCACGCGGGTAACTTCGCCGGCGAAGGCGTTGAGCTGGTCGACCATCGTGTTGATGGTGTCTTTGAGTTCGAGAATTTCGCCTTTCACATCGACGGTAATTTTGCGGGAGAGATCACCACGGGCCACAGCGGTGGTCACTTCTGCAATGTTTCGGACTTGCGCGGTGAGGTTGCCGGCCATGGCGTTGACGGAATCCGTAAGATCCTTCCACGTTCCGGCGACGCCGGGGACGACTGCCTGACCACCGAGTTTGCCATCAGTGCCGACTTCGCGGGCGACGCGCGTCACTTCCGAAGCGAACGATCGCAACTGGTCGACCATCGTGTTGATGGCTTCCTTGAGCTGGAGAATTTCTCCGCGGACGTCCACCGTAATTTTGCGGGAAAGGTCGCCGCTTGCGACGGCCGTCGCGACCTCTGCGATGTTTCGGACCTGGCCGGTCAAGTTGCTGGCCATCGAGTTGACTGAATCGGTGAGGTCCTTCCATGTTCCGGCCACACCCGGTACCTGTGCCTGACCACCGAGTTTGCCATCGGTGCCCACTTCGCGGGCGACGCGCGTTACTTCAGCGGTGAACACGCCCAACTGCTGAATCATGGTGTTAACGATCTCAGCGGAACGCAGGAACTCGCCTTCCAGCGGACGACCGTCCACATCGAGTCGCACGGTTTGCGTGAGGTTGCCTTGCGCAACGGCTGCGATGGCGCGAGTAACTTCTGTCGTTGGACGGAGCAGGTCATCGGCCAGTGTGTTGACGGATGTCTCCATCTCGCCCCACGCTCCCCTCGACTCGTTGAAGCGCGCGCGTTCTCGGGTTCGGCCTTCTTTACCTACTACTTGGCCGACCCGTTTTAATTCCTGCGCCATCTGCTGATTGACGGCTACGATTTCATTGAAGGTGTCCGCGATCTTTCCAGCCAGTCCGACCCAGGAGCCCGGGAGGCGCACGGAGAAATCTCCGTCGCGCATGGTTTGCAAGCTTCCGAGGATCGCTACCAGGTCCGCCGGAGCAGTCTCCACCGCCGAGTGGCCGTTATTCTTGGAATGGTCAGCGACGGCTGCTCCCTTGGAGGCTGTAGCTACCGCGTTTCGATCGCTTTTCTTCATACGTTCTCCCGAATCACATGTTCTCCCGGAGGGAGCGCGAGTTGGGCCTCGTCTTCACGGCTGATATTTGTGGCCATTCTTGATGTTTCGCGGCCATTCTACGGATGGGCCGGTGGATTTAAGCTACGAAGCCAACTCTCAACTGATCAGAGATGACACCGGGCGCAGAAATCGAGTTCCGGCAGCACGCCACTCGTCCACCGGCCCGGAGGAGGTCGGGACTTAAACCGATTTCAAAGGATTTGCCGCCGCACAAAAGCAATTTTTACCACAAATAACCTAGGTTAACCCTACAGTGTTTAGTGTAGGCTGCTGATTAACGTTAGGAGAGGTTTTCTGAAATGCGGGGGCTAAGATCATGCTTACGCAGGAGATGTGCCCGTACCGTTCCAACCACGCGCGACCAGACTGCGGCTTACGAAAGTTCGGCCTTCCTGGGCAGCGCTGATGGCCGCCAAGAGGTCATGTCCGGCGTCCGATTTGACGACGTAACCAAGGGCTCCAACACTGAGGGCGTCCCTGGCGATCTGAACCGAGTCATGCTGGCTCAGGAAAATGATCCGGGTCTCGGGCGAAATAATACGGATGCGTCGCGCGGCTTGAATCCCGCTGATCCCGGGCAGGCTGATGTCCAGGAGGATGACGGTCGGCTGCAACTCCCCAGCCTTCTTCACGGCCTCTTCTCCATCCGCGCTCTCAGCTATGACATCGAGATTGGTGTCACGGGCCAGAACTGATCGAATGCCCCTTCGCGCGACTTCATGATCATCAACTAGGAGCACACGAATAGCTGCCATTTCCAACGCTTTCATTGTAAGTGTACTTTCTCTTGAGCCACGACAAAGAGAATCCCAGACTCCAGAACCTGCCCGATTTTCTAACCAAGCGGTCGGCAGTGTAAATCCTTAAGATTCCTGAATACAATATTCACCTGGGTAAACATGCGCCATACGGTAATTACCTGATGCCGAAATTTCGGCGATAGGCGAAAACGCTTGCTGTACCTTCTACAGGATTGAGTGTATTGACGTTGCGGACCCTCGCATACGATAAACCTAGTGTTCAGTAGTGAATACTGCATAAGCGGCCCCTTGGGGTCCTTTTCTGCAGGGCGCCACTCCACCGGGTACGAGTCCGGTCAAAAAACGAGGTGTCGGTCATGAATAAGCTACGAATCCTAGTTGCCGATGATCACGAGATTGTCCGCCGGGGATTGGTTTCCCTCATCAAGTCTCAGCCAAACTGGGAAGTTTGCGCGGAGGCGGATAATGGGCGGCAGGCAGTTGAGTTGGCAAAACAGCTGCGCCCATCAATCGTAATCCTGGATATTGGCATGCCCACGCTCAACGGCCTTGAAGCCACGCGTCAAATTCTGCGCGACAACCCGCAAACGCGCGTCCTGATCTTAACCATCACGGACACCGACCAGGCAATTCGAGCCGTATTGGATGCGGGCGCGCGCGGCTTCCTCCTGAAATCGGATGCGGCACGCGACTTGGTTTCGGCGATCGACGCCTTGCAATATAACAAGACGTTCTTTACCGCTCGCGTGGCCGAGATGGTGCTTTCAGGGTATCGTGGCACCTATGGAGCTCCCAAGAAAGAACTGCTCCTCCCGAATTTGACCCCCCGCGAACGTGAGGTCGTGCAACTTCTGGCCGAGGGGAAATCCACCAAAGAAGTGGCGTCTCACCTGGATTTGAGCGTTAAGACCGCGGAAACCCACCGCAGCAACATCATGCGGAAACTGGGCCTGCATTCGGTCAGCGAGCTCGTCCTTTACGCGGTGCGAAACAATATCATCCAGGTAGCAACCGGGTCATTGACATTGGCTCCCGAGCCTGTGGTGGCGACCGTGGACACTCCTGTCGCGTGACGACCTGCGGTCTCCGCGGACCGCAGTTGCAGGCTCATCGAACGGGGATGGCAACCGTCCATCCCCGTAAGCTCAACCAACCGCCCCGCACTCGTCCGCATCTTCTGATGCGCGACACGTGATCATGCCCTCCGCTGCAACCCCGTTCCGCTCCATGCGGTTTTCTCAGAGAGCCAGAGCAATACTACTCATCGCGCTATTGGCGATGCTAGTTTTCATTGCCTTTCTTATATTCCTCGCTTACCATGCAGAGCCGCTGTTGCGCGCGCGGATTATCGAAACGCTTTCTACCCGTTTCCACAGCCGTGTCGATCTCGCGGAACTCAACGTGTCGGTCTATCAGGGACTGGTGGTTTCGGGTAAAGGCCTGATGATTTACGGGCAGACCGATCCCAACATCTATCGCGACGGGATCCAGCCACTGATCGGAGTGGACGAATTCCGCTTCCACGCCAGTGTCCTGAGCTTGCTGCGTTCTCCCATGCACGTCGGCACCGTATACATCAAAGGACTCGAGCTCAACATTCCTCCCCCGCAGGATCGCAGCCAGTTGCGGAGTATGGCCCCGAAGGGCGGCAAGATCAAGATTCTCGTCGATGAATTTCATTCGGAAAAGGCGGAACTCGTCATCAACACGAATCGGCCCGACAAGGTGCCGCTCGAGTTCGACATCCAAGATCTCAGGATGAAAGATATCGGTCCCGACCGGCCCCTTCCATTCACAGCTACGCTCACCAATCCCAGGCCGGTGGGCGATATCAAATCGGAAGGCGAATTTGGACCGTTCCACGCGGAGGATCCGCGCGGTAGCCCGGTTCGTGGCGAGTACACCTTCAGTCATGCCGATCTTGGTACCCTGAAGGGAATCTCGGGCATCCTCTCCTCTAGTGGCAAGTACGAGGGAACCCTGGGCGCGATTGTCGTCGACGGCCAGACCGACACGCCTGATTTCCGCCTCGACATCAGCGGTCGCGCTGTGCCCCTAAAGACGACCTTCCACGCCATTGTCGATGGAACGAGCGGAGATACTTACCTGCGGCCTGTCCGGGCCACCATCCTCAGCACACCGCTGATTGCTAGCGGTTTTGTCATCAAGTCAGTTGCACCCCAGGGCCATCACATCCAGCTCGACGCAACCGTGCCCACTGGCAAAATCGAGGACCTGTTGCGCCTTGCCGCTCGCACGAGTCCTCCCCTGATGACTGGCAACGTCCACCTTCGAACGAAACTCGACCTTCCTGCGGGACAACGGAATATTTCAGAGCGTCTGTATCTGAAGGGAAGCTTTCAGGTCATGGGAGTTCATTTCACAAGCGACAAGATCCAAAGCAAGCTAGATGCTTTGAGCATGCGCAGCCTAGGTAAACCGAAACTGGCGAAAGACGAGGTTCCGGACAATGTCAGGTCAGAGATGGAGGGTCGCTTCATCTTGAAGAATGCAACAGTGGATCTTCCAGACCTGTTGTTTCGACTTCCGGGTACGGAAGTTAATCTTGCCGGCGCGTACAGTCTGGACGGGGACCAATTCGGCTTCGAGGGCGTCGCGCGGTTTGATGCCAAGTTATCGCAAATGGTGGGCGGCTGGAAATCAATCTTTCTCAAACCCGTGGATCCATTCTTCAGCAAGCACGGCGCCGGTACCGAGCTACCCATCAAGGTTACCGGCACAAAATCCGAGCCTCACTTCGCTCTCAATTTCGGCCGCAAGCGCAGCCTGGAAACGAAGGTTACTTCCGAGACTGCTAAAGCGGATTGATTAAAGACAAGCTGACCGCAAATCGCCCATTCTGTGGCAAGGCCTGATCGCCAACCCATGATGAACGGGGAATTTGCTTCCGTGAATAGTCCAAAGGCTTGCGCTGCTCTGCTCGCAGCGATTGCGGAATGCAGCGGTAAGAGTTCCCGCCTACAGTCGCGACGGTTGCAGGCTGCACATACACCACCCAATAACTACATTTGGTGCTGGATTGAGAATTTCCTCATAGGGAGGTATCTCCATAATGTGCCGTTTTGTCAGGATGCGGCTAGCTCTATGAGCAAAACAGGTTGGTTTCCTCGAATCGGATCGCTTGGTACGTTGTTGCTTCTGCTAAGTTCGGTGTCACCGCCCAGATGTGGTGCCCAGAGCCTGATTGACGAAGTCCACATCAACCCTCCCGCGGAACCGGTGCGACAGATTGCTTCAGCGCTTACGCCCCACGACAGCACCATCAAGGTGGATGTCGACTTGGTACTGGTGCCAGTGACCATCAGCGATGATCGCGAGCGTCTGTACGTTGGCCTCCGTGAGAAAAACTTTGAGGTGTTCGAAGGCAAGAACCGGCAAGAGATCCGTCATTTTTCCATGGAAGATGCCCCCATTTCCCTGGGTGTGATCTTCGACATGAGCGGAAGCATGAGCAGCAAGATCGCGCGTGCCCGCGAAGCCGTCACCGAATTCTTAAGGACGGCAAATCAGCAGGACGAATTTTTCCTGATTACGTTTGCGGACCAACCGGAAGTGCTCAGCGACTTCACGACATCGGTGGAAGACGTGCAGGCTAAATTGTTGTACACGTTTCCCAAAGGCCGCACGGCAATGTTGGATGCAATCTACATGGGCATTACCAAGATGAGAGAGGCGCGATGCCGGAAAAAGGCGCTGCTCATCATCTCCGATGGTGGAGACAATCACAGCCGATACACCGAGCGGGAAATCAAATCTCTGGTGAAAGAGTCTGACGTGGCTGTCTATGGCATAGGAATCTACGATCACTACTTTTCCACACGCGAGGAACGCCTTGGACCGTGGCTGTTGTCAGACCTGACGGAAATTACAGGGGGGAGAACCTATACCGTCGACAACCCCAACGCCCTGCCCGGGGTCGCACGAGCCATCGGAATTCAGCTGCGCCATCAATACGTGATCGGCTACCGGCCGGAGAATTCGCCGCGCAATGGCAAATGGCGAAAGATCAAGATCAAACTCCGAGCGTTGCACGGATTGCCACCGCTTCGTGTCTACGCAAAGACCGGTTACTACGGGCCTTCGCAGTAGATCGACCAGTCAAAGGGGTTTGCTCGCTTTGCATACCCAATAAGGATCGGAATTGGAAAACTGAACGTCTTCGAGTCCCGCAGCTTCGAGCATGGTCGCGATACCTTCCTTCGTATAACGCTTTTCTAACCTTGTTCCGAATCTGTCCAGGGCGTCGGTACGCATCACATAAAAACTGCGGTCAGCGTAGAACCTGAGCGGCCACGAATCAGGGACGGGAAGATATTTCGCAGTCCGCGCCAGCGGCCAATAGATCAACAGTGCGATCGCCTGAGAAAGCGTGTAGCGCAGGGAGAAGGGCAGGCGGCTGATTCCCCTTCTGAACTGATCGCTGATCCTCCAGATATTCCGGAACCAATCCGGGCGATTGTCGAACGCGTAATACAGATAGATGAGCAGCGTCCCGCCGGCGGCGAGTTTGGAAGAGAGGCTTTGTATCGCGGCCTGCGTATCCGGCAGGTGGTGAAGCACACCGAGAGAGAAGATGAGATCAAAATGTGCGTCCGGAAATGGCAATGTCTCCGGAGTACACTCCACGAACGAGACGTTGGAAGCCTTCACATTTTGTCGGGCGACAGCAAGAGCTTCCGGGCTTGCGTCCGCGGCCACCAGTTCTCCGACAAGCGGCGCCACCGGCACATCCCATCGTCCACTGCCGCAACCCATATCCAAAGCTCTCGAGGGTTTCGTGTTCCAGTCGATGAGTGAGAAGTATTTTGCGAAGACTTCTGCGCGCTCTTGCTCCGCCAACTCGTGTTGAGTGAATGTGCTCCACTCTTTGCCAAAACCGTCGACAGTTGCGGCGTCGATGTTTGGCGGGTGCAGTGTCATCCGGTGCTCTTTTTTATTGTGCAGCAGAAAAATGATGGTGGGTAAACGTATGGTCGTAGACGCGAGACGACTCCCTTTGTATAGAGGTCGAGGATTGTTTTGGAGATTGAAATGCAGCAATACATCTTGCGTTCGGGAAGAGGATGAGAAACGACTAGCTATGCAATTGTGGACCGAACTTTCCGCTCGTCCGTTTGAGGAGACCCGCTTTGAATTTGGCGTGAACTGGACGCGCTTCCTTTCTGTGGTATCGGAGAAACACATCGAAGCGGCGGTGGAAAAGCTTCATTCCTGGCTGGGCGACTTGCATGGCAAGACTTTTCTTGACGTAGGTTGCGGGAGTGGGATTCATTCGCTTGCCGCGTTGCGCTTGGGCGCATCTCGGGTAGTTTCCATCGACTACGATTCGCATAGTGTGGGCTGTTCTCAGGAGATGAAGCGACGCTTTGCCCCGGATGCAAATTGGACCGTTGAACAAGGTTCGGCGCTCGACGAGTCCTATATCCGGTCGTTGGGGCTGTTCGACGTTGTGTACTCGTGGGGGGTTCTTCATCACACCGGGCATATGTGGGCCGCACTCGATGTCGTGACGATTCCGGTTGGGGACGTGTTGTTTCTCGCGATCTATAACGACCAGAGAGTGATGTCTCGAGTCTGGCACACCGTGAAGAAAACCTATCATCGCATGCCTCGCCCGCTGCGTCCGGTGTACGCGGCTGTCGCAATTGCCCCCGCCGAACTTCTTACCTTGGTGGGCGCTAAAGGACCGCGAGGATATTTCCGTTTTTGGCGCGACTACTATCATCGTCGCGGTATGAGCCGTTGGCATGACATCGTCGACTGGATCGGCGGCCTGCCGTTCGAAGTTGCGACTCCGCATGCCATTTTTGCTTTTTACCGGGAGCGCGGGTTTACGCTCGAGCGCATGTTCACTTGCGGAAGCGGCCTGGGCTGCAACGAATTCCTGTTTCGCCGCTGACGAGATCGTGCCGTCCCTGTTCCCGATATGGGAGGGTCGCTCCCGGATGGGAAACCGATCGCTCCTCTATCGCGAAATTTCAGGCTAAGGCGCGGTAGAGCAGCGCTTCACCGCCGTAAGGGAATTGCACGGCGCGAGGGGTCGAAGGCATTCGCCTACTAACTCACGGGTTTTTCTCCCGTTTTGGGACATCCTCACTGTTTGATTCTTCTCCAAGGGCGGGGATTCGAGTTGTCTGAGCACGCGTAATGGCTTGGCGGTCGACCAGTACTGTACGAATGAGCGCATATATAGGTTAATTCCGCTCGCCAGGTGACCGAACCGCATTAGGCCACCGGAGGGACGTAGCCGCAATTGGGCTGGCCCCGTATTTGCAGAACATTCAGAAGAATCGTCACAGGGTTGCGATGGCTCGTTTTATTGCGTCTCGGGCAATGCCTTTTTCGCTCAATCCGACAGATTCAGGCCCAGGTTTAGTTAACACGTAGCCGATTGAGTACAAAAGGCATTAACTATTGCTTCACTGTAGTTGAGGTGGCGAAGCTGCATTCGTATGGCGATCACAACCAGTCCGGGGATTAGTCAAGTCTCATGCCGGGACGGCTCTCTAGGTCCGACAGCTGATTCTGTTTGCTGGTATGCGGCTTACACTTGGGCGCATCATGAGAAACGAGTCGCGCAAGAGCTGGCGGAACGGGGAGTGCACTGCTTCCTGCCTATGTACCGCAGCCTGCGTTGCTGGAAAGATCGCCATCGGGAATTGGATCTGGCCCTGTTTCCGGGGTACGTGTTTGTGCGCATTGCATTACGGGATCGGCTGCGTGTTCTGCAACTGCCGAGCGTCGTGCATCTGGTTGGCGCTCCAGGTCGGCCCTCGCCTTTGCCGGAGAGCGAAATTGATGGCCTGCGGCAGGGGCTCGGCAGTCAAGTCCATGGCGAGCCTCATCCCTATCTAAAAGTTGGCCGTCGAGTGCGTGTTGTACACGGACCGCTGGCGGGTGCCGAGGGCATTTTGATCCGTAAGAAGGACCGCTTTCGGGTGGTCCTCTCCATTGACTTGATCATGCGGTCGGTTGCGCTCGAAGTGGACGCGGCCGACCTGGAACCGGTGCGCTAGAAGTCTCGCTCGTTTCTTCCACGTAACGTACTCCGCGCTCACGGCGCGATCACCATCATTCAGAGGCGTCATGAAGTCGTCACGCATCAAGAATCGTATTTTTCCGCTGGCTCCACGCTCTGTGCTGGCGCTGTTCGTGATTAGTGGATTTCTCTTCGGCGTCCCAGCGCTGGGCCAGCGCGCCGAGCGTGAAGCGGAGCAGCAAGTCTCGTTTTCCGCGGAGACAATCATCGGTCTGTTGCGCACCGAGCCGGGCTTGTTTCTGCAAATCAAGCGGCTGTTGGTGCAGAAAGCCTACGAACAGGGAAGGATTCTCGACCCCGGAGATCTCACGGATGATGCCGTATTCCGGCTCCTGCGTGCCGATAACGCGCTGCGCATTCTGGCGACGCACGAAATCGAGATACGATCTTATATCCGTCCCAAACCGACCCAGCAGGAATTGGAGCGCGACCGTTCCTTATCGGCTTCTGGCCAGCCGGCTACCGTACCCAAGCGAGGGGAGAAGAACCAGGAGTCTATTTACTGGTCGCGCCTCGAATCCGCCTCGCCGCTCACCACTGCTCCGAGTTCTTCCGCAGGTTCTGCACCTGCAGAACAAAATCGCGATGAATTGCTGCCGCGACGTCTGCCTCCCGTGGACCGGACTCAAGCAGATCCCCAGCAAGACAACCCATTCGAGATTCCGGACGGCAAGAGCGATGGTAAGAACAACTCAGAAATGTCGAGCGTGCGCCCCGAGGAACTGCCCGCATTATTGAGTGCGAGTGCCATCGCGCAGCCCAGACGATCGCGTCTGCCCGCCCAGCTTGCGGTGACCAAATATTCTCTCTCCGCGGACCGGTCGAACCTCTATGACGTTCAGGTGGGAACGCGGCACGGTCCAAATCCATATGCGAGCGTGCCATCGCTCTACGACCTATACACGCAAGTCTCGCCGGAGCAGCCTGTTCTCGAACGCTTTGCCGCTGAAGTCTTCCGCAACGGCGCGGGAAAATCGGATGACCTTCCTATGGATTTGCCGGTTGGTCCCGACTATGTGCTCGGGCCGGGCGACGGACTGAGCATCAACTTATGGGGAAGCGTCGATCAGCGCTTGCGACGAGTCGTCGATCGGGGCGGTCTGGTTACCCTACCGGAAGTGGGCACGCTGCTGGTAGCGGGACGCAGTTTGGGTGAAGTGCAACAACTGGTGCAAGCCGCTCTTCGTACCCAGTTTCGCGATGTGAAAGCCGATATCTCGCTGGCCCGGCTGCGCACAGTGCGAGTTTACGTGGTCGGAGATGTCGAACGTCCGGGAGCATATGACATCAGCTCGCTGTCGACCCCGCTGAATGCGATTTCCGCAAGCGGCGGCCCGACAGCCCTCGGTTCATTGCGGTCTCTAAAACATTACCGTGGCCAGAAACTTGTGCAGGTAATCGATGCCTACGACCTGTTACTGCATGGCGTGCATGGCGATCTCGAGCGCATGCAGCCGGGCGATACCATCCTCGTTCCGCCAATCGGCGCGCTGGTCACCGTGCAGGGTATGGTGCGGCGTCCCGCCATTTATGAACTGAATGAGGAAAAAGGACTGGATGAAGTTCTGGAGCTGGCTGGCGGCGTGATGTCGTCCGGCACGTTGCGGCATATCGAAGTCGAGCGCGTCGAGGCGCACGAGAAACGCACCATGCTGCGGCTCGATCTGCCTCAGAGCAATGACAGCATCGCCGTCGCGCAGGCGATGCAGGCTTTCCACGTGCAGGATGGCGACATCGTCCGCATCTCGCCCATTCTTCCGTACAGCGAGCAGACGGTTTATCTCGATGGCCATGTCTTTCATCCCGGGCGGTACGCTTACCGCGAAGGCATGAAGGTCACCGATCTGGTGAAGTCTTATAGCGACTTGTTGCCCGAGCCCGCTGAGCAGCATGCGGAAATCATCCGCTTGAATCCGCCCGACTATCGGCCGGCGGTGTTGGCCTTCAGCCTTTCTGATGCGCTGGCAGGCAAAGATCAAGGTCTGATCCTGAAGCCCTTCGATACGGTGCGGATTTTCGGGCGCTACGACTTCGAAGATGCGCCGATGGTTACGGTCAACGGCGAAGTTCGCAATCCGGGCGATCACCTGATCAATGGCGTGGTCCACCTGCGCGACGCGGTTCACCTCGCCGGCGGCGTAACGCCGGATGCCCGGCTCGACGACGTGCAGGTCTTTCGCCGAACCAGCGACGGCAAACTGAAAGTACTCAGCGTGAGTCTGGCGAAAGCGCTGGCGGGAGACGAGACTGACAACGTGCTGCTCGAACTTCAGGACCGGGTCTTCGTCCAGCGCAGCGCGGCCAAGGCGGATCCGCCAACAGTCGTCATTCAAGGGGAAGTGATCCGCCCGGGCAAGTACCCGCTTGGCGAAGGCATGACCGCTTCCCAACTGGTTCGCCTGGCGGGAGGCTTGAAGCGCAGTGCATTTACTGACAATGCCGATCTGGCGCGCTATCTCAGCATCGGCGGGCAAGAGGCACTGGGCGAACACCGTGGTGTAGAGATCGCGCGGGCCATGGCCGGCGAACCCAGCGCGGAGGTGGCGCTCCACGACGGCGACGTGCTCACGATTGGGCAGCTCCCGGGCTGGAATGACATTGGCGCGATTGTCTCCGTGCAGGGCGAAGTTGTGCATCCTGGCGACTACGGCATCCGCGAAGGGGAGAGGCTGAGTTCGATTCTGGCCCGGGCTGGAGGTCTCGGCGGCAATGCTTATCCCTATGGCGCAATCCTGGAGCGGGTGCAAGTGCGCGAGATCGAGGAGCGAACTCGTGGTGAGCTATTGCAGCGCGTCCAGTCCGAGGGCGCAACCCTGAAGCTGATTGCGGACACGGACGAAGATCAAAAGATGGCCAAGGGAGCTGCGCTGCTGCAATGGCAGAGCACCATGGAACGTCTTCAGAACACGCCTCCGGCGGGCCGGTTGGTGATCCACATCGGACGCGATCTCAAGCGCTGGGCGAACACGCCGGGGGATATCGAAGTGCGCGCGGGCGACGTGCTGGTCATTCCCAAGAGGCCGAACTTTGTGATGGTGGAAGGTGCGGTCTACCATCCGACAGCTATCGCGTATCGTCCCGGCAAGAGCGCTGGATGGTATCTGCACCAGGCCGGTGGCCCGACCAATATGGCTCATAGGAAAGCAACCTTCGCGATTCGGGCGGATGGTTCGGTGGACGGTGGATCGGGCGGCTGGTTCAGCGGAGGCGTCGAGAGCACGGCGCTGCAACCGGGAGACATGTTGGTCGTTCCGGAAAAGGCTTATAGCGGCAGTACACGGTGGAAGAGTACGTTGCAAGCTGCACAATTGGTTTCGGCTGCCGGGATCGCATTGCAAATCGCGAGGAGCTTCTGAGGCGTGCTGCGTGGTCATACTGGTATGAATCCTGCCTGGCCGGATTGTGGCTGGTCAGTCTAATGAGCGCTGCCGCGCAAGTGCCGGATAGCACGGCTCTATCGGCCGAAATGTCCGCTGGATTTTCGCCAAGCGAAGCTGGCCGCGAGAATAGCCGCGACAATGAACATTTGCTTCCACTGGGAACTGACCCGCAAAACCGGCTGGGTTTGATTTTTGTCAAACATCTCGTGTCCGATCAAGAACAGTTTTGGACCAGTCCTCGCGCCCTCAGGCGGAGCGACGTCAAGTTTTTCGCTCCCTTCGCTGCACTTAGCGGGCTTGTGATCGCCAGCGACAACTCGATCGCCCGCGCAGGACCGGATCAGCCCAGTTCGTGGAGACGCAGTCAAAAAGTTTCCGATTACGCAGCGTTGTCGCTGATCGGGGCGGGCAGCGGCGCGTATCTGTGGGGCCAGGTCACCAGCAATGAGCGGTTGCGCGAAACCGGATTGCTCAGCGGCGAAGCAGCCCTCAACAGCACGGCAGTCGTCTACGCGCTGAAGAGCATCACGCAGCGTCCGCGACCGCAGCAGATGCGGAACGGCAATTTTTTTCAGGGAGGAGACTCGTTCCCATCAGAACATTCTGCGATCGCGTGGTCTGTGGCGGCTGTCCTGGCGCATGAGTATCCCGGACCTTTGACTAAGTTTCTTGCGTATGGTCTGGCTTCGGCAGTGACCCTCACGCGGGTGAGCAGTCAGCAACATTTCGCCTCGGACGCATTGGTGGGGAGCGCGCTGGGCTGGTACTTCGGGCGTCAGGTGTACCGCGCGCACCACGATCCTGAACGAGGCGGCGCGGCCTGGGGCACGATCGAAGAGAGTGCGGAGGAAACCAGTCGCAAACCACAGAACATGGCGTCACCTTACGTGCCACTCGATAGCTGGATTTATCCCGCACTCGATCGGTTGGTGGCGCTGGGGGTTATCGACTCCGTCGTCGCAGGAATTCGGCCGTGGACGCGCCTCGAGTGTGCGCGCCTAGTTGAGGAAGCGAGGGAGAGGAGTTCCTCGGAAGACGACGGCGCAGACCTTGCTCGTACAGATCTGCCGCTCTACGATTCGCTGCGGGCGGAATTCCTGAGCGAAATCGAAGTGCTGGGAGGCGGGCGAAATCTGAGCCTCAACGTAGACTCGATTTACACCCGGGTTACCGGAATCTCCGGGCCTCCATTAGCGGACGGGTACCACTTCGGTCAGAGCATCATCAACGACTACGGACGTCCTTACACAGAAGGCCTGAACCTGATCACCGGTTTCGAATCGCACGCGTCTGCGGGACCGTTCACGTTGTATGTGCGCGGTGAGTACCAGCACACGCCTTCCATCGACCCGCTATCGCAAAGCGAACGCAACCTGATTGGCGCGCTCGATTTGAATCCGGTCTTGCCTGCGGTGCCGGCACACAACATCAACCAATTCCGGCTACTCGATACCTACGTGGCATGGACTTGGGAAAATACGCAAATCTCAGCCGGCAAGCAGAGTCTGTGGTGGGGATCGGGCTCCAACGGCCCGCTGCTGTTTAGCAATGATGCCGAGCCGGTCTACATGCTGCGCGTCAACCGGGTCACGCCCTTCACGCTGCCGGGATGGTTCCGCGGTCTCGGCTCGATCAGCACCGATTTCTTTTTTGGAAAGCTTTCCGGACATCGCTTTCCCAATGGCCCGTTTATTCACGGATCAAAGATCAGTTTCAAGCCAACTCCAAACCTGGAACTGGGTTTTTCGCGCACGGTGGTTTTTGCCGGACAGGGCCATCCTCTGAACTTCGGGACTTTCTGGAGAAGTTTCATTGGCGGCGGCGACCTGGCGGGCCGACCAGACGCGGGGGACCGGCGCGTGGGCTTCGATTTCAGCTATCGCATACCGAAGCTGCGTCGCTGGCTAACCATCTACAACGATTCCATGGTGGATGACGATCCCTTGCCGCTGCTGGCCCCGCAGCGCGCGGCGATGAATCCCGGCCTATACCTCTCTCATGTGCCGCACGTTCCCAAATTCGACTTGCGGGTTGAAGCTGTCTACACGGATGTCTTTACCTCCAGCAGTAAGCAGGGCCATTACATTTACTGGAACGGGGACTATCACGATTCCTATACCAACCAGGGAAATCTGTTGGGCAACTGGATTGGGCGCGAAGGGCGCGGCTACCAGGCGTGGAGCACCTACTGGTTCTCGCCCAGAAGCCGCCTGCAGTGGGGCTATCGGGCGGCCTCGGTGAGTAAAGACTTTCTTCCCGGCGGAGGCGAGTTGAACGACTACCGCGTGCGTGGTGAAACGCCGCTTCATCATGGCCTGTCGCTGAGCGGATCGCTGCAATATGAAACCTGGCAGGTGCCCTCTCTCGTGCCGGGTAAACAATCCAACTTCACCGCAAGTTTCCAGATCGAACTTCGACCTCATTTGAGGTTTCGCTGAGAGCCGGCTTTCCAAAGCTCGAAAGTAAACCACAAACTACGATCACCGAACGGAGTGACATGCGAACCTTGATTACAGGTGGCGCCGGTTTCATCGGATCCCACCTCGCTGAACGTCTTATCCACAACGGACACCAGGTTTTTATCCTGGACGACCTCTCAACCGGCAGTATGGAAAACATTGCCGCATTCAAAGGTCATCCGGCGTGCGAGTATCACATCGACAGCGTATTCAACCGCCGGTTAGTGGCGGAACTCGTGGACTTGTCGGATGTGGTCTTTCATTTGGCGGCTGCAGTCGGCGTGCGCCGGATCGTCGAGCGTCCGGTGCAGACCATTGCGACCAACGTAGGCGGTTCGGAAATCGTCTTGGAACTCGCTGCCAAGAAACGCAAGCGGGTCGCACTCATTTCCACTTCAGAGGTTTATGGAAAATCCGCCAAACTCCCATTCTCGGAAAATGACGACCTGGTACTCGGGCCGACGTGTCATAGCCGCTGGAGTTATGCCTGCTCGAAGGCTATCGATGAGTTCCTCGCCCTCGCTTACTACCGCGAGCACAAGTTGCCGGTAACGATATTCCGGCTCTTTAACACCACCGGACCGCGGCAGACTGGCCACTATGGCATGGTCGTGCCTGCCCTTGTAACCCAAGCCTTGCGAAGGGAGCCGATCACTGTGTTTGGCAGCGGCCAACAGACGCGTTGCTTCAGCCATGTCGACTATATCGTGGAAGGGATTCTGGCCGGCATCAGCCTCGACAAAACTGCAGGACAAGTCTTCAACCTGGGCAGTGCCGAGGAGATCAGCATCAACGATCTGGCGGCGAAGGTTAAAGACAAGGCCATGTCCACCAGCCCGATTGTGCACGTCCCCTACATCGAGGCGTATGGCGAAGGTTTCGAGGACATGGAACGGCGTGTTCCGGACACACGCAAAGCGGAAGCTTGGTTTGGATTTTCTCATCCCGGTTCGCTCGACCAGATCGTGGAATCGGTCGTGGACAACTTTCGCCGGCAGGGCGTACACCCCCGCGCCTTGGCTGCGAGCCAAGTCTAATCTGATGAAGTTTCTACTAGCGTCCTTCACGGCTTCGGTTCTGCTCACCGCGCTTCTCATTCATCTGGCCGGGCTTTTCGGGTGGAATGTTCCACCGCGTCCAGATCGCTGGGGCCAGCGCACGGTTGCAAAATTTGGCGGCATTCCCATCCTGCTTGCACTTCTCGGAGGCGTGGCGTTCTTCTCACTCGATCGGAGGCTTTTGGCAATTGTCGGCCTTACCGTCCTCATGGGTCTGCTGGGTTTTCTGGACGACTTGTTCCGCCTCTCCGCAACTCCCAAACTCGTCGTGCAGTTCGTGTTCAGCGCGGGTGCGGTTGCGATGGGGGTGAGCTATCCGCTGACGCAGAATCCTCACGTCAACGCCCTCTGTACTGTGGCTTGGCTGGTCGGGATCACGAATGCGTTCAACATCATCGACAACATCGACGGTCTCGCTGGCGGCGTCGCCGTCATCGCACTCGCGAAATTGGTCTTCCTTCCCAGCGCCGGGTCAGGCGCAACTTTCCTGATGCTCTCCATGGCGGGCGCACTGCTTGGCTTTCTCGTCTTCAATTTTTACCCCGCTAAAGTCTTCATGGGGGATACCGGAAGCCTGGCGGTAGGATTCTTCCTGGGCTGTAGTTCGGTGTTGTTGACGGAGCACCTCTCGAGCCTGTTCTCGATCGTGGCAATTCCGGCGCTGGTGCTTTTCCTGCCGGTATTCGATGCGGCGCTGGTGAGCGCTACACGACGATTGAGCGGACGTCCGCTGGCAGTGGGAGCGAAGGACCACAGCTCGCATCGCCTGGTATTGCTCGGTATGAGCGAGCGCCGGGCTGTTCTTCTGTTGTACTTGATTTCCGCGGTCGCTGGCGGCGTTGCTGCCTTATGGAAGTCGCAGTGGCACAACCTGGGTGCTGGCTTGGTTGCCCTGTATCTGGTGATGGCCGCCATGTTTTGGCTGTATCTGGCGCGGATCGAAATGCCCAGCAGCTGGCTGTCGGAACGCAGGTCGGTGGCGTGGGCGGTGCCTGGATTCTTGAGCCGAACCGCCGGACGTGTGGGCGTGCTGATACTGGATGCGGCGATGCTCATGCTGTCCATGTACTTCTCTTTTCTGTTCCGCTTCGAAACTTTTTCGCGGCACTTGACGGGCGTACTGCTCTTTACCGGAGCGCTCTCTATCCTTGTGCGGCTTCCTCTGCTTTCCCTCCTCTCCGGCGCGCGGCTGGATTGGCGTATCCGCTCACGCCGTGATGTCTACCCCATTCTAGCGACCAGTGTGGCAGGAGGGCTCATGCTCGCCTGTATTTCTTACTACCTGTTGCCAGTCTCCAAGGAAATTCCTCTCGCGCTCCTGTCCGTGGATGGAATCTTCAGCGCGGCCCTTTTGTTCGTGGGACGTTTTTCGCAGACCGTCTTTGACGACTTCCTTTCCGAGGGTGCGGGCGATTTCCATTCGGTGATGACGGACTCGGGACGGGAATTCTTTCACCATTACATGGATTGGAAGCAACACCACGGCGACATGATTGCGATCGGTTCACAGAATGGCCTAGCCAGCGATTTCCTGTTTGGGATTCCGATTGAAGGTACCGCCGATCTCTCCCGTCTGATTGCGCGAGGGACGATCACCACCGTTTACCTGTTGCCGGACTGTTCTCCCGCAGCGGGCGAGCAGATTACCGCTGTCTGCGGCGCGCATGGCGTCTCCGTGAGCGCTCTCCGATATTCCTTTGAAGCCATCGCCGCCCCTTCCGCCGATTCCCGCAAGCTAGACGATGCTCTCCGACAATCCGCCATTGCTGACTAAACGCAGAGTCAAAGTGGCGCGCATCATCGCTCGATTGAATGTGGGCGGCCCGGCGCGTCAGGCATGCGATCTGCATGCCCAGTTGCCCGACTCTTTCCAATCCGTGCTTATCACCGGACAGCTAGCGGAGGGAGAGGGTGACATGAGCTTCCTGCTTTCCTCGTCGGAGAATCTGTATCGCGTGAACTCGATGAGCCGTTCCATCAGTCCCTGGTTGGACCTGCGAGCTTTCCTCGAAATCGTGTCAATCCTGCGACGCGAACGTCCCGACATCGTCCATACCCATACTGCCAAGGCGGGCCTGCTCGGGCGACTGGCAGCAACAGTTACGGGAGTGCCGATCCGTGTGCATACCTATCATGGGAATGTCTTTCAGGGATACTTTTCGCCGCTTACCAGTCGTGTCTTCCTCGCCCTCGAGCGGCTGCTCGGAAAATTGACTACCCGCGTGATTGCCATCTCTGAATCTCAAGCCGAAGACCTGGGCCAGCGCTTTCGCGTTGTCCGGCAAGAAAAAATAGTGCTCATCAAAACGGGCTTTGATCTGTTTTCCTTCGCGCAATGCAATCGCGGTCCAGCGACTCGTGAAAGGCTCGGCGTTCAGCCGGACGAGTTCCTGGTGCTCTGGGCAGGACGCATGGCGCCCATCAAGAATGTAGAACTGCTGGCCGCGGTGATCCGGGCGGCGCGGGGAAATAAGCGTCTTCGTTTTCTGGTGGCGGGCCACGGACCGGAGAGCGAGAAATTCGATTCGTTAACAGGAAACTGCCCCAGTCTGATCCGCACCGGTTGGTACTCCCCGATGACTGACATCGTCTCGGCATGCGACGCGGCTCTGCTGACCTCGCACAACGAGGGCACTCCCGCCACTCTGATCGAAGCGATGTCCGCCGGAAAGCCGTTTGTAGCGACCGAAGTTGGGGGAGTCAGGGACTTGGCCGTAGCTCCTCTGCGGAGGGGCGTCGGGGGCGTGGCCGAAGCACGGAACGGTTTTTTGACCGCTCCCGACCCGGAAATGTTATTGGGATGTCTGGAGCGGTTGGCAGCGGACGCCGAACTGACACGAACCATGGGCAAGTGCGGCCAGCAATTTGCCATGGAGATGCACTCCGCCGACCGGCTGCGCGACGAGATTGAAGATTTGTATTTCAGATTGGTCGCGGAAAGCTCTTCGGCGCGGCTGCGAAATCTCGAGTGCAACAGTCAGAGGACGTTGCTTCCGGTCGCACCCAACTCCAAAGAGCAGCCTTCCCGGCCCTCGAATTAGTGATGTCTTCTTCCCATCCATCGATCAGCCGCACGGAGATTCTCGACAGAAGGGTCGAGCTCGAGCCGCAACTGCTCGATCGCTTGATCGACCGCTTCGGTCTGATGACAGTGTATGGCACGTCGCTCCGGGAAGGTGCGTGGCAGGCTCTGGAGAATCACACGGTGATTATTGCCGACCGCAAGACCGGATTGATTTCCCTCACAGTGCAAGATCGCGATCGCTACCGCGCCGCCCGCATCGTCGACGGCTATGTCGCCGAACTGGATCGCTTGAGCTCAGAACTCAATATCGGCGCCGCTCACCGCGAGCGTCTCTTCCTCGAAGAACGAGTGGCGATCATCAAGGGCCAGATGGACACTACGGCGGAGAAACTCGCCAATTTTTCTAGCCGCCATGCCGTGATGGCCGTGGAAGAACAGGCAAAAAACCTGATGGAGTCCGCTGCCCGGCTGCAGGGACAAATCACAGCCCTCGAAGCGCAGCGCCAGGGCCTGGAACAAATCTATAACCCAAACAATGTGCGGGTGCGCCAGATCGGAGCGCAGATTGCGGTTTTGAAGCAACAACTGCGCCAGATGCGGGGCTCCTCCGCTATCCCCGACACCTCCCCGGAACTGATGCCGTCTTTCGCCGACCTTCCCACGCTGGGTGTGACTTACCTGAACTTATGGCGGGAAAACAAGATTCTCAATACCGTCTACGAAGTACTTACACAACAATTGGAACTCGCTCGAGTGGAGGAAGCTAAGGAACTCCCGACCGTGCGGGTACTGGACCAGCCCAATGTCGCCGAACAGCGCCTCCGGCCGCGACGCAAGATGATCGTATTAATTTCTTGTGTTTTGAGCCTGGTGTTCGGAGTGAGCTGGATTCTTTTGAGCGAAAAGCTGCAGACACTCGATGACCAGCACCCCATCAAGTCCCTGTTAACCGAAATATACGGCCACATGGAGAGCAACCGTTCGGTGGATCGCATGCGGGGCATTCGTCGATTCTTGCTTAATCGCGTTAAGAAGTTCGGCCACCGGTGGCGAAACCCCGCTTGACCACTCTGCCTAGTCCTCCTCAGGCACCTGAGGAATTCGCACTCCTAAATAGCGGGGACACGTTGGTACGACCCCAGCGTTCCTTTCTGCACGTCTCCCTTAGGTTCGCGGTGCTGTCCGCTGCTGCCTACTCGTTGTCGCTGGCCCGGGCGGTCGTAGTGGCGCGATACTTTGGTACCACTCGCGGAATGGATGCGTTTGCCATCGCCATCCTGATTCCCAATCTTATCGGAGCCCTGATTGCTGGCAGCTGCGCCAGCGCATTGATCCCGGCGTTGGTCTTGGCAGAAAGGCAAGGCGTGGAGGAGCGAGGACGCACTGTACGTTCCTATCTGGTACTGGTTACGGGTGTGTGCGTACTGCTCTGCGCGCTTCTGGCTCTGTGCGCAAATCCACTCACTGCTGTGCTCGCTTCCCGTTTCGATACTGCATCCAGAGTGCTGGCGGCCAGTCTGATGCGGTGGTCGTCTCCCCTCCTCTTCTTGAATGCGATCTCCGCCGTTGGTTCAGCGGAACTATTATCCCGGAAAAAATACAACCTGCTCGCTTTGGCGCCCGCTGTGTCAAGCCTGGCATCGCTAGGAATCATCCTACTGCTGAAGAACTCCGGCGCGCCCGTGCTCGTATGCAGCTTCGTGATAGGTGCGGCGTTACAGGCTCTGTTGGTAGGGTGGCCGGCCTGGAGCGCCAACCCGATTTGTGGGTCAATACCTCTCTGGACTCCGGTGCTCGGCAATCTGGTGCGCAATCAAATACCTCTGCTGATCGCATCCGTCGTGGGCGCCGCTAATGTGTCCGTGGATCAGGCGATCGCCGG